>Ga0307990_1000449_pt1 | contig 36982 bp, 23 predicted proteins | sample EllFjometagen129_FD_203168 | JGI IMG/M metagenome (GOLD analysis project Ga0307990, IMG submission 203168) | Marine microbial communities from Ellis Fjord, Antarctic Ocean - #129 | ecosystem: Environmental > Aquatic > Marine > Unclassified | place: Southern Ocean | collected 2014-10-08
TCCTCACTCTCAACTCTTAGGACCGGGGCGATGACCATCTGGGCAATTCGCATTCCCGGCTTGATTTCAAATGGCTCCTGACCCAGATTGATTATGATGATCCCCAGTTCACCCCGGTAGCCCTCATCAATTGTTCCCGGGGTGTTCAAAAGGGTAATTCCGTTCTTGATTGCCAATCCGCTACGCGGTCTTATCTGTGCCTCGGTAGCTTCCGGCAATTGCATTCTGAGTCCAGTCTGAACCAGTTTGCGTTGACCGGGGTTGATCACTACAGGCTCACAGGAGCAGATGTCCATGCCGGCATCGCCCGGGTTTGCATAAGTGGGTATAACCGCACCCTCCCGGCATCTTTTAAATAAGAGTTTCATCAATTGTTGATCAAGCTACTGTTATGGTTTTTTCATTGGCCCAGAGACCGTGGATGTTGCAGTATGCTGTCGCATAGAGCGTGCCTGATTTCGCGAGCGAGGCGCATATGGAGACAACGCTGTAGGTCTTTGCGGGTCCGGTGTCGGGACCCTCCGCTGCGGCATTGTGGGCACTGAACTCACAACGTGTGATTTCAATAGAGCTTTTGGCCCCTTCCGGTACATAGTGCAGGGCAATCCAGGCTATATGATGATTAGTTGTGTTGGGATGCTTGACCTCTTTGCCTACACTTATTTTAATCTCAGTGCAATCACCTGCTTTAATTGTGTCTTCACACTCAATCACAGGTACGTGTTTTTCGCTTTTCCAATCGGCGCTTTTTACGAATTCAGATAACATGATTCATTTCCTTCCGCTGGTTGTTTCATTTAATTTGGAGTGTATTTGTTTTCGTATGCTTATAATTATAACCACTTAAGTGGGCATTGTACAACCTAAAGCAGCTTTTAGTCGGAATCAAACTAAGCTCCTGTGATGTACGAAACAATTTTCTCTAAATGTCTGGTTATGTGTTAAACGCCGCAGCTTTAGTGTGCTGTAAACCACTGATATATATAAGTTCAACAACAAAAAAATCGCACCCTCAGGATACATCTGATCGCAGATCCTTGCTGTCAGCAGCAAAACAGGTGGCCTCATAAAGAGCCTCTGCATCGTTCGGTAGCTATCCACAGATTTTCAAGGTAAAAAGGTAACCCTGCCTGCAACCAACAGGCATCTATTCGCGGTGATTCGTGGGCTAAAAAAAGTGTAGAATCAGGGCCGTGTTTCGACATTGGGTTCCTCTGAAAAAGTCTCAATTTGCGGTCGGGACGGAGCCCGACCATCCAGAATATTCAAGTAACGCTTGTTTTCCTAGCCCGAATGAAATTCGGAGTATGGGGCGGATTTTGTGCCGCCAGGGAGCTTCAGGTGAAGGTGGTGAAAGCACTCCACTCAAAGGTATAAGTAATTATAGTTTGTCCATAATGTGTTTTTACAGTTGGACGTTCTGTATACATAGTAAAGAGTTAATGTCTTAAATCGAGATTAGATGGTTGAAAAATATAGATTTATTTGAAAATAAGAATCCGGTCCATATTCTATCTTAAAAGTGATATCGAATGGTTGAATCGTCCTTGAATTATTGCCTGTATGTGATCATATATCAGTATTTGTATATATGCTCTGGCATTTGGCAGGAATATTGCGTGTAGTAGCCATATGATAACTCAGTTGCCGGCTTAAGTAGTCTTTTGGATATGGCTCCGATGCCGTAAAAATTATTTGACTGGGTGATGTCGTTGTAAATTACATATAAAAGAAAAGGTTAAATATGAAAAAATGGACATGTATGGTATTTAAATTTTTTTCAGTTAATGCGTTGCTATTGTTTCTGAGTGCATGTTCAACAATTGAATGTGCGTCTAATAAACCCAATATTGTTTTAATAACAGCTAATGATATTGGATATATGGATGTGCAGGAATATGCGCATCATATAACCGGTGAAAAGAAACGCAAAATGTTTTATGAAACTCCTAATCTGGACCGGCTCTGTTTGGAGGGGATCTCTTTTGAGAATGCCTATGGTGGCAGAATGTATTCCGACTCCCATGCCGGCCTTTTGACCGGCAGAATTAATGCGGATTTCGATCAGAAGGGTACTAAAAGAGAGCCAGTTTCAATTGCCGGGGTATTACCTGATTATCACTCGGCTTTTATTGGGAAGTGGCATGCCGCCGGTACTCCGGCAGCAATGGGGTTTGATCAGTCTGGTCTGCAGCGTGGTAGCAGAAGTGCTCAGGCGGATGAGCTTACGGAGCAGGCTGTCAGGTATATTGAAAGTCGTTCAAGAATCAGAAATAAGCCTTTTTTCCTCTGTATCAGTCATCATGTTGCTGAAGGTTCAGATTATGTCAAAGCAAGGGATCTTGCGTATTTCAGTCGTAAGCGGACACGGGGATGGAATGGACAGAGTGATCCACGAGATGCGGCAATTGTTAAAGGGGTGGATGATTCAGTTGGCCGGATTCTACATAAATTATGGCGGGTCGGTCTGGATGAAAATACGGTTGTAATTTTTATGCCTGCTAACGGATGTGCGGATGCAGGTAGTCGCAAAACGAGTATCTCTGGCAGGGGTGTTGCTAAGAATACAGGCAGAATATCTCAGGCTGATGTGGGTATGCGGGTGCCGCTGGTGATCCGTTGGAAGAAGCTTGTCAAGGCTGGCAGCTGGAGTAACGTGCCGGTTGACTATGCAGATATTCTTCCAACGGTTATGCAGTGTGCCGGATATTTTCCGGAATCTTTAAGTGCTGATGCCAGGGTTGACGGGTGCAGTCTGAGCGGTCTTTTCTGGGACACAAGAAACAAGGACGACAGCTATGAACGTGATATCCCGGTAGTTTCCAGATTGACATCACTCTGATTTGAAACTTCAAAAGTTTCCCCCTTGAATAATCCGGCGGATATACTTTGCTACACAATTTTATGAAAAGTAATGAAAACGGAGATCGGCTGACCCGCCTTCGAGATCGTCGCCCGCTATCGTCGCCCGTTCTCGTCCGTCAGTTATCCCGATGGCTGCCAGGAGATCGTTTACAACGGACAGGGATCGAGTAAGTAGAGAGCGGTTAAGTGTAACCGAGTAAGGGTGGCGGTTAAGAGTGCGACGAAGTGTACGGTTAAGAGTTGGAAAGGTGCGAAGCACAACACTTACTCGCATTCTTAAACGCACACTTAAGCTCACACTTACTTGGTTACGCTTAAACGACTTGCTTCGTCGTGTCTTGAGTACGGGAGAAGACCACAATGTACCCACAGATGCTGCTGAAGACCCATATTCTTTGAGAAGTCGAAAAAACAACCCAAAGAATTGGAACGTTCTGTTCTAAAAGACCTTTTCGAACAGGCTCTAGATACCTTTTTGTCAACTACCAAGCAGTGGGACTGCCAAATATAGGTTAACTGCTTTAGAATCGTATTCGGCTGGCTTGCGTGGGCATTATGGTTGTGGTACGATTTTTGTTTGTTATTTTGAAAGATTAAACCTGGGAGTTTGATGATGAATAGATTCAGGATTGGATTGTATGTTGTTTTGATGCTCTGCGGGGGTTGTGCTAATTCACCGGGGAGCGGGAAGATATACGAAGCTGATGTTGTTGTCTATGGCGATGCATCCGGTGGTGTGACGGCTGCGGTACAAGCTGCGCGTATGGGCAAGAGAGCTGTTTTAATCTCACAGTACGGACACCTTGGTGGCATGACATCAAGCGGACTGGGTTGGACGGATATCGGTAACACCTCAATTCTAGGTGGATTGTCAAGGGAGTTTTATCACCGCGTTTATCTGCATTATAAGGATGATGCCGCGTGGAATCATATGGCGCGTGAGAGTTATAGAAACAGCGGCCAAGGGGGGATTCCGGCACTTAATTCAAAGAGTCAGCTGGCTTCGACCTTCGAACCAAAAGTTGCCGAACAGATTTTTGATGCAATGATCAAAGAGGCGGGTGTCAAGGTGATCAGGGGGCATCTGGATCTCGATCGGGGTGTCATAAAAAAAGGTGCCCGCATCACATCCATTCGACTGGAGGACGGTTCTGTTGTAGATGGCAGGGTTTTTATTGATGCATCCTATGAGGGCGATCTTATGGCTGCTGCCGGAGTCTCTTTTGTGATGGGGCGCGAGTCTAACGCGCAGTATAAGGAAACTGGTAATGGAATAACAGGACCGCTGCGGGGCAATCAGCTGCCTGGCGGGATTGATCCTTATGTTGTTAAGGGCGATCCATCCAGCGACTTGCTCGCAGGGGTCAACCCTGATATGGGTGGTGAGGTTGGTGATGCGGATCATCGTTTTCAGGCCTACTGTTACCGGATGGTTCTGACCGACGTTGAAAAAAACAGGGTTGCTATTACAAAACCGGATAAATATAATCCTGAAGATTACGAAATTCTATTCCGGGCCATTGAAGCGGGGCAGAGTGGGCGATTCTTTAAGACCACGATGGTGCCGAATCGTAAGACCGATGCCAATAATGCCAGCGGAATCTCCTGCGATCTGATAGGCGGGAACTACGGACGGGATTGGAACTGGGCAACGCTTAATTATAAACAGCGTCAAGTGCTGGCCGCCAGCCATCGTGACTGGCAGCTGGGAATGCTCTGGACTCTGCAGAATCATGAGCGTGTGCCTGAAAAGATCCGGGCGGCCAACGCCCGCTGGGGATTAGCCAGAGATGAGTTTGTTGACAACGGCAACTGGCCCTACAATATATATGTGCGTGAAGCCCGGCGCATGAAATCTGGTTTTGTGATGACGGAGGCCCACTGTAAACGCCAAATGTTGGTTGATGATCCAATCGGCATGGGTGCTTATACTCTGGACTCTCACAATGTACAGAGATACGTCCACAAGGGTATGGTAAAAAACGAGGGTGATATACAGCGTTCGCTAGGAGGCAAGCCATATGGTATTGCATACCGCGCTATACTACCTCCGGTTGCTGAGTGTGATAACCTGCTTGTTTCCTGGGCTCTTTCTGCAACTCATATTGCTTTTGGATCAATCCGCATGGAGCCGGTTTTTATGATTCTCGGTCAAAGTGCGGCAACGGCTGCCTGCATTGCTATCGATGGTGAGTGCGCAGTGCAGGATGTTCCATATAAGGAGCTGCGTACACAGCTGATTAAAGATGATCAGCGACTTGATTAAGGAACGAATAAGAGATCTTTCAAAACTTTAGTTTTTGGTGTTGGTGCGTAATGTTTTTTAAACCACGAAAAGCATAGCCGCAACCAATTTTTTGAACAGAATGTAACGAAGCAAACAAAGGTATTTGCTGCGTTTTTCAGACCCGTTTACGCCCGAAAGCGGGGTTATGCCGTTTCCAACAGCGCATTCGCATCAACCTAAGCGTACACTCCGGTTATAAGAAACATGCGTGTTTTGCATAATTGTCTGCTGAAATCATTTGTTTTAACGATAGCGGCTAACGATTGAGAGAATTATCCTCTATCGCACCGAAGCCCTGCGATAACGGGTGCACGAATTCGATGTGCTGCCAGAAGTCATAAACGGTTGAGAAAGAGCTGTTTACAAGCCTTGAACCTTGAACCTTTGAACCTTTTTCGCGTTGAAAAAGAATATACTTCCTATATTGTTTTTTTTTGTTAAAATTAAACGCGTTAGGGGCAGGTGTGTTTTCTTGAGGTTTTTTAATATAATATCCAAATATGGAGTTATTGTTATGAATACAAAAGTTGTGAAAAAGTGCGTCGTTGCCCTTAGTGCAATGGCGATGTTGTCGGGGCTGGCCTCCTTTGCGATGGCTGACGTAACCACCGGGTTCGATTTTTTTGTGGATGCCGGTCAGGATACTGATGGCGACGAATACTGGGAGGATCTGACCGTCGGCAACCCGACCGGCCATGACCTGCTGCTGGACGATTCACCAGCTGTGACTCGCGTAACCGTTACGGGTTCAAGTACGCAGTTCACCCACGCCTATGATTTCCCCGGAGGATCAATCGACAACCAGGCTGGAGCACTGCTCGTCGATAGAGGTACGACCGGCATGCAGTCTTTCGGCGAATCCGATGACGGAGCTTGGGATACGCAACCTGTCACTCTCGAAATCTGGTTAAAGCCGGATAACCTGACACCAACTCCAGCTAACGGCCAGATCATCTTCGAGGATGGTGGCGGAACCGGCCTCGGTATCGTGATCGATAACAATGAGCTGGTAGTCACCCACGACACGGCTTCAAATCAGATCCGTTACAATCTCTCTACTGATCCTTCTTTTGTTCTGACAGCAGCGGCCACCAGTGAGTTTATTCAGGTCGTGGTGACACATGACACAGCATCACCTTACCAGACGGTTCTCTACATCAACGGTCAGCAGGTCGGAACCAGCAACGACGACAATGACTGGTCCGGCGGCGATGCCGCAGGATTCGGAACTAGGGGTGATAACAATGTCGGTGGACTTGGTAGCGGCCAGATGGAAACCGAGACCTTCGACGGCCAGATGGCCCTTATCCGCGCCTATCGAAGCCAAATTCTCACCCCCACTGAAGTCCTGGCAAACTACGACGCCCTCTCCGGTCCCGATGCGGTAGCGCCGGAAATTGGTAGCTTGAGTCCGACTAATAATGCCACGGGTATCTACCCTGCTGCCAATCTGGTTGCGATCTTCAGCGAGGATATCGCTCTGGTAACGAATGGCACAGTTACGATTAAGAATCTGACTGCACCTTCGCAGGTCGTGATCACCCTGATGGACTCTCAGGTAACGGTCTCTGGCTCAGACCTGACCATCGATCCGAGCGCCAATCTTGCGTTCAACACCTTGTATGCCATACAGATCAGCACCAATGCAGTTGAAGACCTGGCCGATACTCCCAATTCTTTCGGCGGAATTACGAATGATACCACCTGGAGCTTCGCCACTGTGGCGCAGGATCTCTCTGCACCGGTTATTACCACCACCGCTCCAACGAATAATGCGACCGGGGTGCTCCCGGATGCCAATCTGGTGGCGGAATTCGACCAGAATATTGTGGCCGGATCCGGCAACATCACGATCAGCAACCTGACCGAATTAACGACCCTGATGACCATCTCCATCACCAACACCGCGCAGATTTCGATTGTCGGCAATGTTCTGACGATTAACCCGTCCGGCCTTCTCGCAGGGGGCTCCGAACTGGCCGTCCTGATCGATGCCGGCGCCGTTAAGAACTACAGCGATGTCGACTTTGCAGGCATCAGTGATGCCACCACATGGAGCTTTAATGTTGCCTCAGAGACCACCTACCTTAAGATTGGCACCACCAGTAATAGTGATACGTGGAATGTGCCGGCAAACTGGGATATCGCCGTTCCCTCCGGAGCATTGAGTCCGATCATCCCCGCTGGGAAGTATGCGACGGTTTGGAGTGCCAGCACCCCCACCTACACCGGCGATCTGAGCATCGGCTCCGGTGTGACACTGCAGATCGGCTGGACGACCATATATTCCGCCTGCTGGAATGTGATCGGCACAGCGGGTTCGACGACGATCACAATGGGCGATGGAGCCTTCATCAAGAGCAGAACCTCTGGAAGTCCCAACATTCCGGCCATTCAATTGCTGGGGAATGCCAAGTTCGGGTGCGGTGAGTCCACCCAGACCCCGGCCAGTCCGAAATTCGGTCAGCCGATCAGCGGGGCTCACACCTTCACCCTACAATCCAATGCAAGTGGCCCTACCATCCAGATGAATGCTTCCAACAGCTTCTCGGAGCTGGTCATCACTGCCATCAGCGGACGCGGCGGAAGCCACGGAACGGTTCAGGCCAACGTGCCCAATTCTTTTGGTGCCGGCGATGTGACCCTTGTCCCCGTTGGTGATCTTGCTCTCAAGCTGGAGTTCAATTCCACAAATGCAATGGCATCCGCCGGTACACTGAATGTGAACGGCAAGGGACCGGCTGGTGACGGAGCTAATCGCGTGCAGATGGATGCCGACAACACTGTCGGTGCCCTGAACATCCAAGGTTTCCCGTTCCCGGCTGGCACATACAGCCGCGTCGGCACGCCGGCGAGTGTGGATTACGAGGCGGATTGGATTGCGGGCGACAGCGTCCTGATGGTGGCCGGCGAGCCGGTCGACCCCAGCGCCCCCGAATTAGTGGATATCACGAGCGATTCCGGCAATGGAATCCATTATTATAAACTCGAACCGGTGACCTACACCCTCACCTTCAACGAGGCGGTCACCTCGGCCGTAACAACCGTCGACTTTGATAACGCGGGAACGGCTGCGGTAAGTATCGACAGCGTTGTACAGACGGACTTGAACGTATTTAAGGTCGTCGTCACGGCGAGCAGTACGGGTACCTTGATCCTGCGGATCAAGTCCTCGGCATCCTTCCACGACCTGTTCGGAAACACGCTGACGGGACCGATCACGGACGATACTACCAATATGGTCGTTGAACTGCCACCGACCTCGCTCCTCTACGAACCGTTCGATTACGCCACGGGTGGTATCAGCGGTGAAAATGGCGGTGCAGGCTTTGCTGGTCCTTGGGCTTCGCATAAGAATAACCCCAATGTCGACCCGCAGAGTAAGTACTGGGGAAGCCTGTTGACGCTAGGCAACCACATTCGCGGAGCTGCATGGAGCAATTGCAGTCGTCCAATCGGCACGACGATTAGCAACGCCGGATTGATGGCCAACGGCGCAACGCTGTGGTTCGCCGTCATTTTCGACTTTGAAAAACAGAATACCACTAATGCAGACCTCAACATGGGCCTCACTACCGATATATTCGTTCCCGGCGATTACGGCAACAAGCAGAACCTTGAGGCTGGCGAGGGCATCGGTGTGACCCATAGCCGCGCGATGATCCAGGGTGCCTACTGGCAGAACAACGATGCTGATGCTATCGCTGAACGTACGACCGCGAACTCAAGCATAACGCTGAACTCGACCGATAATGCCCGGGTTTTGCTCGTCGGCAAGATCGAGTGGGGTGCTGATGATCTGGCGGGTGAGACGCTCACCCTTTATGCGCCGGACGAGGAGCTGGTAATGGGCTCCCCGATCCTCAATCCGTGGACGACGGCAGCTCTTGATCAATCCCAGTTCGACCTTGTCGCCCTTGAGTTCAAAGACACGCCAAAGATGGACGAGATCCGCTTCGGCGCGACGTACGATGAAGTGATCGGCATTGCCCTTCCAGCTGCCGGGACACTGATCTTTATTAAATAGTACTCAGCATAAGCGCTGAAAGCGCTTAGCTTACAACTGCCGCCGGCAGTCGGTTTCAACCGACAGCCGGTGGTCTTTTTTGTAAAGTTTTTTGATGGCCGATAGAAGGGCAGAGGGCGCAGAGGGGGAATTGAGAATTGAGAATTAAGAATTGAGAATTGAGAATTGAGAATTGAGAATGATTGGTTGCGCTGTCGATTCAGTCGATTTCCTCGATTCAGTCGATTTTCTCGTTAAATAGGTAGTGTGGATCATTGAACCCTGAACACCTGGGAACGCTGAGCCCCAGCTCGGCTTGGCGTAGTTCCGCCTTGCGGGACGAGGAGGAAGCGGCTCTCCTTGGATATTAGGAGTTCCGTGTTGGTTATTGGATATTCAATTAGAACCAGTACGTCCATCGCTATGAGATGGATACCCTGGGTGCTTGTGCTTCGCGGTCCTTCAACGGACCTGAAAAATAAATAATTTATATTTACTATCGAGGGGCATTGACGTATATTAACGGTTTCTATTCATTATTCATAAAAGGGGGGGGGATTAAAATGTATCGTAGTTTAATGTTATCGTATGTATTATTGGCAATGTTCACCTGTGGGGTAGTTCATTCTGAGAGTAAACCTGCAAAAATGCCGCGTGAGGATGTAGTTCTGGTGCCGGCTATTGGGAAGGATCTATGCGCCAGTGGCGTTTTTCAGGCAAATATGGTCCTGCAGCGGGATAAACCCGTTAATATCTGGGGTTGGGCGAATTCCGGCGAGAAGGTCACGGTCTCATTTGCAGGCCAGAGTTCACAAACCACAGCTAAGTCAGATCGGTCCTGGAAGGTAACTCTTAAAGCAATTCCGGCTAACAGCAAAGCACAGGCGCTGACAATCAAGGGCAAGACCAAGACACTGGAGCTGAAAAATATCCTCGTTGGTGATGTCTGGGTGCTTGGTGGCCAGAGCAATATGGCATTTCCGATTGCCAAGATTGACGAAGGAGAACTGGAGATCGTTTCGGCGAATTTCCCCCAGATCCGACTGCTGAACATGCCGGTGGGCCGGGGATTTGATTCGGTCCATAGTTTTGCGAGGCTTTACGAGTGGAGTTCCTGGTCAAGCAGGCATTTTAAAAAGGGCGACTGGCAGGTCTGTACCCCTGAAACCGTCAGGGATTTTTCAGCTATCGGATATGTTTTCGGCAGACGCCTGCAGATGGCGAGCCAGGTGCCGATCGGATTGATCAATACTTCAATCGGTGGAACTACGCTTGAAACATGGACGCCTGCGGCAGTATTAGCTAAGATCAAAGGTCCCGAAACTAAGGTAAAACTTCAGCAGTGGAAAGAGAAGATCGCCAGCTATGATGCCCAGGCCGATTTACAGAAGCAGATCGACAGATATGAGCAGAAAAAGAAGAAGATGGCCGCTCAGGGTAAACCGATGTCAGCCGACAGCAAGCCTCCGACTAAGTTGCGTCCCGGTCCTGTAGCTGACAGGAACCGACCTGGCTTTTGCTACGCAGGCGTTATCCGTCCGATCGAAGGACTCTCTGTCAAGGGTGCAGTTTTTCATCATGGATATAACAATTGTTTTGACGGCTCTGCCGGAGCAAAGATGTATTATCAGGTCTTCGGGAAGATGATCAGCGCATGGCGTTCGGCTTTCAATGATGCGCAGATGCCGTTTTGTATCATATCACTGTGTACCGGTGGTGCACCGCAGACCATGGATGATTATCTTAAACCGATGTATGATGTCGGTGTCCTCCTGCGTGAGGCTCAGTACAGGACATTCCTCGATTTTTATGATGCCGGTGATAAAGCAATCGGATTTGTAAGTTCTTTCGATATGCGTAAAAGCTGGTATCATCCTCAGATTAAGGTCCCGGTTGGTGAACGTGTTGCCAAATGGGCGCTGGTATCTCAATATGAAATTCTTAAAGGCGAGTCGTACTGGCTGCCACCAACAATTAAGGAAGTCAACATTGATAAAGGTTCTATCCGGATGACGATGAGCACCTCGATCAAAATAAAAGATGAGAGTGAGAGCAAAATGAGGGGATTCGCAATTGCCGGTAAGGACCGCATTTTTTATCCTGCGGATGTCAATTGGTACACCGATGGTACGAAAGACAGGCGCAATCGTCTACAGTATAAACGTGATATCCTCGTATTGAACAATCAATTTGTTCCGGCACCGGTTCATTTTCGTTATGCCTGGGCGAGAAATCCAATCTCGAATATGGTTAGCAGCCGCGGCATTCCGCTGGCCACGCAACGAAGCGATGACTGGTTGCTTGAAGAAACTCCGGTTAATGTCAACGAATCGGGTGATAAAGAGAGTCGCCAGATCTCCGGTGAAATTCGGAAGATCCTCGTACAGGCTGACATCGAACGGCGTTTAAAAGAAGCCGAGGCAGCTGTTGCGGAATTAAAGCCCGTTGTTGAAAAGGCCAAAGCTAAAGCTAAAGCTAAGTGATGAATGCTGAGTGATGAGTGGGGAGTAGGGGAATGCTGAGTGATGAGTGGGGAGTGATGAGTGGGTGCGCTTCATCCTTCGTGCTTCGCTTGCTACGGCGGATAAGTCGTAGTTTTTTAACCACGAAAAACAATTGCAACGTTAATAGTTTTTTCCCGCAAAGGCGCAAAGGCGCAAAGTGGATTCTTTGCATGTGGTAGTTCCTTTGCTCCTTTGCGGGAGATAAAAACGTACATGAAAATCAACGAAAAGCCTATGTTATAAGGAAGTTAGTGTAATATGAAGAGTATGTTATCCTGTAAGTTAAGTAAGATAAGCATTTTGTTGTTTGTTGGTGCGACGCTCTTTGGGAGCGCATATTCGAAAGAACCTGTCAGTGTTGATCTTGATGCTGAGTACATTAATGAATTCTATGTCATCAAGGCACAGCGTCCGCCTCAGCCAGGCAGCAAGTTTAAAGAGCAGGTTTACAGAGAAGATGCTTTCACGCTTGCGACGGATCGTGATCCAACGGATGTGATCTTTCGGCGCACGGATGCATTGGTTTCACATATCGGGACATTGCCGGGAGCACCTGATCTGAAAGAGCTGCGGGAATCTCTTGGTCAACTTCGTGTCCGTATGGAAAGTACGGAGGTTAATAATACAGCAGCCAGATTGAAGCTGTTTGTAGAGATCGCGCACCTCCGCCGCAAAATCACATTGAGCAATCCTCTGCTTAACTTCTCCGAGATTATGTTCGTAAAGAGTCACCTCAGCCGGGTTAGTCACTGCTGCGATCAGTATTTCGGCAAGAACTTCAAAGCCGGTGGTGGGGTTTATGTGCTTTCAGATGTTTTTGGAGAAAAACCGGAACTGCGCGATATTCTGACCGATGCGGTTGTTCAGGAGGGGCGTCTGAAAGGTAAAAAACTTACGGGTTCGTTCCTGAGTCCCGAGCTCTCATTTGACGGTAAGGAAATACTCTTCGCGCATAGCGAGTGCAGTGGATCGGCTTGGTCGCCTGAGAGTAGTTTCCATGTCTACCGCGTGAATATTGAAGGGAGCGGGCTGAAACAACTGACTGATGGCAGCTGGAATGATTTTGATCCATGCTGGCTGCCCAACGGACGCATCGTCTTTATCAGCGAACGCCGTGGGGGCTTCGGTCGCTGTCATCCCAGGCCCGTCCCGACCTATACGCTCTTTTCCATGAACCGTGACGGTGGTGATATTGTTCCCTTGAGTTATCATGAAACAAATGAATGGCATCCGAGTATCAACAACGACGGAATGATTGTATATACGCGATGGGACTATATTGACCGTGGTGACTGTATTGCTCACCATCCATGGATCACTTTCCCGGATGGCCGTGACCCACGGTCTATTCATGGCAACTTTCCAACCAGACGGGGGGCTCGTCCAGATATGGAAATGAATGTACGTTCCATTCCCGATTCGCATTTTTATGTGGCTACTGCCGCCGGGCATCATCGCCGAGCCTTTGGTTCGCTGGTGATTTTTGATCGACGTGTCAAAGACGACGGAGCTATGGCGCCGGTTAAGCGAATGACTCCTTACATACGCTTCCCGGAGGTCGAACGTGGCGGTGCACACATATATGGAACAGCCTGGCCCCTTAGCGAAGACTATTTCCTCTGCGTTGGCGCACCTGCTCAGGCTGCACCTGAAAAAAACAGTACGGATAAACAGAGTGGACGTAAGAGAAAGCAGCGGACAACTTACGGTATTTACATTCTCGATAGTTTTGGTAATCGTGAGTTGATCTACCGCGATCCTCGGATTCATTCAGTTGACCCGGTTCCGGTTCGATCACGTCATTGTCCGCCGATTATACCGCACGCTACCGATGTCGGATTGCCGGGAACCACCGGTGTGGAACCGGCAAAGATTCCCAGTAAAAAAACGGGGACCATCCTCTGCATGGATGTTTATGACGGCATTGAGCCGTGGCCAGAAGGAACAAAGATAAAGGCCTTACGTGTAATCCAGTTCTATCCCAAGGCGACCTATAGGGTTAATAACCCCGACATCGGAATCGGCAGTGAGAGCCTTGCTCGTGGTGTGCTTGGTGAAGTTCCCGTTGAAGAGGATGGAAGTGTCAGTTTCACAGTTCCCGCCGGCAAGACGATTTACTTTCAGGCACTTGATGAGAAAGGGGTTGCAATTCAGTCGATGCAGTCAGCGACATATGTCCATCCTGGCGAAAAACTGACCTGTCAGGGTTGCCATGAGCCTAGGCACGGGGCTATCAGCCGTCCAAAAATTTCTCTGGCAACAAAACATAGTCCACAGGTGCTTACGCCCGGACCTACCGGTTCGCGACCATTGACCTTTCCGCGTCTGGTTCAACCAATTCTTGACAGCAAGTGTGTCGACTGTCATGCCAAGCAGAAGAAGGCTCCCGATCTGAGCGCTAAGCTGACATCCTGGCAGCGCTCGGGATATGGCGGTGGCAAAAGGATGTGGAGTTCGTCCTATATTGCGTTGACAACCGGCAATTATAATGAGGGCAAACCTCAAAAAGGTTTTGCTTTTGCTTTCAGCGCGCGACCACCGGATCGTACGCCGACAAGTACGGTGCCCGGACAGTTCGGTGCGCAGGCATCAAAGCTTTACGTGATGCTCAGCAAGGGCCACCATGATGTCAAGCTGACACCCGATGAACTTAGCCGGATTGCTTTATGGCTGGATTGCAACAGCAATTTTTACGGAGCCTATCGCAATCTTGAAAAACAGGCTGAGGGTCAAGTTGTGCTGCCGTTGATCGAATAAACCTAATGCAGCGAAGCCGCAACCAAACTAACCGTGAGTGATATGCGGTAGTATTCATTCTCTTTAATTGGTTGTGTAAAAGCCTTCACTGCATTAGTCAACAACACTTCGTGTTGCATAGAAAATATTTGGCAAAATGATTGATAGAAGTATATGAACCCCGAAGGTGGTGACATTATAATAGAAGTCGAGGGAGTGACTAATCTGCAAATGGAGTGATATGACAGCAAAAGCAAAACTTAGATATGGATCAGATGAATCAAGGGCAGGAAGAATTTTTAAATCTCCCGACAGAACCGGACGTTTTAAATCTTTCATGTATCGGCATGTGATATTAGTTCTGTTGTTTTTTGTTTGTGCAACTTCGCTTTCGTATGCGGCCGACATTATCTTGACAGCACCGCGCGAAAAACCATGGCGACAGGTTGATGATTACACGAAGATGGCTGTCAGCGAAACCCCTTCATTTTCAGGCATCGCCCGCCCCGGCGAGTTCTTTGTCTTTCAGATAATTGTTGTTCCTGAGCAGGCAACCGCAGATCTTTCCCTGCGGTTCTCTGATTTAAAAGGTGACGGTATTTCCATTCGGGCATCCGCACAGCGTTGCATCAGTTTGGGTGGAACAAATTTTAGAGGGCAGGCTTTTACCAAAAATATTGGCGTACCCGCTGGCAAAGCCCAGGTGCTCTGGTGTGGCATTGATGTGCCGCAAAAGGCAACCGGCAGCTATACCGGTGAGGTCACCATCTACAATGGATCGGTATCATGGAAGCGTGTCGCAATCACTTTGGACGTGCAGGGCGAGCCATTGTATGACCACGGTGAAGGCGTTGCTCGAACTCTTTCACGACTGCGCTGGTTGGACTCCACGGTTGGCAGTGAACGAACTGTCACGGCACCCTATAAACCGGTCACTACGGATAACCGCACCGTACGGGTTTTGGGGCGCGAGCTTGTGCTGGGTGAAAATGGACTGCCCGCAGAGATACGCAGCTTTTTCAATCACTCCAATACCCGCATACAGAGAATCAGCCGCCCGATCCTCGCTGCCCCTTTTAAACTGACGGTTGCAGATGATGCTGGGCCCGTGGCGTGGCAAAGTCAGTTTGGAACCCTCGAACACGACGACATTGAAGCGCGCTGGAGCGCGACTATGACTGGCAGCGGAGTCACGGCCGCCATCAACGGCAGGCTGGACTACACCGGTTCCGGTGCAGTCACACTCAAGCTGCGGGCGCAGCGTGACCTGGACCTCAAAGATATCCGTCTTGATATTCCCTGGACCGAATCGGCGGCTAGCTACGCTATGGGCCTGAATCAGCGTGGTGGACACCGACCGGAGAAAGGCGTAACCTGGCACTGGGATACAGCAAAACACCAGGATTGCCTCTGGATGGGCGATGTCAATGCAGGTCTGTTGGTACGGCTTAAGGGCGCGAACTACCGCCGCCCGGCAGTCAACATCTACTATAAGTTTCAGCCACTGCGCCTGCCGGACTCCTGGGGTAATGATGGCAATGGTGGCATCCGCGTTTTACCGGCTGCATCTGGACGCGTCACCATGCAGGCCTACTGTGGGTCGCGTACAATGAAGGCAGGTGATGAGCTGACCTTTACCGCTGATATCTACCTGACTCCATTTCGTCCGCTTGATACGGAAAAGCAGTGGACCGTACGTTTCGATCATCCGCATCCTGTCCGTAACTACGACTATCTCCGCAAAAAGGTTGCCCAGCCGAAGGCCGAACATGGTGCCAACGTTCTCAACATTCACCAGGCTCACGCGGCGGCACCCTACATCAACTATCCCTATGCGGATGATTGCTTTCCTGAACTTGCCTCGCTGGTCAAGCAGGGCCACGACAACGGCATGAAGGTGCGTATATATTACACCACGCGGGAGGTGACCCAGAATATGCCGGAGCTGCACGCCTTGCACAGCATGAACGGCGAGATTATCCTATCTGGACCCGGACCCAAGGCACGCACGCTCATAAACAAGAAAGGGCCGCACCCATGGCTGAACGCTAATCTCGGTGATAACTTTATCCCGGCCTGGGTCGACCATATAAAGCAACCGAATGCCGAGTGGGATCTCTCTGTAATCACAGCACCGGATTCGCGCTGGAACAATTTTTATCTCGAGGGGCTGCGCTGGATGGTTGATCAGACCGATATTGATGGCATTTACATCGACGATACAGCCCTTGACGGGCGCAGTCTGCGCCGCGCCCGCCGCATTCTGGATCGTAAGCCGGGACGGCTGATCGACTTCCATACCTGGAACCACTTCAACGGACATGCGGGCTACGCCAACAATCTGAACATGTACATGGAACTATTGCCCTATTTGGATCGCATCTGGATCGGCGAGGGGTTCAGCTGTAACCGCGCCAGCCTGGACTACTGGCTCGTGGAGATGTCAGGTCTGCCCTTCGGTATCATGAGCGAGATGCTGCAGGATGTCAATCCCTGGCGTGGGCTGGTCTTTGGTGAAGTCGCGCGTAAGGGCTGGTCGGGTGACCCGAGCGCCATTTGGAAGGCATGGGATGATTACGGCATACAGGGAAGTGAATTAATTCTTTTCTGCGCGCAAGACAATCCCGTCAAAACTGGTCGTCCGGATATTGCCGCAACCGTCTACCGGGGAAAGAAACACTCATTGCTGGCTATCGCCAGCTGGGCAAAGAGTGCCTGTCAGGTGTCGTTGGAGATTGACTGGCAGGCATTGGGACTCGACCCGAATAAAGTCAGCCTTTACGCACCGGAGATTGCCGGGTTCCAAAGTGAAATGTCCTGGAAACCAGGTGACTCGCTACATCTTGATCCCGGTCGCGGATATTTCATTGTTGTAGACGAGAGTGTTCGCAAGCTAGACCCCATCTAATGCAGCAGAGCCGCAACCAAACTTGCTGTGAGTGATGTGCGAAAGCGTTATCCATTTTTTGATAGGTTGGGCGATGTTCATCACTGCATTAGAAAAAAAACGCTGCGCGTTTTGAAAAAGGTGTATAGGTATTGTTTTTAAAAGTAGGTCCGGTTTTCAACCGGACAATCCCGATGAAATCGGGATCTACAGGTCTATCTGTGTTGAAATTGCCTTTTTGCCCTGAAAGACCGAGAGTTACAGGCTGTACTGAATGCTGCTTTAGTTGCTTTCTCGCAACAACTTATGAAAATGGTAGTCTGAGTTTTTTGTTTTTTATGTCAGTAATTGAGAGAATAGATATGTTTATATCATTAAAAAATAGTTGCATGATAGTTTTCATTTTTTTTGCCGCAATGGTAAATGCCGATGTCAGAGTTTCTGAAGCTGAGAACAGCGTAGTCATAGAGAACGGGATGGTCAAATTTGTTTATGATCTGGCGAGGGGCAGCTATGATGCCGTTGATATGCGGGATGGTGCGGTTTGTATTAAAGATGGATATTTCCAGATCAATGATTTAAAGAGCATAATACCGGGGGGTGAGCATACTTTCAATAGCCGGCCGGTTTCAGATGAACTTGGAAAAGGAAGAGTCCTGAGTATAAAATGCAGCAGGGCCGGTGAGGTCTCTCTTTTGTTTGACGTAACTTTGTATACGTCTAGGAATTGCATTGTTTTTCGGGGCGGGATTGAAAACACGACAAGCGAAGCTGTGCGGCTCAAATTCATTAAACCTATGGCAGAGGGTACGCTTTTCGGCGGATTTGATATGCAGCGGAACTTCCGTTTGCTGGATGGCAATAGCGGGGGAGAACCGTTGGAATGGGGAGTCAAGAAGTACACACCGGTCCACAAGGGTAATTATGCCTCCTCGCGCAACAATATTATGGTTACATTCGGCGAAAATGAAACGCGTCGTTCGATGGTTATGGGCGGCCTTACCTATCACGATTTTGAGAAGTTCGCTGTTGTCAGCCAGCCGCGAAAGTTAGAACTTGAGTCAGGTTCCGACGGAAGTAAAACCCTGGCATGCTACCTGAATCTTCCATCCCGGAAGAGTGACTCGGCTCTCAGCGGCGAGTTTTTACGCTTAACAAAGGGCCAGACGGCAAAAGATTTCAGTTACAGGGCATTGTGGGGTGATGAGATTGCTAGTGCTGCGTCCGCTAAGGATGGAGTTATCCTCGAAGCTTCGGGTCTTGAAAAGGATAGCCGGTATTACCTTGGTTTCTTGTGGTGGCATACCGACCACAAAACAGAGAGAAAGCAATCGGTCACTATTGACAGCGGGGCAGGTACGAAAAAGTATCTTCTGTTGAAAGACAAAACGGTTCCGGCCTGGAACTGGAGAGAGAAGGAAGATCCCGAGCAGGTTGAACTGCCGATTCCATCGATGGCTCTCAGGTCCGGTAAGATCCGGATACTTTTCGAGGGCGATACGAACGATATACCACCTGTTGTAAATGAGGTCTGGCTACGTAAGGGATCTGCGCCTTTATTGGGGGATCAGCTGACATCGATCAATGATACACCAAGAGCCCGTCATAAAATGATGGGGCAGCTTTACGCCGCAGATCCGGTGGGTAAACTTGTCGATCCTGGTGTTCGTTACCTGCCGGATGACCGTTTCTACGTGGATTTCATTAGCAATAATCCGTTTGATAACCTGAAACAATATGGCATGAGCATCCGTCTTGCGCAGCGGATCAAACTTAATATGTATGATTTTCCGACGGTATGTCTGTGGTATGCACATGAAAAAAACTATGGCGGGGGCAAGGCGACGAACGACACAGTCGGTGCTGTTGCGGAGATGGATGCTATCCGTAAATCCGGTTTTTTAAATTACTCGCGTGCGGCGGTGCGGTTGGTGCCGGACTGCTATAGCAAGAGCAATCAGCAGGGGTGGTGGAATGATAAGCATTTTCAGATGCACGGAAGTACGAATCTAGGTGAGTTTGAGGGTGGCACATACAAGGCACCGTATGAAACTTCCGAGAAATGGGGTAAGGCCATCACCGAACGCGGGGGAATTCCGCTTACATATTGCCAGACGGGTTTTCGGTCAGAGGATTACGCCCATCAGTTTCCCGAGTACATGCTTTTCAACAACGCAACCGCCTGGAAGAATGCATCCGAGAAGAGAGCGCCGGATGATGATGCGTTCTGGGGTAATGCCTGGAAAAAGAGTTCCCTTCTCTGGAGCTTTGATTATACCGATCCCGGATTTGTCAAACACGTTAAGGAAGTTTACGCAAATTATAGATCCGGTGGAATTAAGGGGTTGATGTTCGATTATCCAGCCCGTGGCTGGGCATATGGCGGCGGTATGGAAGACAAATATACCACCACAGCCAGCGCATACCGGAATATATTTAAGCTGGCTCAGGACGGTCTGGGGCAGGAGTGTTACATTCACGAGCGAAACATGGAGCGGGGTTCGGATATCACCCTCGGGTTGGTTACCTCGCAGCGTACGGAGAACGATACATCCCGGATCTCTCCGCAAGTCGTTACTCGCTGCGGCCTGCGTTGGTATAAGAATCGCGTGGTGGTCAACTACGATACCGACAGCAAAAATATATACAGGTTGCGGGATGATCGTGATGCAGTTCGAAGTCTGATGACGATGTCGTATGTGACAACCGGCCGGCTGCTTCTAGCCAACAGCTTTTCGCAGATGACCCCGGAGATTATACATGACCTGACACGAATATTTCCATTTCATACGATTCCTGAAAGTGCCCGTCCGGTTGATGCTTTCACGCAGAAATACCCGAGGATATATGATTTTGAGGTATCTCCATCGTGGCATCAGCTGACTCTCTTCAATAGCGACAGCGATAACAAGCTGGATCTTGATGTGAAACTTTCCGGTAGCATCGCTGAAGGAACTTTGGGTTTGAATCCCGACGATGAGTATTACCTATACGATTTCTGGAATGATGACTTTGTTGGCAAAGTCGCGGGTTCAGGCAAGCTCTCCCAGCAATTGCGGCCGGGCGAAGCCCGAATGCTCTCGGTGCATGTTGTCAAAGATCATCCCCAGTTTATCTCCACTAATAGACACATAATGCAGGGTTATCTAGATCTTATCAAAATTGAATGGCTGCCGGGCCGCAACACTCTGCGAGGGATCAGCAGGGTCACGGGTGGTGACAGCTATGTTGTTACGATAGCACCAAACGGCTACATACCCCGCGCGGCTCAGGTCAATGATCCCGATACCGGTGTGAAACTGAAGAGTTGTGACAACGGCTTGTCAAAAGTAATAATCAAGCGGGCTGAAAACGGGTTTGTCGAGTGGACAGTGAAGTTCTAAAGGATTCGCTTTCAACGATGGCCATAGGCGCTGCTGATGCGACTACACCAGGCAACAACAATCGACCCACAGATTTTGCGGAAAACCCTGGAAAGTAATGAAAACGGAGAACGGCTGACGAGAACGGGCGACGAGAACGGATAACTATCCGCCTTCGCCTTTCTTCCTCTGCGAGCTTGGGTCTTCGCTGTGTTGCGCCCGCACAAGACGGCGTGACAAGTCGCCGGTTTGGGCAAAATGATTATTGGCAAAATGATTTAAAGAGATTAAGAAATCATGTAGATCATGTAAATCATGTCTAAAAAATAACAGTGCAAACAACTTTTTTTACTTAGTCTGTTAAGGTCTACAGCGGAAGTCGGAAGCGGAAGTGACTGCTGATAGGTGTTAATGAAAAAGTAGGTCCGGTTTGAAACCGGACAGTCCCGATGCAATCGGGACCTACGTATATAACCGGCAGCAGCAGGATATGCTCAACCACCCTGAAATGCGCCCTAAAGGAATGATAAAATGAAAAAACTTACAACGCTAATTTTCATACTGGCGATATTGCCATTGGCCTATGCTGCAGAGATTCAGCCCAAGCTTGTTGGCAGCGATCAATCGGGTAGCCGGAAACTCGATCTGGATGCAAAGAAAACAGATCTTCCTAAGGTACTTATCATAGGCGATTCGATATCGCTTGGTTACACACCGATAGCTGCCGATATACTTAAGGGGCAGGCTGAGGTAAAACATTGTAAGGGAGGACGCAAGGTCGGCTCCAATGCCGGGGCGACTGACCGCGGGATTGAGTATCTCGACCTGTATATCGGCGACCAGAAATGGGATGTTATTCATTTTAACTGGGGTCTTTGGGATATTTGTTACCGCCGTCCGGGTGCCAAACCCTACGGCAACCGCGATAAGGTCAGCGGCACCATCAGCATTCCTCTCGATCAGTACGTGAAAAACATCGAGCAACTTGTCATCCGACTAAAGAAAACCGGTGCAAAACTTATCTGGGCATCTACAACAAAGGTCCCCGAAGGCGAAGCTGGCCGTTTTGTAGGCGACGAGATCAAGTACAACCAGGCCGCATCATATATTATGAAGAGGTATGGAGTTGAGATAAACGATCTGCATGCACTCAGCAGCAGCTTTGATGCAGGCCTCTCGAAATTGCCCGGCGATGTGCACTACAAGCAGGAAGGGTCAACAAAGTTAGCCCGGCAGGTAGCGGCATCGATCTTAAGCGTGATCAAAGCACCCACCCGATTTGAATGGAAATCAGAAGTGCCGGAAAATTGTCCTTTTGAACAATCAGAAATGCTGACAGGGATTGTATTCACGGGCCGACATAGCGATTATCAGTGTGGCGACACATTCTATCCATCCTGGGCCAGTGATGGCAATATGTATTCGCCATGGACCGATGGCGTAACCGATGGGATCAGATGTGCCTCGGGTGGTAATCTGGCCAAGGGGTTTCGCACAGGGCATGCGGTCATGATCGGGGATGACCCACTCAAGTTAGACATCAAAAATACATCACCACCCAAGAAGGCCCATGCCAGACCTTACCGGGGTAGATACCCATGTGGCTCACTGGTTTATAACGGTATCTGGTATTACGGCACCTATTGTCTCGGTCCATCGACAACAATTTACCATCACGGCTTTAAATGGGGCTTTCCAAATCTGGGGCCTATGCCCGGGTTTCATATTTCGCATGACCTTGGCAAGAGTTGGCAGGCCCCGCCGACTTCGCCGCAGAAACCGCTGTTTCCTGAACCGGCCGAATTTCTGGATCCGGTCAAAATGGGTGCACCGCATTTCGTGGACTTCGGCAAAAACATGCAGTACTCACCGGATGGCAAAGCCTATCTTCTTGGTATGGGAGCCGAGATCAATGATCCCATGCCCCGTCCCTGTATCAAGCCGGGATCGGATGGGAAATTATATGAGTTGAATGAAGGTTGTAGTGATCCGATTAACCTGCAGTTGCGTCCCGGAGAGGCGGCCAACAAAGATTATAAGGCTGTCTATGAGCAGGCCTTCAAACACGCCAGAGAAAAAAAGTTTGCTCACGCTAACCTGAGCTGGATCACCGCCGATCAGGTCTACCTGACAAGGGTTAAGCCATCTCCGGAAACGATCAACAACCTTAGTGCTTACGAGTTTTTTGCCGGGCATGATAAGGCAGGCGAGCCTCTTTGGAGCGATGATTTCACGAAGATAAAACCTCTGATTGAGTGGAATAACAACATGGGCTGCGTCACCGCAACTTACGTTCCCGGCCTGAAAAAATATCTTATGTGCATCACCGATGGCTGGCCGACTGTGGGTAAAATGGACTCGTATATCCTTGAAGCCGATAAGATTACCGGTCCCTGGCGGATGGTTACCTACATGAAAGATTTTGGCGAGCAGGCGTATTTTCTGAATTTCCCGAGCAAGTTCATCAGCGATGATGGCAAAACATTCTGGCTGTGCTACTCAGCTAATTACAGCTCCGGCTGGAATGGAGTCAAGCTGGAATACAATCCTCCCGGAGGACGATACGGGCTCAGCCTGCATGAAGTCAAATTGCTGGGGCCGGCTTTGCCTGAGAGATAGGCTCTTCACTGATTATGTTGTATTGTAGATAATAATTCTTTTTTAGACAGGATTTACATGATTTCTTAATATCTTTGGCTTTTCCGTTTTTTTTATGGGTCAAAGAAATATTTCGCAAATTGCGTGGCGGGGTCACGGCCCCTGCCCTACAGATTTACAGAGATCAAAACCATTCCTCTGCCTCCCTCTCTCCATAAACATCGAGGAAGAACCAAAAAAAAAGCAGATTGAAGCAGAGTGCATTATCAATTTTTTTGGGTTGTGAGTATGCGGGCTTTAGTATATTCTTTTGCAGTGGTTCCATTTATTATCTGAGAGAAGAGCATGACATCACGGGAAAGATTTCTTAAAGTATTGCGTGGCGAGAAACCGGACAGAGTTCCGGTTACTTTGTTTATTCAGGACTCAGGTCATTTTATCAATCAGATGTACCCGGATATTGACCCCTGGGATTTTGAAACGTTGCAGTTGAAGGTGATTGAGTGTCAAAAACAGCTTGACATCGATGTCTTTGTAAGAGTTCTTTTCTGTACCGATGATTCATATCACTTTATTATCGGTGGTGTCGATATTGACCAGCAGACGGAAAACTGGCAGGTCGAAACGGTTGATCTAAGAAAAGATGCGTCAACGTTTCTCAGACAGTCGAAAATCACAACTCCCGATGGTATTCTGACGCAGGAACTCTCTATATATGAAGGCAACAAGGGAACTGTCATGTTCGCCTGTACCAAAAAGCCTGTGGGGTGTTTTGAGGACTTGAAGATTGCGATGAAGCATGAACCTAAGATGAGTAAGGATTGGCCACGGCGTGCAAAGCAGCGGCTGGATCGTATTAAGCAGGCACTCGGCGATGACGGGATTGTCGGAACGTGGTCGCCTTATGGACCTTTCAACACGGCCTCTTTACTGATTGATAACAGCGAGCTATACTGTCTTTTTCTGACTGAACCCGATTATTACAAAAACCTGATGCAGTTCTCTATCGATAGAGCCACAGATTATCTGCGTGCAATTGATGCTGCCGGTGTTGATACTCATTGTATCGGTGCCAATGTCGCCGGCGGTTTTATTGGAGAGAAGTTTTTTGATCAGCATATTCTGCCATTCGAGAAACAGTATATGGATATTGTGCAGGAGTGTGGTACGCCCGGCTGTTATCATAACTGCGGCGAGATAATGAATCTCGTTAATTCATACAAGAAAATTAGGGTAAAGTGGGTTGAGCCATTCTCTCCATATCCATTGGGAGATGCAGATCTGGCAAAGGCTAAATCGATGGTTGATGGGGCTTATGTCATGACCGGGGGCGTTGATCAGGTGAATGTTCTGCAAAAAGGCAGCGTAGACGATGTGAAGAGAGTGACGGAGGAGACAATCAGGATCGGCAAACCCGGTGGTAAGTTTGTGATTCAGTCTGCCGACTTTCTTGAGTATGGAACCCCGCTTGAAAACATAGAGGCTTATGTAAGTACAGCTATGCAATTTGCAGAATATTAATAAAACAGAGGGAGTGATATGAAAAAAGATGGCATTAGGTTCAATGTGACGTATTTGTTTGGAATTACGATGGTATCAGCTCTAGGCGGGCTGCTTTTTGGTTACGATCTGGTTGTTATCGGCGGTGCCAAGGAGTTCTACGAGCTGGTTTATGGATTGTCAGATCCGGCGATAAAGGGCTGGGCGGTCAGCAGTTGTATCGTTGGATGTATCATCGGGGCAATGTCGGTCGGAAAACCTGCAGATGTATTTGGCCGCAAGAAGTTACTTTCTCTTTCAGCTCTTCTGTTTTTTGTTTCGGCAATTGGATCCGGGTATGCTCCCACCTTTAACCAGTTTGTGCTCTATCGTCTTCTCGGCGGTATCGGCATGGGTATTGCATCGACTCTATCGCCGATGTATATTGCCGAGGTGTCACCTGCTTCAATGCGTGGTCGTTTTGTTTCGTTGAATCAGATGACCATTGTTATCGGTATCCTGTTGGCTCAGCTGGTTAATTATCTTATTATGTGTTCGCATCCGGTACCCGAGGGGGTTTCAGGTGTTGCTCTGATGGGTACCTGGCTAGGAAAAACAGGCTGGCGTTGGATGTTTGCTGCGGAGAGCATTCCGGCATTGGCATTCTTTATGTTGATGTTCTTTGTGCCACGCAGTCCGAGATGGCTGTGCCGGGTTGAAAAAAGTGACGAAGCAAAGGCTGTTATGGAGAAGATCGGGGGAGAACAATACGCCTCGGAATCGCTGATAAGCATAAATGAGACGCTGGAAAACACACATCATCTGAATGAATTTGCCGAGATGCTCAAGCCCAAGATGTTGAAAATAATGTTTTTGGGAATAGGCATTGCGGTCTTTTCTCAATGGTGCGGTATTAACGTTATTTTCAATTATGCCCATGATATTTTCAAGGCTGCCGGTTACGGAGTTAACGCGGTCTTATTTAATCTGGTTGTAGTTGGCCTAACAAATTTTCTGTTTACCTTTGTTGCTGTCGCAGTTGTTGATCGGCTGGGACGCAAGAAGCTATTTCTCTTTGGAGCGGTCAGCCTGGGCATCTCCTTTTCTCTGGTAGGTCTCTGCTTCCATATGCAGAGCCAGGGCATCCACGTTCTGATCCTTGTGCTGCTATCGATTGCTTGTTTCGCATCTTCGATAGGTCCTATCAGCTGGGTGCTGATCTCAGAGATCTTCCCCAATCGGATCCGTGGCGTTGCAACTTCGATTGCAGTATTGTCAATGTGGATAGCTAATTTTGTGCTGGCATATACGTTTCCAAGCATGAATGCCTATTTGGGAGCAGATAAGACATTCTGGATATATTCGGGTATCTGCTTTATTGGCGCGGTCTTTATCATAAAATGCGTTCCTGAGACAAAGGGCAAAACCCTTGAGCAGATAGAGAAGGAGCTGGTTGACTGAATATCGCAGCCAAGTTAGTGCGCTTCGTAATGTTTTAACCACGAAAGGCACTAAAAACTTTGCTGCGCTGGTTTTTTGGGCTTTTCCTTTTTTTTTATGGGTCAAAGAAATATTGCGCAAGTTGCGTGGCGGGGTCAAGGCCCCCGCCCTACAGCTTTACAGAGATCAAAGCCTTTGCTGTAGTTGCGTGGCGGGGTCAAGGCCCCCGCCCTACAGCTTTACAAAGATCAAAGCCTTTGCTGTAGTTGCGTGGCGGGGTCAAGGCCCCCGCCCTACAGCTTTACGGAGATCAAAGCCTTTACTGTAGCTGAGGTCCTTGTATGCCACGGCGTAGTCCCGCTTGCGGGCGAAGACGGGACCTCGGAAGGGTTACCCACACAAAAGACGAAATGACCAAATTTAGAAGCATTCCATAAAAATCGATGAACAGCTCGTTTTTACTAGCTCTCTTCTTAAATCCGATCATGTTTGCGAAGGATTTCAGCTTTGGTTTTGTCGCATACGCGCCCTCTTCGAGAGTCATGTTCTACAATTGAATGCCGCTTATTTCGCATACGCGCTCTCTTCGAGAGGCATGTTCTACAATTGAATATTCCTTTATGGTGTAGGGCGTGCTTCTCCCGCGACTGCGGGAGGGCGCGCAAATCGAAATTTCACTCAGCGTAGCAAAAACATTCCTGTCTATAAATTTCTTATATGCAACACGAAGTGTTGTTGACTAACGCAGTAATGCCTATCACACAACTTCTCAAAGAATATGATATAGTATTGCATATCACTTGAAGAAAGTTTGGTTGCGGCTCTGCTGCGTTAGGTTTAAACCTTATTATTCGAAGAAGTCTTTTTACGGGTAAGCAGCATCATTACGGCTGAGAGCAGTGCTGAAACAATGAAAGCGGTTATAGTGCTCTGCTTTGTTTCTCCAAGAGCACCTACGGCGGCATAGATGGCGGAGACGGCTAGATTGCCAATCGATGCAATTAACATTGTTTTCATGAAGGGTTGACGGGTAATTCCGCTGAAAAGGATTGATGCTTCGGCCAGAATTGGAACCGGCCGGAGTGCTAGAATAAGCCAGATTCCATACTTTTTTTCAAATTCTTTGAGTCGTTCAGACTCGTTTTCGCCCAGCATCTTTTTGGCGGCGGGGGTGCAAAGTCGCCCGAGGGTATATCCGCCGAGGCAGCAGAGGCTCATCCCGATAAAGGAGGCGGCGGTGCCATAAGCAAATCCGAGCACCAATCCGCAGGCTGCGCTGGCGAAGCAGGATGGCACAGGTAGAACAATATCAGATGCGAGCAGCAGCGCCAGAATGCCGCCGGTTTGAAAGGGGTGATGACGGCCTTGTTCAATAATGGTTTCGGACCACTGATCAATTTTCTCGCCCCAGATGCAGAAAGGGATAATGATAAGCAGTGATACCAATAAAAAGAGAGCAATAGTTCTGTAAGGTATGTTTTTTATAATTGAATCCTGTTGTCGTTAATGTGCTATGAAACTCATGTCTAAATCTGTTATTATATCATAACTAATGGAGCAATGTCATAATCAAAGTAGGTTTTGAGAGCACATAGGGGGAGAGAATGATGGAGAGAGAGTTGTCGGTGCAGGGGATTGTCGACTGCGCGAGTGCGTATTATCGGTCGGCTATTTTATTTGCGGCTTTGGAACACGATGTATTCAGTGTGATTGAAGATTTTGAGGGCAATGGCGTAACGCTTGAGTTGATAGCCGAGCGTTGTGCTTGCGATTTGCGAGGAATGCGGCTTTTGCTGGATGGTGCGGTTGCGACAGGTCTTTTGTGTAAAAAAAATGATCTTTATTTCAATAGCCCGGCCGGCAGGGCGGTACTTGTCAAGGGGGCTAAAAATGATTTAGTTAAGGCCATTTGTTATAATCGTGATGTTTACGGCGCCTGGGGTGATTTAGGGAAGCTGGTGAAAAGCGGGTTGCCGGTGGAGGATCCTGAGGTGCATCTGGGACTTGATGATGGCAGAACCAGCCGGTTTGTTTTATCGATGCACGGGCGGGCACTGGGAATCGGGCGATCTGTGGTGCCGATATTGAAGCTGCACGGGCGCGGGAAGCTGCTTGACCTGGCAGGCGGACCGGGAACCTATGCGGTTCTTATGGCTGAGGCGAATCAGGGGTTGAGTTGTGTCACAATTGATCTGCCGGCAGTATCGAAGGTCGCATCAAAGCTGGTTGCTCAGAGTGGAGCGGCAGCCAGAGTTGAGTGCAGGGCGGGGGATTATCATACCGACCAGTATGATAAGGCCGCTTATGATGTGGTCACTATTTTTGGTGCGTTGCATCAGGAGTCGCCTGAGATGATTGTTGATATCTTAAAACGGGCTTATGCCGCTCTTAAAAGGGGTGGTGTAATATATATATTAGATATGATGACAGATGCGACGCATACCGAACCACAGTTTTCAGCCCTTTTTGCGGTTAATATGGCTTTGACAACAGATAACGGCTGGGTTTTCTCGGATAAGGAGCTATATGGCTGGCTGGAGCAGGCTGGATTCAGTGCTTGCAGGACCGGGCAGATTCCGCCACCTATGCCGCACTGGCTGGTTTCGGCAGAGAAGTAAGAGATTGTTGATTTCGGATTGCTGATTTTGGTGCGCTTTGCAGGTTTTAGTGGAGTTTTTCCCTGGGAGCGCTGAGCTCCAGCTCGGCATGGAGCGGAGCGGCTCTCAACTTGGATATTGGATATTCCGTGTTGGATATTGGATATTCAATCTTCCTGGGAGCGTACCGCCCCACCCACAGATTCTGCAGAATTCCATAAAAATCGAGGAAGAACCTATTTTTTACATATTTGTAGACGTTTTTTGTTGAATTGCATAGGCTTTTTCTATTATGCTTAACAAGAACATGGCAAGTGCCAGATAGTAATTTTTCATTTCAGCAAGTTGATTGCGAAAGGAGCAAATAATGGCTAGAAACGTAACAATGTTTACGGGGCAGTGGGCAGACCTTCCATTTAAGCAGGTTTGTGAGATGATGAGTGAGTATGGTTATGACGGACTTGAGCTCTGCACATGGGGTGACCATATTGAGCTTGATAAGGCAGCCAGAAGCAAAAAGTATTGCGATGACAAACGTGCAATTCTGGAAGAAAACGGACTTGGCTGCTGGGCTATCTCAAATCATCTGTCGGGTCAGCTGGTTTGTGACCCGATTGATGAACGGCATTATGCTTTTGCTCCGGCTGACTGCGCGGGTAACCCTAAGAAGGCAAAATCCTGGGCTATCAGAATGCAGAAGAATGCAGCTAAAGCCGCTAAAAATATGGGTGTTGGCGTCGTTAATGGTTTTACAGGTTCGCCTATCTGGCATCTGCTGTACGCCTTCCCTCCCTGGACACCAGGTCAGATTGATGCTGGATACAAAGAGTTTGCTAAGACCTGGAAGCCGATTCTGGATGTTTATGCGGAGTTAGGTATCAAATTTGCGCTTGAGGTCCATCCAACTGAAATTGCATTTGATATTGTATCAGCGCAGCGTGCTCTGGATGCGCTGGATAATCATCCGGCCTTCGGTTTCAACTATGATCCATCTCATCTTGGTTATCAGGGAGTTGATTATGTTAAATTCCTGCGTACCTTCCCGGATCGCATTTTCCATGTTCATATGAAAGATGCGTGGTGGGGCCATGGAGATGGAACCGTGGGAGTATTCGGTGGACATACAGAATTTTCTGATCCTCGTCGTTATTGGGACTTCCGTTCGCTGGGGCATGGTGATATCAATTTTGAAGAGATCATCGTTGCGTTGAATGATATTCAATATATGGGACCTCTCTCGGTTGAGTGGGAGGACTCACGTATGGATCGCTGTCATGGTGCTCAGGAGGCATGTGACTTTGTTCGCTGTGTAGATTTTGCACCAAGTAACATTGCTTTTGATGGTCAATTTGATCAGTAAAAGAGCTTGGCGTTTAAACATTTAACTGGAGGGCACCTTCCAGGGTGCCCTCTTTTGGGATTACCGAAAAAGTCGGTTGGATTTGTCCAAAGTAGTACAAGCATCCTGCTTGTTTATTAAGAAATCAGGCTGGAAGCCTGTTCTACATTTCAAATCCAACCGGATTTTGCGGCAATAGTTTTTTAGATCAAGTGCGGGTAAGGCCCGCTAATGTGCATTAGGAGTGTCATAATGAAGAGCGTAATAAATGTATGTATTTTACTGATAGCGGGGATGACTATTCTCTCCGGTTGCGGTAAAAGTGGTGATAAGTCTACAGTTAATCTGACCTACAGTGTCTTTTTTCCGCCAACGCATGTTCAGTGCAAGTTAGCCGATGAGTGGGCCAAAGAGATTGGCAGGCGTAGTGATGGGCGGGTTAAGATCACGGTTTATCCAGGTGGATCGTTAACAAAAGCACCACAGTGTTATGATGGTGTTGTTACAGGTGTCTCGGACATAGGACAAAGTGTATTTGCTTACAGCAAGGGGCGTTTTCCATTGGTGGAAGGTCTTGACCTGCCGCTTGGTTATCCTGATGGTATGGCTGCCACACTTATTGCAAATAGCATGATCGCAAAGTTTCAGCCCAAGGAGCTTCAGGATACAAAGATCATGTATGTACATGCGCATGGCCCCGGAATTCTGGCTTCAAAAAAACCTGTCAGGTCGATGGCGGATCTTAAGGGATTGAATGTAAGGGCAACTGGTTTTTCAGGTAAAGTTGTTGAAAAGCTGGGGGCATCTCCGATTGCCATGTCGCAGGGTGAGGCCTATGAGGCATTGCAGAAGGGTGTTGTGGATGCCACTATGTGTCCAATTGAAACGCTGAAAGGGTGGAAGCAGGCTGAGGCTGTCAACTGCGTGACCGACTCACAGTGTATCGGTTATACAACCACATTTTTCGTAACAATGAATAAAGATAAGTGGGCTGAGCTGCCGGCTGACATTCAGAAGATATTTGAGGATGTTAATCAGGAGTGGATAGTGAAGCACGGTCAGGCCTGGCTGGATGCCGATATCGAGGGACGGAAATTCACAAAGTCGTTAGGCCGGGAGTTTTTTCAGCTTTCAGAAGAAGAGCAGGCATTATGGGTCAAGACGGTTGCACCTTTAGTTGATGATTATGTGAAACGTGCCGTTAAAAAAGGTGTACCCGGTGATGTATTTGCCAAAGCTCTGATTGCAGAGGTTGCCAAGTCCAAAGCGGTCAAGTAAGCTACGAATGAAGGACCTTAATCATATTGAACGCCCCGCTTTAAATTGTTTTTGGAGCGGGGTTGTTATACTTGTGCAGATCATGACGATTACCTCATGTCTGGGACTTGCGGCCATGGTGCTGATTACCTGCGGTGATGTTGTCCTGCGTGTATTCAGGGTGCCCGCCAAGGGGGCCTACGATCTGATCAAACTTTGCGGGGCGGTTACGGTCTCCTGTGCTATTCCTCTGACTACTGCGATGAAGGGCCATGTTTCGATCGAGTATTTTTTCCACAAGCTGAATCGCAGAGGTAGAGTTGTGGTGGATTCATTTATGCGTCTGGTGCTTTGTTCCGGATGTGCTTTTGCGGCATGGGCCTCTTTTGGTTATGGAATGCGGTTTCTTAAGAACAACGAGGTTACCAGCACGATTGAGATTCCGCTTTTCTGGGTTCCCTGGCTGATGGCAATCTCTTTTGCGGTGACATCTCTGGTCGTTCTTTTTCATTTATTATATCCAGGCCGGGAGCTGGTACAATCATGACTCTTGTTCAATTGGGTGCTTTAGGTTGCATTCTGATGTTGTTGCTTCTTTTCGGGAGCATGCCGGTTGCCTTTGCAATGGGTTTGACGGGTGTTTGCGGGTTTGCAGTGGCTGTCTCCGGCACGGCGGCAATGTCGGTTCTGACAGCTGACATGTTCGGTACATTTTCCAGCTACAGCCTGACAGTCATTCCCCTCTTTGTCTTTATGGGACAGGTTGCTTTTCATGCAGGGATCAGCGGGCGTCTTTTTGCGGCAGCAAACAGCTGGCTGTCAGGATTGCGCGGAGGTCTGGCAATGGCTACGGTGGGTGCATGCGCGGCCTTTGGTGCAATCTGCGGTTCCGGGCCGGCCACAGCAGCTACGATGGCGGCAGTTGCTTTACCGGAGATGAAGAAATATAAGTACGACGATGCTTTGTCCAGCGGCACTGTTGCGGCTGGTGGCGGTCTGGGAATGCTGATTCCGCCCAGTGTTGTTTTTATTGTGTATGGAGTTTTGACGGAGCAGTCGATCGGTAAGCTTTTTATGGCTGGTATTATACCGGGAATTCTGGTTGCGCTTGTATTTTGTCTGGTGATAGCGGTGCAGTGTTACTTGAAGCCGGAGTTAGCTCCCAAGACTGTCTCTGTCCCCTTGGCGGATAAGTTTAAGGCTTTGCTGGGGGTTATTGAGACGGTGACCCTCTTTCTTTTTGTAATGGGGGGGATATTTGCGGGATGGTTTACTCCGACCGAGGGTGCGGCTGTAGGGGCGGCTGGTTCGGTGGTAATAGCTGTTTGTGGAGGTAACTGTTCATGGAGGATGTTGTATAAGGCTGCCAGAGAGACAATTCGGACCTCCTGTATGGTTCTGGTGATTGTGGCGGGGGCGACTATGTTCGGTCATTTTCTGGCAATAACTAACATCCCGACTAGTTTTGCGACCTGGCTGGCGGGGCTGCCTGTAGCTCCATGGATTGTGATAGTGATGATCATGCTTTTTTATCTTCTGGCTGGATGTTTTGTGGATGCTCTTGCCTTGATCCTGCTTACGATTCCAATTTTTTACCCGGTTGTAACTGAACAGCTGGGGTATGATCCAATCTGGTTTGGAGTAATTATTGTGCTTGTAACTCAGATGGGGGTGATTACACCGCCGGTTGGAGTGAATGCCTATGTCGTCAGCGGGATTGATCGCAGCATCTCACTGCAGACTGTCTTTCGTGGGTGTATTCCCTTCCTGTTGGCGCTGGTCGGGGTGAGTGCGTTATTGATGCTGTTTCCTGAGATAGTGACCTGGCTGCCGGGGATGATGAAGTAATTATATCTTTAAGGAGTTGAATAATGAGTGATCTTGATTTAACCGGTGTAAGCTATCAGAAGATTCTGTTTTGCACGGACTTCTCTGAAAATGCACGCATTGCCTTTAAACAGGCGCTAAAAGCCACCTCACCCGAAGGTTCTGAAATCTGCTTGCTGCATGTTATTCCTGAGCCCGATGCTCAGTTCTGGAAGGGTTATATTTATGAAGTGGGCGATATGGACTCCAAGGCTCAGAATGATATAGACTGTGCCATCAATGAGCAGTATCGTCAACTTGTTCCAGACGGGGTTAAGTTTGTTATAAATGTCAAAATCGGCGAGGCGGCCCGCTCAATACTGGAGACGATAGAGGAGTATGGCGCTGATCTGGTGGTTATCGGCCGTCAGGGCCATGGTGCTATAACCCGCTGGCTTCTGGGCAACGTGACTGAGAAGGTTACCCGCAAGGCGGAGTGTCCAGTTCTGGTTGTTCCCATGAAAATTAAATCTGAACATTGAAAAAAAGTTAAAATTTAGGGTACTCAAGCCCTTATAGTTTTGGTAGAATAACAGTTATGAAAATAAAGCAATCATCTATAAACAGAGCTCGTGGAGAGGATCAGGACGGTGCATTTATCTCTGAGCGTTTTCGTAATCCTGCGAACGAAATGGCAGCTACTACTGATGGCGGCAAGTATACGTTCTTTGGTATTGTAGCTATTGTCTCAACAATCCTGATGGCTGTTGTTACAGCTCTCTTGTATTTTAACTGGGATGCTTTTGATAAGACCGGCCTGTTTTTAAAATAAGGGGTAGGTTTTGATCATAATATTTCGCAGGTGGCTTTGGCATCTGCGCAGTTTTTTCTATTTCTCCAGTACAACAATTCGGGTTGTTGCGCTTTGTGTATGTGTTCACTTAATTTCAAGTGTCACTGCATTGGTCGGCGTTGGTTACACGGGGATATCTTACAGTTCGGTTCTTCACAACTGTTTTTCCCTGAACTGGCCACTTTTCAGCAAGGGATTTGTATGGCAGTTGATATCGCATATATTTATGCACGGTTCCTGGTGGCATCTGATCCTGAATATGTGGGCCTGTGTTGTTTTTGGTTCAGTTCTTGAGCGGGATCATGGGGCACGCTTTTTCCTCAAGGTTTTCCTGATTGGCGGTATCATTGGTGGTGCTGGCTGGCTGGCATACACCGCTGTTTTGCCGTTTCTCTCTTTTATGGCCCCGCTCAGCGGTTGGATAGCAGAGCCATATCGGGCATGGCTCTGTGCGGGGGATGGACTTAAAGGGTCGCTCTCAGATTCCAGTTGTATTGGTGCCTCCGGGGGGGTATTTGCGTTGCTGGGTTGTTTTATCGCAATGTATCCCAAAAGGGAGCTCTATGTTCTGCTTTTTTTCGTGATTCCTCTCAGGCTCAGGGCGCATACTCTGTTGTGGATAATAGTGGCTTTCACCTTTGCCGAGGCAATATTCATTCAATCACCGATTGCCAATGCCTCACATCTTTGTGGCGGGGCCTTTGGTTACTGGCTTGGCTGGCGGAGCGTTCGCCTGGGCCGGTGCAAGGTCTGATAAAAATTAAAATAATTTAACCACAGAGGGCAGCAGTATGAATGAATGTTGAATGCTGAGTTATGAGTGCTGAGTTTTCGGGTGCGCTTCGTAATGAGTGAGGAATGCTGATTGCTGAACTATTACCACCTAGGAGTGCTGAATGTAGCCCGCTCGCGCCGCGAGCGAGGCTGCGAGTGCAAATGAGGTTGTCCGTTTTGACACCCCGCCTTATTCGTGCTGACAACTTCGAGCCGCAGTTGCGGCGCAACTGGGCTACATGTAAACAGTGCCATGCCTGCGCAGATTTGACGAATCCAACCGGATTTTGCGCTAATAGAAAAAGACTTTGAACAGAAGATAACAAAGGTAACGAAGATTCTTCACCATGAAAATCAACGAAGAGCTTATTAGTGGAGCTGATAATATGAAATTAGATGATATCATGCGGGATAGTAATGCGGTGGCCGTCGTTCAGGCTTCCCTGCTGGAGGATGTCGGCAGTGGTGATGTAACCACCCTCGCTTTAGTGAATCCGGAGATTATGGCAATAGGAGATATCCTGGCCCGTGAGCCTTGCGTAGTGGCCGGTGTCAGCGTAGCCTGCAAGGTGCTTGAACTGGTCGATCCTGAGTTACGAGCCGATGTGATCGTTCCTGATGGAGAGTTTATTGATGCAGGAGCTACGATCATATCAATTCAAGGTAAGGCCGCTTCAATTCTGACTGCCGAACGTACCGCCTTGAATTTCATGCAGAGAATGTGTGGTATTGCGACCTTGACGCGCAAGTTTGTGGATGCGGTGTATCCTATGAATACAATGATCCTGGATACGCGTAAGACAACCCCGATACTGCGAGCTTTTGAAAAGTTTGCGGTTCTTTGCGGCGGAGGTATAAATCATCGTTTTGGTTTGTATGACCGGGTGCTGGTCAAAGATAATCACCGCAAGCTGTGGGAGGGGGACGATCCGGATCGACTCGATCTAGCGGTGGATGCCGCCCGTAAGGCCTTTCCAGATCTAATGGTTGAGATGGAGGTAGAGAGCATTCAGGAGTGTAAAAGCGCGCTGCGGTCCGCACCTGAGTGGATTATGCTGGATAATATGAGCTGTGAAACCATGCGTGAATGTGTTGAATTTTGTCGGGGGATCAGCCAGACCGAGGCATCTGGTGGAATTACACTGGAGCGGGTGCGCGAGGTGGCTGAGACCGGGGTTGATGCGGTTTCTCTTGGATGTCTGACTCACTCTGCCCGGGCAGTTGATCTTTCTTTGGAATGGAGCGTTGATTGAAAATGAGAGTGTTGGTTATAGATGTGGGTAACACCTCAACCGGGATCGGGCTGTTTTCTGATGGTGATGTGGTGGATGCCTCCCATATAAAAGGTGGCATTCGCATGAATCCCGCTCTGTGTGTCGAGGCCCTGCGTAAAGCTGCCGCATACGGGGTTGACGGAGCTGTTTTAGGGTCGGTTGTCCCGCAGATCAATCAACGCTGGCAGAATCTGATTCAGCGGGATTTTGGAATTGAGACCCTCTCGGTGAATGCGTCACTTCCTATGAATATAACGATTGACTACCCCAGACCTGAGCATATCGGAGCCGACCGTCTGGCCGATGCCTGCGGCGGTGTTGAACGTTACGGTGCTCCGCTGGTGGTCGCCGACTTTGGCACCGCGCTTACCTTTGATGTGATTATGCCCGATAACCGCTATATTGGCGGCGTGATCGCCCCTGGGCTTCCCTTGATGACAGATTATCTTTGTGAACGAACCGCACTCCTGCCCCATGTAGATCTGAAGGGCGAGTGTCCGCAGGTTGGCCGCAGCACCGAGGAGGCCATGCGTATCGGGGCTGAAGTCGGTTATCGCGGTATTGTGCGCGAAATCATGACATATTTGCGCAATTCCATGCAGGTAGATTTTAAGCTGGTCGCTACCGGTGGTTATGCCGCCTGGGCGCTGCGTGGAATGGATATGAAATTTGTGATTGACGAAGAACTGACCCTCTTCGGGCTTGGTTGCATATTTGAAAAGGTTGAAAAGGTTGAAGGGGTTAAAAGGGTTGAAGGTTGAAGGGAGAAGTTCTAAAGTGCGAGAGTTCTAAAGTTCTAAAGCTGCTTTTAGCCGCAACCAAACTAAGCACTTGTGATATACGGGCCCATATTCTCTAAATATACCCTTGTGTGTTGGCCGCCGCAGCTTTAGAAAAAAACACTGCGTGTTTTGGAAA
>Ga0307990_1000450_pt1 | contig 36980 bp, 28 predicted proteins | sample EllFjometagen129_FD_203168 | JGI IMG/M metagenome (GOLD analysis project Ga0307990, IMG submission 203168) | Marine microbial communities from Ellis Fjord, Antarctic Ocean - #129 | ecosystem: Environmental > Aquatic > Marine > Unclassified | place: Southern Ocean | collected 2014-10-08
TACGATTAATAAATCATAAATAATCAATATAAAGTTAAAATACTTATTATGTAAGTAAAATTACATTAAAACTTAGAAAAGAAGATATAAGAACCTATAATTTTAAAATAATCATCAATTTCAATTAACTTTAGATTAATCATTTAAAAAAATAAAATAAGAATTATTTCATACTTTTCCAAACAAGTTCAAACATTGAGTTCATAGCTTGGGCAAACATTTCAGTATTAACCCAAATTCCAACATCATAACTTGCATGAACAGCTTCATCATCAAGTAACATAAACATTAAATTATTTTGATCAACAACCATAAATCTTGCTTTGAAATTCTTAGCATGCTTTATTTCAGCAATACCTTTAAATTCTTTAGCAATATGTTTGTTAACTTTAGTAAGTGGTGCTAGAATCTTAATCTTTACACCTCTCTTTGCAGCTTTAGAAAGAGATTTCTTGAAAAAATCATGTTTTCTTATAATACCTTGTTCTGTAGTACATAATATAATTTCTTTTTCTGCACTTCTAATCATCAAGTCAATATGATCATAAAGATTATCTCTTCCCTTAAATCGTCCTGTGATCTCAGTAGAATCAACCATCTCAATTCCATTGTTATGTAATAAAGATAATTCTTCTAATACATCAGATCCTTTAAGTTCATCAATAGAACCTAATTTTAATTTTGAATCTTCTCTTATTTTTTTCTTAACTCTCTCCAATACTTCAGATGGAGGTAGAGCAAGATATTTTATTGGTTTACCAATTTTAGAAATTATAAACCCTTTTTTTTCAAGTGATTCTAAAACATCATATGTTCTAGATCTAGGAACATTAGCAATATCAGATAATTCACCAGCAGTTGAAACACCTCTTGAAAGAAGTGCAGTCCAAAGCTTTGCTTCGTAACTATTTAATCCAAAATCTTTAATCTTTTTTATGAATTCTTGTGTAACAATCATTTTGTAATCACCTTGTCATTATTTATCAATAATATTAATATAACCCTAACCCCTTTTGTCTTAATAGAAAGGAAGACTCGAGACTTTATAAACATTTCTATTTTGAAACTATTGTATAGTAGTAAAAACTCGAAAATTTTCCTTAATACTCTGACACCTTGATTTCTACTAGAACTCTAATTTTGTCTGTGACTATTGAATTTTGCATTTTCAGCGCTTCATATGGAAAATTTACTTTTTGTTTTTTTCTCAAACTTTCTTAAAAAAAGTTTTCTTATTAATAAATGTTCATATATAAATATATAATAATAATATAATAATATAATATAATATAATAATGGAAAAGAAAGAAAAAAAGAAAGAAGAAAAATGAATCAAAATAAAATAAAAAAATGTAAATAATTTGAAAATAAAAGAAAAATTGAGAGTAAATGTAAAAGAATTTTAGAGTAGAAATCAAGGTGTTAGACTTAAAATAATGATATTTGAACTATAATAGTAGGGTATAAGTTTTTTATTTTGATTCATTATCTCCATATGAAATCATGGTGTGAGAGTGTAATACCTAAAATGCCACTACATAGCTTGTACAAGATATATTCTATAGTATTAAGATATTTATAAACCTATGTTTCATATGGAAAACTATTTAAATAAGTTGTATTTTGAATATAATATAATAATTGTGAGTTGATACATATGGCAAAAGACTTAACTGGACTGTTTGAAAAGTTTCTTGATAAAAAATCTCTATTTCAAAATAAAGAAGCATTACAATCTAAATATACTCCAGATGATATAATGCACAGAGATGAACAAATAAATTATATTGCACAAATTCTTGCTCCTGCACTTAGAATGGAAAAACCATCTAATCTATTTGTTTATGGTAAAACAGGAACAGGAAAAACTTTGAGTATAAGATTTACAACAAATCAAATGCTTGATATGGCTAAAAAGAAAAATATTCCTTTAGACATTCTTTATGTTAACTGTAAACTAAAAAAAGTTGTAGATACAGAATATAGATTAATAGCAGAACTTGCAAGACATTTTGGAAAAGATATACCTGCAACAGGATTACCAACAGATGAAGTATATAATATATTTTACAAAGCAATAGATTCTAAAAAAAGATTGTTTATTATTATTCTTGATGAGATTGATCAACTTGTAAAAAAAGTTGGTGATGAAATAATATATAATCTTACTAGAATAAATGGTGAATTAGAAAATGCACAATTATCTTTAATAGGAATTTCTAATGATTTAATATTTGCAGATAATCTTGATCCAAGAGTAAAAAGTTCATTAAGTGAAGAAGAACTTGTCTTTCCACCTTATAATGCATTACAAATACGAGATATTCTAAGAAAAAGATCAGAAGTTGCATTCAAAAAAGGGGTTGTTGAATCAGGAGTAATAGAAAAGTGTTCAGCCTATGCTGCAAGAGAACATGGTGATGCAAGAAGAGCATTGGAATTGTTAAGAGTTGCAGGTGAAATTTCTGAAAGAACTGATTTAACTACTATTAATTTAAATTGTTTAGATACTGCTGAAGAAAAAATTGAGAAAGATAGGGTGTTTGATATAATTAAAACACAACCAAAACAATTCCAAGCAGTTATTTATAGTATTTTTGCAATGAAAGAGGGTGGTAATAAAAGTATTTTTACAGGTGAAATCTATGAATACTATAAAGATCTCTGTATAAAGATAAATTTAAGACCACTTACACAAAGAAGAGTGAGTGATGTTATAGCAGAACTTGATATGCTAGGAATAGTGAATGCAAAGGTTATTAGTAAAGGTAGATATGGTAGAACAAGAGAAATAACTTTAACTATACCTAAATTGGTTAAACCAAAAATAATTGAGATGCTTATTGATGAATTGAATATCTAATTTATAATTCTCATAAAATGCTGTCAGAAAAAGAAATACTTGAAAATTTAGAAAAAGGTGTTTTTATTAATCCTGATACTGATGAGGTTATTATTAATAAATTACAAGTAAATGATGATCAAGAAGATCTATTAACTGAATTTGGAGTGGAGTTTTTAAAAAAATATCAAGATGTATTTAAAAAAAGAAACTATACTGATTTTTTTAAACATTTTTTAATAAGATATAGAAATACAGAATCTTTATTAAAAACAAGACAAGAATTAAGAAATCTTACTTCTATTTCTAGATTAGAAAATAAAATGGAAAAAGATAATATTTCTGTTATAGCAATGGTTAAAGAAAAATCAGAAACTAAAAAAGGGAATATTATACTAACTGTTGAAGATCCAACTGGTGAAATAAAAGTTTTAGTAACTCCAAGAAATAAAAAATTATACAATTTTGCAAAAGATATAGTTTTAGATGAGGTTCTTGGAATTAGTGGAGTTATGGGTACAAATATTATTTTTTCTAATTCAATTATTTGCCCTGATATTCCTATTACACATGAATTAAAAAAGCATCCTGAAGAAATATATGCTGCATTTATTGGCGATCTTCATTTCGGTTCAAGAGTTTTTTTAGAAGAAGAATTTACAAAAATGTTATCTTGGATAAGGGGAGAATTAGGTTCAGATAAACAAAGAGAAATGGCAAAAAAAATTAAATATATTTTTATGACTGGAGATTTAGTTGAAGGAATGGGTATTTATCCAGGCCAAGAAAAAGATATTGATGAAAAATACCATAACATAAAAAAACAGTATGAAGTCGTTGCTTCTTGGCTTAAAAAAATACCAAAAGATAAAATAGTTATTGTTTGTCCTGGAAACCATGATTATGGTAGAATGGCAGAGCCACAACTTCCATTAACAAATGAGTATTCTGCACCCTTATCAAAATTAAAGAATGTTGTTCAAGTTTCAAATCCTTCTTTTATTAATTTTGCAAAAACTGAAAGTTTTCCTGGTTTTAATTTAATTTTATATCATGGAGGATCACTAATTTATTATAGTGAAAATGTTCCTTCTATTAGACAAGCAGGTGGACAAAAAGTAGTAAATCAAACAATGAAATTTTTATTACAAAGAAGACATCTTGCACCAACACATGGTTCAACATTGTATATCCCTGATCCTGAGAAGGATTTTCTTTTTATAGATACTATACCTGATTTTTTTATTACAGGTCATATTCACAGAGCAAATGTTGATTCGTATAGAAATATAACAACAATAAATGCTTCTTGTTGGACAGGTAAAACAGAAAATCAAGTAAAAAGAGGACTTGAAAATCAACCAGCAAAACTTCCTATAGTAAATCTTCACACAAGACAAGTAAAGATAATCAATTTTTTATCTGAAGAGCATAAGGGGGTTATGAAAAAATAAAATGACACTCACTTGCTCAAAACAAATGCAGAAATATTTTGATTCTTTAGTTAAATATACAAATAATGCATATAAGTTAGCACAAGAGTGTAGAAAACAGGGTTATGATCCAAAAGATTATGTTGAAATTTCACTTGCAAAAAATGCTGCAGAAAGAGTTGTTGGATTAATAAGTATTATTGCACCACAAATAAAAAATTCTAGTGTTTCAAAAAGGATAGTTGAATTAGAAAAAAAATATGGTGTTTCTGATTGGAGAGTTGCTTTTATAGTTGCGCATGAAATTGCACAGCAAAAACATTGTAAGTTTAAAGATGAATTAGAAGCAATTGGAATTGGTATTAGAACAGGTTTTGCTTATGTAACTCAAGGAATTGTTTCAAGTCCACTTGAAGGATTAAGTAAAATAGAACTAGTTGATAGGCAAGATGGTCAAGGAAAATATTTTAGATTGAGTTATGCCGGACCAATAAGGAGTGCTGGTGGAACAATGGGTGCAGTTTCTGCTCTTATAGCTGATTATGTCAGAAAAAAAATGGGTTACGCTGCATACGATCCAACTGAAAAAGAAGCTAATAGAATTTTTGCTGAATGGGAAGATTATAATAGCTATGTTACTAACCTTCAATATTTTCCTTCTAAAGAAGAAGCTATATTTTTAGGTAAAAATATTCCTGTTCAGTTAATTGGTGAACCCTCGGAAAGGTATGAATTAAGTAGTGCATTACTTAAGGATTTACCAAGAGTTCCAACAAATGTTTTAAGTTCTGGTTTTTCTTTAATAACTGCTGAATGTATTTCTTTAAAAGCGCCAAAACTTTGGAAACAATTATCTAAATGGGGTAAAGAATTTGGTATGGAGCAATGGGATTTTTTAGAGGAATTTATTAAAATACAAAAAAAATCTAAGGCCCAAGGTCAAAAAGCTGAGTTGTATAGTTCTGAAAAAATAACACCTGACTTTACTTATGTAAAAGACATTGTTGCAGGAAGACCTGTTCTTGGTTATCCTATGAAACCAGGTGCATTTAGATTAAGATATGGTCGTGCAAGAGTTTCTGGGTATTCTGCACAATGTGTTAGTCCTGCATCCATGCAAGTTTTAAATGGGTTTGTTGCATTAGGAACTCAACTTAAAGTTGAAAGACCAGGTAAGGGAACTGCGGTTATGTCAACAGATTACATTGATGGTCCTATTGTAAAATTAAAAGATGGTTCTGTTTTATTTTTAGAAACTGAAGAACAGGCAAAAGAAGCAAATAAAGATGTTGAAGAAATTTTATTTAATGGGGATATTTTAATTAATTATGGTGATTTCTTAGATAGGGCCCATATACTTCCACCTGCAGGTTATTGTCAGGAATTTTGGATATTAGAGTTTGAAAAAAAAGCAATAGAATTATTTGGTTCTGTAGATTTTGATAAACTTTCTGATTTATTAGATATTCCTGCAAAGTCTTTAAAAAAATTATTTACTAATCCAATTAAAACAAAGATAAGTGCAAGAGCATCATTTAAAATTTCTAGGATTTTAGGAATACCTTTACATCCAAGATATGATTTTTATTGGTCGACAATTTCAAAAGATGATTTAATAAATCTTTTTAGTTTAATACAAAAGTTGAGAATTGAAGAAGATGATTCTAAGGAAATAAAATCTGTTATTTTCTCTTTAGTTGATAAATCTTTTATGAAAGGTAAAAGAACTTTAGAAATATTGGGTGTTCCCCATTTATTTATCAATAATGAATATGTTGTATTGGATAAACATTATGGTTATACTTTATTAGAGATTCTAAATATTTCTTCAAAAGAAGATTATGTGCTTTTGTTAAAGCAACTTGCTAAAGAGCCAGATGAAGGTTTTTCTCCTTTAAAATTTATTAATAAAATTTCTAATGTTTTTTTGAGAGATAAAGCAGGAATTTTTATTGGTTCAAGAATGGGAAGGCCTGAAAAAGCAAAAATGAGAAAATTAAAGGGGACTCCACATGGACTTTTCCCAATTGGTAAAGAAGGAGGAAAACTTAGAAGTTTTCAGGCTGCAGTAAAAAATAAAAAAGTAACTGCAGAATTCCATATTTTTTGGTGTGATACATGTAAAAGAGAAACTATTTTTGGTGTTTGTGAAAAATGTGGTAAGAAATGTAAAACTTTTGATTTAGACGCTAAAGATGAAGAAAAGAAAAAATTTCCTGAAACATTTAAGCCTGTTAAAAAATCACAAATACCTATAGGTGAATATATTGAGGCATTCAGAAAAAAAATAGGTTTCAGAGTGATACCTGATTTAATAAAAGGTGTAAGAGGAACTTTTCACAATGATCATTATTGTGAGCATATTACTAAAGCATTATTGAGAGCCAAGCACAAAATTTATGTTAATAAAGATGGAACAACAAGATATGATTGTTCTGAAATGTCATTAACACATTTTAAGTCAAAAGAAATTATGGTTTCTGTAGAAAAATTAATTGAGTTAGGTTATGAAAAAGATATTTATGGTAAGCCCTTAGTTGATAATGAACAAATATTAGAATTAAAAGCTCAAGATATTGTAATACCTGCATGTCCCGACTCTCCTGAAGATGAGAGTAATAAGGTTTTGTTTAAGGTTGCAAATTTTATTGATGAATTAATGAAAAAATTATACAATGTCAAACCTTTTTACAATTTAAAAGATATGGATGATTTAGTTGGTCACTTAATTGTTGGTTTAGCACCACATACTTCTGCAGGAATTGTTGGAAGAATAATTGGTTTTAGTAAAACTCAAACTTTCTTAGCACATCCACTTTATCATGCTGCAATGAGAAGGGATTGTGATGGCGATGAATCTTGTTTTTTATTATTAATGGATGCATTACTTAATTTTTCTGTAAAGTATCTCCCAACTTCAAGGGGATCAACACAAGATGCTCCTTTGGTTTTGACTACTTTATTGGATCCATCTGAAGTTGATGATATGGCATTTAATGTTGATAGGGTATCAAAATATCCTCTTGAATTTTATATGGCCACATTAGAATATAAATATCCCTGGGATGTAAAGATAGAAACAATAAATGACGTTTTAGGAACACCACAACAATTTGAGGGAATGATGTTTACCCATGATTCCACTAATATTAATGATGGCGTTTTGTGTTCTTCATATAAAATTTTACCAACAATGCAAGAAAAATTAAATGAACAGCTTAATCTTGCAAAAAAAATCAGAGCTGTTGATGAAATGCTTGTTGCGAAACTCGTTATTGAAAAACATTTTATTAGAGACACAAAAGGTAATCTAAGAAAGTTTTCTATGCAAATGTTTAGATGTGCAAATTGTAATGCTAAGTTTAGAAGGCCACCATTGAGGTTTAAGTGCCCTGTTTGTAAAACAGGTAAGATAATATTTACCATAAGTGAAGGTTCTGTAATAAAGTATCTTGGCTCTTCTTTGAGACTTGCTGAAGAATATAATGTTCCACTTTACCTAAAAGAAACCTTAAATCTTTTGCAACTCCGAGTTGAAGATGTATTTGGAAAAGAAAAGGAGAAGCAGACTGGTTTGGCTGATTTTGAGTAGTATCTTTTTGCAAGCTCAGAAATCTTTTGATTTTTGTTGTATTTGGAAAAGAAAAGGAAAAGCAGACTGGATTAAATGAGTTTTATACTTAGATTTCTTTAATAAAAATTAAATCCTATATTGTATAGTATATTTAGCACCGCATGCCTGGCATGTTAAGAAAGTAAGGTTATTCTCTTTAATGAGTTTTGTTTCAGGCTTGCCACATTCTTTACATGTAACAAATGTATCTGCATATTTTTGAATTTTTTCATTAATTTTTGCTGATGATAACTTATTGTTAAATAATACAGAAGTATTTTTTACATCTGCTTTTGTAGCTAATTCTTTAAGTAAAAACTTTAATACATGATCTTCATTTCTATCTAATACTTTGACAATTTGGAAGAAATTTGAAATGATTGTTTTAGTTCCTTGTAAATGCCCCTTTACTTTAGGTATTTCTAATCTTTCTGTAACACTAATTTCTTCTGGTATTAATGATTTCGCTCTATCTAATAAAGAATCATAGTCATTTGTTTTATTTTTTTTAACCATGACTTATCAAAAAATCAAATACTTTATAAAGTTTTTTTAGAAAAAAGCACTTTTTACTTAGTTATAGTAAATTTTCTCCTCTAATACTCGACTAAAAAATCAAAACATTTAAGAATGGAATATACAATAATTAGGATTAACTCGTATTTTATCTCGAGAAACCGAGGGGTTTAGATAATGGCAAAAAAAGTAAAGAAGGTAGGCGTTAAAAAAGTAAAAGGATACCTATACTTCGTAGATAAAAAAGGTAATGTAGCTAGGGCAACAATGGCTCGTGGTGGTAAGGTAAAAGGAAAAAAGAAAATTGAAGTTGTGGCAAAAGTAAGTGTTAAAAAAGAAAAAGGATACCTATACTTCATAGACAAACAAGGCGACATTTCTTGTGCTAAAATGGCACGTGGCGGTCATAAGAAAAAGAAAAAGAAAGTAGTTAAGAAAAAGGCTGTTAAAAAGAAGAAAAAAGTAGTTAAGAGAAAAGCTACTAAAAAGAAAGTAGTTAAGAAAAAGAAAAAAGTTGTAAAGAAGAAAGCTACTAAAAAGAAGAAAAAAGTAGTTAAGAGAAAAGCTACTAAAAAGAAAGTAGTTAAGAAAAAGAAAAAAGTTGTAAAGAAAAAAGCTACTAAAAAGAAAAAGAAAAGAAGATAATTAACTATTTTTTTATTTGCTTTAGCGGTGCCAATAACACTTGTTATTGTGCATTTTATTTTTTTATACTAATTCTTATCACTGGACAATCTTAAATAACTTATATAAATGAATTAGAAGGTTCTATCTGTATGAACATAAAGCTAAAAAATTTCAAACCAAGAGAGTATCAGGATTCAATATTTAAAACAACTACTTCTGGAAATACTTTAGTAGTTTTGCCAACAGGTTTAGGTAAAACTGCAATTGCAGTAATGCTTGTAATTCATAGACTTAAACTCTATCCAAAATCTAAAATAGTATTTTTTGCACCTACTAAACCCCTTGTTGATCAACATATTAATACTTTCAAAGCCTTGATCGATTTGCCTGAAGAAGATTTTGCAATGTTTACTGGAACAGTTAGGCCTGAAAAAAGATTGGAACTTTGGAAAAAGGCAAAGGTTATATTTAGTACACCTCAAGGATTTGAAAATGATATAATTTCAAATAAATTAAGTTTTAAGGATGTTTCACTGGTTGTTTTTGATGAATGTCATAGAGCTGTGAAAGATTACAGTTATGTTTATCTTGCATCAGAATATTATAAGCAGGCAGATAATCAAAAAATTTTGGCTTTAACAGCTAGTCCTGGCAGTGATAATGAAACTGTAATGGGGGTTTTAGAAAATTTGTTTATTGATAAGATTGAATTTAGGGAAACAAATTCTCCTGATGTTAAACCATACATTAAAGAAACAGTCGTTGAACAGATTAAACTTGAACTTCCAATAGAATTAAGAAAATTAAGAACAACACTCCAAGATTGTTTTAAATCAAAATTGATTGCAGTAAAACAATTCGGATACTTAAGTGGTAATCCTTCTTCTTATAACAAATCTTCTTTGCTTAAATTACAAGCAGCATTATATGCGAAGATGAAAGAAGATAAAAGTTTTGAAATAATGAAAGCTGTTTCTCTTCTTGCAGAAGCAGGAAAAATTCAACATGCTGTTGAGCTTGTTGAAACTCAGAGTCTCTTTTCAGTTAATACTTATTTGAAAAAGTTAGAGCAAGAGTCCCTAACTGCAAAAACAAAGGCTGTTAAAAATTTAGTTAAAGACCCAAATTTTAGACTTGCTAAAATATTATCAGAGAAGTTGTTAAATATGGGAATTGAACATCCTAAGCTTGGAAAGCTGCAATCATTGATGTGGCTTTACACAGAAGCAAATAAAGAATCAAAAATAATTATTTTTACTCAGTTTAGAGATTCTGCAATTCGGATTAAAGAATTTTTAGAGAAAGTAAATGTTTGTTCTGAATTATTTTTTGGTCAAGCAAAAAAGAATGGTATTGGTCATTCACAAAAAAAGCAGAAACAAATTATTGAGGATTTTAAAAATAATAAATTTCCTGTTCTAATTGCAACTAGTGTTGCAGAAGAAGGTCTTGATATTCCTAGTGTTAATTTGGTGATTTTTTATGAAGCAATACCTTCTGCAATAAGAACTGTTCAGAGAAGAGGAAGAACAGGAAGGCATGATCGAGGAAGAATTATAACTTTAATAACAAAAAATACTCGGGATGAAGCGTTTAAGTGGGTTTCTTATCATAAAGAAAAAAGAATGTATAGAATAATTGAAGATGTAAAAAAAAAGTTTACATTGAAAGTTAAACCTAAAAAAACTTTACTTTCATTCTCAAAAGAGTTATCTGGTTTGAAAATTTATGTTGATTATAGAGAAAAGGGTAGTAAGGTTTTGAAAGAATTATCTAACAAGGGTGTTTTAATAAATTTAGATACTTTAAATGTTGGTGATTTTCTACTTTCTGATAGAACCGTTGTTGAATTTAAGTTGGTTGAAGATTTTGTTTCATCAATTATTGACAAGAGACTTTTTGAGCAAGCAACAAAATTAAAGAGACTGTATGAAAATAAAATAATTATTATTCAGGGTGATAAAGATCTTTATGCTGTAAGAAGGATTCATCCAAATGCAATAAGGGGCGCATTGGCATCATTATTGCTTAATTTTGGAATATCTGTTATTTATTCTAAAGATGCCGAAGAAACTGCGGAATTATTAATTGCACTTGCTAAAAGGGAGCAAAATGACAATTCAAGAAAATTTATCATGCATTCTTCAAAGCCATTAACAATTAAACAACAGCAAGAATTTGTTGTTTCTAGTTTTCCAGGAATCGGAAGCACTTTAAATTTACCATTACTTAAATATTTTAATTCTTTGAAAGAAATTGTGAATGCTGATGAAAAAGAATTAATGAAAATTGATCTTGTTGGCAAAATAAAAGCAAAAAGACTTTTTGAATTGTTCAATACAAAGTATTGAATGACTAATAGTTTGCTATTGTATTTATTTAATAATAAATATAGCTAAAATAATAGATAACACTGTTATCCTCTTAAATCATACATAAACTATATAAATACCTCTAATTTCTGTGAATAAATAATAATAATAAGTATATATTTGGAGGGTTATTATGGAAGATAAAGAAGATAAAGAACTAAAAGATCATATTGTACATAAAGAGCATAAATCTGTGCATCATGATCATGATGCTAGATCTCACAAATCTCACGAGATAAAGCACAGAATTACCAAAAGATTAAGAAGAGCAAAAAATGAGAGAATAGTATTTATTTCATTAATTGTTATTTTGGTAGTATTGTGTATTGTTGCTTGGGCAGCAAAAGCAAATTATTCAAATTTAGACAATAATATTGATTCTTTAAATAAACTCTATGTAAACACTGATTCAACTGAAGCTAAAGCTGCAATAAATCAGGCTATAGCTAGTTTAGAATCTGCAAAAGTATTGTTAGGTGAAGTAACTACAACTACAGGAACAACTACAAATTTACCAACTGGTGGTTTACAAGCTATTATTTTAAATGATATTAGGTGTAAGCAATGTGATGTTACTGGTCTTAAAACAAGTTTACAACAAGTTTTCCCAACTATTGGATTTAGAGAGTTAGACTATGCAGATGATGAGGCTAAGCAAATAATGCAAGATACAGGAATAGCATTATTACCTGCGTTATTATTTACTAGCGATATTAAAGATGAAGTAGGTTATGATCAAATTGCTAATTATATTACTGAAGTAGGCGATTACCTTGATTTAATGATAGGTTCAAGTTTTGATCCTATTGCAGAAATTTGTGATAACTCTGTTGATGATACTGGTAATGGTTTAGCTGATTGTGATGATCCAACTTGTTCAGAAACACTTGCATGTAGAGAACTAAAAGAAAATTATCTTTCAGTTTTTATAATGAGTGATTGTCCATATGGTAAAGAAGCAGTTAAAGCTCTGGCTCCAGTTATTGAAGCAATGCCTGATTTAGATTATGAAATAAATTATATTGTAACTGATAATGGTGATGGAACTTTCCGAAGTCTTCATGGAGATTATGAAGTAGAAGAAAATATCAGACAGTTGTGTGCATTAGAAGAAGGTCAAGATAAATTCTTTGCTTACGCGCTTTGTAGAAGCGAAAACGGTGTAAGGGATGTTGATTGGAATTCTTGTGCAGATGAAGCGGATCTTGATAAAGATGCTTTAGAGACTTGTACAACTGGTGCAAGGGGAATTGAATTGTTACAAGAAAATGCTAAGATTGCCGTTGCTTTAGGAGTAACTGGAAGCCCAACTTGGTTAGCTAACAACAGATATAAATTCTCTGGTATTACTGCAGATGTTGTTCAAAACAATGTATGTACTTATAATCCTGATTTAACAGGTTGTGAGAATATTGTTACAAGCACAGCTTCAGTTCCAGCTGGTCAGTGTTAGTTTTTCTTTTTTTTCTTTTTTTATATTAATGAATTAGCCTTTCTCTGTGCATTTCAAGTGATTTTAGCCTTATTTGATTCATTCTTGCTAAGTTTAGCTTTAACTATTGCACACCCAATACTGAAATCATAAGATTTATAAACAATAAACCCCTCCTATATCTTGCTACAAAGCCCGACACGAGAGTAACCTTGTGGAGTTTACGGCATTAGCCAAGCAATGATGCTGGGAGTTAGTGACTCGGGCAATTTATTATCATAATATCAATCGACCTTAAGAACAGGTTATTATCACATTCATTATTCACTTATTATTAAAAAACATATTAGAAAAATTTAAACTTGTTCTAAAAAGGTTAGTTAGGGTTAGTAATAACTCAAGTAGCATTCAGAATTATAAATGAATGCTTAGAAATAGTATATTATTATCATTTATTCACTTATTATTGAGTGATTCATGTATGGGGTTATGGTGGATTATAATATAATTATTATATTGTAATTGTAAACTATTTTCCGAAACTATTTCTAAGTATTATTATAATTAATATTAAATTAAATATATATGGTGGGAGAAAAAAATGGCAAAAATAGCACAAATATCTGCAAAATATATAATTCATGCAGAAACAAGTATTGAAGGAGTTGTAGACAAACCAGATGTAATTGGCGCAGTATTTGGTCAAACAGAAGGTTTGCTTGGTTCAGATCTTGAATTGAGAGAATTACAAAAATCCGGTAGAATAGGAAGAATAGAAGTAAATTCTGAAACTGCAAATGGTAAAACAAAAGGTTCAATAATAATACCTTCATCTTTAGATAAGGCTGAAACTGCAATTGTTGCTGCTTCATTAGAAATTATTCAAAGAATTGGCCCTTGTAACTCAGTTATTAAAGTTGTTAAAATTGAGGATATAAGAATTTCGAAAAGAAAATTTTTGATTGATAGAGCAAAACAATTACTTTCAACATTAATGAATGATGTATTGCCTGATTCACAAGAACTTAGTGATGAAGTTACTTCAAGTGTAAGAGTTATGGAAATAACTGAATATGGAAAAGACAGATTACCTGCTGGACCAACAGTTGAAGAAAGTGACGAAGTTATTCTTGTTGAAGGAAGAGCTGATGTTCTTAATATGTTAAAACATGGTTTTAAAAATGTTATAGCAATGAATGGCTCAAAGGTTCCACAAACAATAATTGATCTTTCAAAACATAAAACTATAATTGCATTTGTTGATGGGGACAGAGGTGGAGACTTAAATGTTTTAGAATTAACTCAAGTATCTGAAATTGATTTTGTAACAAAAGCACCTGATGGAAAAGAAGTTGAAGAATTAACTAAAAAAGAAATTCACAAAGCTCTTAGAAGTAAGATTAGTGCTGAACAGGCAAAGTTAGAATTGTCAGAGAAAAGAGATAAGAATTTGAGAACTGTAAAGTTTTCTCCTAGAAGTCAAAGAGATGCAAGACCTCAACAAAGAGATACAAGATCTAATCAATCAAGATTTCAACAAAGAGACTCTAGATCTGCACCTATTAAACCAAAAAAGAGTATTTCAGATGATGAAAAGAAAAAGTTCAGCAAAATGCTTGAAGACTTACTTGGAACAAGGGGCGCATACATTTTGGATGCAAAACTTAATGTTCTTGGAAAAGTTCCTTATACTGAACTAGGTTCAACAATGAAAAGTTTAACTTCTGGAGTATACGCAGTTGTATTTGACGGTGCAATAGATAAATTAATTTTGCAAGCTGCAGAAAGAATTAATCTTACCCATTTAATTGGAATGAGTTCAAAGGTTGGAACTATAAGGTCAAGAGTTAATGTTTTGACTATTGATGCTTTATAGTAGTTTTATTTTTTATTTTTCTTTATTTTTTTATATTATTGAATGTTCTGTTTATCCTAAATGTTTATAAAGTAGTCTGCGTTCTCTTATTTTAGAACATTTATTGTCTGTAATTGGTATTATTTGTTTTTTGTTTATACAAGAATTTAATCTATTATTTGTCAGACTTAAAATATGTTCAATATTTTTTAATTAGTAGAGGTACAATAGAATGAAATATATTAATAATTTAGTTGGTAGTTTAAGTTTAATAAGATATCATAAAAACCCAAATAAAGTGGATGTTGCTGAAAATTATTCTTTAAAGGATATTGATATGCCTTTAAAAATATTAAATGGTGCAGATGAAGAAGTGAAAGATATTATTACAAATAAGGCTATTGCAAATAAGAAGGCTGTAAATTATTCTGCTTAATTTTTATTATATCTTTTTTGGTAAAATTTGATTTTGTGATGATAATAGTTTTATTTTGATAAGGTTTTAAAATTTCAAGCGTTTCTTTAAATTTTGTTTTATAATATATTTTTGTAAATTTTAATAATTTAGTAAATTCTTTTAGTGTTTCTTTCTTTTTAGAATGCTCGATTCCTAATTTTCTTTTAATAAAACGTTTTGTAATTCTAAAAATTAAAGTGAAGGTACTTGGTTTCAAAACAACAATTAAATCTGCTTTTTTAAAACTAGGTTTTGTAAATGATATAAATATTCCTTCGATTATCCATTTTTTCTTGTTTATTATATTTAATAATTTTTTATTTCGTTTAGCAGGGTTTCTTTCAATACCCATTGTTCTTTGTTTATTATCCCAAAATACATCATCTAAATCAAAATAAGGTATATTTAATTTTTTTGAAAGTTTTTTAGAAATATAACTTTTTCCGCTTCCACAGCCACCGATTATATGTATTTTTTTAGGGTTCATTAGTTATTAAAATAAAATAAGGTATATAAATGTTTAGAAATTACAGATAATGGGCGTTCAATCCGTTCTTATTATAGGTAATATGCATTAAGGACGTATTGTTGTGCTCAACAATTTTCTGTAAGAATTCTTGGCACACAGAATGTAGGTTATTGTTATTTTCTGCATTACAAATAATATGCATTCAAAACATACTGTTGTACCATTCTGTGCGTGTTAAAGAATGAGCCATTGATTGCAATGCAGTGTTGCATTATCTCAACCCAATCATCTCTTTCATTATAGAACTTAGGGAGTATAACATATTCTAATTTTGTGTACATGTCTTCAGTGTCTTCTTGGTGACTACTTTCTTTTAGATCATTTGGGTGGCTACCTATCCCCCATCCAGTTACATTCTCAATTAAACCTTCAAGCCACCAGCCGTCCAGTGTTGATAGTTGTGGAATCCCGTTGTGTGCAGCTTTCATTCCAGAGGTTCCTGAAGCTTCCATTGGTCTCTGTGGAGTATTTAGCCAGAGGTCAACACCTGCAACCAGAAGTTTTGCTTTTTCAATATCATAGTCTTCCATGTAACAAACTTTTATTTTATTTTTAATTTGATTCATCTTAGAAATTATTTTTTTAATTATTTCTTTGCCTTTCATGTCATTAGGATGTGCTTTACCACCATAGATTATTTGTAAGCCATTTGATTTTTCTGCAATTCGAATTAATCTTTCTGTATCTTCAAAAAGCATATCTCCTCTTTTGTATGTTGCAGATCTTCTTGCAAATCCAATTGTGAAAATATCAGGTGACATTTCTACATTATATTTTTTGTTTATGGTATCAATCAAATCTTTTTTTGATTTTAGGTGTGCATCCCAGATTTTTTCTTTGGGAATTGCTAAAATATAACGAAGACTAAAAGGATCTGTTTGCCATGAAGGAAGATAATGATTAAATAAATCTCTAAAATGATGATTAACCCAGAAAGCAGAATGAACACCATTTGTTATTGATTCAATATGATAACCAGGAAACATTGTTCTGGAAACTTCACCATGTTTTTTTGCAACACCGTTAATGAATTTACTAAATCTTAGCCCAAGGTAAGTCATGTTTAGGTGATTATCAATAAAAACTTCTTTTTTCATTTCTTCAGTTAGAAAATTTCCCAATAACTGTTCAGCGAGAGCTATACCAAATTGGTCGTGGCCTGCAGGGACGGGTGTGTGAGTTGTGAAAACACATTTTTTTCTTATTTCTTCAATATGATTCTCTTTATTTTGTAATCTATTCCAAAGTTCTAGTGTTAGGAGTGCAGAGTGTCCTTCGTTCATGTGATATTTTTCTAGATTATTGCATTTTATTGCGTCAAGCATTCTTACTCCACCAATCCCTAGAATTATTTCTTGTGATAACCTATATTTTTGATCCATACCATATAGGTGATCAGTAATTTTTTTGTCCTCATCTGAATTTTCAGGAAGATCTGTGTCTAAGAATATAATTGGATTTTTATTACCTGTAACACCTTCAAGTTCATAGAGCCAGGCTTTTACTTTAACTTCTCTACCTTCTATTTTTACAGTTATAATTTTATCTAGTGGTTTTAGTAAATTTTCTGGATGCCATTTAACATCTTCTTCAGTTTGATTTCCTTCAGAATCAATTTTTTGATGAAAGTAACCTTTTCTATAAATAAGGGTTATTCCAATAACTGGAACTTCAAGATCAGCCATACTTCTCAAAGTATCTCCTGCTAAAACACCAAGTCCTCCAGAATAAGTTGGAATATTCTCATTTATTCCAATTTCCATACTAAAGTATGCAACATGTAAATCTTCGAAGCTCACCATCTTTTATGTTTCTTCAAGTTTTTTCTCTTTAAAAAATTTTGTATATAATTATGATTCTTGACAATATCATATGTATAATCTTAATATAGCTTATTCTTAAGAATAAGATATGCTCAATATGATTTATTAAATAAGAATATTGACAAAATTGATAAATTTGCTTCACTTTCTATATTATATGTTAATGAAAAGAAGATATTCAAGGTTGTACAATAAACGAATTCTTATAATGATCAATGGATGGGGTTGTCCAACTTGGTTGTTTAGATTCATTAAGAACATTCTTCCAAAGAATTGTGGTTATATAGAGTATCATTATGATAAAAAAGAAATTTGTTCAGAACCAGAATTTTTACATAATAAAGTTGCGAGGATTGTTAGTAGAATAAAAAAAGATGTTAAAGTTCTTGACAATTTTAAGGAAAGAGAATTTTTTATGTACACTTTGAGTCTTGGTAGTATTATAGGAATGGCTGTGGCAGATTGTGTTAAAATAAAGAAGGCTGCAATGATAATACCTGTTCATGATTTAGCTGAGGTTTTTTGGAGTCTTAAAAGGGATGACACAGAAAAGGTCAGGCAGTATTTTTTTAATAATAAATTTGATTTAGTGAAGCTTAAGAAATTATGGTCGCAATTTTCATTTAATAACTGGTTTCAGAATAATTCTTTAAAAACAAAGTTCTTATTTAGGTTGGCTAAGAAAGATGATGTTTTAAAACCAGATTTTAAGAAAAAGTTCTTTTCACTTATGAAAAAAAGAAAAGTTAACTTTGTAGTCCAGGAGAAAGAGACTACACACAGATGGTTTGGTTTCTTTAATATTGTTTTCCCTAGTAAGACTATTAAGTTCTTGTTGGGTTAGTTAGTTATTCTTCTATCTCCTTTAGAAATTGAACAATATAACTTGCAGTTTCTTTAATTGTTTTCTGATCTCTTACTAGTGAATTAGGAATTCTTAATGTTAAATAACCTTTTTTAAAAGAATGATATGTTCTTTTCAGATCTGCCAAAGCCTGTTTTTTTGAAAAATTGTGATGTGCACCATCAACTTCTATATTTACTCCCTTTTTTACTACGGCTATATCAATATGTTTAAATCCATCCCATTGTTCCCAGGTTATTGGTGTGCCTAATTTAATTAGCTCCTCTCCTAATGCTTTTGCTTCAGGTGTGATTTTCTTATTTTTCTTATTTAAACTACTTATTGAAACTTGATGAGATCTACACAAAGCCATTTTAAATTTTTTCATAGAAAAATCATACTCTTCTTTTGTGATTGTGTTTTTACATTTAATACAATAATATCTCATACAGTTTTTTGGGATTTGTTATTTTATCAATTTTTTGATTTAGTTTTAATATTCTTTTCACAACTTTAATAAACACTACACTCTTCTAGTGTTTTATGGCAGTTAATCGTTCGAGGGAAGAATGGAAAACCTATGCAAATGTATTTGATAAATTTACAATAAATTTGCTTAGAAAACTTTCTGCTCAAGGATACTTTGAAGAACTTGAGAGTTCTATTGCAATGGGTAAAGAAGCAAATGTGTTTACTGCGTCAACAAAAGATGATAAAAAGGTAATTGTTAAGATTTATAGACTTGAGAATTGTAATTTTAATAAGATGCTTACTTATTTAAAGCAAGATCCAAGATATATTAATATGAGAAAAAACAGAAGAGATATAATCTTTAACTGGGTGCAGAGAGAATATCGAAATTTGCTTTTAGCAAGAGAGGTGATAAAAGTGCCAACCCCCATAGCTTTCAAGAATAATATTATTGTAATGGAATTGATTGGCGATCCAATTGCGCCTGAGTTAAGAAAAGCCATTCCTGAAAATCCGCAAGCTTTTTTAGATCAAACTCTTAAAAATATTAAGTTGTTATGGGATAAAGGGCTTGTTCATGGTGATCTAAGTGCTTTTAATATACTTAATGATTCTGAATACCCTGTTTTTATAGATTTTAGTCAAGGTACAACAACACAAAGTTATGACTCTAAAGAATTATTGGCAAGGGACCTAAAAAACCTAAATTCATTTTTCTCAAAAGTTGACTGTTCTTTTGACGTTAAGAAAGAATATGAAAAGGTTCTAAAATAGTTCTAAAAACCAAAATCTATATAAATGGCTAAGGCTAAAGTGATTTATAAATAGATATGAGGTATTGTTTATGAATTATTTATTAGCGAAAAGAGGGTTATTATTAATTGTCATTTCATTATTTTTAGTTTTTTCTTATATTTTTTTCTATTTCTATATTACTTAGTCTATATATAGAGAACTTTGAAACACTATATTTTTTCAAGCGTTCTCGGAAGGTAACACTGTTAAACCTTCTTCTTAAGCGTTTTTACTGCACTAACATTTGTAAAATTCACTTAACAATGGATTTTGCAAAGTTCTCTATGGGAACCTTTAAAAACAGAATTTGATTCTGAAAATTTATGACCGAAGAAGATATTGATAAAACAGATAATCCACTTAATGAAAGTACTGAACAGTATACTTATGATCTAAAGATTCCAAAAGACAGAGTTGCTGTTCTAATAGGAAAAAGCGGTGAAATAAAGAAAAGTCTTGAAGAAGATACTAAGTCAGAAATATTTATTGATAGTAAAGAGGGTGAGGTTAAAGTAATTGGTAAAGATAGTATAGCTCTTTTTGCACTAAAAGAAGTAATTAGGGCTATTGCAAGAGGTTTTAATCCAGAAGTAGCAAAACTTTTGTTAAGACAAGATTATTCTCTTGAACTTATTAGTCTTAATGAATTTAATGATCATAAAACTCATCAACATAGGTTGAAGGGTAGAGTTATTGGACGAAGCGGTAAATCTCGTTCAACAATTGAGGAAATAACTGGCTGTTATATTTCTGTATATGGAAAAACTGTTGGAATTATTGGTTCAATAATTAATGTTCCAATTGCAAAAAAAGCTGTTGAAAGTCTTTTGATGGGCAGTATGCACGCTTCTGTCTATAAGTGGTTGGAAAAACAAAAAAGGTCTAATTTAGAGTAGTTTATTCTCAATATATTTCTTATTACAGTCTCTCGCCGAATAAATGTGGTTTCTTTTCGTGCTATTCCTCCGGATGGGGCAACACCTAATAACGCACTCGACATGAATTCTTATCGGCTCGTCTTAGGACTGTAATTAGTTCTTATTTTACTTAATTATTATAATAACCTTTAAAAATGCGTCTTCTATAATTAATAGTTATGGGTGTGTTAATATTTTATAAGAAGTTTCTAGCATTATTTATGATATTTCTTATGGTATCTTTAACACCTGTTTTTGCACATACTTATTCTATTTATGGTTCTGAAAATGTTCATAATTTTGTAGGTGCAGGTGAAGAGTTTACTGCAGAAATAAGTCAACCTGGTGGGGTGGTTTATGTAAATTCTTCTGGAGAACTATACCCCTGTGAATGCAATGAAGGTAACACTTCTTGTTATTGCTACTTTGGACCTCAATATGAAGCAGGACAAAAAACAGTTGATATTGCAATAGAACAAGGAGGATCTTTTGTAACACCTCCTCCATTAACATATGGTTTAGACTCAAATGCGCCTAATGTAACCTTTACTCAGTCTTTAGATGGAAATCAATTAACAATAGGGTATATTGTTACAGACTCTTCTGGAAGTTCTGAGGTTGAATGCAGTGGGGTTGATAATTTTAAGATATTTGTAAATAATTATTTACAACACACAGAAATTGTTAATTCAGGCACAGGCAATTGTGTTGCTATGGGCACATTAATGTTTCCTATAAGTCCAGAACCTGTTGTAGCAGTTTCAATCTTAGCACAAGATGAAGTAGGTAATAATAGAGAAGTTCCTGCTGATGAAGAATTAACAATGGATGCATATCCTCCGGTAATTTTAGGATCATTTGATATTATGCAGGGAGATATTTCTTTAGATAAGATTGCACTTAATAATCCACAAGTTCCAATAGTGGATGTCGTTATTCTAATCAATGAAGAAAATCTTGTGCAAGTTATAGGTGACTTAAGTGATTTTAATAATGTTCCAATACAAAATATGGGTTATGAAAATAAGCTTGCAAATTGTGTATTTGATGTTGAAATAAATCTTTACAGGTGCATGTTCAGAGGTATAAACCTTCATCCTGGAGATGAATTAATTTCTCTTACAGTAACTGCAGTAGATGCTCAAAATAATATTGCTGTTGAAACAATAGAAAGAGAATATGAAATTGTTAATGCTGAAAATGATGTTACCCATATTGGTCCTGACCTAGAGAGAAACTGTGATGAGGAAGGGAAATGTTTTATTGGAAAAAATGCTATTTTGTACACTATAATTGCAGGTTCTGCAGATACAAGTTTTAAACAAATGAATGTTCCAATAAAAATATCTCAGTTAACTTCAGCCTATAATGTTGCTAATCCATTTACTTGTGATAATGAACTAGGAGATTGGAGATGCATATATACTGTGCAAGTAGATGATGCAAATGCGGGAACGTCTAAATACTTATATATTGATCATAGTGCATCAGATGATTATGGTAAAGGTTTAAATGGTTTAGATAAATCTTTAGTTGTTGTTGATATGCAAGAACCAATAATCGCTGAAGGTTCTGAAATTCTTTTAGTTAATGGTGATGAAGTGCAAGATTATTGTTTAACTTCAGAAGACACTTTAACTGTTAAATTGCGTGCATCAGATGATTTAAGCACTGAACTTAAAATTTCTGCAACATCTAATTTAACCATAGATCAAATTCATAGAAATGATTGTGTTAAAAATGGTGGAGCATTTGATTGTGAAGTTGATATAAGCAATTTTTTGTCTACAGAAGAAATAGATAAAGAAGTTGATGTTCGTGTTGAAGATTTAGCAGGCAATTATGCTAACTATACTTTCTTAATTGATACTTGTGCTATGGATATGGAGTTAGTTCCAACATTAATTCGTCGTATTGATATTGGAGATGGTTATAATTCTCAAATTGATAAGAGGGTTGCTTCATTTAAGCATTGGAAACATTATATTCCTTTAGAATTTGTTACTACTTCAAACAAAGTTGGAATAATTGATTATGAAATAACTAATTGTGAAGCCTATGATGAAGATCTTGGTGATGATTATGTTTATGGTGATAGTGATTCTTGGTCTTTATTGAGTAAAGATGGTAATTTTGCAACTGCTTCTGTTCTGATTGGTGGAAAAGATATTGTTACAGACAGTAAAGATTTAGTTTGCACAATGGCATTTGAGGGAAGAATAGGAAATACTTATTTCTTAAAAAAACAATATGTAAATTTTACTGCACCAATGGATTTTTTTGGTTTAAATATTGCAGGTCCTGATGAAACAATAGATACAAATATTGATACACTTAAAGATGATATAAAAGATTTGAATAAGGATCTTAAGTGGAGAGAAAGTTTGAATGGTATAATGTCCGCACTTTGTGATGTTGGAAAAACAATGGCAATTGTTAATACTGTAATTCAAAGTGTAGATATTTTATTAAAACTTTTAGCTACAATTTTTCCATTAACTGAGCCAGCAAGTGCAAGTTTTCATAATTTTGTAGGGCTAAAAACTTTAGATTCCGTTGAAAAATGGTTTTGGCCTGCAGGAAATATGTATTCTAATATTCTTGCAATTATAAGAGGGATTAGCCCTCCTACAACAGGAATGGGTGTTAAGACAGCCTGTTTTATTTACAATTGCAAATTTTATGATGCACAAGAACTAACAAATTTTATTGCTGAACAAAAAAATTGGGATGCATATCTTGAGGATAAAATGTTTGGAGATAATACTTTTGTGAATTCTCAGCTTGAACTGGCTGAATTTGAAGCACAAATTAAGGAATATGAAACTGGAATTGTTTCTTTAGAAGAATCAGTTTATAGTGAGGAAGAAATTGATCGTTTAACTGAACTTTGGGCTGAGAATAGAGATTTATCTCTTTCAAATATTCTAATTGCTGATGAAGCAGTTAATATTTTGGGGCCGGATAGTTTAGTAAAAGATCATCATTTAGAATTAGCAGCTTTTCATGAAAGCGTAGCTGATGATTATTTAGAAGGATTGGAGATTGCATTACAATCAAACAGGGATTTAGAAATATTAAAAAGTGATTATTCTTTTTTTAAGGATGATTATTTTGATCCTGCAATGGAATCAGAATCTAATAGAGACGTGATGAAAGCAGATAAGTTTAATTTTGATACGTGGATAATAAATCCTTATAAAAGCACTAAATATGATGGTTTATGTCTGGGTGCTACCTATTATAATTTAAAGAAAGAAAAAGAATTAAAATGTATGCATATAAAATGTTTAGAAATTTCTAAGAATAATGGTCTTGATTCTTCATATTGTGAGGAATTGTATAGTTTTAGGGATTGTTTGTATCTTGAAAGTGCCCAGGTTCGTTTAAATGCTTTTGATGAAGGTCATGGATTGGGAGACCAATTTATTAAAGCATCAGCAGCTGCACTTTTAGGAACAGGGGTTTCATTTGCATTTCAAGGTGCTTGCGGTCAATATTATAATTCATTAATACCAATTCCTTATGTTGGACAGAAGTGGCGACAATGGATTTGTGCAGCTTTGGTAATTCCTTTACAAGCACAAGAAATTATTTCTTTACAGCAAAGTCTTTATGATGGAGAATATTTTGGCACTATGAATGCAAAATTAGGTAATGCCTGTGAAGGAATAGACCTTGGTGATTAATATGAAAAAAAATATTATTGTGAAAAAACTGTATTTGTTTGTAGTAGTTATTTTACTAATTTCTTCTTCTGCTAACGCTGTAAGTTGGTGGCAAAATGAGAATGCATTAAATTTATTTGGTAATGTATTTGATGATGGTATAGAAAGTTATATGAACCCAGGTGTACTAGATTGGTACTCTGTTGAACCTTGGGAAACAGAAATTTGTAGCAAAGATTTTTCTACTGAGTTTGAAAATGAGATTACTATGGGTGCTTTAGTTCTGGATGATAGAATTTATGATTTAACAATTGCTTTAAATCCAGAAGCAAGAGAAACACAATATACTAACATCAATGGGGACAGGGAGTATTTATTAACAATTGGCTGGTATATACAAGGAATACCTCAAGGTGGGGAAACAGAAGATACTATCAAATATAAGATTAGAGCAGACAGTGATACCATTCCTCTAAATAATGGTGGTGACGAAGAATTAGAATTTACTGTGTTAACAGGCACATCAGGGTTTTATACGAATTATACAGATGAGGAATATAATGAAGTTGCGCTTATTATTGATTCACAGACTTATGTTTTTGATATACAAGGTGTAGGTTTAGATGGTAAAGATAAAGATTTAAGTGTAATTTATGAGGGTAATCCATAATGGGATATTTTGAGATTCAAAAAAAGATGTTGAAGAAAACATTTGTTTTCAATAAATATATACTTAAATCAGGTTTATTAGATTTATTATCTTTCTTTATGTTCTTTTTTATGTTATTAATAGTTGTAGCATCTTTCCAATATTTCGCGTTATCAGTCCAAACTTATGAACAAGATTATTCAACAATATTACAAGACGGATCATTTGAGGATTCTTTTAAACTTCAGATTGCAGAAAATTATCTTGATAGTATACAAGTTTTAATTGCAGTTGTAATAATTTCAGTAATTGGAATGTTTTTATTATCTTATGTCTTTGGAACATTTATTAAAACCATTCAGTATAGAATGCTAGATAAATCTTATTATATGGGATTTAAAGATTATTTACAGGCTGTTTTATTAACTTTAAGAAATACTTTACCTTTGTTTCTTGGTTTTTTAGTAATAAACTTTTTGCTAGTAATGTTTTTCGGCATAACTTTAGCAATAGGTATAATATTACTTGTTCTATTCCTAATTTATTGGGCGCTTATGCCAATATTGAGATTGTGTTCATTAAGAAATAGAGGTTTTAAGAAAACATGGAAAGAATTTTATGGCTTGATGAGGAAATCAATTTATTTTATGCCTTTTGTCAAGTTGTTTGTAATTATCGGATTAATAATACTAGGAGTTTTAGCATACATTAATAGTTTAATTATCTTAAGCGTGTTTAATTATTTACTAGGTTTTATAGAAATAATTTTTGCAGTGTTACTTTTTGTTTTTCTAAGACGATATTTATTTATTTCAACAAGGGTTTTAGCAAAACATTTACATTTAAAAAAACAATAAGAGTAAAGATGGTGAGGAACAGAATTAACAAAAAAGGCCAAATTACTATTTTTGTAATAATTGGATTAGTACTTCTGATTGCAGTAGGAATATTTTTTTACATAAATTCTCAAATAACTCCTGGTGTTACAGGACCTAGTGCTGCAGATCTAGAATCTGTGCCTGAAGAATTCAAACCAATAAGGGGCTTTGTTGAATCTTGTATGAAACAAGTTGCTGAAAAAGGAATACGAGAATTAGCTCTTCATGGAGGATATATTGATCCATTAAATTCTAGCTATTCTTATTTTGATTTTGAATATGATCCTATGAATCCTACAGAATCTGATATAATTGATTTCGGAGCGCCTCCTAGTAATGTAAAAATTCCTTATTGGTATTATCTTAGTGGCCCAAATGAATGCGAAACTTGTGGTGTTGGTAGTTGGATTCCTACTGTTTCATTCATGGAGTTACAACTTTCTATGTATGTTGAGAATAATTTAGGCAAATGTTTAGAGGGATTTAGTGAATTAGAAAAAACTGGGTTTGAAGTTTCTATTCTGAGTTCTCCTTCTGTAGATACAGTAATTAATGATGAAGGTCAGACTTTTTTGTTAACTTATGAGCTTGAGGCAACCAAAGATGGAGCTCAACAAAGAATAAATGATTATTATGTTGATTCAGAATTACCTTTAAAAAAATTATATGATGTAGCTTATAATATTACTATTTATGAATCTTTAACAAATCATTTGGCTTCTTTTTCTAAACATTTAATTGCTCAGCATTCTGGCCCTAATATGAATTTACTTCCTCCATTTTTTTACACTGATAATGAAAGATTTCAAATGCGTTGGTCTAAAAGTATAGTTAAACAAAAAATTCAAAGTTTGATTTATTCTTATTCTAGAGTACTTCAAGTTTTAGGGACAAAGAATTTTGATGATTCTTTTATAGATAAAATGCCTGAAAATGAACTATTAGAGCAAACAATTTATTTTCAAGGGATATTACCTGTATTTGATGCTAATTCAGATTATAATTCAGATGTTTCAGCAAATTTTATATATTTTAATCAACCAATCTATGTTAATGTTTTCCCAAGTTCAGATGATAAAATTTTTCCTAGACAATCTATTTTTGATGCTAGTAAGCTCAATTTTCTTTTATCTAATGAGTACAAAAATCAATACAAGTTTTTTTATGACTTAAGTTATCCTCTTACAGTTGAACTAAAAAATTATGATGGAGAAAATAAAAATAATGAATTAGAATTTGTTTTTGCTATGGAAATAAATTTAAGAAAGAATTATGTTATTAATGAACTTCTTTTAGATATGGGCCCGGTTAATTGGAATAACAATTTAATTAACCTAGAAATAATTAACACAGACACTTCTGCGCCACCTGCAGACTCAACATTAATTCCTGGTGAACAAGCTTCAAGAAATATTTTTTGTAAAGAATCTCAGATGAATAGCGGTAATATTTCTATGATGGTTAGTGATCGAAATACTGGTGAAGCATTAGAAAATGTTGAAGTTAGTTATGGTTGTGGAACTTATGCAGAGTGCTTTATTGGAATGACTGAATTAAAGTATGGTTCTGGTTATCTTAGTTCAAAAATGCCAATTTGCAATAATGGTTATGTTTTATTTGAGAAGGATGGTTACGAGACAAAAAGGATTGAATTAACTACACGTCAAGATACTATTACTAATTTGGGTAATGTTGCATTATATAAAAAAGTAAAAAAGAATGTTTCTTTGCAGAAATTTGAGATTGAATATTTATATAAAATTGATAATGATATTGGAATACCCACTAGATGTTATATACCCGGCTTAAATTATTTATTATTGTTTTCAGGCGAGTGCTTTGATGTTGTTAAAAGCAAATTAAAAATTAAAGGAACAGATATATCTAATGAATCAATTAATTTAACTATGAATGAATCTGCAATAATCCAGTTTGAGCTGCTTAATGATGAGATAAATCCTGATTATAAGGTTTTTATTAAAATTACAGGTAATGAAACAGAAGAGGTTGAGTTAATACCTGGAAGATATGCAATAGATATAACTTATTTAGATAAAAGGGGCGTTTCAATACCTGAAGATTGTGATAGGGCTTGTGAAAAGTGTGCATGGTATGAAACTTGCACAGTTAAACACTGTAAATACTATCCTCCTGACCAAATAGATTTAATTCCTGCACCATGGGGTGGACTTGATTTTAATGCATCAAGACCTGTTTATTTTAGACCTATTGATATTTATGATAATACCACTGAGCTTAAATTAAGCTTATTTTCTTATCCTGAACCAAATGAGATTTCTTGCTTAGATTCATTAGAAGAACTTGATAAAAAAGGTGAATATACGATTAAATATCGATCTTTGCTGTTGCCCAAGTTCCTATCTGTTGAATAAAGGCGTTTGTCTATTTTTAAACTCCATAATTGCTTTTCAAAAGGTTTAAAAACGCTTTAAGATTAATAAGTCTTATGGAAGAAGAAATCAGCTATGAGCAGCTATTTGATCTTTTAAGAAGAGAAAAAACAAGAGAAGACTTACAAGAGATTTCTAAGGATTTTTATGTAGGTTTAGTTTCATTTCTAGACAATAAACAAGAATCAATAAAGATTAAAGAATCTCAGCATTCTTTGGTTGAAAATCTTCCTTTGGAAAAAGAAAAACTTGAGTGTAGGAATATGCGAAAGATATTAAATGAAGTTATTGATAGGAGACAAAAGAAAATAATTCTGCTTGCACTTTCTAGGGCGAGAATTCCAAGCACAATAGTTAATTATGAAGTTTTTGCTAGTGAAGAAAAAGATTTATTTGAAAATACAGTTACTTTGTTTAGATGTTTTAAAGAAGATCTTTGGAAATCTGATTCTAAACCTAATAAAGTTGTTTGCGATTCGCAAGAAGATAATAGTATTTCTGAATCAATTATTACTGAAAAACCTAAAGAGGTAGTAATCCCTGTTGAGACTCCTGTTGAAGTTCCCTCACCTAATTTGGGTAAGGTCAAGATTAAATTCTTGTCTTCAATGCCAAATTTTTATGATCCTAAAAAAGAAATTCTTGGGCCCTATGAAAAAGGACAAATTTCTGAATTACCAGAACTTATTGCAAGTGTTTTAATAAAAAAAGGAAGAGCAGAAAAGGTAGATTAAATGCTGTCTTTAACCATTCTAAACCCACAAAAAGTTAAGATATTACTTAAGAGGTTACAATCTCAGTTCGGTTTAGAAGATACTAAATTGTTTTCTAAATATATATTTGTGAAAAATAATAAGAAAAAGGTATTTATTACCACAAGAACAGAAAAAAAGGATAAATTTCACATACCTAGATTGGAAAAAGTAGGAGTTTATTTTGCGACAATCAATAAAGATGAAACTCTAAGATTGAGTTTAGAAGGGTCCCAATTCATTGGTAAATATGCAACAAAAAATATTCTTGAGTTAGATCATTCCCAAGCTGAGAATTGGCTTAAGGGGTTTGATTTTGATATCTCAGTTGATTCTGATGGCTATTATCTTCTCAAGTATAAAGACGATTTTCTTGGGTGTGGTTTAATAAGAAAGAATAAACTTTATAATTTTTTACCTAAAACAAGAAGATTAAAAGTTTTATATGATTGATTAAACAACTATTCCTGAAAACAGACTACTTAAAATTCCTGAGGCAAGAATATACATGAATATGGATGATGCTAAGAAAATAGGAATATATTTTATCCCGCTTCTAAAATCCCCTTTTTGGATTATTGATAGGATTACTGATGCAAATATAGAAATCATAGATATAGCGAAAAAAGAAAATCTTTTGAAATTCAGTGGATCAATTACTGTTTCTGAACTAAAAGACATGGGCATATTTGCAATTTCTAGTCCTGCAAACCTTCCCATAAATTTTAACATGATATCTAATAATTGATATGATAAAGCAAATAATACTGGTGCAATAACAATAATAATTGCACTAATGAATATAACATATGTTAGAGTTGATGCAGCCATTTCTTGCTTCAAAAGCTTTGTTTTCTTTAAATCTTCAATAACTTTATCCATTAATTTACTTATTTTTCCACCACTTTGAATTTCACTTATAATTAAGTTCATCGCCCTTCTTATAATTGGTGAAGGATACTTTTCGGAAAACTCTTCAAGTGAATCAACAAGTTCACTGCCAGTCATAACTTTTTTTGAAACAAGACCCATTTCTGTAGCTAATAATCCAAATTCAGGTTTTATTGCACTCCAAAGTGAGCTTTCAAATGACATTCCGCCTTTTAGGTTTGTAGAAACATATGTAAGATAATCTGCTAATTTGTCTTCCATATCTCTAGCTCTTTTAAATATCTTTAAATCTAAATAAAAATATATGCCTAGCATTGTTAAAATAGAAAGTACTAAAGGTATAACTGTCCAAGTTATGAAAGTATAAAGTAAAAATATTAAAGGATTAAGCGTTTTAATAGTGTTAAAGATTTGGTAAAAATAAATAATATAGGTAACGATAAATGTTACAAAAAATAGCATTCCAAATAAGGTATAAGGGACCTCATTATAACCTATCTTTAGAAATTGCCCTTTTATATTTGGGGCTATTCTTTTAGGTATAAATGCTTTACCAAACGCTGAAAATATTCTTATATCACGCATATTTTTTCCTCTATATGTTTACATTAGGCCTAGCGCCTCTAAACAGGTTTATGAATATTATATTAATTATTACTATTCCTGCACCAAATAACCAGAATAATATCCCTGTCATTGATCCTAAATTTGGAAGCATGCTTGCTATTACTACGGCCATAGTCATTCCAAGAGAAGGTAGTATTATGGCCATAAGCATATAAAACATAGTTAAACTATTTAATTTTTTACCGTAACGTTGAATTTCAATAAGTTGTTCATTTGCAATTTCATCAAGTATTGAACTTAAAGATTTTCTGGCATCAATACCTATTTTTATAGCGTTATTTATATTAAATAAAATTTTTTTAAATCTAGTTGATGCACTATAATTAGCTGCATTCTCAATTGCTACTTCAAGTGGTGTTCCCAAATCGATATCTCTTACTATCTCTTTGAAATATTTATTTGCTACACCGAACGATTTTGATGCGTCAACTATTGCATTAATAAGTGGTTGACCACTATTAAGCTTTATTAATAGAAATCTTCCTGCAAATAAAACTTCTCTATCAATATCTTTACCTCTCTTTATTATTGCTATATCAACGACTTTGAAGTTTATTTGATAAAGTAAGATTCCAGATACAAATAGTGAGCCAAAAAATATAAGTGCAAAGTTGTGGTTTTTGCTAAAGAAAAGGAATACTAATATTAGAATTGCTGTAACACCCATTAGTGCTGTTTTGACAACAGTCTCCATATATTTTTCAGGCGTTTTATCAATCTTTGCTGTTAATAGTTTTTGCCTTAGTTCAGGATGTTTATCAGCCAACCTTTTAATTATTTTTGTAAATTGTGGTAACATTTTATTATTTATTCTCAAAAAAGCTTAAGCTTTTTGTGACTATTCAACTTGTTGAATGCTCAAAAACTTGTTTTTGTTGGATATCCTTTTAATTGGATATCATTCTATTTTAAGTTTTCCACGATAATATTTAGATATAATCGCTCCAACATCGTTTACGTTTTCAATATTATTCTTAACCATCCACTTAAGAACTTTAACCTTTCTCTTTAGATCTTTATCAAGTGAATCTCCACTTAATCCTGTATAAAGTTTTAGTCTATCAAATAATACTTCTGATGAATTTATTTTTTCAATAACATCTTTTTTAACATTTAATTGCATTAAAATACTTGACTCCCCGTTTGGAAGTATTTCTGCAATCTGTAAAGTTCTTCTTGTTCCTGTTCTTCTATTTCTGTTTTGAACTAAAATAACTGAAACTGCAGGAATCATTTCTTTTGGAATATCAATTGGAGGGTTTGTTAATCTTGCAATTGTTTCTTTGGCGTTATTTGCGTGAATAGTCCCATATACACTGTGCCCTGTATGCATTGCTTCCATAAGAACTTCTGCTTCTTGCTTTCTTCTGATTTCTCCCATTATAATTCTATCAGGCCTCATTCTAAGACTATTAACAACTAAATCAAGCATGGTAACTCCACCCTTTCCTTCAGGATTTGGAAGTCTTGTTTCCATTGGCACCCAGTGTAAAGATTCTGGTAGAACTAACTCTCTTGTATCTTCAATAGAAATAATTCTTTGATTTGGTGGGAAAAAATTTGAGATAACATTAAGCATGGATGTTTTCCCAGAACCTGTTCCCCCAGCAATTAGCATAGACAGCTCATTTTCAACAACAAGCCATATTAATGCTGCCGCTTCAACACTGAGAACATTCATTTTAATAAATTTGGTAATTGTCCATGGGTCACTTGAAAACTTTCTTATTGTTATTGTATTTCCTTCAGAAGAAATTGGATTTAGTGTTGCATTAACTCTGTCACCTGTTAAAAGGTGTGCGTCCATTAGAGGATTAAGGTTTGTTATTTCTTTTCCAATATTTCTACCGATCATGGTTGCATAATGTCTAATTTTTGCTTCAGTATAAATTCTAACATTTGTTTCTAGCCAGCCATGTCTTTTATGATAAACCCATACAGGAGTTTTATGATCATTAACAACAATTTCTTCAAGTGCATTATCTCTTAACATAATTTCTATCTTTCCAAGCCCAAGGTTTTCTTCAATAAGATAATTTGTAAGCATATTTACTGTCTTCACATTTATATCTGGAAAGTTTTCTGTAACCAAATTTTGAATTTCTGACTTAAATCGTTCTTTAATATTCACATTAGAGTCTTCTATTTTTTCAAGACTCTTTATTGACATTTTTGAAATAAACCTTTCTCTAATTTTTTCCAAGATTAGTTTTGTTGTTTCACTGATATTTGATATAGAAATAATGTATTGTGGTACTGCCTTTGCTTCATTACTAACAATATTTACTTCAACTATGATATTATTAACATTAAGAGAATATGTTTCTAGAACGTTTGATTTTTTAAAATCTCTTTTATCTAATTCACTTTTAGAATCTATTCCAAATTCTGTCATTCTACACCTCTTTATAACCTTATGAAATTTGTTCTAACCTGATAAGTGCAGGTTTATAGTTGGGATTAATCTGAAGTATTCTTTGAAAATATGTTTTTGCCTTCTCTTTATCTTTTTCAAAAATATTTCTTATCCCTTTTGCATACAAGTCTTTAATCAACATTTGTTTGTCAATTTTATTAACTTGAGGCTTTAATATTATGTTGTTTGTTTTTCTATCATCCAATTTAGGTTTTATGCTTAAAAATGTTTTGGACTTTTTGCCTACTTTAGGAAATTCTTGTTCTAAATTTTTATCATGTTGTAACCTATTGATTTTTGCTAATCTCCTTAGTTTTTCAACTTCACTTTCACCTTTTATTATTGAATCCGGGTATTCTTCTTGGTAATTTTCTATGCTAAGTTCTGGAAGTTGAGTTTCATAAACATTTGTTTGTGTCTCATTTTGGATTTGTTCAGTCCTTTCATGTTTGTATAGTCCTTCTTCAAGCAGGGTTTTTTCTTTTTTAAGGCTAAGAAGTTTTTCTATAGTTCTTTTATATTTTTCTTTATCTATTAAATTTGTTCTAACACGATTTATTTCTTTAGCAAGTATATGAACTCTTAAATTTATAGAAAGCATATCTGAAAATAATTCTGATTTAACATCTTTAGCTTCATCAGGTATCATGTAAAATAGTTCTCTTAATATTTTATATGTCTCAACAGCATTATTAATATCTTGATTTCTTATTGCTATTTCAATATTTTCTTTTGCAATATTTATATTATTAAGCAAATCATTTGTTTCTTCATCGATAAATTGTATTTTTTGATAGTGTGGTGGTATTTTTATATGCTCTTCTGTTTCTTGATGTTGTAATGGTTTTTTTAACGCTTGATCTATTAATTGTTGTTCTATTGGTTTTTTCTTGATTATTTTTGGTCTTATAGCAATAATTCTATTTTTTTTCTTAATTATTTTTCTAGTAGGTAATTCAGCTGGATTGATTTTTGGCAACATTTTTTTAGTTGGTTGAACAGCTTTTTCCTCATTTTTATCATTTTGAAAAAAGTTAATCCCAGACTCGTTACCAGTAATTTTACCTGGTGTTAATCTTCTTTCTTCTATAATTTCATCAAATCTTTCAAACTCTGTTTTTAACAATACTTCTTGATCATATCCTTGAAGTTGATTCTTGATAATACTAGTTATTTTTTCTAGCATAGTAACCAATTTTATTGCAACTCCTCTGTCTAAATCAGAACTAAATTTATCTAGAAGTTCTTTGTATAACTTTTTTGCATCACTAACTTTTCCTTGAGTCATGTAACCTTTAATTTTTGACTCATAGTCTGTGTTTTGATGAAATAATCCAACTTCTTCAGACCTAATATTATAATTAGAATTTTGTTTTAATGAAATTTTATAATCAATAAATTCAGTTGCTTTTGATCTTAAAAATTGAGGTAATTCCATTTTAATTAGTTTTTTTTACAATTCCTTTTACTTTGATGCAATATTCAGCCCATGCTTTTTCAATATCTGCAATTTTTTTTAATCTCGCATATCTAAAAAAATATTCTTTTTGATTTTCAATTTCTCTTTCAAGTTTCTTACCCCATAATGCAGATATATGCTCTTCAGGAATATTCTTCCTTTCAGCTTTTTCTGTAAAAGCAGTTTTCATTTCCTCTAACGATTTTTTTGAGACAATATTCTTCTCTTCTTGTCTTGTTCTATTTAAGTAGATATAAGGAACTGTAAACTTGTATTCCACGCTAATTATTTTCTCTTCAACCAGAAAATCAACCCATTTTTGTAGAATTTTAGTCTTAATTTTTAATTTTTTAGCTGCGTCATTTAGTGTTATTTTGTCTGTGTTCTTTAATAGCTCAATTAAGTTGTCAACACCTGTTTTTATAGTACCCTCTACCATAAACCTAAACTTGCAATATTAGTATTTAAATGTTAGTAATCACTCGAGAATGGATATTGTTTATTTTTATGATTTTTATTTATAAATGTTCTAGTCTTAGAATTCACAATAGTTATAAATACTTGGGAGTTTGTTTAGATTATTGATTGAGTGATTTATTATGAAAATAATTACAATTATAGGGGCAAGGCCACAATTTGTTAAAGCAGCTATTTTAAGTAGTGAAATTAAGAATCATAAAGATGTAGAAGAGGTTTTGATTCATACTGGCCAGCATTATGATTTTGAAATGTCTAAACTATTTTTTGATGAATTAGATATTCCTTTAGCAAAATATAATCTTGATATAAATCAAGGAAATCATGCCACTCAAACAGGAAATATGCTTATTGAACTAGAAAATATAATAATTGATGAAAAGCCTGATTGTATAATTGTTTATGGTGACACTAACTCAACACTTGCAGGCGCATTGGTAGGTTCAAAGCTGCAAATTCCCATTATTCATGTTGAAGCAGGTTGTAGAAGCTTTGATAAAGAAATGCCAGAAGAAATAAACCGAATCTGTACTGATCATGTTTCTTCGATTTTATTTTGCTCAACTCAGAATGGTGTTAGTTTACTTTCCAAAGAGGGAATTGTAGAAAATGTTTATAATGTTGGAGATGTCATGTTCGATGCAGTTCTCAAATTTGTTGAGATTGCTGAAAAAAAATCTAAAATTCTTATGAAGTTAGGATTGGGAGTTAAGGAATATTTTTTAGCAACAGTTCATAGAGCTTCAAATACAGATTCAAAAGAGAATTTAGAACTTATTTTTGATGCTTTTATTGAATCTAATGAACTCATTGTTTTACCTATTCATCCAAGAACTAGAAAGAAGCTTGAGGAGTTTAATTTATGGGATAAGTATCAAGATAAGAATGTTAATTTTATTAAACCAGTTGGATATTTAGATATGTTGATACTTGAGAAGAATGCTCATAAAATATTGACTGATTCGGGTGGAATACAAAAAGAAGCTTATTTCTTTAAAGTTCCCTGTATAACCCTAAGAGATACATCTGAGTGGGTTGAAACTATTGAAGATGGATGGAATGTTTTAGTTCATACTGATAGAGAAAAGATACTTAGTTCAATAAAATCATTTAATCCTTGTTCTGAACAAAAGAGTTATTTTGGAAATGGGGATGCTTGTAAAAAGATTGTTGAAAGGATAAAGAAGATAATAAAATGAGAATTACATTTGTAAACCAGTATTATAAGCCGTTGAATAATCCTCCTGCAAAAAGATTGTCTGCGTTTGCAGAGTATTTTGTAAAGAAAAATTGGGAAGTAAATGTAATTACTGGTCAGCCTAATTATCCAACTGGAAAATTATTAAAAGGTTATAACTGGTTCTGGAAAAAAGAAAAAATAAATAATGTTCAAGTATATAGATTTGCAGAAATACCAATGAAGAATGAAGGAATTATTAAAAGGTTAATTAATTACCTTTCTTTTACTTTTTCATCATTATTTTCATTCCCAATTATTGCTAAGGCTGATATTGTTTTTATCTCATCACCACCATTATTTTCAGCAATACCTCTTTTCTATATTTCAAAATGTTTTAATAAAAAAGTAATATTTGATATTAGAGATTTGTGGCCAGAATCTGCAGCAGGTGTCCTTAAAGCGAAAAAAGGTTTTTTCTACAAAATTTTTGATAATATCGTTAATAATATGTATAAAAAATCAGATTTAATATTTGCTGTTTCTGGTGAGATGAAGAAGAATCTTACAGATAGAAAACTTAAAAATGTGAAACTAATAACTAATTCTTCAAAGAAGAAAAAGATTATTAAGAAAAAAGATTCCAAAAAAATAAAGATTGTTTATACTGGGATAATTACTAAAGCTCAAAATTTGAATTTGTTATTAAAAGTAAATTTAGATAAGAAAATTTCTGATAAATTTGAGTGGCATATTGCAGGAGATGGAGAGGAGTTAAGTTCGTTGAGAAAATTTGTTCTGAAAAACAATTTTAAGAATGTTTTTATATATGGTTACAGGGAGAAATCATTTTGTGATAAAATAATTCAGGAAGGAGATTTATGTTTAGCCCCTCTAGGAGAAAGCGAAATATTTAAGATGGCTCTTCCTTCAAAAGCATTAGAATATATTTCCTATGGAAAACCAATTTTGGTTAGTTGGTCAACTGAAATGAAGAGTATTATTGATAAAAATGATTGTGGATATTTTGTTCCAACAGTAAAAAAAGG
>Ga0307990_1000451_pt1 | contig 36859 bp, 51 predicted proteins | sample EllFjometagen129_FD_203168 | JGI IMG/M metagenome (GOLD analysis project Ga0307990, IMG submission 203168) | Marine microbial communities from Ellis Fjord, Antarctic Ocean - #129 | ecosystem: Environmental > Aquatic > Marine > Unclassified | place: Southern Ocean | collected 2014-10-08
GCACATGCTGAACTGACCAAGACGAAAAGATCACGCAAATCGATTTTTACTGGATGCTCCTCAACAAACCGTCTGTCCTGGAGGCATGAGCATTTTGCAGGACCTGAAGTGTCAGGTTTGGAAGAATTTAGGATATAGAACCATTAAAGATCGTAATCATTGATGATGAAAAAGCGCATCTTCATCTCATGAAACGCGCGGTTGATAATGCCTTTCCGTTTGCCTCGGTCAATTACTTCGGAGATGCTGAGGCTTGCCTTGAAAGGCTCGATGAGATCAGCCCGGATGTCATCATCACCGATTACCTTTTGCCCGGCATGAATGGTATCCAGTAGCAAGCTCGAACTTCACAGCGCCATAGAGTTGATTCGTTATGCAGTTAGGATCGGCCTGATCGATGTGGATCTCTGGAAGGGTTGATATGTAATAAATTTCCATCTCATAGGTATTTCTCCTATAAAAATGAGTTCCTTCCCCTATGGACTAATCAAATAAAATCATAGATACCTTTATTCTCTTGTGTGTCACAAAACTGGTAAAAGTGTTGTATTCGTCGCTCTAAGTTCTGAAGGAAATTCTGCCGTTTCATCAGCAGAAGGCATGAACAAAGAAGAGGGGGAACGATTCAGAATTCCCTTTGACTGATGCAAGAGGAGAGACCATGTCAGACATTTTGATTGTGCATGACCAACCCAATATGCATGAGCTACTTTCCCAGGAACTGATGGATGGTGTCAAATTGGTTATGAGTGGAGGTGATGCAGAATTGGCCAAGAGATAGCTAAAATCAGGGTAGCTCATTGGATTGGCCTTGGGCTTGAGGGAATAACGGGGTTGAAAATGGGAATTCCGCAAAACGTAAAACAAGAAACATTCAAGACCAATCAGACAACCTTAACTAGCAGTCTTATACAGGGAAGTCGGAGACGAATATTAGTCATTGATGATGACCGCAAACATTCGTAATATCCTTTCACTGGGACTTTCTTTTATGGGGTATGACGTAGCTGTTGCCAACTGTGGTGATGAAGGTCTGAATCTTTTCCAAAAAAGCTTATTCGACCTCGTCATAACTGACTTAGATATGCCTGGCATGGACGGTTGGAACCTGGCCTTCTGCATTAAAGAAAAATCCCCCAACACCCCAGTCCTTCTGATAACAGGTAAGAAGAGAAGAGCCGTCCTTGAAATGGTAAAAGACAGTTCTGTTGATTTCGCCCTATTTAAACCCTTTAAATTGGAAGATATTCAAAAGACGGTTCAGAGTATGTTAGACACGAGATCATCAGAGTGTGGGACACGTGCACTAACCAAATAAGCCCATATTTCTGCCCCAACTGTTAGCTGAAAAAACGGTATCCATTCACGGGATTACAGCGCCCGTTTTACCGCACCTATCGAACTGTAAGCGTTTACAGAAAACGTAACCTTCAACCCTTGATGAGTATAAATCAATTATATTTCCAAGAGAGAGTACTCCCCAATTAGCCCCGGGTGGAAACTACTTATTTCAATCTATTTGGGCCTGATTCCCCTTACATTTCCCCTCTATTCGGTTTCACGCAAATTTTCTGAAAAGGAAATCGCATTCCTTTGGGGAAAGATCAAACCGTAGTTCTGCCTCGTGTATGATTTCTTTGCGGCTTTTTTCAGGATACTCCTTGGTGATATCTGATATCCACTTTACAGCATTTCGGATGCTATCACCTTCGGGTAACAACTGCTCTGTGCTCATTTCTTGATTCCTCCTGATATTAATTGAACAATTTAGATATCAAATATATCACAGGCCAATCACCCTGTCCTCAAGGCCTCGGATGGATTGACCCTGGCTGCCTGTCTGGCCGGATATATGGTGGCAAAAAAACATATTAAAATGGCAGAGATCGAAATTATGGCCACGTCGCTTGTGTGGAGCAGTATAGGAAGTGTGTCAGTGTAATACACCTCACTTGGTATCTTAATGAACTTGTAGCGGCTCAGGAGGAAACAGAGACCTACTCCGCCGAAAACGCCGAGCACTGTTCCGGTCAATCCTACAAGCAATCCATTATAAATAAAAATCCGTAAAATACTACTATCCATTGCCCCAAGTGTCTTAAGTATTGCTATATCCTGATTCTTTTCCATGACCATCATGATAAGGGTACTTACAATGTTAAAGGCAGCCACTATGACAATCAGGGTAAGAATTATAAACATGGCGAGTTTTTCCAGCTTCAGGGCTGAAAAAAGACTACGGCTCATCTGTTGCCAGTCCATTGTCCAGAACGGAAATCCAAGTTTTTTTTGTATTGCTGTTGTAAGGCCATCCGTAGCATAAATATCCGAGACCTTTATCTCCAGGCCATGGACCTTATCGCCCAAGCCAAGAAGCCGTTGGGCCGCATTAATGGGAATAAAGGCAAGGGAGACATCATACTCATACATGCCGGTCGTGTTTACACCTGTCACCTGGAAGGTACGTATCTTGGGAAGCATTCCCACAGGTGTAATAGTCCCGCTGGGCAGCACGACCTGGATTGGCTGCCCGACAGCAACTCCCAGGTTGCGGGCAAGTTCCTTGCCCAGAAGTATCGGCGGAATTCCGCTGCCATTATAATTCTCAAATGCCCCAAGCCCCTCTCCACTGATGATCTCCCCTACGCTGAAAACTTCTGCCACAGAGTCCGGTTCTATCCCGCGGATAGCTGCTCCGCTGACAGCCCTTCCTGAACTCAAAAGGGCCTGGACATAGACAAGGGGGGTCGCAGCCGTCACCGTGATGTCCCCGTCCTTTCCCATGATCATATTCAAGAGACCATTCAAATGGTCATTACGAGGAATAGTAGTTTCGAGTACCTTTTGCCGTACAGACTCCATGTTACCAAAGGCACCTTCATAGTTTTTGACCAGAATATGTGAATTTATGCCAAGTATCTTGGTGCGGAGGTGGTTTTCAAAACCGGTCATGACCGCAATTACGACGATCAGGGCCATTACGCCTACTGTTACCCCTGTTATGGATATGAAGGTAATAAGGGAAATGAAGGCCTGTTTGCGTTTTGCCCTGAGATAACGCAGGGCAATAAACCATTCGAAATTCATCCTGAAACTCAATACTCCGGTCGCAACTGCGGGAACAGGATAACATCGCGGATAGAAGGAGAATCCGTAAAGAGCATTACCACGCGATCCACACCTATACCCTCACCGGCAGCAGGTGGCATACCTACTTCCAGTGCCCTGATAAAGTCTTCATCCAGTTCAGGGGGTACCTCATCATCATCTCCTCTGCCGGCTATTTGCTTTTCAAAGCGCTGATGCTGTTTTCTTGGGTCATTGAGCTCTGAGAATGCGTTCGCGATCTCGCGGCCGCCAATAAAAAGCTCGAACCTGTCTGTAATTTCAGGATTCTCTTGATTCTCCCTGGCCAGGGGCGAGACATCAAGGGGATAATGGCTTATAAAGGTCGGCTGAATGAGCTTGGGCTCTACCAGTAAATCAAAGAGCTTTGTCCATAACTTGCCTGTTTTTTCATTGCCCTTCAGAGGAACACCAAGGGCCTTTAACCTTTCCTCAAGGTCCTTTCTGTTTTTAAGATCCTTTTGAGGAACCTGCCCAATCTCTATTAATGCCTCTTCAAGGGTCATCCGGCACCAGGGTGGCGTGAGATTCATCATGCACTCCTGATAGGAAAAGACCGTTCCGCCCTTTATCTCTTCAGCTATCCGGGAAAAGAGTTCCTCTGTCCGCATCATCAGGTCTTCATAAGTGACATAGGCCTCATAGAACTCCAGCATGGTAAATTCCGGATTATGCTGTATCGAAATTCCTTCGTTCCTGAAGTTCCTGCCAAGCTCAAACACCTTGTCAAAGCCACCCACAAGGAGCCGCTTCAGATACAGTTCAGGAGCTATCCGCAGGTAAAGGTCCATACCAAGGGCATTGTGATGGGTTGTAAAGGGACGGGCGGTTGCGCCACCAACGATGGACTGCATCATCGGGGTCTCAACCTCCAGGAAACCGTGGGAAGTAAAGTACTCACGTAATATTTGTATAATACGTGAGCGGGTCCTGAAAACCTTTCTTACCTCCTGATTCATGATAAGATCGACGTATCGCTGGCGATACCTGATTTCCTTGTCTTTTATTCCGTGATATTTTTCAGGAAGGGGCTTCAGGGACTTGGTTACCAGGCCGATAGTTTCAGCCGATACTGTCAATTCGCCGACACGGGTCCTGAAAAGTTTGCCTTTAACCTCAATCAAGTCACCAATGTCGAATTTCTTGAACAGGCTGTAGGCTTCGGTCCCAACCATGTCCCTTCTAACATGGGCCTGCAGTTGACCGGAGCTGTCCTGCAGATGTAAGAAGGCTGCCTTTCCAAAACGGCGCAAACTCATTATCCTGCCGGCCAATCTGAAGCTATCCGGCACCTTTTCCAGGGCCTCTGCATCATATGAATCATACAACCTGCGTATTGTCGCCGTACTTTCAGGCGTCTTTACGTCGTTGGGATAAAGAGATATATTATCTTTTTCAAGTTGTTCCGCTTTTTCGCGGCGTTGCTTAATAACTAGGCTTTCGTCACTCAAGTTGTCCACTCCTTAATGGGGAATGCCATGATTATACTCGTGGTAAAAAACATGGCAAGAAATCTCAAATTTATGTCTATAATTGCACGGTAAAAACCCTGAATTATGTTTATGGGATAATTCAGCCGCTGACAAACAATCATTCATAGTTTACTCTATATATACCGTCAAGTGAATCAAGGGGTCTTGCTCCATGAATCTACGTTTAGCCCTGTGCATAGCCTATGCAGGAGTCATCTTCGGGATATCTTCCGTCCCGGGGAATCGACTTCCCAGCATATCGGTCAGCGACTATTTTATACACTTTTTCGAGTATATTGCATTTGGTTCATTGCTCATGTGGTGGCGGCTGCACAACTCTGCAGTATCTATAGCAGGGGCCCTGTGTCAGGCCATTTTTCTCGGATCATTATACGGCCTTGCCGACGAACTTCATCAGTATTTTGTGCCAAATAGATGTGCTGATCCGGTTGACTGGGTGGCGGATACCCTGGGTTCTGCCATAGGTGCGATTGCAGTATTGGCTTTATTCTTAGTTTTCTCAAAACGGTCTGGTCCTCGGGAAGGCGTGAGGGATTGAAGGATGCCCTGATGAATAAAGAAATTCTTCATATCATGAACGATATTTCCTCATGGCTCCGTTATCAAAAGCAACTGGGGGTTGAGATTATTCCCAAGGGCCCTGGATTATCCGCCTTTCCGGATCATCGTGTCAAAGATAAGGCGTCACTGCAGGAGCTGACTTCCACCCCGGAATATAGGGATGAGATTCCTGCACCAACTGACCTTGACGGGCTTCGCAAGATGGTCGAAAATTGTAACAGGTGCGAGCTGCATAAAAAGCGGCATAATATAGTCTTTGGAGAAGGACCTGAAAATGCAAAGCTGGTGCTGGTAGGAGAGGCCCCCGGCAGGGAAGAAGACATGCAGGGCCTGCCGTTTGTGGGCCCTTCAGGGAAACTCCTTACAGATATGCTAAATGCCGTAAATATTTCCAGAAAGGATGTCTTTATCACCAGTGTAATCAAGTGTCGCCCTCCGCATAACCGCACACCTGGGCACGAAGAAATTGCCGCATGCTCTTTCTTCTTAAGACACCAGTTGAGGCTCATTGATCCGCCCTTGATACTTGCTTTGGGACTGGTGGCTGCCCAGACCCTCCTTAAAGAAAAAGCCCCATTGAAATCTCTTCGTGGCCGCTTCCATCAGTTAGGAAATGCCAGGGTCATGCCGATCTATCATCCGGCATATCTGCTGAGATCAAAAGGAGGCCGGCAACGGGACCTTAAACGTGTGGCCTGGCAGGATCTTCAAATACTGGAAAAAGAGTATGCCAAGTATCGCTAAAAGCCAAATGCAAAAGACTAGAGCACAAATTCAACCTGATACCCATTTTCTAAAAGCGGTCCTGTTGCTTTTTATTACGCTATTTTTGTCTGTGTTAGCTACTTCCTTGTGGGGGGATGATCAGAAAGACAAGCCGCAGGATATAACAGAACATTCCAGGATCTATCTGGTCAAACTAAAAGGAAGCATAAATCCCGGTGCAGCGGAGTTTTTAAAAAGGGCGCTTAGAGAGGCGGACAGGGGCCTGGCTACCTGCCTGGTGATTGAACTTGATACCCCGGGCGGCCTTGTATCTACCCTCAGGGATATGGTTCAGGAAGTAATGGCATCACCGATTCCAACAGTTGTTTATGTAACGCCCTCCGGAGCACAGGCCGCATCTGCCGGTGCTATTCTCACCATTGCCGCCCATGTTGCCGCCATGGCGCCAGGCACCAATATCGGGGCGGCTCACCCGGTAAATCTGGGCTCTGGCGGGGAAAAAGACGATACCATGAAACAAAAGGTGGAAAACGACCTCGCCGCCATGGCCAGGAGTGTGGCGACGGAGCGTGGGCGAAACGCAGAATGGGCGGAAAAGGCGGTAAGGGAGAGTGTCTCGGCCTCTGCCAGAGAGGCGATGGAACTGAAAGTAATCGACATCCTGGCTAAAGACCTCAGTGACCTGATTCAACAACTCGATGGCATGACAGTGCGTCTGCCTGATGGTCCGGTTAAGCTGGTGATAAGTAACCCTGAAATTATTCAGATAAAAGAGAGCTTGAGGGAAAAAATACTCAGGACCATAGCAGATCCAAACATCGCCTATATCCTCATGATGATCGGTATGACAGGGCTCTATTTTGAGTTGGCCCACCCCGGGACCATTTTTCCAGGGACCATAGGGGCCATATGCCTGCTCCTGGGTCTGTTTGCCCTCCAGGCCCTCCCTGTAAGTACCGCCGGTCTGCTTCTGTTGCTCCTGGCAGTAATCCTGTTCGTAATGGAGCTTGTAATTACCAGCCACGGCATACTGGGGGCGGCAGGTCTGGCTGCTCTCCTTCTGGGCTCTATGATGCTCTTCGATACCCCGAAGACCGGAGTATCCATTGACACTGATGTGCTTTTGACTACTCTGCTGGGAGTCGGCTCCTTTCTGGCCGCTATCACCTATCTGGCAACCAGGGCCACCCTGTCCAGGCCCAAATCCGGGGCAGAAGGCCTTATAGGTGAAAAAGGTCTTGTCCGGAAGACAGTAGAAAAGATGGGTGGAAAGGTCTTTTTGCATGGAGAGCTATGGACCGCTGTAAGCGATGAGACCATACCTGTGGATACTGAGGTAAAAGTAATAGATATAGATGGACTTAAATTGAGGGTCTCGAGGACCCATGGAGACAAGTCATGACAATTTCTCTCGCTTTTCTGCTTTTTTTGATCATTGCTTTTCTGATATCAGCCATTCGTATACTGAACGAGTATGAACGAGGCGTAATCTTCAGGCTGGGTCGTGTCATTAAGACCAAGGGCCCGGGCCTGATAATACTTATTCCTGTAATTGATAAGATGAAAAAAATTGATCTTCGGATCGTTACCCTTGATGTTCCACCACAGGATATCATTACCAGAGATAACGTATCCATAAAGGTAAGTGCAGTGGTCTATTTCAGGGTACTTGACTCAAGAAGGGCGGTAATTGAGGTGGAAAATTTCCTTTTTGCCACTTCCCAACTGGCCCAGACCACCCTCAGGAGTGTCTGCGGACAGGCCGAACTTGACGAACTCCTGGCAGAGAGAGATAAAATTAATGCCCAGATTCAGGAGATACTAGACCTTGATACCGAGCCTTGGGGAATCAAAGTCAGCAAGGTGGAAGTGAAAGAGATAGACCTCCCGGACGAGATGAAAAGGGCCATGGCAAAACAGGCCGAGGCCGAGCGGGAGCGCCGGTCAAAGGTCATTAATGCAGAAGGTGAGTTTCAGGCAGCAACAAAGCTGGCCGATGCTGCGAATATCATAAACAAGGCACCCGCGGCCCTGCAGCTCAGGTACCTCCAGACCTTAAGGGAAGTAGCCACGGAAAATAACTCAACCACCCTGTTTCCGATTCCCATTGATCTTTTCACACCCTTCATGGAAATAGCCGGTAGACTCAAATCCCAGAAAGACGTGAATGAGCCTGTTGCGCCCGAAATAGAAGCGGGCAAATGAGTAAAAATGTAAAGGCAAACAAGTCACCAGCGTTCCCTTCAGTGCTTGCGAAAGGGTTTCTCTCTTGACAGACAGGAACGCTTGTTGTGGGAATACGCAGGGTGATTTGAGCCTGATGGAAGTCTGTGATAAGCTGAAAACCAGTCCATGGAAGCTCTTGGCCATATTGGAGGCGAGAAATCTCCACCTGAATGTCGGGCTGGAGGATTGGCTTGATTCAACAGTTCGGTAGGTTGTGGTAAAACGAGCGTTGTAACCCAGTGAACGGTTACGATTTTAAATTGTTTTCACATGGGGATAGGTGCGGATCAGGTTATCGGCAGTAAGAATAGTCAGGTTGTGATGGCGGGCCGTGGCAACAATAATTTGATCTGCAGGATCTTTGTGGAAAGTGCCGGGCAGGATGGTTGACTCCAGAGAAACATTAACAGACAAAGGAAGAATATGGATAAATTGGTCTTGAGTCGCCTTATCTAACCAGTCCCTGACAGGTATGGAAAGACCAAGCTTTCCGAGACTGACCTTTTTTGCCACCTCCCATACACTGATGGCTGAGAGGAAGAAGGGATAATTATCAGCATTCCTGACAATGGTAGCTATTTCTGCAGAAAGGCGTTGAGGCTCCTCAACCATCCAAAGCCATATGTTGGTGTCGAGTAAATACATTATTTACAGGCCTCCCAGTCATCCTCTCCCAGCGGTTCGTCCCAGTCAGGACTGAATGTGACCGTGTTTTGTAAACAGCCGAGAAATTGTTCTGGGTCAGGCTTTGCAACAGTTGGAGGTACAACAACAGCGATCACCTTGCCACGGCGGGTAATCTCAATAGTTTCATTGTCCTGTTCAACCGTACGAAAAAGCTTGGTGCATTTTGCCTTGAATTCCGTTACAGCTACTTGCATGGTCTTGCTCCTGGTCATTTAACTATTTTATATGGTTATATATACGAATTGCACTTTTTTTGTCAATGTTGCTGAAATATGAGTAGAGATACAGGGAATGCAGCAGGGAATGCTCCAAACTGCAAGAAATAATGTTCTTGACATACTGGAGGTACGTTTTGAAACAGTACCCCAATCCATTCTCAAGAGACTCAAAGAGATAGAAGTTGTTTTGAAAGACGAACGTCGAACATCAAACGTCCAACATAGAATGAAAAAATACTCAATACCGAACATTCAACGGCTATTTCTGTATGTTAGCCATTTAGGTTAAAGGCTGAAGGCTGAAGTATACTGATATACTGTCTCCTGCAATAATTAGCAGCCTTTCTTCCAGGTTATAAGTCTGTTTCTTATCCCCTAAACGCCTTTCTTAAACGTTCTTCCACTGACGGTGGGACAAGCCCGTCAAGACTGCCGCCAAAACGGGCGGCCTCCTTGACTATAGTGGAGCTTATATAAATCCAGCGAAACCCGGTCATCAAAAATACAGTCTCTATGTCACGGGATAGCTTGCGGTTCATTAAGGCACGCTGGAGCTCGTAATCAAAGTCCGAAACAGCTCTTAATCCACGTAGTATGGCGCAGGCCCCATACTTGTCGGCAAGATCCACCAAAAGCCCGTCAAAACTGGTTATTTTTACTCTTCCATTCGTTCCTATGGTCTCACGAACCATTTCCAGACGCTCTTCCAAGGTAAATAGGCTTTCTTTGACAGGATTAATACCAATGGCGATCACTACCTTGTCGAATAGCTTTAGTGCTCGATCGACAAGATCCAAATGACCATTAGTCACCGGATCAAAGGTGCCTGGATATACTGCTATGCGAGGTGAGTGATTTGGTGATTGCATTATATTGACCTGTAAAACCAAAGTTCAGTCTGACCATATTTTCGGTTGTCCATAAGCTGAAGGGATAATTCGGAGCTGGATATAACTTGGTGAGGAAACTTTTCTCCCTTAAACTCTTCAATAACCATCCATCCCCCGGAAACCAAAACATCGGTCTCAGCCACCCACTCCAGGGCCTTTTTACCAAGGCCATGGGAATATGGAGGATCGGCAAATATCAAATTAAAGGGGCGATATTTTAGAACACGATCAAGTGATTTCGGAATGGTCCTGATATCAGCCCGGATCACTTTCGCGCGCTCACTAAAGCCACATAAACTGAGATTTCGCCTGATAAGATCAAGGGACGATTTGTGATAATCCACAAAAATAACCTCCCTTACCGCCCTGGAAAGGGCTTCAATCCCAAGCGCCCCGGTACCGGCAAAAAGATCGAGAACATTGCAAGATTCCCAGGGAAATTCCAAGCGGGCATGCAGGATCTGGAAAAGAGCCTCCCGCACAAGATCTGATGTAGGACGCAGACAGTGGCCTTTGGGCCCTATCAAACGCCGTCCCCTGGCCTGACCTCCGGTGATTCGCATTAGACGTTAATCTTCGAAGCCGCCCATTTTCCATTGAGCAACGCAGCCATCGGACAAAAGATGGGTTTTGCAGGTGGCTCATTATTGATTGATTGTGCCAGCCCGTTCAACGATCTTGCTCTCAGTCCATTCTAAGGGATCCTCCTGCCGATCAGTCTTGGGACCGAGGTCATAAGACCCTGCAGTCAGTATGGCATCTATGGCCAGGGGTGCGGTATCCTGAGCATTAAATACATTGACCAGCAGGTTATAGACAAAATCTTCTACCCGTTTGGCCATCCTCTCCCTTATATCCCTGGATAGCCCAAGCATCTTGTTCTCAAAAGGAAGGTTCAATTTTTTATAATTTCCTCCCTTCAGGCCCTTGGATTGGGCATAGGCTGTCATTTCCTCCCACAGTTCCTCTGTTATTCCCTCTCCTGTAACCTTGATGAAATTCCCATCTTCGTCTGTTACAGCATTCCCGTAGTCGTTTACTTCAAGGCCCCATGAGATCATCTGAAGGGCAGTGGCCACGTTGGCCTTTGTAGTATTGGTCTTTGAGACAATCTCCCGCAGCCTGTCGGAGTTATTACCGGACGTGCCGTGCTGGGCACCTGAGACCTTGTATTTGGCCAAAACCTCGTGGATCTCTCCGGTCAATTTCACCTGTATCCCCAGGTCACTCGCCTCAATACCATGGGTGGAGCCATTATTAAGGGCTATCCAGTCCGGGAAGATATCGTGGGCGTTAAGACCCTGTATCAGGAATAATGCCTCATCAACTGTTGAAAGCCCTTCTTTTCCTTTGATCTCTCCAACCTCTGTCTCCAGCCCGGCCCATTTGGGGACATAAGTGGCAAGTTGCAGATTTGCAAGGAGGTTTTTGTCATCCGGGAGGTGTGATGCATCAATTGCTATGGAGGTCATGCCGGCTTCAAACAAGGTGGGGATCTCTACCTTTGCCGGTTCAACATCTTCTTCTTTCTTGATGCCATAGTGATCAGCATGAATCGCTACCGGTATTGTGATTCCCAGTTCATTGCAGACCTGATCCACCTGCCTGGCCATGTTCCAGTAATTAATCGCACAATAGGCATTCGCACCGCCTTCCGATCTGGCTATCTCTATTAGTATGGCCGCATCGGCCCTCTGCGCGGCAGCCAAAACGCCACGAATGACAAGATAGTTTCTGCCATTAGCCGCAATGGTCATGGCCTTTCCTTTGGCCCGCATCGCCCTGTCAATGACCTTGCCGCTTACCAGGAGGGCCTTTGAGTTGGGGAAAAGCTTAACTACATTGGGCGGACGTCCTACTTGCAATGCCTTCTCAAAATCCGCGGAATAATGACCTGCTTTTTCAATCATGGCATACCTCTTTTTAGGTGGAATAAAGGCTGTAGGCTGTTAGCTTAAATCAATTGAAAGAAGCTATATTTTCTGTTTTAGGTTTTAAGTCTTAAGTTTTTATCTTTCAGCCTACTATGCTAATCTAAAGATATTTTTCTGCCAGCAATTCTGCTATCTGAACGGCATTGGTAGCCGCTCCTTTTCTTATGTTGTCAGCCACCACCCAGAAATCAAGTCCGTTGGCCTGGGAGATATCCTCCCGTATTCTACCGACAAGGGTCAGATCCTGTCCTTCGGCATCCAGGGCAAGAGGATAGACATTCCGTGGCAGGTCATCAACGACCTTAATCCCCGGTGCATTGGAAAATAGTTCTCTCGCTTTGGAAGCGCTGATCTCTTTTTCAAACTCTACATTGACGGCCTCGGAGTGACTGTAGAATACAGGTACCCTTACAGCAGTTGCAGAGACCCGGATCTCAGGATCTTCCAGAATCTTTCTGGTCTCATTCACCATTTTCATCTCTTCCCTGGTGTAGCCATTGTCCAGAAAGACATCTATGTGCGGAAGGCAGTTAAAGGCAATCTGGTGCGGATAGACCCTGGCCTCTGGAATTCTGCCCTCAGCCCAGGCCTTTACCTGATCCTTAAGCTCATCTATTGCCTTTTTCCCGGAACCCGATACGGCCTGATAAGTAGATACGACAACGCGTTTTATCCGGGCATAGTCATACAATGGCTTAAGGGCCACAACCATCTGGATGGTGGAGCAATTAGGATTGGCTATAATGCCTTTTGCCTTGTATCCTGAAACAGCATGGGGGTTCACCTCCGGCACTACCAGGGGGACCTCCGGGTCCATGCGCCATGCATTCGAGTTGTCCACAACTACCGCGCCAGCCCTGGCAGCCGAAGGAGCAAAGGTGAGGCTCCTGTCTCCACCGGCAGAAAAAATCGCGATATCAATACCATCAAAGGAATCGTGATCAAGCTTCCGGACCCGGACCTTCTCTGTCTTGAATGAGAGTTCCTTTCCTTCGGAACGTTCAGAGGCCAAAAAACGGATCTCTCCCACAGGGAAATCCCGTTCCTCCAGGACCCTTATCATGGTCTGGCCGACCGCACCGGTGGCACCGGCTACTGCAACATTAAAAGTCTTTGCCATAACTCCTCTACAATCACTAAATTACCAAATTACCAAATTACTCAATTCTTTAATTCTTTAACCACCAAATCTCCTACTTCGGAGGTACTATAGCCCATCCTGCCGGCAGAGAGGCTCTTCAGGTCCCGGCTGACCACCTTCTTAACAGCTTCTTCAATAGCCTTTGCGGTCTCGATCTCGCCCAGGTAATCCAGCATCATCTGTCCGGCACATATGGCAGCGAGGGGATTAATGACATTTTTCCCCGCATACTTGGGGGCCGAGCCGCCTATAGGTTCAAACATGGAGACACCCTCCGGATTGAGATTACCTCCTGCGGCAATCCCCATGCCTCCCTGTATCATGGCCCCAAGGTCCGTAATGATGTCCCCGAACATATTGTCAGTGACTATTACATCAAAACAGTCGGGATTTTTGACCATCCACATACAAGTTGCATCCACATGGGCATAGTCTGTTGCAATATCGGGATATTCCTTGGCCACGTCATAGAATGTACGTTCCCACAGGTCAAAGGCATAGGTAAGCACATTGGTCTTTCCACAGAGGGTCAGTTTCTTTTTCTGATTGCGACGTTTGCAGTACTCAAAGGCATAACGGATACATCGCTCCACACCCTTTCTGGTATTGATGGATTCCTGAACAGCGACTTCATCCGGAGTATCTTTCTTGAGTACACCACCCGCTCCGACATAAAGACCTTCGGTATTTTCCCGGACAACTACGAAATTTATATCCTCAGGCCCCTTATGTTTGAGTGGTGTATCCACGCCTGGATAGAGGATAATCGGTCGAAGATTTATATACTGATCCAGCGCAAATCGCAGGGCAAGGAGTATCCCTTTTTCCAGAATACCCGGCTTTACATCCGGATGACCAATGGCCCCGAGATAGATGGCTTTGTATTGCTTGAGATCTTCCACCGCTCCCTCCGGAAGGACCTCTCCTGTTCGCAGATACCGCTCTCCGCCATAATCATACCATGTAAGGTCAAGCTCAAATCCGAAATGATCAGACGCGGCATTGAGGACCTTTATACCCTCGGTTATTACTTCAGGACCTGTACCGTCCCCTGGAATTACTGCAATTTTGTGTGTATTCATTAAATAAACCCTTTATAAGAAGAAAAATTCAAAATTTACAAGCTTTTAAGCACATGGGGAATCAATCCGCCATCTGAAACCAACTCCTGCATGAACGGAGGTATGGGCTGGGCCTTGAAGATATCTCCTGTAGTCAGATCCCGGATTTCTCCTGTATCTGCATCCACCTCCACCTCATCGCCCTCTTCGAGGGCACTGGCTGTCTCATCGCACTCGAATATGGGAAGGCCCATATTAAAGGCGTTGCGATAGAAAATTCTGGCAAAGCTCAGCGCTATTACACAACCAATGCCTGCTGCCTTAAGGGCTATAGGAGCATGTTCTCTGGAAGAACCACAACCAAAATTTTTTCCCGCAACTATTATGTCTCCCGGTTTTATTTTTTTGGAAAAATCAGGATCAGCATCCTCCATACAGTGTTTGGCAAGCTCTGCCGGGTCCGAGGTATTGAGATAGCGTGCCGGAATAATCACATCCGTATCTATATTTTTTCCAAATTTCCAGACTTTTCCTTTGATTTTCATAATTCATAATTCCCTTACAGTTCGTCAGGACTTCCGATCCTGCCCAACACCGCACTTGCAGCAGCAATGGCCGGATTCGCTAGGTATACCTCGCTCTCAGGATGTCCCATCCGGCCGACAAAATTCCTGTTTGTCGTGGAAAGCGCCCGTTCTCCCTTGGCAAGAACCCCCATATGTCCTCCAAGGCAAGGACCGCAGGTAGGTGGCCCTATCACCGCGCCGGCATTTAGAAAAGTCGTGAGAAATCCCTTCTCCAGGGCCTGGATATACACTGTGGGAGTAGTAGGAATGACTATCAGTCTCAGACCTTTTGACACCCGGCGTCCGGATATGACATCAGCGGCCAGGGCCAGGTCCTCCAGACGACCATTCGTACAGGAACCGATCACCACCTGATCCAGAGGCACGTTTCCCACTTCTGAAATACCCTTTGTATTTTCAGGCAGATGGGGGCAGGCCACCTGAGGTTCTATCTCGCTACAGTCATACTCAATAACCTTGGCGTATTGGGCGTCCTCATCACTGCGATATACGGTAAAATCTCTGACCGCCCGGTCAGTTACATAGTCTAAAGTCGTATCATCGGGGTTAATTAGCCCCACTTTGCCACCGGCCTCGATGGCCATATTGGACATGGTAAAGCGGCCGGCCATTGACATGGAATCAATCACCGGACCCGTAAATTCCATGGCCATATAAAGGGCACCGTCCACACCGATATCGCCTATGGTATAGAGTATCAAATCTTTGCCGCCGACCCATGGCCTGAGCTTTCCTTTGTATACAAACTTTATGGACTCCGGTACCTTGAACCAGGTCTTTCCTGTGATCATGGTGGCAGCCAGATCAGTGCTCCCTACCCCTGTGGCAAAGGTCCCCATGGCACCGTATGTACACGTGTGACTGTCAGCCCCTATAACCACGTCACCTGGAAGTACCAGGCCTTTTTCCGGGAGCAGCACATGTTCTACACCGGACTCTCCGCCATCATAGTGATGAACAATACCCTGTTCAGCGGCAAACTCCCGGAGAAGCCGGGCCTGCTCAGCACTCATAATATCCTTGTTAGGAACAAAGTGGTCTGATACCAGAGCGATCTTTTCTCTATCAAAAACAGTATTTACACCTGCCTGTCTGAAGATTTTTATGGCAATTGGGGCTGTTATGTCGTTGCCCAGCGCAAAGTCCACATCAACTTCTACCAGTTGACCCGGCTCCACACTGTCCAGACCGGCATGGGCAGCCAGGATCTTTTCAGCTATCGTCATCGGTCGACTCATAATATACTCTCTAACTCAGGCACTGAATTTGTGGTATGAACTACTGAAGCGCATTTTCTTTCATGTGTTCAAGACGATTCAGGGCATTCAAGTATGCCCTGACACTAGCAGTAATTATATCAGGATCGGTCCCATGGCCTGTGACCACATAGTTGCCTTCTTCCAAACGTACAAAGACTTCTCCCTGGGCATCCGTGCCTCCTGTAATGGAGTTTACAGCAAAACGGAGCAGATGGCTTTCAGTCTTTACGAGCTCGGCCACTGCCTTATAGGCCGCATCTATCGGACCGGTCCCCAGACTCACTCCATCAACTTCCTCGCCGTCTATTTCCATTATTACGGTTGCGGTCGGCCTGATGCCGCTTCCACCGGCAACATGGAGATAAACAAGACGGTAACGATCAGGAATCCGGAGCACCTCCTCTGCCACAAGGGCCTCAACGTCCTCAGGATAAACCTCCTTCTTCTTGTCTGCAAGGGACTTGAATCTTGTAAATACCCTGTCGATTTCTTCATCGCTGAGCTTGTAGCCTACTTCCTCAAGCTTTGCCTTAAGGGCATGTCTCCCGGAGTGTTTCCCAAGGACCAGGATCCCTTTGCTAAGACCTATGTCCTTGGGATTGATAATCTCATACGTAGTACGTTCCTTTAAGACTCCATCCTGGTGGATTCCGGCCTCGTGTGCAAAGGCATTGGCCCCTACTATGGCCTTGTTCGCCTGGACCACCATTCCGGTAAGCATGCTTACCAGCCGGCTGGCAGCCATGATGTGTTGAGAACATATCGCCGTGTCAAAGGGAAGGACGTCTTGCCTGGTACGGATGGCCATGACCACCTCTTCCATGGCCGCATTGCCGGCCCTCTCACCTATGCCGTTCACAGTGCACTCCACTTGTCTTGCACCATTCTCTAAAGCTGTCAGCACATTCGCTGTGGCCAGACCCAGATCATTATGACAGTGTACGCTCAAAATCGCTTTGTGGATGTTTGGTGTGTGCTCGACCACATATCGGATCATCCTGCCAAAGTCATGCGGTACGGCATACCCCACTGTGTCCGGGAAATTAACAGTATTGGCACCGGCATCTATCACTGCCTCAAAGACCTTGCAGAGGAAATCCAGATCGCTCCGGCTTGCGTCTTCAGCGGAAAACTCCACATTATTGGTGAATTTTGCTGCATACCTCACTGCAGCCTGGGCCATATCCAGTACCTGTTCCCTGGTTTTTCTCAGTTTATACTGGAGGTGGATATCAGAGGTAGCAATGAACGTATGTATTCGAGGATTTTCTCCATCCTTTATGGCCTCCCATGCAGTATCGATGTCTTTCTCCTTGGCACGGGCCAAGGCAGCAACTTGCAAACCCCTGAGTTCCTGCGCAATGCGCTTAACACTCTGAAAGTCACCTGGGGAAGCAATAGGAAATCCAGCCTCGATCACATCGACATTCAGCTTTTTCAACTGCCTCCCGATCTGGAGTTTTTCTTCAACGTTTAGAGATACACCAGGGGACTGCTCACCGTCCCTTAATGTAGTATCAAATATTATTATCCTTTCACTGTTGCTCATTTTCTTACATCCCCTCATCTTTGCCAAGGGAAACATCTTCAGTGTGATGACCCCTGCCGGACTTCAACGACCTGGGTCTCAAGGCCCTAAGGGACATCAAGACAGGCCCGGATATCACATAGATACCTATAAGGACAAATAGCGTTACTTTGGGCTCCATAGCAACTACCATTATGGCCAAAATCAGCACTACCATACCGGAAAAAGGGTGCTGCTGAAGCCAACGGACTTCCTTGAAACTATAGTAACGCACATTACTGACCATCAGGAAAGAAAGGCCGTAGACCATGATCAGCACTGCCACATGACGTACCGGCCCGAATATACTGACATACTGGCATAAAAGCACAGATGTAGCCAATACGGCCGCTGCAGAAGGACATGGCAGACCAAGGAAATAACCCCTTGCGCTGCTATTGCTGCTCTGGCTCAGGGTATTGAATCTGGCCAGCCTGAGGGCGGTGGTTGCCACATACAGGAAGGCAGCAAGCCATCCGAGCCGGCCGTAATCCTGCAGCCCCCACATAAAGGCCAGTATGCCCGGTGCCACTCCAAAGGCCACCAGGTCTGAAAGGGAATCATACTCCATACCAAATCTACTCGTAGTACGGGTCCAACGAGCTACCCTGCCGTCCAGACCATCCAAAATACCGGCTATCAAGATGGCCACGGCAGCGGCCTGATAATTCCCTTTAATCGCGGCAATAATGGCATAGAACCCGCTGAACAGGCTTGCCGAGGTCAGCAAGTTTGGGAGGAGATATATACTCCGTCTTGAAGTCTTGTCTGCTGAATCACCGTTTTGCTTTTGTTTCATGGGAGACCCCCCATTAGAAATCAGAAAATGGAAATTAGAAATCGCTACTTGCTACCATTTCGGGCAAGAACCGTCTGCCCAGCCGTTGTCCGGTCACCCTTTTTCACCAATACCGCAATATCCTTCGGGACATACACGTCAAGGCGAGATCCAAAACGAATGAGTCCAAAGCGTTCACCGATTTTAACCCTATCACCGACCTCAGCCCAACAAACAATTCGCCTGGCTATTATACCCGCCACCTGTACGACGGTCAGTTCCATTCCGTCCTCGTTGCGGATCAAAAGGGCATTTCGCTCGTTTTCAAGCAAGGCCCTTTTTCGGTCGGCAGGCCAGAAGGATCCCGGCTGGTAAGAAATTTGTTGAACCTCGCCCGTAATTGGGGCCCTGTTTACATGCACATTAAAAATATTCATAAATATACTGATTCGTTTTACGTCTTTTCCGTTAAGGGAACCCCTGTTGTCTTCAGCTATATCTATGACCCGACCGTCAGCAGGCGATACCACCAGGCCCGAACCTGATGGAATTATACGCTCAGGGTCCCGAAAGAAAAAGAGAACAAAGACCGCAATCACAAAAAAGACTACGGCCGGAACAGACCAGTTGAGTAAAGCAAATATCACAGCGGCCAGGACGACAATACCTATGAAAGGCACTCCTTCCTTGGAAACTGGAATGCGATGAGAATGCATTAATGGCTTAGAGCCGGGGCTACTTATTGAGCCAGCTCATCATATTCCTCAGGCGGGAGCCGACTTCTTCTATAGGATGTTCCTTTTCCCGTTGTCTGAGGGCATTGAATACAGGGCGTTTGACTTGGTTTTCCTGCATCCACTCTCCGGCAAATCTGCCACTCTGAATTTCATCAAGGATTTTGCGCATCTCCTTTCTTGTTTCTTCTGTTATTATGCGCTTTCCCCTGGTAAGATCGCCATATTCCGCCGTATCGCTGATTGAGTAACGCATCTGCGACAGACCGCCTTCGTAAATTAGGTCAACTATGAGCTTGAGTTCGTGGCAGCACTCGAAGTATGCTATTTCCGGCTGATAACCTGCTCCAACCAGGGTCTCAAAACCGGCTTTTATGAGCTCGGTGACCCCACCACAGAGGACACACTGCTCGCCGAAAAGATCCGTCTCAGTCTCTTCTTTATATGTGGTTTCAATAACCCCTGCACGAGTAGCGCCTATGCCGTTTGCATAGGCAAGTGTTTTTTTAAGGGCTTCTCCCGTGTAATCCTGATGTATGGCCACCAGACTGGGTACACCGGCGCCCTTTTCGTATTCCCTGCGCACCAGATGCCCCGGGCCTTTGGGTGCAACCATGGTAACATCCACGTCAGATGGAGGAATTATCTGGCCAAAGTGAATATTGAAGCCATGGGCAAAAAGGAGCATGTTCCCTTTCTTCAGATTTGGCTTAATATCACTTTCGTATAGCTGGCCCTGAATATGATCAGGTACCAGGACCATGATGAGATCTCCCTTGGCTGCAGCTTCTCCGGCACTTACTGGCTCAAACCCGTGCTTGACTGCTAGATCGTAATTTGCTGACCCGGGACGCTGGCCTATAACAACGGACAACCCGCTATCTCTCAAGTTTTGGGCATGGGCATGCCCTTGGCTACCATAGCCGATTATGGCTATAGTCTTTCCTTGAAGTACGTCCATAGGGGCATCTTGTTCGTAATAAATCCTCATCTTCTGCAGCTCCTTTCTATTAACCGTTCACAGCCCCTGGTAATCAGGAAGTGAAAAATTATCCTTCTTAGATCGTCTTTTTCTCTCTCATCATGGCTATGGTGCCGGTTCTTGTAATTTCTTTGATTCCAATTGGACGGAGTAGCTCTATTACTGCCTTTAGTTTTGACTCCGGTCCGGTGACCTCTAAGGTGTAAGATTTATGGCTCACGTCAACAACCTTGCAACGGAATATATCGCAAATGCGTAATATCTCGGCCTTGGACTCTTCCTCGGCCCGGACCTTGATCAAGGACATCTCGCGCTCAACAAACTCACCCTTACTCACATCCACGACTTTAAAAACATCCACCAAGCGCCTGAGCTGTTTGATTATTTGCTCAATTATGAATTCATCGCCTCTTGTCACCAGTGTGATGTGTGACAGGGTAGTATCCAAGGTTGCAGCCACATTAAGGCTCTCAATATTAAACGCCCGCCCGCTAAAAAGACCGGTTATGCGGGAAAGGGCACCAGGAGTATTTTCAACTAATACAGAGAGGGTATGCTTCATAGGGCCAAGCTCCTTATTCTCGATATTAAACGAGCAACATCTCAGTTGTAGCCTTTCCGGCCGGGACCATTGGGAATACCCCTTCTTCGCGGGCTATAGCAAATTCCATAATCGTCAGGCCTTCCGCTTCAAGACCCTTGCTGAGCACATCATCGACCTCTTCCGGCTTGGTTGCTCTAAACCCCTTGGCCCCATAAGCCTCAGCCAGTTTCACAAAATCCGGGGTCATTTCAAACTCAGTAGCTGCATACCGACGATCATAGAACAGCTCCTGCCATTGTCTGACCATGCCGAGAAACTGGTTATTCAGAATGACTATTTTCACAGGCAGGCGCTGCTCCATGGCGGTCGCCATCTCCTGAATATTCATCTGTATGCTGCCGTCACCGGCTACATCCACCACCAGCTTGTCAGGAAAGGCCATCTGTGCCCCAATAGCTGCAGGAAATCCATAGCCCATGGTTCCAAGGCCGCCGGAAGTCAGGAGGGTCCGTGGCTCGTCGAATTTGTAGAACTGGGCGGTCCACATCTGGTTCTGACCGACCTCTGTAGTAATGATAGCCCGTCCTTTTGTCATCTCATACAGCTTTTCAATGACATTCTGAGGCTTGATAACGCCGGGCTCCTCTTTATATGTGAGGGGATGGCGTTTTTTCCATACATCAAGCTGCTGCAACCAAGCATGGTGTTGGTCCATCCAAGCTTCAGCAGGGCGGCCACCATCCTTTACGACATCCAACAGCTTTTTCAGTACCCTCTTGCAATCACCCACTATTGGCACATCCACCTTCACGTTTTTCTGAATAGATGTGGGGTCTATGTCCAGGTGAATTATCTTGGCCAGCGGAGCAAATGCCTCGATCTTTCCGGTAACCCTGTCGTCAAAGCGGGCGCCCACGGCAATGATGAGATCACTGTTTGCCATGGCCATGTTAGCAGAGTATGTACCATGCATGCCCAGCATACCCAGGCTCAGCTCGTGGGTGCCGGGGAATCCGCCAAGCCCCATCAAAGTCATGGTTACCGGAATATACATCTCTTTAGCAAGTGCCCTGAGCTCCTTATACGCATCAGAGATGATTATTCCGCCACCAGCATAAATAACAGGCCGTTTTGCCTTCTCTATTAACCTGTAGGCCCGCTCAATCTGTTTGCCGTGAGGCTCGACTACAGGATTATATGAACGTAGCTTTATCTCCTGTGGATAGTCAAACTCGGCCTTGCCGTTCTGAACATCCTTGGGAAGATCTATAAGGACAGGACCTGGCCGGCCTGATCTCGCGATATAAAAGGCTTCCTTAAGGACCTGAGGAAGGTCCTTTACGTCTTTAACAAGGTAATTGTGCTTTGTGCAAGGACGTGTAATGCCTACGATATCCACTTCCTGGAAGGCGTCATTACCAATCAGGGCAGTGGGTACCTGACCGGTAAATATAACCATGGGAACTGAGTCCATATTTGCTGTTGCTATACCTGTAACGGTATTGGTGGCTCCCGGACCTGACGTGGCAATGCACACTCCCACCTTTCCGGAAGCCCTGGCGTAACCATCGGCAGCATGGGCCGCTCCTTGCTCATGTCGGACCAAGACGTGCTTTAGGGTGCCGTCTTTTTCCAATGTATCGTAGACATCAATAATAGCCCCGCCGGGGAAGCCAAAGATAACATCGACACCTTCCCGCTTGAGGGCCTCTATGACCATTTGTTTTCCGGCCATTTTTGCCATATACTTTACCCCTGTTACTGTTAGCAATAGAATTGGGTTAGGAATTCAAGGTAGTTTTCGAAGCTTATTCCCCTGTTTTTACGTTGTCAATAAAGTTAAACTTTTTTAGTCGGGCTTTCTCAACAAATAATGCCCTCAGAACTTGCAGCTCTGAGGGCAATCAATCTCATTTATGGCATATTATAAAATCTGTGTTGTTATAAAGGACCGAATCAAGTTTTAGCTGTCTCTACGTCCTTTCCCTTCTCTTTTACTTCACCCTCTTTTGAATCAACATCTACCTCGGAAGTCTTATTGTCGGCAACTTTGGACTCCTCGTTTCCCTCTTCTCCTACGGCCTCAACACCGGATACCTCCTCACCGATTCGAATTTCCTCAGCAGGCCCATCCTCCTCTTTTATGCTTTCCAGATTATCCACAGACGATTCCGGCACAGCCTGCGGTATCACGGATTCAGCAGATGCAATCTTTTGAGGCTTACGTTGTGGCTTGGGCTTCTCCAGGGAGTCGGTGACCAGTTCCACAATAGACATCATAGCAGCATCTCCCCTTCGCGGGCCTATCCTTACTATCCTGGTATAACCACCATTTCGATCGGCAAATTCCTGCCCCCACTTATCAAAAAGTCTTGAAACGACTTTTCGATCATGTATGACTGAAAATGCCTGACGCCTTGTATGGAGACTCGATCTTTTTGCCAAAGTAACCATTTTGTCAGCCACACGCCTGACCTCTTTAGCCCTCGGAACTGTTGTGACAATTCGACCATGCCTTAACAGCGATGTTACCATATTCCCGAGCATCGCCTTACGATGAGCTGTCTTACACCCCAGTCTGCGCGTCCTTTTTCGGTGTCTCATTACTCATCACCTTCTTTTTCTTCAGTATTTTCTTCCTCATCTGTCATCTTCGGCTGGCTCCATCCCTGAAGCTTCATCCCCAGATGTAATCCCATGCCATCGAGGTTCTCCTGGATCTCTTGCAATGATTTTCGGCCAAAATTTTTTGTCTTGAGCATCTCTTGCTCTGACTTTTGTACCAACTCACCAATGTAATATATATTTGCATTTTTGAGACAATTGGCTGAGCGTACAGAAAATTCCAGTTCATCAATTTTCCGGTTCAGGTATTCGAGCTTGCCTTCAAAATCAGAAGAGAGCTTTTCCTCTTCAGACTCCTCCTTCTCGTCAAAATTAATAAACACCGTAAATTGATCCTTCAGAATCTTTGAGGCATAAGCCATGGCGTCCTCAGGAAGGACTGTACCATCGGTCAAGACCTCCATGGTCAATTTATCATAGTCGGTCGTCTGGCCAACACGGGCTTTCGTAACAACAAAACTGACCTTCTGCACCGGCGAAAACAGAGCATCTATAGCTAAAGTACCTATTGGCTGATCAGGGTCCTTATTGCTTTCAGCAGAGACGTATCCCTTGCCCCAGTTAGCCACCATTTCCATCCGCAGTTCTCCATCTTTCGTCAATGTGGCAATATGATGATCAGAATTCAGCACCTCAACTCCACCATGTGGAGCAATTAAATCCTCGGCATGCACTTCTCCCGGCCCTTGTTTTTCTAATATCAGGATCTTTTTTTCATCATTGAAAATCTTCAGGCGCACACCCTTCAGATTAAGAATAATATCTGTTACGTCTTCAATTACTCCTGGTATGGTTCCCAGTTCGTGCAACACACCTTCTATTTTTACCGAAGTAATCGCAGCACCTTGTAAAGAAGACAAGAGCACACGTCGCAAGGCGTTACCCAGTGTGGTTCCATAGCCTCTTTCCAGAGGCTCACAACTGAATTTACCATAAAAACTTGTGTGTGTTGCGCTATTAACTTCCAGCCTCTTGGGACGAATTAATTCCCGCCAGTTGCGATAGTATGGAGTCTGTTCAGCAGTCATATTGTCTATCTAAGCCTCTTGAACTCCGGATAAAATTCAATAGTATAGGAATTTCCATTTTTTGACAGGATCAACAGGATAATCAGGATGAATGTAAATCATGTTCATCCTGTCAGAGAAGTCCTGCCAAAGGTAGCTAAATTCATTATTTTACTATAGAGTATCTCTATGGTCAGCAGCATCACAGGTTATTATTATCTAGAGTAGAATTCAACTATTAGCTGTTCCTGAATGGGCGTAGTTATGTGTTCTCGTTCAGGCATTGCCTTCACTGTCCCTTGCAACTTATCCTCATCCAGTTCCAGCCACTCAGGCACACCCCTGCGGGCAATTGCCCCTAGTGCCTGTTTGAGTGGAGCTATAGATTTGCTCTTCTCTGTTACCTTGATTTCGTCTCCCTGCTTTACCAAAAAAGACGGTATGTCTACTTTTTTCCCATTTATAATGAAATGTCCATGACGGACTAACTGACGGGCCTGTGATCTGGACTCAGCAAAACCAAGGCGATAGACTACGCCGTCAAGACGTCTTTCCAGAAGTACTAGAAGATTAGTACCGGTGACCCCCTTTTGACGATCAGCTTTATCAAAATAACTCCTGAATTGTGCCTCCTGTAATCCATACATACGCCGAACCCGCTGTTTCTCTCTCAACCGAATCCCATAGTCAGAAACTTTTATCCGGCCCTGTCCATGTTCTCCCGGCACATAACTGCGTTTTTCAAAAGCACACTTATCTGAATAACACCTGTCTCCCTTAAGAAAAAGTTTGCAACCCTCTCTGCGACACAAGCGACATCGTGGTCCTGTATATCTAGCCAAAATACTTCCTCCGGTAACTTGGAAACATATAAATAAGCCTACTTACTCTGATGCAGTCCTACACTCTCCGTCTTTTTGGAGATCTGCAACCGTTATGAGGTATTGATGTTACGTCTCGAATAACAGAGATTTTAAATCCTGCTATTTGGAGGGCCCGCACTGCTGCCTCTCTTCCGGAACCTGGTCCCTTGAGATGTACTTCAACATTTCTCATGCCATGGTCCGCTGCTTTTCTTACAGCGTTTTCAGCCGCTACCTGAGCTGCAAACGGAGTACCTTTCCTCGACCCCTTAAAACCCTGAGTCCCTGCACTTGACCAGGAAATTGTATTCCCCTGTTTATCAGTTATATTTATTATAGTATTGTTAAAGGTAGATCGTATGTGCACAATACCTTCTGGCACATTTTTCTTTTCTTTTCGGCCACCTCTTCTCGGTGATGCCATATTACTCCGCCCTCCGTTACTAAATTCTTCTCTTCTTTTTGACTACTGAGCGCCTGGGACCCTTTCGTGTACGAGCATTTGTTTTGGTACGCTGTCCATTAACAGGGAGTCCTCTACGATGCCTAAGCCCCCGATAACTGCCAAAATCCATCAATCGCTTGATATTCAATGATACCTCTCTACGAAGATCTCCCTCCACCTTATAATCGGCATCGATAGTCTTTCGTAGCGACGTGATATCTTGATCTGTCAAATCATCGGTTTTTTTGGTTCTGTCTATTTCCGACTTATCCAGAATTTGTTGGGCAGTTATACGTCCAATTCCATAAATATACGTGAGCGCAATCTCTAGCCTCTTGTTCTTTGGCAGCTCAACACCTGCAATTCTTGCCACAAATCAACCCCCCTAGCTATCCTTGTCTCTGTTTGTGCCTTGGATTTTTGCAAAGCACTCGCAGTATGCCTCTGCGTCGGATTATTTTGCAGTCCTTACAACGACGTCTGATTGATGCTTTAACCTTCATGTCATATTCCTCTTCGTTCTTCCGAACCAGAATTAAATCTTTTTATGCAACTAAGATTTATCTGGCCCTATATACAACACGGCCCCTGGACAGATCATAGGGCGACAGCTCTACGGTCACTGTATCACCAGGCAATATTTTTATATAGTGCATACGCATCTTACCTGAAATATGTGCAAGTACTTTGTGACCATTTTCAAGCTCAACGCGAAACATGGCATTGGGTAAGGTTTCAAGCACCTTTCCCTCAACCTGTATTGCATCTTCTTTGGACATCTAATTTACCTTTGTTCCTTTTTGTAAATTCAAAATTGTGTATAAACGGCCTTTCCTTTCATACACTAATCAAGCTACCTTCTTCCCTTCAGCTTGGCCCCCTTCATAAACCCTTCATAGCTCCTGGTGATAAGATGCGACTCAATTTGAGCCATGGTATCCATTCCCACACCTACAACAATCAGAAGGGCCGTTCCACCAAAATAAAAAGGAACATTTAACTCTGAAATCAGTATACTTGGTAATACGCAAATCGCGGAAACATAAATGGCACCTATCAGGGTAATCCTGGTCAGGACCCTATCAATATATTCAGAAGTACGCCTTCCTGGTCTGAGACCCGGGACATAACCCCCATGTTTCTTCATATTATCTGCTATATCAACCGGATTGAAGATAATGGCTGTATAAAAATAACAGAAAAAGATAATGGCCACTACAAAGATCGTCTCATAAAACAAACTTCCGGGTCTCATACCCTGAGCTATGCTCTGCATCCAGGGCACCTGGATAAAATTGGCTATTGTTGCAGGAAACATCATAATAGACGATGCAAAAATCGGTGGTATTACTCCTGCAGTATTCACTTTTAAAGGCAAATGGGTGCTTTGCCCTCCATATACCTTTCGCCCCACTACTCTCCTGGCATATTGAACTGGAATACGTCTGTGAGACCGCTCCATAAAGCAGATAAATCCAATTATCGCCGCCATCATCACTAAAAGAAATATAACTAGAGCCAAGTGTATATCACCTGTACGCATCAGACTGAACGTGTCTATCATGGCTGAAGGCATCCTGGCCACAATGCCAGCGAAGATAATTAGAGAAATACCATTACCAACACCTCTTTCCGTAATTTGCTCTCCAAGCCACATCAAAAATACCGTCCCTGACATAAAGGTCAGGGCACTTAAGAGCCGAAAAGGCCAGCCGGGCTCTGTTACCACCGGAGCACCACCAGGTGCCATCATGCTCTCAAGAGCGATGGCTATCCCAAGCCCCTGAATAATGCTCAGGCCCACTGTACCATACCTCGTATACTGGCTTATCTTCTTTCTTCCTGCCTCACCTTCCTTTTTTAAGGCCTCAAGGTGCGGGATGGCTACTGTAAGGAGCTGAATAATGATGGAGGCGCTAATATAAGGCATTATGCCCAAAGATAAAATGGACATATTCTCAAGCGCCCCGCCAGAAAACATATTGAACATACCAAACAGCGTCCCCTGGGCACGATCGAAAAAGGACGCCATGGCCGCGACATCAATACCAGGAGTAGGGATCTGGACTCCAATTCGATATACAGCCAGCATAAGCAACGTAAAACCAATGCGTTTACGCAGCTCCGGTACTTGGCCTATACCCCCTAATCCCCTAAACAATATTTGTCTCCTGGCCCCGGTCCGTAATGATCTCTATCCGTCCACCAGCAGTCTCTATTTTATTTTTAGCAGTTTCGCTGACCGCGTGGGCGCGAATCGTTACCGGCTGTTGTATCTCTCCGTCACCTAATATTTTCAGTAAATGATGGCGCTTACGTACTAGTCCCAATGCTTTCAAAACAGCGATATCCACCACTCCTTCATGCCTGATCTCTGACAGATCACCAATGTTCAATACGCCGTAGACCTTTCTGAAGCGGTTCTTGAAACCCCTTTTCGGGAGTTTCCTATACAACGGCATCTGACCACCTTCGAATCCTGGACGAATACTGCCGCCGGATCGGGATTTTTGGCCATTCTCACCCCGACAGGCCGTTTTCCCATGTCCAGACCCCTGTCCTCTCCCAACGCGTTTTTTCGCGCGTTTGGATCCGGGATGAGGTCTTAATGAATCCAATGTAATCATATGGGCTCCTGATAAATTACTTATTCTACTGTTTTGCCACGGCACTTTGCTCTGGATACGGAAATACGTAAGACTTCCAGACCATTAAATGTGGCATGCATTACATTGTGTGGATTATTGGAGCCAAGGCACTTTGTCAATATATCATGAATTCCCGCTGCCTCCATAATCGCCCTTACTACAGCTCCGGCTATAACTCCTGTACCTGGTGACGCAGGTTTCAACAAAACCCTGCCTGCACCAAAATGGCCTATCACTTCGTGAGGTATGGTTTTGCTTACCATCGGTATCTTGATCATAGACTTGGTGGCCTTCTCCCTGGCTTTTCTGAGGGCCTCGGGAACTTCCCTGGCCTTTCCCATGGCAAAACCAACTTTGCCAGCCCCATCACCTACCACCGAAAGAGCACTAAAGCTAAATCGTCTTCCACCCTTGACTACCTTAGCCACCCGGTTAATATAGACTACTTTTTCTATGAGTTCCTGTTCGTTATCTATATGTTTTTTCTGCAACTCCACACCCCTTATAGGCAGCTATCTATTATAATTCAGAAACCAAGGCCGACTTCTCTGGCCGCATCAGCAAGAACCTTTATTCGGCCGTGATATAGATATCCGCCACGATCAAAGGCCACGGTATTTACACCCTTTTCCTTAGCCCTTTGGGCAATAATCCGGCCGACCTCTTTAGCCACAGATTTTTTGTCTTCAAAATCGCCTGCGTTGTTTCTGATCTCAGGAGTCAAGGAGGAAGCAGCCGCAATTGTGACACCTTGCTCATCATTGATAATTTGAGCGTATATGTGTTTGCTGCTCCGGAAAACTACCATCCGCGGGCGCTCTGCTGTACCTGATAAATGCTTCCGTATGTGCTGTTTACGCCTTAAACGCGCCTTCAGCCTAGGGCTGGTATTTGCCATAATTATTTCCATATGCAATATTGCTAATGATTCTAAAATCCATAACTACTGTGCAGCAGTTTTTCCAGCTTTGCGGATTATCCGTTCATCCGCATACCTGATTCCCTTGCCTTTATAAGGTTCTGGTGGCCTAAGAGACCGTATTCTCGAAGCAGTAAGCCCCAAAAGCTCCTTATCATATCCCTCCAAAATTACCCGAATTTCCTTTTGCCGCCCTACCCGAGCCTTAATTCCTTCAGGAAGGGGAAACTCTACTGGATGAGAATAGCCAACGTGAAAAATCAACTCATTCTCTTTCTCCTCAATTTTATAACCGACTCCTATTACCAAAAGCTCCCGCGTAAATCCTTCTGTAACACCGACTACCATATTGTTTATAAGTGTTCGAAACAACCCATGTATTGAGCGACTCTGCCTTGTATCATCAACTCTCCTGACTACTAGGTGTTCACCATTTTTTTCAACACTTGCTAAAGGATGTATTTCCCGGCTCAAGGTACCTTTGGGACCCTGAACAGTAATAATGCGTCCATCTATCGTGACATTGGTCCCTAAAGGGACGTTTATGGGTTTTTTGCCGATTCGAGACATAAAAAAACTCCAGACTACCAAATAGCGCAGAGAACTTCTCCGCCTACGTTATTTTGCCTGGCCTCGACATCAGTCATAATGCCCCTTGATGTAGAAACCAGTGCAGTGCCAAGCCCAGATCTTATCTTTGGAATTGTGCCTTTTTTACAATATACCCGGCATCCGGGAGTGCTTATTCTCTTTAATCCGAGAATAATAGGCTGCCCATCAGAGTATCTGAGAAACAAACGAAGAATTTTCTGCCGTCTGTCCTTGAAAGTACGAAAGTTGCTTATATAGCCCTCTTTTTTAAGAAGTTTTGCAATTCCCACCTTCAAATTAGAGGAAGGAATATCAACTCTATCATGCCTTGCTTTATTGGCATTTCTGAGCCGTGTAAGCATATCCGCTACAGGATCAGTCATAGACATATTCAAGCTCTCCCAAATGTATGGAGTTTTACAGCTACCAACTGGCTTTGGTTACCCCGGGAAGTACTCCCTGGGATGCCATTTTTCTGAAACATATTCTGCATAAGCCAAATTTTCTGATAAAGGCACGCGGACGGCCACAAACCGGGCATCTATTATACTTTCTGACACCAAACTTGGGTTTCCTCTGTGCCTTATTTATCAACGCCTTTTTAGCCAAAGGTCTCTCCTCAATGAACTCTACTTACGAAACGGCATACCTAAAACATCCAACAAGTACCGAGATTCATCATCAGTTTTTGCACTCGTAACTATCGTCACATTCATTCCCTTAATCTTGTCTATTTTGTCATAGTCGATCTCCGGAAAGATAATCTGTTCCTTAATGCCCAAGGTGTAATTACCCTTTCCATCAAAAGCCTTTGGCGACACACCCCTGAAGTCTCTGATCCGGGGAATAGCAATGTTAATTAACTTTGTAAGAAAATCATACATTCGTCGCTTTCTAAGGGTCACACGACATCCTATGGGCATTCCTTCCCTAAGCTTAAAGGCCGCAATTGATTTCTTTGCCCTCGTGACTACCGGTTTTTGTCCGGATATAAGGGTTAATTCCTCAACCGCAGAGTCTAAAATTTTTGGATTTTCAATTGCCTCACCAAGCCCCATATTCAAAATCACTTTTTCGATTTTGGGCACTTGGTGGCAATTCTTATATCCAAAATGTTCCATTAATTTCGGAACACATTCTTTCGTATATCTCTCTTCTAAGAGGACCATACCTAAATGCCTCCACAAGGCCTACTTTTTTTCTGTCGGAATGACCTCTCCGCATTTTTTACAGACGCGGACTTTATTGCCATCTCCCAGGATCTTCCTGGATATTCGCGTCGACTCGGTACATTTGGGACAAATCAACATAAGACTCGATAAATGGATGGATGCTTCCTTCTCTAAAATACCGCCACCTGTACCAGGACCTGGTTTTGTATGGCGCTTGACCATCTGTGCGCCTTCAACAAGTGCTCTTCCCTTTGCAGGCAAAATGGAGAGGATCTTGCCGACCTTACCCTTGTCCCGGCCAGCCTTTACCATTACCCGGTCATTTTTTCTCAGATATGTCTTTACGGTCTTCATTAACCCGGTCTCCTTGGACTAAAGTACCTCGGGTGCAAGCGATATTATCTTCATGTAACGCTTTGCCCTTAACTCCCTGGCCACCGGTCCGAAAATTCGAGTACCTACCGGTTCTCCATGTTGATTTATCAAAACCGCTGCATTTTCGTCGAACCGTATCCAAGAACCATCAACCCGGGATATCTCCTTTTTGGTCCGTACTATAACGGCTTTAACCACTTCACCTTTTTTCACTTTGGAATTTGGTATTGCCTCCTTGACCGAAGCGACTACCATATCCCCTATACTCGCAACACGCCTACGAGTTCCGCCCAAAACCCGGATACAACACACGCGTTTTGCACCGGAATTGTCTGCGACATTTAATAATGTTTCTTGCTGGATCATGGTATGATCCTTCCCTTTCTTTTCCTATTCTAGAGAGCCTTTTCAAGAATTCCTTTAACGACCCAACGTTTGTGTCGACTCAGAGGACGGTACTCTTCTATTAGAATTTTGTCGCCTATTCTGCAGTTATTTTCTACATCATGAGCCATATACTTCTTTTGCCGCTGTATATACTTCCCATACATTGGATGTCGTACTCGCCGAACAACCTTAATTACCACTGTCTTGTCCATTTTGTCGCTGGCAACAGTGCCAATAAGTGTTCTACGAGGTTTCTTGTCGGCATTCATGCCATGCTCCATTACTAGACCTCAAATTTTTGCAGTGTAATCAATCAATAGCTTTCTCTGCAAGTACTGTTTTAGCTCTTGCTATTGAACGTCTCACAGTACGAATTCTCATTATGTTTTCCAATTGGTGAGTAGCCTGCTGAAACCGTAGATTAAAAAGTTCCTGTCGAAGGTCCTTTTCTTTCTGTTGAATTTCCTCTATGCTCAGTTCCCTAAGTTTATCAGCTACGCTCATGGCATTTCACTCCTAGCGACAATCCTTGTAGGAATGGGCAATTTATATTGTGCCAGCCTCAAAGCCGCCCTGGCGGAAATCTCATCTACACCCTCCACCTCATAAAGCATCCTGCCCGGCTTTATCAGTGCTACCCATGAATCCACTGCACCCTTACCCTTACCCATTCTGGTCTCGGCAGGCTTACTGGTGACAGGCTTGTCCGGAAATATTCGTATCCATATTTTTCCACGACGCTTGACGCGCCGAGTAATAGCTATCCGAGCGGCCTCTATCTGCTGGTCTGTGATCCTGCCACGACCAATAGCCTTAAGACCGTAATCGCCAAAGGACAGGCTATTCCCACGTTGTGCCATACCTTTTATGCGGCCTTTTTGTTGTTTGCGATATTTAACTTTCTTTGGGCTAAGCATTTATTCCTCTCCAGCAGGAACAGGCGAATACTGTCAACTATATTTCCATTGCCGCAACTTCGGACTCTTTGTCAGGCAGGACTTCTCCCTTGAACACCCATACCTTGATACCAATTACCCCATAAGTAGTCATTGCCTCAGCTACGCCGTAATCAATATCGGCCCGAAGGGTATGTAGCGGGACTCTGCCATCGAGATACCACTCAGTGCGGCACATTTCAGCGCCACCCAAACGACCGGCACTAGCAATCCTTATACCCTGCGCGCCAAACTTACGCGCCATACTGATAGCCCTCTTCATGGCTCTCCGGAAGGAAATGCGCCGCACAAGCTGACCCGCAACGTTTTCAGCTATCAGTTGTGCATCTATTTCCGGTCTTCGGACCTCTGTGATGTCAATCATTGCACGCCGTTTGACTATCTTTTCCAAAGACCGCTTCAGGCTCTCTATTTCCACACCTTTTTTGCCGATAATTATTCCAGGACGCGCAGTGAATATACGGATGCGTAATCTCTGCGCAGCCCTTTCTATCTCAATTTTGGATATTCCCGCATGATAGACCCTATTCTTAATGAATTTTCTGATCTTGTAGTCCTCAAGAATCAGCGCGGAATACTCCTTCTCCGAAAACCAACGCGAGTCCCATGTTCGCGTTATTTGTAGCCTAAGGCCGATTGGGTTTACTTTCTGACCCAAGGTATCCTCCTGATTTTCCGATTCATATTAATTTATCCTTCGTCCAATACTATCGTTATGTGGGAGAAACGATGTTGTATTCTGTAGGCCCTGCCCATTGCCCTGGGATGAAATCTCTTCAGTTGAGGACCTTGATCCACCATAATTTTTTTAATGTACAGAATATCCACATCGATATTTGGATTTTGATCCGCATTGGCCAAGGCCGATTCAAGCACCTTTTTAATCATCCTTGCGCCCTTTTTGGGCATGTAATTGAGAATCTGCAAGGCCTCTCCCACAGTCTTGCCACGAACCACATCGGCAACCAATCGAGTCTTTTGCGGAGAAATCCTTAAGTATTTGGCAACTGCCCTGGCTTCCATTAGTGCAATGCCCTCTCTTATTTCTTCCGAATCCTGGATTTTTTATCAGCAACATGACCATAATATGTACGGGTTGGCGAAAACTCACCAAGCTTGTGCCCGACCATATTTTCCGTAATAAATACAGGAATAAATTTCCTTCCATTGTGCACTGCAAAGGTGAGCCCCACCATGTCAGGAATAACCATGGATCGTCTAGACCAAGTCTTAATAACACGCCTATCTTTAGTCTCAATGGCCTTAATCACTTTTTTCATCAAGTGATCATCAACAAAAGGACCTTTCTTTACCGACCTTGGCACCTATTTTCTCCTATTTTCTTAATCTGTGTAATCTGCGGATAAAATTAAAGAATTAAGGAATTAAAACAAATAGAATACCTTAAATCCCTAAAATCGTAATCTCTAAATTTTCCTAAAATTACTTCTTTTTATGCCTGTTTCGTACTATGAAGGCATCGCTGGGTTTATTCTTTTTCCTTGTATGATATCCCTTTGCCGGCATTCCCCATGGACTGCAAGGATGCCTGCCGCCGGAAGATTTCCCTTCGCCGCCACCCATGGGATGATCAACAGGATTCATGGCCACTCCACGCACACTCGGACGTCTCCCAAGCCAACGGCTCCTGCCGGCCTTACCCAGTTTAACATTTTCATGATCGAGATTTCCTACCTGACCAACAGTAGCCCTGCAGGTATTAAGAAACATTCTTACTTCTCCACTTGGAAGGCGCAATTGTACGTATTTACCTTCCTTGGCCATTACCTGAGCTGAACCACCGGCACTCCTTACTATCTGTCCTCCCTTACCTGGGCGTAACTCCACGTTATGGACCTGAGTACCCAAGGGAATATTTTTTAAGGGCATGCAATTCCCAGGGTGTACGTCCGTTACGTCGTCAGAAATAACGAATTCACCAACCCTGAGTCCCAAAGGAGCCAAAATATATCTCTTTTCCCCGTCAAGATAATTCAGAAGAGCAATCCGGGAAGACCTATTGGGATCATACTCGATAGCAGCCACTTTTGCCGACACTCCGAGTTTATGTCTCCGAAAATCTATTGTCCTATATTTACGTTTGTGCCCGCCGCCTCTATGTCTGGCAGTAATCCTCCCATAGACGTTTCTCCCGCCTCTGCGATTAAGGGGCTCAACCAATGATTTTTCAGGGGCCTTATCACTGATTTCACGGTCTACCAATACAGTCATGCCGCGTCTGGCCGGAGATGTTGGCTTGTATTTCTTAATTGGCATTATACACCTTCAAAAAATTCAATACTTTCCCCAGGATATAGCCTTACAACGGCCTTTTTAATACCGGAGCGCTTACCTGCAAACCGGCCGACTTTTTTGGGCTTCCCTTTGACCTTGATGGTCTGAACAGACAGCACTTTCACTTTAAAAATCTTTTCCACCGCAGTTTTAATTTCAATTTTATTTGCCTTTTGATCCACCTTGAAGACTAACTGATTTGCCATCTCTTTCTGTAAAGTGGCCTTCTCGGTAATCAGCGGAGCCTTTATCACCGAATACAGTTCCTTCATGGCTTCAGTCTCTCCTCGATAACTCCAACGGCAGGTTCCTTGACTATCACATATTCGTATTTCAATAAATCATACACATTAATGCCTTCCAAAGGCAAAATCTTAACATTGGGAATATTCCGTGAGGACAGTTCCAGAACCTGATCCGGAATATCGGTCACTATTACGGCCTTCTTTATATCAAAACGGTCAAGCAAACCTTTCATGTCCTTGGTTTTTATTTGCTCCAAGCCAAAATCCCTCAGAACCAAAAGACGATTGCCCTCAATCTTTGTACTCAACGCCATTCTCAGCGCCAAACGGCGAACCTTTTTAGGCAAGCTGTAGCTGTAATCCCTTGGTTTCGGACCAAATACCGAACCCCCTCGTTTCCACAAAGGCGACTTATTGCTGCCTGCACGGGCCCGGCCGGTCCCCTTCTGACGGTAGGGTTTCTTGCCACTTCCACTGACTTCACCACGCGTCTTGACACAAGCAGTGCCTGCTCGTTTTCCGGCCAACTGCCACTTGACCACTTCGTGAAGTACGCCTTCCTTCGGTGTCACGCCAAAAACGGTATCGCTTACCGTAAGCTCACCGACTTTCTCTTTCTGTGCGTTATAAACTGCCAGGGTTGTCATGGATTGCCCGGTCTCCTCTATTTTAACCGCACACATATAAGTTGATTAATAGCACCCGGGACACCTCCCTTAACCAGCAACAGGTTTTTATCAGGTCGCACGTCAACAACCATCGAATTTTTAACGGTAACACGATTGCCTCCCATGCGGCCAGGCATCTTTTTGCCCTTGATGACCCTGGATGGAGTAGCACTTTGTCCCACAGAGCCTACGGCTCTATGATGCTTGGATCCATGACCCATAGGACCTCTAGAAAAACCATAACGTTTTACCACTCCGGAAAAACCGCGACCCTTGCTCACTCCTGTTATATCTACTAGCTGACTGATCTCCAAATCCTTCAATGTGAGGACCTGGCCTACGTCAAAGGCATCAGGATCCTCTACTGATATCTCTCTGATATAGCGAAAGCCATGAGACAGTCCTGCTTTTTTCACCTGGCCCTGTTCCGGAAGATTCAGCCTGCTTAAAGGCTTTGGAAAAAACCCGTATTGTAAGGCATTATAGCCCTCTCTCTTCACTGTCTTTTTCTGAAGCACGGTACAGGGACCAACCTCTAGCACTGTAACCGGGACGACCTGGCCGTCCTCGGAAAAGACCCGAGTCATTCCCAACTTGCGGCCCATCATGCCTGTTAATTTCGACATTGCCGTATTCCTATAGTTTAATTTCAACATCCACTCCAGCAGACAACTCTAACTTCATCAAGGCATCTATTGTCTGTTGTGTGGGCTCCAGGATATCTACAAGCCTTCTGTGGGTACGGATTTCAAACTGCTCCCTTGACTTCTTATCTACATGAGGAGAACGCAAGACAGTATAACGTCTAATCGAAGTAGGTAACGGGATTGGCCCGCCAAGACGGGCTCCTGTCCGTTTTACAGTATCTACGATTTCGCCCACAGACTGATCAAGCTGCTTGTGATCGTATGCCTTGAGACGAATCCTTATTCTCTGGGTTGGGATCATCATCCCTAATTCCTCAATTCCACTCTATTTTGTGAATATAGCATAGCTACTCTATGATTTTGGTTACCACGCCGGCCCCGACTGTTCGGCCACCTTCGCGGATCGCAAATCGAACTCCCTCTTCCATGGCTATGGGCTGAATCATCGAAACATCAAAAGTTACGTTGTCGCCAGGCATCACCATCTCTACACCCTCAGGCA
>Ga0307990_1000452_pt1 | contig 36823 bp, 35 predicted proteins | sample EllFjometagen129_FD_203168 | JGI IMG/M metagenome (GOLD analysis project Ga0307990, IMG submission 203168) | Marine microbial communities from Ellis Fjord, Antarctic Ocean - #129 | ecosystem: Environmental > Aquatic > Marine > Unclassified | place: Southern Ocean | collected 2014-10-08
TCTTCGGCTAATGTCCAGGTTAATCCATCGTCAAAAGATTTACTATAATAGATTTTGCTGTAATTGGTTTCATACACATGTGACCATACACAATGTATTACACTATTATTGTCGATGCAAAAATCAGGAACCTGGTTAAAACCAAACATGTTAGAAACATTAACCGGCTCAGTCCAGTTTTGGGCAGAGGCTGGCAGGGTTAGCAAAACCATAAAACAATAAACTATTGCGATTTTCATTTTATTTCTATTTTAACATTAGCATTTACATTACCAATAATACCTTGTAAATCGGATATTGAAACGGGAGCTTCCCTAAACATCTCTATGCTATCAATCGTGCTTGATTTTTCAAAAGTTATGATGGAAACAAAAATGCTATCCATCATATTTAGTTTAGGGTAATCGTAGGTGTAATAGTCATTTTTGTCTATTCCCTGAAAGAAGATTTTTATGTTTTCTTTTTTTGCAGGATAGTTAGTAATATGGCACATACAAAACATTTCAGGATTATATTTATCGGGCATACCCGGATGTTGGTAGTCAATCCCGTTGCAAAAGAAAACATACACATTATCAATCGGAATGTTATCTTTAAACACCATATTATGCCATTCATCCAACGTTTTTATCCAATGCTTGTCTATTGCCTGGGCATTGTCATAAGCAAATTGTTCCGAAATAATTACTGCATATTTATCTTGTGCTGATAATGTTAAGCTAAAAGCTGCTATGCAGATTAATAAAACGTATTTTTTCATCTTTATATATTTTAGTTACATTTAAAGCATTCATCGCATTATCTCAACCGAGCGTGTCATAATTTGCCTGCCGGCTTGCAGGCGAATAAGGTACAGGCCGCTTTTAACCTCCTTCCCGTTTTTATCTGTACCGTTCCACATAATTTCGTATTTGCCCGGTGATTGCTTCCTGTCCAATATTGTTTTTATTAGTTTTCCTGCCAGATTGTAAATTTTTATTTCTGTGCGTGTTGCTTCTTCCAATGAATAAGATATGAGGGTATTTCCGGATGAGGGATTTGGATAAATAGTATATGAATTAAATACAGGTGTGATTTTGTTTTTTATGTTTGTTAAAATTTCGTATTTTCTTAAAAATAATTGAGGTTTCGGAACTACTTCCAATTATGGTATCAACCTTCCCATTTAATAAATAGATGTATTGCCCATTTGTAATAAATTTATTATCAAAATGTCCATGATTATCTTCCTTAATAATTTCACCAACCCATTCGTTGTTGACAAGTTGATAGTGGATCAACCTGTATCCATTTTCAAATTTTTCGTTGTCAACAATATGAATTTTGTTGTTTTTATCGATAGCTATTGCTTGGGCACTTGGGTCTTCAACTATTATTTCAGGATAGGACCAATAGTTTCCATTAAATTTTGAAAACAATGTACCATCATTAGGAGGGATTGTGTTTGAGGTATACTGTCTCCAAGCTATCGATGGGTGATTGTTAGTATTGATTGCAATATCATTACCACCCCAGGAAGTATTATCACTTAATTGCACCCATTCATCCCATAAACCATTTATGAAATTAAAAGAAATAACTCTATCATCATAGCCACTTTGTCCGTCAGAATGATGTGCCCCGGTGCATCTAATATTATTTGAACCATCAATGAAACCTTTATTAAAAAAAATGAGATCATTATTATTATAAGGGATTGTAATTTCACCCCAGATCTCATTTTCCAAAATCCGGTAAAGTGTAGTTCCGTTTTGATACTCGTGAAACCAGAAACAATAAAGCTTATCATTTTGGTCAATTACCAGCCGGTTGTGTCGGGCGCCTGGCCACCCCACTGATAGCGTATCATGACTGCTGCTCCAGTAGTTCCCATTAAATTTTTTGTAAACAATCAAAGTTCCGCCACCTGTGCTTCCTGTATTATAATCATAAGTGAGATGTAGGCTATTTTGAGAGTCAGAAACTATATGCGGATTTTCCATCCATAAACTTGTGTTTTGTGAAACGTTTTCCGGAGTACTCCAGGTCATTCCGTCATCAACAGACTTGCTATAATAGATTATTCGATGGTTTTGCTCTATTTTGTAACTCCAGACACAATGGAGTGTACCATTATTATCGATGCAAAAATCAGGATTATTATTATAGCCTTGCAGTGTGTTTATTTGCACAGGCTCTGTCCAATCCTGAGAAAATGAATTTATTACAAAAACAAAAGAAATAAGGAAGAGTAGCATCTTTTTCATATCAATATGTTTTTATTTCGTTTAGTTAAATCACATAGTAGCAAATGTACAACATCATGAGCTAAAAATGTGGTCCCATGGAAAATATTTCAGAGTTTTAACACAAATAATTTGTTGTTCTGAAATATAAAACTATGAAGCCTTGAGTTCAGCATTCTTTTGATGGTACTTTGTGTGCAATCAAATTTTTCGGCTGCCTGTCGTAATGAGGTTAATTGTTCTTTCTCAATCATTTCAAGCAGGTAGTCTATTGTTTCTGTGTATGTCAGATAATCCATGATTATTTGGTTTTTTTGTGCGTTGGCAAAAATTTAAGCTCTTTTGGTTTTTCATGTTGGCTCGTGTTTCAGCAAAAACCATAAGTGCTTAAATGTGTGGTGGCCTTCGGCTTGTTGCTAACACTGATTAAACGGATTTACACTGATATTGATAATCGAATAATCCAAAATAAACAACACACATCATGGAATATACTGTAATTATCAAAATATTGGAGGCTGGTGGGTAGGTTGGATTGAAGAAATTCCGGGTGTTAACTGCCAGGAAAAATCAAGAGTGGAATTATTAAACAGCCTGAAAATTTAGTATTTTTGTGTTAATTAATAATACGATTTAAAATGACACTGACTGCAATAATCGAGAAATCAAATGATGGCTGGTATGTTGGACAAATTGAGGAGTTTCCGGCAGCAATCTCACAAGGTAAATCCATAGAGGAATTGAAAGCTAATTTGTTGGATGCCTTTTCGCTGCTTATGGAAGTGAATAAAGAAACTACCGGAAAACAATATGTTGATAAAGATGTAATTCGGGAAAATTTGTTGCTCGTGTAATGAAACGACAAAAACTGATACGACACCTTACTAAACATCATTGCCACTTATTGAGAGAAGGTAAAAAACACGCAATTTATCAAAATCCGATTGACAAATCACAAGCATCTGTGGAACGGCACAATGAGCTATCCGATTTATTATGCAATATAGTTTGCAAGCAGTTGAGTATCCCGCTAATTAGTGTCCGTCCATAAGTAAGTTTTTTTTGAAATATCAATTTCCATCCCGTTAAACGGGACAGGCTATCCTTTAGGTTGTGGATTAAATTGATGTGATGAATGCCCCGCCTTTTCGCTGTCAATGCCTTCGGCATTGACAGCGAAAAGGCGGGGGAGGCATTGCTAAATTCATTAATCCCCGGGTTAAAACCCGGGGCAAGTGAAAAGTATCGACTTTATGGACGGACACTAATTAAAGATTAAAAAAGCAAACATCATGGAATATACAGCAATAATAAACAAAATTGAAGATTGGTGGATAGGATGGATTGAAGAAATTCCGGGCGTTAATTGCCAGGAAAAAACAAAGATTGAATTATTAGAAAGCTTGAAAATTACCCTTAAGGAAGCACTTGAATTTAATCGCGAAGATGCGCTGTCTGTTGCCGTAGCTGGTTACGAAAAAGAGCGTATAGCTGTATGAAGCGAAGTAAATTTTGGTAGAAAATATTTATCTTTGCATTATGACAAATTGGAAAGAGAATATTATTACTGACAACGGCATATTATTGGGTAAGCCTGTAATAAAAGGCACCCGGCTATCAGTTGACCATTTAATAGGTTTGCTGGCACAAGGATGGTCGGAAAAACAGATTCTTGAAAATTTCCCGAGATTGACAAAAAATGATTTACAAGCAGTTTTCAGATATATCCAGGAGTGTATGAAAGATGGCTTATTATATGATTTGCCAAAACAGACCGCCTGATGAAAATCCTTGCAAACGAAAACTTCCCCAAAACAAGTGTTTTATTCCTTCAATCAACCGGATATAATATAAAAGCAATAGGTGTTGATGATGCCGGAATATCTGATAATGAAGTTATGGAGATTGCCATTTCAGAAAACAGGTTGATCGTAACCTTCGATAGCGATTATGGTGAACTGATTTTTAAACATGGATATAAACCACCTGCAGGGGTGATCTATCTTAGGATTATAGATTACTCACCCGAATATCCCGGTCAATTAATCCATCATATTCTGTCAACGACCAAGCTGGATTTTACCCGTAAAATTTCGGTTATCGACCAAAACGGGATACGTCAAAGGAGCTATTAAATATAGAAATTCCGTTAATCCTTATCCCATAACGTTTTTTACAAAAAACTTCCGACATCCCCCGAATTCATAACATCAAACATCATGGAATATACTGCAATAATAAATATCATTGAGGGTTGGTGGGTCGGTTGGATTGAAGAAATTCCGGGCGTTAATTGCCAGGAAAAAACAAGGGAAGCGTTTTTAGAAACCTTGACAGTTACGCTTTCTGAAGCTATTGATTTTAACCTGGAAGATGCGCTGTCTGTTGCCGGAGCTGGTTGAACACGGATGGCCCCGAAAAATCGAGGGCAGGCACAGATTAGACGGATTTACACTGATATTGATATTCAAATAATAAAATCAAGAGAATTTGATCAATCATCCGCTCTTCCGAAACGATTAACTAATAACCATTAATGCCGAGCTTCGCTCGTGCATCCTCGAAAAATTACGAAAATTGAAAATTTTCTATTTTTCGGGACAAATAACCTCTCTCACAGCAAATGCCTCATCGGCAATATCAGCCACTCGAAAAACTTCTGGATGGCCGGGCGGCGTTTCCAGGCTTCGTAATCGAAGGGCTCGCATAAGGAAAGGGTTTCGTTGATATGGGTTCTGATTAATTCGGTGATTTGCTCGTTTATTCCGGTCAGGATAATTTCGTGCATGTAACGAAAGCTGCGGTAATCGAAATTGGGCGAACCCAACGAAAATATTTTGTTGTCGATCAGGATAACTTTTGAGTGCAAATTGTGCTGGGTGAAATATAAAAACTTGATGTTTTTGTTATGTAGCATTTCCAGATAACGGCCATGCAGAATATCGACCAGGCGCACATCCGAATGTTTGGGAATAATCACTTTTACTTCCACACCCCGGTTGGCGGCATCTGTCATCGCCTTGCGCAGGAAAAAACCAGGAAGAAAATAGGGGCTTTCGATGATGATTTCTGAATGGGCGTTCCTGAAAAGGTGTTCATAGCGTTTTTTAATTTTTTGCCGTGAAATGGAGGGTACATCTCTCAAAATTTCACAATCATTGTGGTGAATAATACGTGTGTATAATCGTCGGTAGCGAATGTATTTGTTATAGATTTTAAAATCCTGGTAAAATACCTTTTTGAGTTTTAGGGCAATATCGCCGGTAATCCGGAGCATGCTTTCGCGCCAGATGAGGTTATAGTCGGTAAGGTTTGACGAACCGATCCAGGAAATCCGATCATCGATAATTGTTATTTTGCGGTGGTTGCGCCGGTGGCTGCGGGTAAAAAAGTCGATGTTGATTTTGATTTTTTGGAATAGTCGCACTTCACCCCCGGCGGCCTTTAGCTCGTCAAAAAAATCATCAGGTATGGAGCTGCCCCCCCACGAATCAATCAACAGTTTTACCTCCACACCCTTTTTAGCTATGGCTGTCAGCGCATCTCTGAATTTAACCCCAATGGTTTGATGCCCAAATTTGTAGGTTTCGATGAACACATACTTTTTGGCAGCCATGATGTCGTCCAACATAGCGTTGTAATATTTCATAGGATCATCGAAGAATATAGCGCCCGTTTGATTTGTGTTCACGCTTGTGTGGTTTTAGAAATTCAAAAATACAGGTTTTTATGATTAGCTCTTAAATATTTATAACAATTAGATAATATTGTCATTGATACCAACATTATTTTTAGCTCATTGTTGAGTATTAACAGTCGAATAAGTCAAGTTTTGCTTGGTGGATCTGATTATTATAATTTTAATGAACACACATTCAAATTCCTTTAAAACATATTTTGCTAAATTTGCGTTTAAAAATTATTATTCTATACAAACTCAATCTTTTTATTTTTTTTCGATTATGGCAAATTATAGTGTAACAGTACCTGATAATAAAATCAATTTTTTCAAGGAGTTGATTGAGAATTTAGGTTTTGCAGAGTTTGAAGAAACTGATATTCCGGAAGCTCACAAAAGAATTCTTGACCAACGATTGGAAAATTACAAAAACAACCCTGACTCATACCTTGATTGGGAAGATGTTCAAAAAGACATTGAACAACAATTATGAAATTCAAATTAATTATTGATCCTCTGGCAAAAATTGATATTCTTGAAAGTATTGATTGGTACAATAATAGAAAGGCTGGATTGGGAAGGAAATTCTATGATTGTGTAAAATCTACCTTCGATCAAATTAGAGTTAATCCGTTTCACTTTGCCATTCGTTATAAAAACTGTAGAATGGCCGAAGTAAATAAATTTCCATTCATGGTACACTTCACTGTTGATGAAAAATCTGTAGCCGTTCATGGTGTATTACACACTGGTAGAAATCCTGAAATATGGGATGACCGAACGAAATAAGAAATCAAAACACTTAGTTAACAAAAACTGGAACTGGTTTAATTTTATTGATCCAAAAACAGAACCCCACCCCCATCAAAAAGTTCCGTGTCGCATAACTCAACAATTTCAAATCCTATCCTCCGCATAAAATCCCGAACCTTTTCGCCATCAGGATATTTATCCAGATTTCCCAGAACAAAAAACTTATCCTGAAAAACCCCACAGCATCCGCCAAAAAAACCATTTTTAAACCCGGGAAGGTCGATGCCTTGGGGCGAAACGAAAAGTGTTTCCACGCTATTTTTATTTAAACATTTTGCAATTCCAGGGTCTGAAGTGATGGCATGATTTTCACCAAGAAAAATCAGGTTGCACCGGCTGTATCCCTGATTTACATGAATTTTTAATTTATTCTCACAAAGCTGCAAAACTTTCGGGTCGGTAATTTTTGTATTGTGAACCAAATATTTTGAAGTAATAACTGCATTGTATTTTGCGGTTTCAGGATAGGCTGATCCCACCGGATTTTCATCGGTTAAAAAATTAATCTTCGCACTTTCCAAGACATCAAAATATTTTGACGGAAGATTTGGAGCAACAACCAACTGATCGTCAATTTGAGTAAAGAAAATATCGGGATGCCCTGAAATGGCAGGGTAAACAATGCCTGTGGTCTCGATTTCCAACAGTTCGCCAAGTTGTTGGAGATTTGCCTTTGCTTCAACCGGTATTTTTTTATCAACGATAATCAACATGAAAATCCCGGTTTTGTAGTGTTGGATCGATAACAAACTTTACTTTGCCGAATTTCCGCAAAAGCATCTTTTTGTTTTTTGCTTCATATCCTACGGCAGCATTCAATTGTCCTTTTGGGATGCTGATAATAATCTCATTTAAATTGTTGGTGTTTTCTATTGTTTTAAATTGATCATTCCAAAGTTTTGTGAGCACCAACTCTTTAAATGAAACATGAAAAGGCCCGGCCACCAAATCGGTTTTGTCAAGCAATCCTTCGGATGGGTGCAGCCCCGTTCGGATAATGTTGACCCCAGCATTTTCGAACACCGGGAAAATCATGGCCGTTTGGTTCACGGCCTCATCCAGCGAAAGCGGAATAAATTTTCCTGAACGGTAAAACCTTTCAAGTGGCGTTCCTTTAATAATAAGTGTTGGATAAATTCGGACATCTTTCGCGCCAAGCTCAACAAACTTCTTTGCTGTAAAAAGACATTTTTCGGCAGTGTCGCCCGGCAAACCAACCATCATTTGCAAACCCAGCCTGAATCCAAAATCATGGATCATTTTTGAAGCCACCTCAACTGCCCGGGCTTTGTGCCCCCTGCCCGACCTTCGCAACACTTCATCGTCCATGGATTGTGCGCCAAGCTCGATGGTTTCGACATGAAAGGATTTCAAAACCTTTAAATTTTCAGGATTGATAAAATCGGGACGCGTGGAGAGACGGATGGATTTAACTCTTTGTTGATGAATAAAAGGTTGAACAGCATCAAGAAAGTGCTTCTGGGTTTCGATGCCTAAGCCGGTAAAAGTACCTCCAAAAAAACCAACTTCAATGTCAGCGCCATCCGGCATTGTGGAAAGATGGGTTTGGATGGTTTCCGAAATTTCGTCAGTGGAAGGAATCGTGCTATGTCCCGAAATCTTTTCCTGGTCACAATAGATGCACTGGAAGGGACAGGCCTCCATGGGAATAAATATCGGTATGGTGAAGTGTTTGGATTTCAATTGTTTTTTTCAGTTTTAAAATAACCACCTGTTTTTGACACACCCCTGTATTCAATTAGTCCGATGCTTTTTAATTTTCTAATGTAACGTTCAGTTGATGATAAACTTTTGTTGATTATTTTAGCTATGGCAGGGGCTTTTAATCCCGGATTTTGCCCAACTATTTGGATAAGTACTTTTAGATCTTCATTTACACCTTCATTTACACCATCAAGAATAATAGATATTACACCTTCATTTACACCTTCATTTACACCTTCATTACTATTTCTATGACTTGAGCTTATAATTAAATCAGGGAATGTCACCCTTGTAACATTATCCTTATTTGTCCATGAAGGGGTCTTGAAATTATTTCTTTTACAATCATCAATCATTCGCAAGGTTCCACTTCCAAGCATTTCGATATACTTTCTAATAAAACATATTTGAGCAATATCAGTATTACGAAGTATGGAATTGTGTTCCTTTTTCAAATCCCGAACGGTTATTCCTTCGGGTAAACCACCATAATTTGATATTTCGGTTCTGTTACTAAAAATTGAAATTTGTAAAAAACCATTAACTGAATTGTAATCGCGATGAACAACTGCATTTAATATCCCTTCACGAATTGCTAATAATGGATAGTTATACTTTTCTTTTCGCAATAAACCTTCAACAATAATATCTTTACCAAAAGTAATATCGATGAAATTAAAAATTGCCTCAACGTTTTTAAACAAGTTTCCTTCAAAGATGCGGTCATTAATAAATTTATCTCCAATTTTATTTGAAGGATAAACAGTTAATCTGATTCGAGATTGAGGAATATATTGTGTTGGTCGTTTGGCAAACAATACCATACAAGCGTTGGTAAGATTACCATTTTTAATTAGCCCCATTTGAACCAGAAAATCTTCAGAATCTTCAAATTTACATCCTATTTTATATTCTTTATACGTTTCAATTGTTTTATTAATTTCTTCAATATCTAAATCTGACATACTCACCCCTAAAACGGTTTTGCGTTCCCATTGAAAATCTGCTTCTTTCCTTTCTTTTATTAATGTATTTAATGCATTTTGATTTGACGCTTTGGTTATCTCGTTTTCTCTTGTGTAAATCGTGCCTTTAAATTGATATGGTTTATTTGCACCTTCCCATACACTGATTAAAATTATATCCTTCTTTTTATAGTGTATAGCTTGTAATGAAATCGGTGCCGTGGGTTTAACCTGCTCAATCAATAATTTTTGAATCCTTTGAAGAACGTTCTCAATATTTTTAACACCTTCGATTGTTTTATCATCACTAACACCTACAATTAAATCACCACCCTGAGTGTTGATAAACGAACATATTACCTTTGCAATAGCCAATTTTTCAGGCATTGCTTTAAACTCCAAACGAACACCTTCTTTTTGTTGGAGTAAGTTATTTATAATAAAACTTTTATCCATGATTATGAGGTTTTTCGTTTAAAATATTCTCCACAAATTCTTTGTCAGAGAATTGGGCAATTATATATGTCATCATTTCGTCTAAGCGATAAAATTCTTTTGCCCAATTCCCATTTCTTAATGTTACAGGTGTATGATTTTTAATAACATATTCATAAATATCAATGGTTCTTTCATCAAAAAACCAGTTTCGTTCAATCTCAACTTTATCTCCACTTCTTAACTTTAATTTGCTAAACAGTAAACGAGCAAAAACAACATCCCGATGTACGAGAAACCAATATGGCTTTTTTAGTTCTATGGCTATTTTAATCTCTTCGAAAGTAATGTTTTTCCCGCCAATATTTCCTGAGCCATAAAAGGGGCGAATAATACCCAAAAACAAATCACAATCCTCAACAGCTTTAAGGCAATTATCAAGATTAGATAAATAAGGATTAACTTTAATACTTCCATTATAGGAATTAAGCACCTCGTAACCCAATAAATGCAATTGAGCAATAATTTGTGATAGCTGATCCTCAAAACCATAAACGGTTGAGCCAAGCATTATCTTCATTTTACTACTACTTTTTGCCAAAACTTAAAAATTAAAACTCGATTTTCGGTTTTCAAGAAACTATTCTCAATTACTCAAGGCATATATAAAAATGTCATGATGTGTTCATCGAGTATTCAACCCCCCATACCCCCTCAAACACTCCGGGCAAAGGCAAGTATCATACTTTTGGTTAATCTCGCTCAACTTATCAGGTTCAACAAAAACCTCCACACACCAGCATTTCCCGGAAGGGCTGCAGTAAAACTCCTTTCCACATTTTGGGCAGGTTGAAGGTTCTTTAATTTTTAAATGACTTGCTTTTTTATTCATCTTCAGTGCTCAAAGTTAAACTTACATTACCCACCTTTCCCCCAAGTGGTGGGTTCATCTTCGATACCTTGACCTCGACATAATCAATGCCCGAAAAATTTTCATGCAAAGCATTCAAAATTCTTCGTGCCAGATGCTCAAGCAAATGCGATTTTATCGCCATCTGATCTTTCACCATAAGGAAAACCTCCTGGTAGTTGATCGTTTTAGAAAGTTTGTCGGTCTCTTCCGCTTCAGTGGTTTCGGCTTCTATATAGAGGTCAACAATAAAGCGTGTGCCAATAATCTGTTCTTCGCTAAAACAGCCATGGTAAGCGAAAAACTCCATGTTTTCAATCGAGATCAATCCCATAATGAAATATTGGTTAATCGTAATTAGTTAATAGTTATTGAGAGAAGGCGAATAATTTCGGCAATCTTATTTTTTGATGTTCTGGATACCAGATTCAATTCTTCTTTTTACTTCATCCTTACCTAGCAATTCAGCAATTTTCATCAGGTCGGGGCCAAAGCCACCACCCACCAAAACCAACCTGAGCGCATTCATCACAGCGCCCATCCCGATTTCGTTTTTTTCGAGATAAGCAACAATTTCAGCTTTGATGTTATCCGCCTTAAAATCTTCAACACCGGCAATCACATCCTTAACCACAGCCATCATTGCAGGCGTATTTTCTTTCCAACGCTTTTTCACAACTTTGGGATCATATTCAGTGGGTGCTTCAAAGAAAAATGAACTTTGTTCCCACAGGTCTTTTACAAACTCGGCGCGTTCTTTCACCAACGAAACCACCTGTTTTACAAAATCCTTATCTGCATCAATATTTCTGCTTTTCAAATCATCCAAAAACAAATTTGCCAGCTCTTCATCATCTTTGGCAACAAGATATTGATGGTTGAACCAATGGGCTTTTTGAGGGTCGAACTTCGACCCCGACTTGCCCACCTTTTCGATGGAGAAATTCTCGACCAATTCCTGCATTGTAAATATTTCCTGTTCAGTTCCCGGACTCCACCCAAGCAGGGCCAGCATATTGATAAACGCATCGGGGAAATAACCATCCTCACGATAGCCACTTGAAATATCTCCGGTTTTAGGATCGATCCATTTTAATGGGAAAACCGGGAATCCCAAACGATCGCCATCGCGTTTGCTGAGTTTGCCATTGCCATCGGGTTTGAGCAATAAAGGCAGGTGGGCAAATTGTGGCGCTTCCCATCCCAGGTATTGATACAGCAAAACATGCAAAGGTGCCGAGGGCAGCCACTCTTCGCCACGAATTACATGGCTGATTTCCATCAAATGATCATCAACAATATTTGCCAAATGATAGGTGGGCATACCATCAGATTTATACAAAACTTTATCATCCAATAAATTAGATTGAACTTCTACCCTACCCCTGATTAAATCGTTTACGATGATGGTTTCATCATCAGGCATTTTAATCCTAATCACGTAAGGCTCTCCGGCAGCTAATCTCTTTTGGGTTTCTTTATCGTCAAGGGTAAGCGAGTTTTTCATGCTCAGCCTGGTTTCGGGGCCATATTGCTGACTGCTGGCACCTTCGGCTTTTAATCGTTCGCGCATGGCATCCAACTCCTCGGCAGAATCAAAAGCATAATAGGCTTTACCTTCTACCACGAGTTTTGAAACATACTCACTGTACAAACGTTTCCTATCAGACTGGCGATAGGGACCAAATTGTCCGTCCACATCCGGGCCTTCATCGTACCTTACGCCACACCATTTCAAGGCTTCAATAATATATTCTTCGGCTCCGGGAACATATCTTTTTTGATCGGTATCTTCGATGCGTAAAATGAAAGTTCCGCCATTTTTCTTCGCGAAAAGATAGTTGTACAAAGCTGTCCGCACGCCGCCAATATGCAACGGCCCGGTTGGGCTTGGCGCAAACCTTACCCTTACTTTTTGTGTTTCTGCCATAATAATAATTTTTTGAGCTGCAAAGATAGAATTTGATAAAGGTTTTTGTTAGGAAAAAACTACTTTATTGTGTAATGATGCGAACTCATTTCGTGAATATGGGTTGTTCCGAAGGCTCGCCTCACGAAGTTGGGATTCCAAAGGAAAAAGCCCCAGGAAAGAAGAAATAGGAATCCAGTTGAAATTTTTTAATGGCCGTGATTTTTATGAAATGAACATACCACTTTTGAGTTCAAGTAGCCTGATTTAATCCAATAAAATACCAATGACACATCTGATATTTTAGCTCACTTTACTTGCCCTGCTATTTTTGAATAGCCAACCCTGTTGGGCAGGATTTGGAATAATCTTACTGAGTTTTTTTTATCAGATCAACAATATCCTGAACAGTTTTCCCCTCGAAGAGCTCATCTTTAAGTTTGGAATAATCACTTTTCCCACTCGAAAACTGATTAAGAAACTGTAGCGTTTTCGAAAGGCCTAGTTCTTTGTATAAAACATCGAACGCCTCTTTATTTATTTCATTTAAGGTTATTGCCTGATTCATCACAAAATCTCCTCTATTAATTTAGTAGGTAATATCACCCTTGTGTTATTATGTTTAATTTCAGCGGCCTTTTTTAAGAAACGGTCATCACAAGTACAAAGATAATCAATATGATTAAAGTCCGCAATTGCTAAATGCAATGCATCAATAGATTTAATACCATTATTTTCAAACCGTCTGGCTAAGTCCACAATTTCTTTGGTTAAGGAAAACGTTTCTTTAGATAGATCCAGAAATTTCATCCCATACGCAATCCGGTCGAGATCTGGAGTGTTTTTTAACTCAAAAAGTAAAACATCCGAACTTACCATAAATAATTCTCCTTGTTCCGCCATTTCAATTAATACAATAATTGCTTCGGCCTCAATACGATTCCTGTAATTTGATCTGTCATCCAAAGACCTTTGAATAGCACAGTTGTCAAAATAAACCTTCATTATTTTACTTTTTGTGTATTTGTCATAATAACTTAGTTTTGGAGCGCAAAGATAAACTTTGGAAGGAAAGTGCAACTGACAGGAGCCTGGTTTGATACAATAATTATGAATGAAATAAAAAAACCAGGAGTCCTCTTTTCAAAAAAGCCGGGTTTCAATTTCAAAAGTTGTATTTCATTTGCTCAAAATATGTAGTATCTTTGGATGTTATAAACATAAAACATAAAACCTATGAAAAAGTTATTTTCATTTCTCACAATCCTCTTTTTTGTTGTCAAAGCCTTCAGCAACCCAATCGAAATTGCCGATACAACACGTATTGATGGCAAACTTGTTTTATGGCTCATGGTTGATGGGTATGGAGCCGGCTACGAATATGGCCGCCTGCTAGGCGAGCCCATTGCTGATGTTATGGAAAACTACGTTATCAATCACACTTTTGGAGGAGCTGCAAATTATCAATATGCCAGGCAAATATTTGATCAGAAATTTATCTACGATGCAAAATACCAACAAATAGCCCAGGGCATGATTGATGGAATGGAAGATGCCGGGGTGAGTATTTACTCCCCAACCCTGGGCGAAGATTTAACTTTTAAAGATGTTCTTATTGCTAACTCCATCCCCGATTTTACCGCTTTCGGCAAGTTCAACATCCACGGGCCGGGTTGCTCCGATTTGATGAGCTGGGGAGATGCGACAGCAAATTCGGAACTGGGGGGCGAACTCGTAATCAGTCGCAACCTTGATTGGGAGAACAATCCATACCTCATCAACAATGCTTTGATAATAGTCTGGGGAAATTATTCTGGCAACGGTCAGCGGATCATCACCCTGGGATTTATCGGGCTTATCGGGGCTTTGTCGGGTTTTAACGAATCAGGAATTGCCACATTCCAAAATATGGGCAACTACAACACGAGCCCTTCAGGCACTAATTTTTACCCTGTAAACCTTGCCCAACGCGATGGCCTCGAAAACTGGGATTATAATAATGATGGCGTTTGTTCGCCCCGCGATGTTACCGATGCTGTGAGGGCGCATAATGTTTCAAGTACATTTATCATCAATACTGCCGCATCGAGTGGTAATGATATACCTGCTGAAGTGTTGGAAATTCATAATTCCTTTGGCGATACCATAAGAACTATTGCGCATAATCCTAATTATTTTGGAGATAATCTTGTTTCGACCAACCATTTCCGCTTGTTGAAACCACCAACAGCCTGTTACCGATATAGCCGTATAGCCGACTCACTGGAAACATCAAACCAACTTACCATTCAACGAAACTGGCAGGTTCTTCAGGCCGCTGGTGTAAGCACCAATTTACAAACTATTCAATATATTCCATATCAACAAAAACTTCGGTTTTCATTTGCCGAAATTGGCACTCCGGCCTATCAAATTGAGCCGACCGAAATAATTGTTAACGAACTTTTTGCACTTGTTGGAATCAAAGAACTTGGATCAATAAAAAAACACATTGTCAATATTTCGCCAAATCCTTGCCATACAAATACAGAGATAAAATTTACAGCTCCGATAAATGGTTTTTTTTCGTGCAAAATTTTTGACCTGACAGGCAATCAAGTCTTTTTTCATGAAGACGAATTATTTAATTCTCAACCCATTTCTTTAGGGTGGGAGACTGGTGAAATTAAATCAGGAATTTACTTTTGCGTGGTTCGCTTCAAAGATGAAAACAATTTTACCATCCATTCAGAAACACAAAAAATTATTGTTTCAAATTAGTACACTATATTTTACGATTTACCTCAGGTTTCATTTTCTTTCCTATACAATCAAATTGGATTCTTTCTTAACAACTGCTTCCAGAAAAATTGACTGTTTTATCCAGCAGTTAAAAACAGATTTATCCTTGCAACAATTATCAGGTAGTTAAACAATCAGTAAATAATACCTTTGCAGTTGATAAAATTAAAATAATTGATTGACTCATTGCGTTTTCAGTAGCTGAAATTCAGCCTGTAAATAACTTAAATTGCCAATTTTACTATGACAGATAATTACCAAATATTAATTCATAAACTCGACTCGTTTATCCGGAAATACTATAAAAACCAGATAATCAAAGGATTTATTTATAGTATTACCGCTTTATTAGTGTTTTTTCTAACAATAACACTGCTTGAATATTTTGCCTGGTTAGGGACAACAGCCCGAACAATTCTATTTTATTTGTATTTGATTATCAGCTTTTTAATTATTTTTAAGCTCATACTCATCCCTGTTTTCAAACTTTTTAGGATAGGCAAAATAATTTCACACCAACAAGCGGCTTCCATAATTGGAAAACACTTTAACAACATCGAGGATAAATTACTTAATACATTGCAGCTCAAAGTATTAAGTACTGTTTCGGGAAATAATACCGATCTTATTAATGCAAGTATCGACCAACGAATCGCCGGTCTTCGTCCGATCCCATTCAGCAATGCCATCGATTTAAAAGGAAACCGCAAATATCTAAAATACGCCTTGCCACCGGTATTTATAATACTCATTTTCATGTTGGCTGCCCCAAGTATTATAACCGATCCTACCACAAGAATAATTAAACATTCCAGCCAATTTGAAAAATTGGTTCCTTTTCAATTTGTGCTTGAAAATGAAATTTTGAATGCAATTCAGCAAGAGGATTTCCAGGTAAAATTAAAAATCGAGGGCGAGAGTGTTCCTGAATCTGTTATAATTTACAACGGAAAAGTCCCGTTCAGGATGAAGAAAAAGGACAATGTTCATTATACCTATACCTTCCGCAACTTACAAAAAGATGTAGATTTTATTTTTGAGGCTTCAGAATTTTCCTCTGAAACATACACCATAAAAGTATTACCAAAACCTATAATTTTAAACTTTCAATCGGAGATTTTTTACCCTGCTTACACCCAAAAAGAAAACGAGGTTTTAAATAATACCGGAGATTTAGTAATTCCCGAGGGAACCGAACTCAAATGGGTTTTCAACACCCGCGATACCGATAAAGTTAATATACGCTTTAGTGACAGCACATACACTTTAACAGAACAAAACAGCGATGTGTTTACATTCAATCAAAAATTCTTCAAAAGCCATGCCTACTCCGTAACAACAAAAAACAATTATTTAATAAATAACGATTCTCTACAATTCGCGATTAGTGTTATACCTGACGTTTATCCTACAATAAGTATTGAAGAGTTTATCGATTCGCTGTCTGTTGACAGGGTATATTTTCGGGGTTTTATTAAAGATGATTGGGGTTTTACACGCTTGGCTTTCTTCCATAAACAATCAGCAAATGTTGATGATTCTAATAATGATAAATACCAGGGCGCATATTTAAAATTGCAAAAAGGCACTAATCAGCAGCAATTTTCCCACTACTTTGATTTGGCATCCCTTAATTTGCAGGCTGGCGAAGAAGTAGAATATTATTTCGAAATTTGGGACAACGATGCAATAAATGGCAATAAATCTACCCGATCACAAAAGATGATTTTCAAAGCGCCTTCCATTGAAGAACTTGAAGAAAAGTTAGAAACTTCAAGTAATAATATTAAAGATGATATGGAAAAGGCATTAAAAGAACTAAATCTTTTACAACAAGAAATTGACGATATAAATAAAAACCTATTTGAAAAAAAAACCATGTCGTGGCAGGATAAACAACAAATCGAGGATCTGTTTAGCAGGCACAAAACAATACAGGAAAAGATAGAAAACCTTCAGAAGGAAAATGAGCAAAAAATGGAAGATCAGCAGAAATATAAAAAGGTTGATGAAAACCTTTTGGAAAAACAAAAACAACTCCAGGAAATGATGGAAGATTTGCTGACCGATGAAATGAAGGCTATGATGGAGGAAATCCAAAAGCTATTGGATGAGCTTGATAAAGATAAGGTAAGCGAGATGATGGAAGAAATGAAAATGTCGAACGAAGACCTTGAAGAGCAGTTAGACCGAAATCTTGAACTTTTCAAACAACTTGAATTTGAACAAAAACTCCAGGAAGCAATTGACGAATTAAAAGAATTGGCCGAAGAACAACAAGAATTAGCCGAAGAAACAAAACAGAATGAAGATTCTGCTAAAAGCGATGAACTTAAAGAAAAGCAGGATGCTCTTAATGAAAAGTTTGATGAAGTAAGGAAAGATATTGACGAACTTGAAAAGAAAAACGAAGAATTGGAAAATCCTAACCAGATGGAAAATACCGATGCGGAAGAGCAGGAAATTCAGGATTCGATGGAGGAAAGCAGCGAACAATTAGAAAACAATCAAAATTCAAAGGCCTCAGGTAGTCAACAGAAATCCTCTCAAAAAATGCAAGAACTCTCTCAAAAAATGCAACAAATGATGGATTCGATGATGGAAGAGCAAATGGGAGAAGACATCAACACATTGCGCGAAATTCTTGAAAACCTTATTCAGATTTCTTTTGATCAGGAAGATCTCCTGAGTTTCTATAATGAAATTAATACAAATGATCCTAAATATAACGACTTCATTAAGCAACAGCAGAACCTGCAGGACGACATGGAAATAATTGCTGATTCGCTAAATGCACTTGCCAAACGACAAATTATGATTAAACCATTCGTTTTAAAAGAACTCAATACTATCGACAAAAATATTGTTGCTTCGATTGACGGGATGGAAAAAAGACGTAAAAGCAGTGCATTAAAAAGTCAACAAATTACAATGACCTCCATGAATAATCTTGCCTTATTATTGGGTGAGTCGCTCGAACAAATGCAACAACAAATGATGTCGATGCAATCAAGTGGCAAATCATCGTGTCCTAATCCCGGAAAACCCGGAGGCTCGCAGCAGATGAAAGGAATGAAAGGAATGCAGGAACAATTAAATCAACAACTACAGCAACTACGGGATGGTAAAAAACCAGGGAAACAGGGTAAAAAAGGACAATCGATGAGTGAATCGCTTGCCAGAATGGCTGCGGAGCAAGCTGCTATTAGAAGAAAAATGGAAGAGTTTCGTGATCAGCTAAAAAGCGAAACCGGAAAGGGTGACGGTAATGTCTCCAAAATGATTGACGATATGGAAAAAACAGAAAAGGATATTGTTAACAACCAAATCACCAACGAAACTTTAAAAAGGCAACAGGACATACTTACACGTTTGCTAAAATCAGAAAAAGCAGAACAGCAAAGAGAAGAAGAACAAAGGCGGGAATCGAGAGAAGCTCGTGATACAAAAGTTAGTAATCCGGACGAGTTTTTTGAATATTACAAAACAAAAAATCGGGAGCTTGAATTACTTAAAACATTACCTCCAAATCTAAAACCATTTTATAAAAGTAAAGTTGCGGAATATTTTTATCGTTTCGAGTAATTAATAATATTTATAAATGTCTAATAAAATCAACTTTTTTAGCGAGGATGTTTCCACCACTATCAAGCAAAAAATCTTATTGCGAAAATGGATAGGGCAATCTATCCAGGCCGAAGGTTTTCGTAGCGGAGATATTAATATTATCCTTTGTTCGGACAAATACCTACACGAAATTAATGTGAAATACCTTAACCATGATACTTTAACCGACATTATAACTTTTGATTATTCAGAAGAAAAAACCATTTCCGGCGATATATTTTTAGGTTTGGAAACTATAGTAGATAATTCAAATACTTTTTCTAAAGTCTTTTTTGATGAGCTACACAGGGTGATTATTCATGGTGTTTTACATTTGTGTGGATACAATGATAAAACAAACAAGGAGAAAGAAATTATGACAAAAAAAGAAAACGCTTATCTATCGCTCAGGCCTGATGAATTAAGGTCTTCATGATTATGTTCCACGTGAAACAATGTTTGAAATGTTTGAAAAGTACGATGTAATTGTTGTTGGTGCAGGGCACTCAGGAAGTGAAGCTGCCGCTGCTGCTGCAAACATGGGTTCAAAAACACTTTTGATTACCATGAATATGGGAAATATTGCGCAAATGTCGTGTAACCCCGCCATGGGGGGAATTGCAAAAGGCCAAATTGTTCGGGAAATAGATGCCTTGGGTGGATACTCCGGGATAGTTACCGATCATACACGCATACAATTTAGAATGCTCAATAAATCAAAAGGCCCCGCCATGTGGAGTCCAAGGGCTCAAAGCGACCGTGTACTTTTTTCGATGAAATGGCGCGAGATGCTTGAGAAAACCCCTAATCTTGATTTTTGGCAAGATATGGTTATCGATTTAATTGTTGATGAAAACCGTGTACAAGGTGTTATAACTTCAATGGGACAGGAAATCCGAGCCAGATCCGTAATTCTTACTAATGGTACTTTTCTGAATGGAATTATTCATATTGGGAAAAAGAAATTTGGTGGCGGTAGAATAGGGGAAAATGCTTCAACAGGATTAACTGAACGCCTGGTAAAATTAGGATTTGATGCCTCCCGAATGAAAACAGGAACACCGGTAAGGGTAGATGGGCGCACCATTAACTTTTCTAAAATGGAAGAACAAACTGGCGATGAAAACCCTCAACGATTTTCATTTACCGATACTCCAAATCTAACTAAACAAAAAAGCTGCTGGATAACTTACACCAGCCCGGTGGTTCACGAGGCCTTGAAAATTGGTTTCCTCGATTCGCCGATGTTTATGGGACGCATTGAAGGAATTGGACCCAGGTATTGCCCGTCAATCGAAGATAAAATTGAACGCTTTTCCGACAAAACAAGCCATCAGCTTTTTGTAGAACCTGAAGGTTGGAATACCGAAGAATATTACCTTAACGGCTTTTCTTCATCGCTTCCTGATTATGTCCAATTTAATGCGCTTCGAAAAATAGCGGGTTTTGAAAACGCGAAAATATTCAGGCCGGGATATGCCATCGAGTATGACTATTTTCCGCCTGTTCAACTTAAATACACCCTCGAAACAAAGTTGATAGAAAACCTGTATTTCGCCGGACAGATAAACGGAACGACCGGTTACGAGGAAGCCGGAGCCCAAGGGCTAATAGCTGGATTAAATGCACACTTGAAAATTAATGAGCTGCCTGAATTTATTCTTTCACGTTCTGATGCATACATCGGTGTTCTGATCGATGATCTAATCACCAAAGGTGTTGACGAACCTTATCGTATGTTTACTTCGCGTGCTGAATACCGAATTCTGCTAAGACAGGATAATGCAGATGTGCGCTTAACCCCACTAAGCCACAAAATTGGTTTTGCCTCTGAAGCACGTCTGGAAAAAGTGAATTATAAATTAGACATTATCGAAAAAATCAGGAAGTTTTTAAAAAAACAAAGTGTTTCTCCTGCTGAAATAAACCCATTTCTTGAAAATGGAGGATCAACACCTATATCTCAAAAAATAAAAATTGAGAGCCTTATCCCTCGTCCTGAAATATCACTTTTTAGATTAATAGAACAAGTTCCTTCCTTGCAAAATTTTATAAATTCTTTTGATGAAAATCATTTAAATGAAATATTGGAAGAAACTGAAATTCTTATCAAATACGAAAATTACATCCTAAAAGAACAGGATATAGCCAATAAAATATCCAAGCTTGATAACATTAAATTAAAAGATAATTTTGACTATCAAAGTTTAAAATCGTTAAGCTTTGAGGCCAGGGAAAAACTCACTAAAATTCAACCAAAGACTATCGGACAAGCATCCAGAATTAGCGGTGTAAATCCATCAGATATCTCTGTGTTGGTTGTATATCTTGGGAGGTAGCCATTTGTTTCACGTGGAACACAATACAAAAAAATGGAAAAACTAAATACTTGTCCGATTTGCGAGGGAAGTGCATTAAGTACTTTCAAAGAAATTAAAGATCATTTTTTAAGCCAGGAGACTTTTCACCTATCGGTATGTGAAAAATGTGGCTTTGTTTTTACCAATCCTCGCCCTGATGAAAATGAACTGGAAAAATATTACCAGTCGGATGAATACCTTTCACACAGTAAAAAGAAAAAAGGGCTAATTACATTTTTGTATGATACTATTAAAAAATATGCCCTGGAAAATAAATACAAACTCATTTCGGAAATAATTCCATCCGGGAAAATTTTGGATATTGGTTGTGCTACCGGAGAATTTTTAAACGTTTTTCAACAAAAAGGGTGGGAGTGTTTTGGCATTGAACCGTCCAAAAATCCCAGAGATTTCGCGATTGAAAATTATAAGCTCGATGTAAAACCTGAAGAGGAAATTGAAAAACTCGGGTCCGGAAATTTTGATGTAATAACCTTATGGCACGTCTTGGAGCATGTTCCAAAACTAAACGAAAGAATTGAACAAATTTATAATCTTCTAAAACCTGATGGATTACTTCTAATCGCACTTCCAAATTATCTGTCGTGGGATTCGAAATTTTATGATGCTTTCTGGGCCGGGTATGATGTTCCCAGGCATTTATATCATTTTTCGCCAAATACAATTTCCAGCTTATTGAACAAACATAAATTTTCAATTTCAGAAATTAGACCTATGAAATTTGATTCGTTTTATGTGAGCTTACTTAGTGAAAAATACAAGCATGGAAGTTTAAGATATTTTTCTGCATTTACGAAAGGACTAAAATCAAATTTTGAGGCAAAAAAAGAACAACACAACTACTCAAGCCTTATTTACCTCGCCAAAAAGAAAACGGGGTAATTTTAGCCCGTTTGACGCTACTAATAGGTCTTGTGGAACATTATATCGCTTTAATTAAATTTCGCTTTTATAGGGCCTTATTTCGCTTCATGTTTAACTAATTGATTTTCTGTAATTTACCTATGTTTTCGAACATTATGAGACCAAAAATAGCCATCAAACAAAATATTAAGCTTTTTACACTCCTTTTTATTGTATTTCTTTCGCTGTCTTTATTTTTCAGTTACTATTTCCAAAATAATTTTAATCACGAAAACATATTAAAAAATGTTGAATACAAAATTTCGTTGAAGGATAAAAATACCAGGGAGGAACTATATTTCTTAAAAGACTGTTATCAACAAAATCCTGATTCGCTTTTTTCGATTGTCGATCGCTACAAAAATGTATATGAAGAAGAAGGATCTGTTTATCTCATCTTTAAAACAGACAGCCTAATTTTTTGGTCTGACAATAAATCTTCGATAAGTTATGAAGCCTTACAATCAAAAGATGAAATCATAAATTCAGGAAATGGCTGGTTCAGGAAATTTTTACTTGAAGAAAACAATATAACTTACGCCGGTCTTTACCAAATTAAAAGCAATTATCCTTACCAAAACGAATACCTCGAAAATACTTTCCACAAATCATTTGAGATTGACAGTGATGTGGGTTTTTCACGAGATCGCCGGGAAAAATATTTAATAAGTGATACAAATAATAATTTTCTGTTCGCACTCCTTTTCGATACCAACACGAAATTGAACAACAATGAAGCCACCATACTTTTTATACTTTTCGCCTTTTCCCTAATTTTCCTAATCGCAATACTTTTTTGCTTGCATCTGTTAGTTTATAAAAAAACAAAAAAACGACTACTTTTTATATTTGGCTTTATTGCAGATTTAGTATTAATCCGGTTTGCACTTTTTTATTTCAAAATACCCGGCATACTTTTTACCACCGATTTATTTTCGCCACATTATTATGCATATTCTGATTATATACCTTCACTTGGAGATCTTTTTTTAAATGCAATAACACTTCTTATCATTTCATTTTTCTTTTTTTACCAGGTAAAATTCAGTGAAAATAATTTAAACAAAAATAGATTTCATAAGTATTTCATAGTGTTTTCGCTTTTTCTCCACATATTCATTTTTTACAAGGGCATCAGTTTTGTTTTTAAAAGCTTGATATTAGACTCGAGTATATCTCTCGATTTAAACAACATTTTCTCCCTTTCAACAATGAGTCTTTTTAGTATGCTTATTGTTTCAGCATTTATTCTATCATACATACTCGTGAGTTCAAAGCTTGCATATTTTGCTTATAAATATTGTGGCAGTTTTTCAAAATACATTGTTTTTGCACTTATTGCCTTTTCTGTTTTTTTAATGTTTTGCCAACTTTCGGGCACGTGTGATTATTGGCAGTTGATTTTTGTATTAATCTATATACTATCTTTTGGTTTTTTCTATTCACACCGTGAATACAGATTTAGTGTGGGAAATATCGTTTTTTTTATCTTTTTATTTTCAATTATTTCAACCTACTTATTACATAAATACAATACCGAAAAAGAAACTGAATACCGAAAACTATTGGCTGTGTATTTAGCCTCAGAGCAGCGTGATCCACTGGCTGAATATATGTTTCAACAAGAAAGTGATAAAATTTATGGAGATGAAAACATTATAAGCTATTTAAATGATTATGGTTTAGATGCCTTTGATTATGATGAATTTTACGATTATTTTACACACAATTATTTTACCGGGTACTGGACAAAGTATGAGTGCCAACTGACTATTTGCACGAGTAATGACCAACTGCTATTACAGCCTGAAAATATCAATGTAAATTGCATTCCATACTTCGGGGAGAGAATTCAAAACGATGGGTTATCAACAGAAAGTCCTGAACTCTATTTCCTGAATTACAATCCCGGAGAAAATGGTTACATGGCGGTGCTTGATTTTTATAACTCGCTTGTTAAACTCAATACGCTTAAAGTATATGTTGAGCTTTATCCAAAACATGTTACCCGCGATCTTGGTTTTCCTGATTTACTGGTGAATAAAGAGGTTGATAAAAGCCCCGATCTCTCAGCTTATTCTTACGCCAAGTTTCAAAACGGTGAACTTTACAAAAGGGTAGGAGACTATTTTTATAACTTCAATTTATCACATTACGGACATACAACAACACAATTTTTATTGTTTAATCAAAGTGGCTACAATCATCTCTATTATAATATTGACAACGAAAAGAGTTTAATAATAAGCATTAGGCAGAAATCAATTTTAGATATACTCGCCCCATTTTCGTATTTGTTTTTGTTTTTTATCATTTTCTTTGTCCTTGTTTTTTTCATTTCCATATTTCCATTTACCAGCAGAAGCACATCATTTTTTAGTTTTCGAACCCGGCTTCAAATATCAATTTCATCGGTAATATTATTTTCGTTTGTTGTTATTGGAGCGTTTACACTCGTGTATATTAATAATTTGAATGAGAAAAAAAATAAAGATATTATTATTGAAAAAACACATTCGGTGCTTGTTGAAATGCAACACAAATTTTCAACTGTTGAAAATTTTGATGATAACAGCGCTCAACGATTACCAGATCTTTTGGTGAAATTTGCGTCTGTATTCTTTACTGATATCAACATCTTCGATTTGAATGGTCAGCTCATATCATCATCACGAATGCAAATATATAATGAAAAACTAATCAGCGATAAAATTGATCCTGAGGTTTTCAAAATGCTTTCCATCGAGGGCATTTCCTTATATATTCATGAAGAAAACATTGGAAAACAGGAATATTTATCTGCCTATATTCCATTCGTAAACGATATGGGCGAAGTTATTGGCTATTTGAATCTGCCGTATTTTGCCAAAGAAAACGACCTAAAAAAAGAAATATCAACCTTCCTTGTCGCCTATATCAACATTTATGTAATTCTGATTGCTATTTCGCTTTTAATTGCCATTTTGATTTCAAATTACATTTCGCATCCTATTAAAATGATTATGACCAAAATCAGGCAAGTTAAATTGGGCGGACAAAATGAAACCATCAACTGGATAAGAAAAGATGAGATTGGGCAATTGGTTGAAGAATATAACCGGATGATTGATGAGTTGGCCATGAGTGCAGCGCTACTTGCAAAATCTGAGCGCGAATCGGCATGGCGCGAAATGGCCAAACAAATTGCCCATGAAATTAAAAATCCGCTCACCCCAATGAAATTGAGTGTGCAATACCTGCAGCGTGCCTGGCAAAACGAACTTCCCGACTATGAAAAACGCCTCGACAAGTTTACCCAAACCATGATCGAACAAATTGATGCACTTTCGATTATTGCCTCCGAATTTTCGGATTTTGCTAAAATGCCTTTTACAAATAAAATTAAAATTGATCTTGTCGAAATTATTCAAAACACCATTATTCTTTTTAAAACTTATGATAAAATAAATTTCCATTTTGTGTATGATGAGCATGAAAATTACAGCGTTTATGCAGATAAAGAACAATTACTCCGTGCCTTTAATAACCTGATAAAAAATTCTATTCAAGCGATCGGGAACTCTCCAAACGGGAAAATTGAGATTATCATGAAACGACAATTTCAAAACATAGCGGTTGAAATTACAGACAATGGGGATGGGATTTCTGAAGAAATAGCCGGAAAGATATTCTCGCCTAACTTTACCACCAAATCAGGGGGGATGGGCTTAGGACTAGCTATTGTAAAAAATATTATCGAAAACTCAGGAGGAGAGATTAGCTATAAATCAGGGAAAAACCGGGGAACAACATTTAGTATAATATTGCCTCAGGCTTGACATTATTGGTGATCGGAAATTTCGGTAACAATAAAATCAATTTTGTTTTCAATATATCCTATTGCCCGATACTTTTTGTTAATCTTCGATTTGGATTATTTTTGGATGTCTTGATAATATCCAATGTTTCTTTAGAAAATTCCTGTTTATCAGCTTGGTAAAATTGTAAAGGGGCAATTTTTTTTAAAGCTTGAAATAACTCTTCTACCGAACCAAATTCAGTCTGAGACAAACCCTGAATTTCTTTTCTTACAGTAATCGTGGTCATTTATGTATATTTTATGCATAACAATCGGCAATTTCTTTTAAAAACCAAAATATTCTCCATGTTCGTAAAATAACAACCCAGTGTTTCACTTTAGAACTCCTTACTTAACGTAAATCAAGATTCGTGAATAATGCATCTTAGCGAATCTTTGTGCCCTCACTGCCTTATGCCATAGGCTCGCCTCGCGAAGCGGGCATCACTATGTGGGTGGTAACTTTTTAAAATTCAACACGTAGACACTTTGTACACTCAGGAACACTCCCATAGGCATGCCAATGGCATAAGAAAAATTAAATAATTTAAACATGAAAATGATTACACAATAATTTACGATAAAAAATACATAACTAATTGATGTTCAATTAATGAGTCAGGAGTTCTGAACTTTAAGTCATACCCTGAGTTGTATTAGAAAAAAACTCTTTTTCTACAAAGGAATATTCCCATGTTTTTTAGGTAGATTTTGTTCGCTTTTGTTCTGGGTCATTTCAAGCGCCTGGATGAGTCTTTTCCTGGTTTGGCGAGGATAGATGATCTCGTCAATATAACCCAACTCAGCAGCTTTGTACGGGCTGGCAAAAGTATTCTTGTAATCTTCTACAGCTTGCTTTCGTTCTTCTTCGTTTAATTTACCACGATATAAAATATTAACGGCTCCTTCAGGACCCATTACAGCAATTTCTGCCGTGTGATAAGCCAGGTTTACATCAGCGCCAATATGCTTGCTCGACATCACATCGTAAGCACCGCCATAAGCCTTACGAGTAATCACTGTAATTTTTGGAACAGTAGCTTCAGAGTACGCATACAATAATTTTGCTCCGTGCTTTATAATGCCTCCAAATTCTTGTGCTGTCCCGGGCAAAAATCCTGGGACATCCTCAAAAGTAATTAACGGAATATTGAATGCATCGCAAAACCTCACAAACCTGGCTGCCTTCATCGATGAATTTATATCAAGTACCCCTGCTAAAAATTGGGGCTGGTTTGCAACAATACCTACCGATCGTCCATCCAAACGGGCAAATCCTACAATAATATTTTTTGCATAATGTGGTTGAACTTCAAAAAAGTTGTGATTGTCAACCACTGTGCAAATAATCCCGTTCATGTCGTAAGGCTTGTTTGGATCGTCAGGAACAACAGTATCCAATTTTACATCCTCACGCTTGGGGTCATCGGTGCTTGGTTTACGGGGTGGATCTTCCATATTATTCGATGGCAGGTAACCCATCAACTCGCGAACCATTTGCATGGTTTGTTCATCATTATCACCTGTAAAATGAGCCACTCCACTTGTGGCGTTGTGGGTCATCGCACCGCCCAGCTCTTCTTTTGTAACTTCCTCGTGGGTAACAGTTTTTATAACATCAGGCCCGGTTACAAACATGTAACTTGTGTTTTTTACCATAAAAATAAAATCGGTAATGGCTGGCGAATAAACCGCTCCTCCGGCACAAGGCCCCATAATAGCCGAAATCTGGGGAACAACTCCTGATGCTTTTGTATTGAGTAAAAATATGTCGGCATAACCGGCCAAACTTTGAACGCCTTCCTGGATACGGGCACCGCCTGAATCGTTGAGCCCTATAACCGGTGCTCCCATTTTCATTGCCAGATTCATTACTTTAATAATTTTATCAGCATTGGCTCTTGATAAAGTTCCGCCAAAAACTGTAAAATCCTGGGCAAATGCATACACCAAACGACCATCTATTTTTCCATAACCGCTTACCACACCATCACCAAGAATTTTATTGTCCTGCATATTAAAATCGGTGGCGCGATGGGTCATAAATTTATCCATCTCAACAAAAGTGCCGGGGTCTAACAAATCGTCCATTCTTTCCCTGGCGGTTTTGCGCCCGGCAGCATGCTGCCGATCAATACGCTCTTTACCTCCTCCCTGCTCGGCTATTTTATCTTTCAGTTCAAAATGCTTTATCTTTTCTTGTAATGATGCCATGATATTGGTTATTCGTTAATTGTTAATAGTTAATTGTCCCGAAAAGTAGAAAATCTTTGATTTTCGTAACTTTTCGAGCCCTCCTTGCCGCCAGCGTATGCTTTTATTTAGGCGAGGCAGGGATGCCCGGGCTTTGCCCGGCATTACTCGTTATTGGTTATTCGTTATTGATTATTCGTTATTGGTTAATAGTTATTCGTTATTGGTTAATTGTTAATTGTTCCGAAAATTTGTAAATTTTCGGAACTTTTTTAGCCCGCCTTGCCGCCAGCGTAGGCATTTGTTTAAGCGAGGCATGGATGCCCGGGCTTTGCCCGGCATTATTCGTTATTCGTTAATTGTTACTCTACCACTCTCCATCTCACATCCTTTTAAGGACACTATGTACTGTTATGACACTAAGACCTTTCCAAACCCTCCATTTCTCCAATTTTCAATTCCCGCAGGGGCGGGATTTCGCTTCGCTCAACATTCTATCTCTTTTTTTCAGTCATTCAGTCATTTTTCTGTTTCAATTCCCGCAGGGGCGGGATTTCCCCGAAAAACCGGGGCAGGCTGCTCCGCTTCCCGCAAATGCGGGATTTCCCTACGTTCAACATTCCTCATTTTCTGTCATTCTATCATTCTTTTTTTTCAATCATTCTACCACCACAAGTATTTGATTTCCGTCAACGATATCACCCTCTTTAACAAGAATTTGTTTAATGACACGGTCTTTCTGTACTTTATATTCACTTTCCATTTTCATTGCCGAAACAATAATTACTGTATCGCCGGCTTTTACTTCATCACCAACTTTCACGGGTATTTTAACAACCTTACCAGGCATTGGGCTCGCAATTTTTCTTATATCATCCAACTCATCAGCACTCCGATTCATTTTGTATCGGGCTTCGGCATCAATAATTTCTACATCATAAGAACGATTATAGGTATTTACACTAAAATGACGATGATCATTTTTTTCGATTAATTCAACATTATGAGAAACATCGTTATGCAAAATCGAATAAACTCCCTGTTCAACCATTAGAGCATCCAACAGGTAAACGTTATCATCAACTTCTATTTCGTAAATATTACCCTCATGTTTGAGCAATTTCACGTTTGCAATTCTATCATTAATTTTTATTTCGAGCGACATATTTTTTCCTATTTATGGCTATAGTTTCATCAACGATTTTCTTCTTCCGAAATCCCTCCACGAATTTGTATTAGAAGTTCCCTTTTCAGAATTACCATTGAAGGCTAAATCGATTTTGGTTTTGTAATGAATAAACGCAGCGATAAGTGCAATATCCTGACACTGGTTTCCGCAGGGCTTCCTGGATTTTAAAAACTCCTGGTTTTTCTCAATAAAGTGTGTGTTATAATTTCCGTTTTTAAAATCATCATTGTCCATAATCCTTGCAAGAAACGGAATAGAAGTTTTAATACCTGTAATTTTGTAGGCATATAGCGCTCTTTTCATCCGGTTAATTGCCTCATCCCTCGTGCCTGCCCATACAATCAATTTCGAGATCATAGGGTCGTAATGAATCGGGATTTCATATCCCTCATACACATATCCGTCATGACGCACACCCAAACCAAGTGGTTCAGTAATATGCTTGATAACTCCAGGCGAAGGCATAAAATTATTATCCGGATCTTCAGCATAAATCCTGCATTCGATGGCGTGCCCAAGTTGTCTAAGATTTTCCTGCTTCAGTGAAAGTTTTTCACCTTGTGCAATTTTTATTTGCTCTTTTACCAGGTCAACCCCAACAACTCTTTCGGTAATAGGATGCTCTACCTGTAGCCTTGTATTCATTTCAAGAAAATAGTAATTGAGATTATCATCAACAATAAATTCTATTGTACCGGCTCCGTAGTAATTAACTGCTTTGGCCGCAACAACAGCATGATTCCCCATTTCTTCCCTGATTTTAGGGTTCATCAATGGTGATGGTGTTTCCTCTACAACCTTTTGATGCCGCCTTTGCACGGAACATTCGCGTTCGAAAAGATGAATAGTATTTCCAAACCTGTCGGCCAAAATCTGAAATTCGATGTGATGGGGCGATTCTATATATTTCTCGATATAGACTGCATCATCTCCAAACGAAGCCCTTGCTTCTGATTTTGCAGCTCTTATCGAACTCAGTATTTCTTTTTTTTCCTTAACCAGCCTCATACCTTTACCGCCGCCACCTGCCGATGCTTTTATCATTACAGGCAAGCCAATCTCCATCACTTTTTCAACAGCCAATTTTTCATCGGTAATAGGTTCAACAGTTCCGGGAACAACAGGAACGCCGGCGCTGATCATTCGTTTTCGGGCAGTTATTTTATCGCCCATGCTTCTTATGGCAAATGGGTCAGGTCCAACAAATAAAATTCCCTCCTTTTCGCATCGCTCCGAAAAAGAAGCATTTTCCGACAGAAATCCATAACCCGGATGTATGGCATCAGCACCTGCTTTTTTTGCAACTTCTATTATTTTATCAGCTTTAAGATAGCTTTCGGAGGAGGGAGAAGGACCAATATAAAATGCCTGATCGGCATACCTCACATGCATCGAAGTTCGATCAGCATCCGAAAAAACTGCTACAGTTTTAATTCCCATTTCCCTGCAAGAACGCATCACGCGGACGGCTATCTCACCGCGATTTGCAACCAATACTTTCTTTATCATACTCCACTATGCTTTAGTGAGCTAATTTTCAATTATATGCAAAGCTAATTTTATTCCATAATGAAATAGATTTATTTACTATTGTTAAAAAAATAACAAAAAATGAATATTGATAATCAATTAAATAGGCAAGTATTCTTTATGTTAAAAATTTTAAAATCTCAATTTTTCGGTCATTAAACCAAAGTGCAATACATCAAGGCGATGATCGAAATACATAATGTAGTAATCGGAGTAATGGTAGTATTGGATAAATCAAATGAAGCTAAATTTACCCGGACAATAGTGATTTTTTTGCGTAAAAAACGCTTACCAAATTACAATCCTAACTTGTTAATAAACATCACGCAACAAACTACATTACACATTTAAATAATTTTTACTTGCTACAAAATTTGCAAATTGAATACAATACACCTATATTTAGGGCTTGTATTTAAAATTAAAATGACACGTTCGATAAAAAAAATAAGATTATGAAAAAAACTTTATTTATTTTAATGCTCTTGATTCCTATTTATGTTTTCCCACAATGGAACATCATTTTCACAAGCAATAATAATTTTTATGCTTTAGAAGCCGTAAACCCTGATACAGTATTTGTTGTGGGGTGGTACTGTGCAATCAAAACATTTGATGGCGGCCAAACATGGGACAGTATAAATTATGACTGTACCAATTTTAAATTTTCTGATGTGAATTTCCCCAACCCCCAAACCGGCTATATTGTTGGTAATTCGATGATTCTGAAGACTGAAAACTATGGCAATGATTGGCAACAGTTGGAACAGGATACTATTGCGCAAATAGTAGAGGCTGAATTTATTTCTGCCGATACAGGGTGGATAATTGGAAAATCATCCGAAGGACTGGAGCTTATCTTGCGAACCTATAATGGGGGAGAAAGCTGGAATTACTACTATCCCGATGCACAAGGCTTTACAGATATTCAAATGATAAACTCAAACATTGGGTACATTACACATTGGGATGGCATCCTTAAAACCATAGATGCAGGGAACACATGGTTTCCATTAAACGGGGGATATGAAGGGTCTCCAATGTGTTGTTCTTTTATTAACCCCGACACAGGATTTGTTGGCGCACAGTCAGGAGGTTTGTTCAAAACCGAAAATGGAGGAGAGGATTGGATGCTTTTAACTGGTGGTGGAATTGGGGTTGGCCAATTTTCAAGAAGCCAGTTACAGTTTTTGAATAGCGACACAGCTTATTATGCTGGGTATGAATTTATGCCGGCGGTTGGCGGGCTTTTTGTCACCACGAATGGAGGCCTAAATTGGAACTACTACATTGGTGGCGAGTGCTCTGATATGGATATGGCCAATGCTACAATAGGCTATTGTATCAGGACAACAGGAGAAATTTACAAAACTATCAATGGAGGATTACCAGTTGATATTTTTGAATTTCAAGTTACTAATCTCCCGATTTTGTATCCAAACCCATTTAATGATGAGCTTAATATTGATCTGTTAGCATTGCCAGCACAAGGTGATAAGCCGATTAGATTTGAGATGTTTGATGCAAAAGGTAATATTGTTTATTCAAAGAATGTTGAAAATCCAAGAATTACAATCCGCAAGCTAAATCATTTAAATGCTGGAATTTACTTTTATGCTTTAAAATCAGGAAATACTGTTTTAAACTCAGGAAAATTATTGAAATCATTAAAGTAATAATTAATAAACAAAAAATGTTATGAAAAAGATTAAACTACTTTACATTTTGGCATTGATAATTTTTTCACAAACAAACCTTAATGCTCAATGGATAAATATTTATACTGATACTGATATTGGGTTAATAGGGATTGAATGTATAAATGAGGATACTGTTTATGCCGCCGCATATAATAGCAAAGTATTACGCACTTTTGATAAAGGGCAAACATGGCAAACAATTGACCCGGGATTTGAAATTTATGCTAAGGATATCAATTTTCCCGATGCCCAAACCGGGTATATTGTAGGTGCTTCCGGAAGAATTGCAAAAACTGTGGATTACGGTGAAAACTGGGAATTGATAATTACCGATACAAATTACAGATTAGAAAAAGCTGAATTTATACATCCTGATACAGGCTGGATCGTAGCAAATGATATGATAAGTGGATATTGGGGTGGTTCAATACTTCGTACATTCGATGGGGGTGAAAACTGGGATTATCACTATATCGACGATTTTGAGTTAAATGATATTGAGATGATCAATAATTTAAAAGGATTTATTGGGATTAGTATCTGGTCTTCCGGTTAAGAATATGGTTTCCTGAAAACAGAGGATGGGGGAGATACCTGGAATCTGTCTAATCCAGGAATGGACTTTGTAACAAATATTTCATTTGTTAACGAAGAAATTGGATATTGTTTGGGTATGTTTGGGCCTGAAGGAGGTAATTTCAAAACTACTGATGGAGGAAATAATTGGGTATTTACACAAGGTGGTGTTGGAGGACTTACGGTAAACAGATTACAATTTATAAATGAACAAACCGGATTTTATGCAGGCTGGGAAGTTATGATTGATGATGGACTGATATTAAGGACAGATGATGGGGGGTATACATGGAACGAACAAATAACCGGTACATTCTTTGACTTTGAAATGATTAATGTTGATACCGGCTATGCAGTTACTGATTACAGCAGGATATATAAAACAGTAAACGGGGGAATTCCAGTAGGAATTGATGAAACAATTAACAATTGCACAAAAAATATTAATATATTACCCAATCCATTTCACCAAAAATCTACTCTTTATATTCAACCGGATATTTTACAGAATTCTAGACATCTTAGCTTTACACTTTACAACCAGGATGGAATAAAAGTAAAACATATTTTTAACATCAAAACTAACGAAACTGAAATATCACGGGGCAATCTTCCTTTCGGCGTATACTTCTATTCCTTATCAAGTGAAAATAAAATAATCAAATCAGGAAAACTTTTAATAAAATAGATTTCTTAACCATTAAAAACGGAGGTACATTATGAGAACAATGATTAAATCATTTTCCCTTTTTTTACTGATGTTATCAGTATTGGGAATAAACGCACAGGTTGATGGGATCTTGTCAACTTCCCTTAATAATTTACAATTTTCAACTTCAGGCCTTTACCACAGGATTGAAACTAATTATGGGCCTTCATCAAAAACCGGCGTTACTACCCAGATCAAATTTGGAGAGCCGGAAATCCCGGTAGTTCAGAAAAAATACCTGCTCCCCCTTGATGCATCTGGGATTAGTGTTCAGATAACAGATACGCGTACACAAGCCTTGTCAGGTGCGTATAATATTTATCCCGAACAACCACCTATACCCTTAAACGGAGGTGAATCACCCGATTGGGTTGAACCGAAAACGGAAATATACCAGTCGGATGAGCCTTATCCCGGTAAGATTATAGAAATTGGAAGGGAAGCATCAACTATGGGCTATAAAATTGTAACCGTAAACCTGTACCCCTTATCTTATATTCCTCTACCGCAAACGTTGCAGCTTTATACAAGCATTGAATTCGAACTGCAATACACCACAGGTTCCGAAAATGTTATTAGACCCGAAAAAATAAGCAGCTACAGGAATGCAATAGTTACAGACTTCATTAAAAGTACTGTTTCCAATCCTGAGAATACTGATTCATTTCTTGGTGGAGCTAAAGAAATAGTTGAATACGATATTACATCACCACCCTTGAATTTAAATCCAATGCCCTTTGCAAACGGCTCTGTGCCTGATTATATAATAATTACTTCTGCAGAATACAATATTGCTGAATTGCAGGATTTTGCCTTTTGGAAAACCAAAAAAGGCATTTCCACAGTTATTGTTACATTAGAGCAAATTAACCTGGAATATACGGGTGTTGACCAGGCCGAGAAGATATTTTATTATCTGAAAGATGTTTTTAATAATTGGGGCAGCCTTTTTGTTTTGCTCGGAGGCGATACCGATATTATTCCCGCAAGGTATGCATACGATGATACCCATATTAACCTTTGGCGCCCATGTGAACTATATTTTAGCGATGTAGATAAAGCAAGCAACCCTGATTATAACTGGAATGCAAATGGGAATGCTCAGTTTGGTGAAAATGGCGATCATATTGACGGTTCACCTGACCATTTTGTAGGAAGGGCTGTTTTTGACAATCCGGATGAATTAAATACATTCATTAATAAGACAATGGCTTACGAAAAGGCAGATGTCCCAGGCTTGGATTATTTTAACAACCTGTTGTTTATGACAGGGTATTTAAGGCTTAACGATCCTGATAATCCAGACATTATTACTTGCGAAAGTATGTTCTTTCATAATAATCAATTTACAGGTATTCCACCATGGGACAACAACTGGTTTTTAAGTACTTTATGGATCCAAAATAACAAAATGACCTTCGAGGATATTGAACCTCATTTTGTGGGTTATATGTGGTTCACCTATTTTCCCCAGGACAGCATGGGAATAAAAATCGATACGGTAATGACACCTGGTAGCAGCTATGCTATTTATTCCGGCACAGGAGGTGAATATACAGAATACCACTGGTATAGAAATGGAGAGCTTATTTTGCAAAGTAATGAAGCAGATACCCTGTGGATAAACAATTTTTCTTATGCTGATACCGGGACATATCAATGTTGGGCCGAAAATTCACTGGCAAAAGAACTTACGCTGGTAAGCCGTCCGGTTCATATTAAAATTGATACCGGGGTCAATATATTACAACCTAAAAATAAAGATATTTCAATTTATCCTATTCCGGCGAATGATAGAATTACTATTGAAATGAATTTTAAGGATAGAAGCATCTCTATTCATATTTTAAATATGCAGGGTAAGTGTGTTTTAAATAAAGACTATGAAAAAGGCGGCTGTTCCAGGATTGTGCTTGATATAAAACACCTCTCACCCGGAATGTACCTTTTTCATTTACAAACTAAAAATGATACTTATTCAACGAAATTCATAAAAAACAAGCGGGGCACCATACGATAAGACAATGCTCCCGCCTGCAAGTCAATTAAATTAATAGTTAACATTAAAACTTTACAAAATTATGAAAAAGTTTAAATTTCTGGTGGTTTTCAGCATCATGATGCTGATGCTGCACGGGCTTTTCGCCCAGTACACAGGGCAGGTAAATTACAACCCTGCCGATGTAAGCACCTCACAAACCGACGGCTGGGATATTGCCACCCTTGCCGGATGCGATATGGAAACAGATGTAGGCAAACCCTTCCTGCCCATAAAACAACTCCACATTGCCATACCCGAAGACAAGGCTGTGGCAAGTATCCAAATTCTAAGCATTCAGCAACAGGAGCTTACGGACACCTACAACATTATGCCCACACAGCCCGGGCAAATACCGGGAGAGCCCGAACCGGATTTTGTAGATATTCTTTAGCACTAATAACCGGAAAAATTTCATTTCAATTAGCCTCAAACATATTTATTTTCTGTATATTTACACTTTGAAAAAACAAAAAACAATATGAAAACCAAAGCACTACACAGAACGCCATGTAAATCCGCCGGTTTTACCAACATCTTTACAGCACTTGTGCTTTTTTTTGCCTGCCTGCTCCACCTCCCAGCCCCCGCCCAGGTTCTCGAACAAGACTCCCTTGCCCTTGTAGCCTTTTACAACAGCACCGGCGGTCCAAACTGGAACAATAACGCCAACTGGCTTACCGGCCCGGTTAGTGCATGGTATGGGGTGACCGTGGGG
>Ga0307990_1000453_pt1 | contig 36789 bp, 27 predicted proteins | sample EllFjometagen129_FD_203168 | JGI IMG/M metagenome (GOLD analysis project Ga0307990, IMG submission 203168) | Marine microbial communities from Ellis Fjord, Antarctic Ocean - #129 | ecosystem: Environmental > Aquatic > Marine > Unclassified | place: Southern Ocean | collected 2014-10-08
TGAGATGTTTACTAAGCTAGCTGGGTATCTGATTGAGTATCTAAGTAACCAAGGTTTATTGTAAAACAGCAAGAGATTGCAGAGTAGTTCACCTATTTAAGGAGACTGAAAATGTCAGTCGCTAACATACCTATCGTATCCATCCAGGACAATAACCTAACAACCACATCCCTCTCTATTGCTGAGGGCGTACAGGTTCAGCACAAGAATATTGTAGGGCTAATTCGTAAATACTCCAATGATTTAGAGGAGTTTGGTCAACTCGCGTTTGAAACGCGAGTTGTCAGTTCTGGTGGGGCTGGTCAGCAAACAGAAATTGCTATTCTAAATGAGCAGCAAGCTACCATCTTACTTACCTATATGCGTAACAGTGAAATTGTACGTAGCTTTAAGATAGCCCTAGTCAAAGCTTTCTATGAAATGCGTGACCAACTAAAGCAGCCTGCAATAGACCTAATGAATCCTAGAGAATTACGTGGGCTATTGTTATCTTATTCTGATAAGGTAGAAGAGTTAGAGGATACTGTGAAAGAGCAATTACCTAAGGTAGCTGCGTTAGATCGTATATCTACTGCAGATGGCTACACCTGTATTACTAACGCTGCTAAGACATTGCAGATTCGTCCTAAAGACTTATTCAAGGCACTATCCTCTAATCGCTGGATCTATCGTCGTGCGGGTGGTAAGACTTGGATTGGGTACCAGGCCAAGATACAGCAAGGGTATTTGACACACAAAGTAGTCACAATACTATTACCTGATGGGTCTGAAAGATTGCAGGAACAAGTATTAGTAACAGCTAAAGGAATGGCTAAGCTAGGAGAGTTATTCACGATTGCTTTGGCTAAAAAGGCCGCAAGGTAGCATGAAAAAGCCCTCTCTATAGATTAGAGAGGGCTTAGATTCAAACGGAAAAAGACTATTACAATACCTTCTTTTTTAGTATACCCACTGAAAAAGTAGTGCTATAATAGCACTTATCCAATTTCGACTACATCAGTCATTTTAAGCTTACCAGCATGATAATCATCCCAAGCTGCCTTGACATTGTTGTACTTATGCATCTTACCAGTACGAGGTTTATCTAAGTTTACTGTAGCCTTGTAGAGACCTAGTATAGGTTCCTGAGTAGGAGCATAAAGTAGATCACCCTTCTTTTTATCTGAGTACATCAACTCAGAAGGCATCATCTTTTTAGCATCTTCAATGCCTTTGTCTGTAACTGGTAGGTGGACAGACATTGTATCATAGACAACAAAACCAGCCTCAGTAACCATTGTATAGGCAGGAGGTATAGTTAAGTCATACGCCTCAGTAATCTCGGGGAGCGGTGTAACAGTCTTAACTACTTCCCAGTCGATGCTATCATCTAGCACCATCTCTTTCCACTTAGCCCAGAACTCTGAGGTTTCAAATAAGTCCAGATCTAATTTAAACACCTTAGTAGCTAAGAGCTTTGTGAGAGGCAGACCCTTCTTAACACTCTGCCATACTGATGTATATAAGGTATTCCGGTCTCTATAGCTACTGAGCTCATCCCCAATAAACTTGAATTCTTTAGTCCGAGGATTCTTAACCTCTTTGTACCCAATAGCAGTCCTCAACTCTTTAACTCGTTTCTCTGAGAGAGTTGGAGTGTACTTCTGAGCATTGAGATTCTGTGGAATCACAGCCTTCGCTAGGATACCAGCTTTATACCCTACAAAAAGTTGTAGCCTACCTTGCATTTTACCAATAGACTCATAATTAAAGGTAACCATCCAAGCTTCTTTACCTGTAACTGTCAACTTACTAAACAAGCAGTTAGCTGTTAAGTCCAAACTATGTGCTAACGCCACTAGTTCAAATGCTAATGTCCTAGAGGTTGTCGTGTAACTTACCTGAGTCTGAGACTTCTTCTTAACAGCAGCTTTTACTAAAGTTACTGTACCATCTGTATCTATGAGACCCGCTAGTAGGCCCCATCGGAATTCTTCAGGAGAATGCATCCAGTAAGGAGGTAAGCACTTGTTTTCTGCGCCATGTCCTATGTTGTTTCTGAAGTAATCAGCAATAGGCCTGCAGTTAATACTAACTTTCTCAGAGTAGCAGTCATGACCATCAAAGGTATGTAGAGATTTAACTACTGTAGCACCTTTAGCAAATCCTTCACTAATTGAGCGTATGCAAGACTCGAACTCATTTCTGACTTCTATTGAAACATTAGCCAGCATAACATCACTAGGGCGGAGCGTAGCATTGATCCAACCATCACCTATAAAACTACCATTAAGATACCCGAACTCCTTATCCAGAGGAACAAATACACTACCTACATCTGAAACTTCTATTTCTGTAATAGGCTCAGCCATCCTACTAACTGACTCACGCAAGCGGGGGACTACCATACCGACAGAAGGCTCTGCTTTTATATACTTAAGATCCACATCTATGGTTACTAGAGAATGATCTTTTGAGCACTGTATAGAGCCATTAGTATGGGTTTTTACCTCTACCATAGTTAGATCTTTATGGATGTGAAAGCTTTCTACGGGGAGCCACGCCTTAACGCCATCCCTAACAGTAAGTACTTCAAGATCATCAGGTACTTCGAAGACCTCTTTATTGCCTGTCACTACTCCAGTACCTTCTATCCTTGGAAAGTCTCGTAAATTCATCAGACCATAATTGTACCGTACCCTTACTTCATTAAACGCCATATCAAGTTCCTTAGTATTAGAGGTATTAGACTCTATATAAGAGGAACTATTGATTCGATTTTTAAGTACTAAATTCTGATTTATAGACGATGCTTTAACTCTGTAAGCTATTGAATTTACTATGCAGTCACCATCAAAGTCACTATTAAGAGCATTCTCCCACAATGTATTAATAAAAATAGTCTTGCCTGGGCGAAGAACGGGTTTAGCTGCATTAATACTATATTTCCATAAAGTAGGAGCTCTATTGACTAATACAGGGCGATGCTTTAGTTCCTCTAAGAGTATCTGACGAGCCATGTCTGATCTATCATCAATAGCATCTTTAGCTTCGAGTGCCCCATAGCCCATCTGAACCATCTTACGAACTAGGAAGGGTTTGTACATCCCCCAAGCCATATCCTCAGGTAATCCAATTTCATCCATAGCTAAGGTATTGTCTGGAGCGATAGTGCCTCGCCCAGTAAAGTTCTGCTTAGAATACATAACCTTGCGCTGGAAGAATCCAGTCTTAGGATTGTCACCAGCGATGTAGCGAATAGCACCCTTGACACCTTTGTTACGCATCTGAGCTGAGGCTGGATCAGAAACACCCGTAACCTCTTTTACACGCTGCGACATAGACTGACGATTCTCTTTAATATCCTCGTCACTCATACCAAGCTTCTTGAGATCTTTAATGCTGTTGTTCTGCAAAATTAGATCTCTGTAAAGCATGTTAGCATCACTAGGCATTAAGTCCCCACTCTTACCAACCGTGATAGGTCGCATAGTAGGAGGCATAATAGGTACCTTAGACATAATGTAAGCATCACCAGCTTTGTTACCTGTAGCTATCAAGGCTTTGAGATACTTAATTTTCTTAACCATCTTGTCGAGGTCACCACCTTTTAGCTTAGGATCACGGACAGACTCCTCAGCAATACCTAGTTCTTTTTCTAGGTTGATAGCATTCAATTTCTTCTTAAGAGACTTACCACCTTCAGTTACAAAGGCTTCCTGCAAGTTCTTAGATGTTCCATAGCCTAATAGGTTCTGGACAGGGCCTTCAAAAACAGGGTTAATAACAGGCTCTTCTAAATCAACATGAGTCCATCTCTCACCTTTCATACCACCAGTTAGAACGTCGTCAAAGAGACCACCTTTTTCAGTATTTAGCTTTGCATCAATTTGTAAGGCGTTCTTAACCTCACCAGAAGACATAGCCATTACATCTTTATCAGTAAGAGGTCCAGCAGTAAAACCACCGTTCTTCTTATCAACCTTGATACCTGCCTGCTTCAGCATGTCCACAAACTTAGAGAAAGTCTTCTTCTCGGTAGGCATGTGTGAGATTCCTCCATACTGAAAGCTTCTCCAAAACTCATCATTCTTTGAGCTACGAAGTATGGAACTCTCTTGCATAATGTTACGAGCGTTGTGAGAGATTAAAGCATTAACCTCCATAACCCCTATGCCCTTAGGACCATTCTCACCAGAGCCTACTGGTGCTTCGTCTTGATCATAGGCACCTTCGACACCTCGAGTAGAGTAATTAGCCTCAGTAGTTTTAAAGAGCTTATGAATATGTTGAACACCTACAAAAACATTAGGGATCTTCTTACCCGTTACAGGATCAAAGACAGTTTCTTTGTCTTTAACATTGTGTTTCTTCATCTCATCCTTAACGAACTGCACGTTGTCTTTAGATGAGAAGTTCTCAATACGGTAAGGCTTGCCTGTCTTCTGAGCAATCTTACCTAGAGTACTCTCTAGGATCTGGGCAGGGTTAATACGACCTGGGACACCTGCAGGAGTAAAGATAATGTCAATAGGATCTCCGTTAGCATCCGTAGGCATCTGATCATCCGGTACCAATTTAGTAGCTACACCTTTATTACCATAACTACCAGAGAGCTTATCCCCTAGGGCCAGAGGCTTCTCCAAGCGAAGCATGACTGTAATAGTCTTGCCGGCCTTATGCACCTCAAGGACTTCCCCTTCATAATCATGATCATAGATCTCACTGATATCACGGTACGATGTCATTAAACTCTTGTGCAGTTGACCGAGGACAGCATTAGCACGGCTATCAGAATTATCTTCAAGAACTAGAATAATAGGATCTTTGCTGTGAAGAATCTCACCCTTCTTAACAACCCCATCAGAATCGAGCTTAGCTAGTTGCTCTTTAGTGAAGTTAGTTGGGTAATTAGCAGCATACTTGCCTTTATCTAAAATCTTACTCTTATCTAGTGTGACACTAATTCTATCAGCATGAACACTTGTCATCTTTTTAGCAGCACCCTCAGAAACGACAATACCGTCCTCATGGTTCAGACCTTGATAAGGCATGTAAGCGACTTTTAGGTTTCTACCTAAGGCTAACTTACCATCCTTACTGAAGTTGTTATCTCCAAGGATCTCACCCTCTTTAACAGTATCCCCGACTTTAACTAAAATATCATTATGTAGAAGGGTCTTACTAGAAATAGGAAGATTGTTTTGGTATTCAACCTTATGAGTTTCTTTACCACTCTTGATGTAAATAAAGTCATCATCAATCTTAGTAACAGTACCAGCAGCAGGGGCAATAGGCTTCAGGAAGTCATTGATACGATCTTGAATGTTCTTGCCTTCTTCAGCAAAAGAACTATTAGCAGTATCAACAAGTCGTGCATCCCGCTCTTTTAGAGGTAGAGCTTGCTGCAAATGCTTGTTACCCATTACAACACGGTTAGCTTGATTTGAGTTGACTAAGGGTAGGGCGGATACTGAAGCAGACATAATATGGTGAGCTGAGATAATCTGATAGTCCAGCTCAGAACGCTTAACCTTAACAAGACGACCACGCTTAGTAGCTGGGACAATCTCGTTAGGTTTCTTACCGCCCCCACTAGTAGTAGCATCATCAGGAAAACCTACAGCCTTATCTGCAAGGTCAATAATCCTTAAGGTTTCCCTCTTACCAGTCTTGATATTGATTACTTCCTTATAAAGCTCATTATCATCCCCACGTAAAGCCCCCATTGCAAACTGGTTATCTATCCCAATCTTAGAGCTTTCAGGAGTTGCCACAGGATCAATAGTACCTAAGTAACTATAATTGACTGCACGAGTCTCATTTGGTACCGCCGATTCCGAAGATATTGCACCCTCACCAAGACGAGTAACCGTTGCTGCGCTCTCAAGGATACGCATAGGATTAATATTATCTGCTAGACGACTAATAGAGCTACTCACTAAGAAGTTCTTTACAGGCTTACTAAATAGTGTAGGGGAGAAAATATCTTTAAGTTTCTCAGTATCACTACCCATAGATAGATTTAAAGCATCCAACTTACTCTTGATACGACGAGGAATATCTGCAGCTTTGTCAACAACTTCCTTTATAATATCCTCAGCACTGTAGACTTTCTGAAACTCTAGATTGTCACGCTCATCAATGTCTCCTTCATCTTTATACACACTAAGGATTCGTTTAGCGGCACTAAGGATAACTTCACCACCAACCTTACTAAAAGCTTTGCCTAGAGTTAGCTTGGTTGTGTCCTCACTAAGCTCCGTACCATCAAAGTACTCTTTGATCTTATTGATCTTCTCCTGAGTGGAAGCATTGTCTCCAAGCTGAGTATTGTACTTAACCAACTTATCAAACAAGGTATTAATAGTACGATCAATCTGATTTTGGGAGATAGCAGTATTAATAGCATAGAGGTCTTTACCAAGAACAGTTTTCAGGGACTCAGGATTGGTTCCTAGAACTTTTAATACACCATACATAGGAACGGTAGCATGTAAGATACTTATCTTAAACATACCGCTGTCTGGGTCCATAATGAGCTTGAAGTTAGCTCCCTTCTCTAAGTTAAAGGAACTCTCAATCTCATCATTGCCTCGTTTACGCGTATAAACACCTGACTTAGTACGAAGCTGATTAACAATATTGTACTCATTACCATCAATCATAAATGTCATTCTATTAGTAAAATAGGGGACATTCATAATACGATGCTTCTTTAATGTAGTAAGCAACTTACCTGTTGCTTTTTCAGTTACAGTAATATCACCATAAACAGCATCAGAAGCATTACCCTTAGCAAGTATCAACATCTTCTGCTGGTTCTGACTCAAGGACACATGTTTGATTGTAATATTGCTAATGTTAGCAACATATCTGTTGCTAACAATAGGGAACTTATCTCCTACAGCCTTAATGACATTGCGAGAAATTGCATCGCGAATGGTTTGTGGGTCTGTAAGTATTGCTCTAATATTAGTAGTCATGATTAGGCATCCCTTGCGGAGTATTATCTTTTAAGAACTGCTTAGACAATTCCTCCATTGTATCCTCAGCTTCATTAGGTTTAGGTTCATCAGTACGAGCCACTGGTGGTGGTGGTGGTGGTGGTGGTGGTGGTGGTGTATTAGAGGAACTTATACTGGAGCTATTAACTAACTCTAGGTATTTGACTAGGAGGTTATAATTACCCTCCTTATCAAAGTTCTCAGTCTCCCGAATAACCAGGACATCTCCAACTTTAACAGGTGCATCCTTACAATCCATACTGCGTGTCATAATGTCTTCCACATAAAGACGATCTGCATCATCAGACATGTTGGCAATAAAATACTTAACAATCATTTTATCAACAGACTTAGCAGCACTCTTACGAGCAGACTTGCTGGAACCAAATACTGGTGCCTCCGAGCTGCCCATGCCTTCCATTTTTTCTTCAGCTTCTGTGTATGCCATTATCTATCCTATAGCTGAGGGTTGTTGAGGTTGCTGAGGCATGCCTACTTGAGCGGCTCCACCAGGCTGTTGTTGTAATCGAGCCTCTTTACCCTCACCCTTGTTATTTGCAGATTCCAACAAAGTACGAACCATGCTGTACATAACGTAATCTTCACCTTTTAACTGAGCTAGCTGACTACGACGGTCTTCATAAGGGATAGCAATCATCTGAGATACGAGTTGTTGTGCTGCAGCCATAAGCTTCTGCTGATTATATTGCGGGATGGTACCATTCTGCTGAGCTTGTTGATCTTGAGCAGCTTGATTAGCTAAATCATCTTCGATCTCTTTCTGCTCCTGGGCAACACGCTTCTGAACTTTTAGATCGGCTGTAGCATCTGTAACAATCTTATCATCTTCCTCATCTTTATTGAGATTCAGAGCCTCAAGAACAGTAGTCTTAGAAACACCGTTACCCATAGCCTGCATAAGAAGTTGTTTCTGACTAAGATCATCAGCAAGAGTAAAGGGTGAGAATTTAATGTGGCAGAAGTTCTTGTCGTACTTAGCGTTGATAGTATCAATAACCCAGTTAACATACTTAGTAATCTGAGCTACGTAAGGACGAAGTTGATTCTCTAGAATCCGTAGAGCTACTGGAGAGTTATTAAGGTTACTGGTACCATATACAAACTCTATAGGGATATCTAAAGCACGGAGCATATCTTCTTCAGCAGCTTTGATCTCTGCTGTAGGAAGAAGACCACGACCTTGACTACCAATATTAGTTACTCCAGTAGGATACGGAGCAAGCATTACATAGTTAGGATCATGACGCCACTGAGTCAAAGCCTTTTGAACCTGAGCTTTCCAATCACCCATAGCAGTCATAAGTGATGGATCATTACTAGTGCCTTGAGGAAAAAGAATACGCTGTGGTGTAATATGCTCTAGGCCAATACTCTCTACAGACTTACGTAAAATAGCTGTGTAAAGATATAGTTTCAGACAAGGTAGCAGCGGTGAAAGACCCCAACCTGTAGAAAAGCCGGCAATTGAATTAGTCTTGGTATGATAAAAGTTATTGGTGTGCTCAATAGCTTTATTCTTCTTGAAAGACTCAAAGAATACTTTAGGTACATACCCAACAACATTCTTATCACCAGAAGCAATTCCTTTTCGAAGGGCCGGAGGCATACGATAATAGTAACGGCAGGTTCCTGTAATAGGATTGCTGTTAAGCTCGATATTCTTTGGGTCCCAAGTAACTAGCTTAATATCTTTAAAGCTCTGTATATCTCGATCCTCAATATTAGCAATAGCTGTTCTCTGACAATTAGCACAGGAAAGTAGGAAGTCGCCCTTCTTTAACTTATAGTTAGCTTGCTCTATATTAATCTCGGTACCACAAATCTTACATTTTAACATACGAACAAAAGGGAAGTATATACTACGAAACGTATTCCCGTATATGTAGTGATCTACACCCATGTTCAATAAGTGGGAAAACATGTCCAAGTCTTCCTCTAAGAGCTTCTTAGTAGCCTCCTTAATATCCTTGGAGTCTGACTCATAGATGAAGTCTGTGATTGGGTAGTTAATTAGCTTGTTGATGCCATTAACTAGGGCTGGTGAGTTAGCGTAAACCATCTCACACCACTTAAACATTTCACTATGATTACGGGGTAATTGTTCTGAAAGATAATCAAAGAATTGATTATTATACATTCTAGTAAATCTAGTATCTGTGCTGGCTCCAAGAATTCCTGTTGGAGTCTGTATGGTCTCTGGCATATACCCACCTAATTAATAAGTTAACAACTAATATATAGTGGTCAATACCTCTACAAAAATGAAGTAACTCTCTCTAAGATTCCTCATCTATTTGTTATAAGAACATGCCTAAAGCTACCCGTACTTCAAATCCCTTCCTTTGTGACCACTATCTATCACACAGGAAGGGTGAGATGAATATGCCGGTAGTAAATGAAAAGTCAGAGAAGACAGCCGTGGACAGCGTATCCTTACGATACGATGACAGGAACAACATGTTCTATTTCACAAGCCTAGATTTCAACGCCATGAAAATATTCGGAGTGGCTAGATCACTTCAGGATGGGAGGTACTTATATTACTTTGAAGCTGTATATCCAGACGGATGGTTTGCCTTAAAAGATTTCAAGGCTTTGTTCCCTAAGAGCACTATCTCTAAGAAGGCAAAGGAAAAATTCCTCTACTTGAAGTCTGTACCAGACCAGATAGTAGACTTCACTGAGCTAGATAAAAGGAATCACGTTTACAAGAAGTACCAGCCCATGACTCACCAAGCTAGATGCATGGAGGCTATGTTCCACTACCCAAGGCTATCTATTTTAGCAGAGCAAGGGCTAGGTAAAACCTTTATTAGTCTCAACCATGTTGCTATGAAAAAAGCTGAATTGGGAGTCTACAAAGCTTTAGTTTTTGCACCCAAGATAGTGTTGCGTAACTGGAAGGCTGAGACAGAATTACACACAGATTTAAAAACTATAATTTATCGAGGAGATGAACTACAGCGTAGGAAAATACGTGATCGCGTATTAGCTGGAGAGGATTGGGATGTAATTGTAACTAATTATGAGTGTGTCTCAAACACAGAAGTAAAACTCAAAGAACATGAGAAGATTGGTAAGCGCGAGATAGTTAGGGGTGACGAAGTACAGATAGCCAAGGATGGTGAATGGTACAGAGTATCTCAGGTAGAAGGTAAGGGTACTAAGCGAGAATTCATTCTTAAAGACATGAGAGTAGACTCACCTACAATTGTAAAGGCTCGAAGAAAGCTAGACAATGGTAGGTTAGTAAATTTAGACTTCAAGTTCTTTAAAGACGACTTAGATTTCCAGGTCCTATTTATGGATGAAGGTAGCCGAGTCAAAGGATATAAGAGTTCTAGGAGCCTGTCAGTAAAAGCTATAGCTGAGAAGATATCTAGTAGGTATATACTCAGCGGTACAATCACACTAGGTAATCCCTTGGATGTCTATATGCCTTACACCATCCTAAACCCACTTATCTTTGGGGCTAACTATTGGAAGTTTCGAGCTAAGTACTGCAAGTTCCCTCCCTGGAATAAGCACATCATCACAGGGTACCAGAACCTAGATGCTCTAAAAGGTAGGATGGACCCATACACCATCTCTTTTACACGAGATGACTGTTTGGACCTAAAGCCTAGAACCCTGCTTGACCGTTACTATGACCTATCACGAGAACAAGCTGAGATGTACAACGATATTATTGAGGAGGAGAGTGTCTGGATAGGAGATATTGAAATGGATGTCTCAATGCCTGTAGTTAAAATTAACAAGCTAATGCAGTTAGTTAGTGGCTTCTTGATATTACCACATACTCGAGATGACTCAGCCTGTAATAAGTGCTCAGAATTATGTGAATGCATTGAGGACGACATCTATCCCTGGAATAAGAAATGCCTGTTCTATGGGACTGAGAAGGTTGCTCATGTCAAGAAACCTGCCCGGGAGTACTTCACTTTTAAGAAGAACCCTAAGCTTGAACTGTTTATTGAAGATCTGCAGGACATAGAAGGCCAAGTAATTATCTGGACCTATTATAAGAAAGAGCTGGACGATCTTATGTGGGCTATGCATGAGGCTAAGATTAACTATGTCTTAGCATCAGAGTTCAACTGTGATCTTAAGTTTACAAATGATCAGAGCATCAAAGTGTTCGCTGGGCAGATATCTCAAGGTATTGGTATTACTCTCAACACTGCTAAGCATATGATTTACTACAGTCAAAGTCTATCTCTAGAGGATCGCTTGCAATCAATGGATCGCAATTATCGTATTGGTCAGGATTCTAAGGTTGTTGTAGCTGACTATCAATGTCCTGGCACTTTAGAAAGTACGGTGCTTAAGCTGCTACGAGATAAGCGAGATGTTAAAGACTTTATACAGAGCAGTATAGAATGCTTAGAATGTAACAACTATGACTACTGTACAGAGTGTGGCATACGCCCTTACAGTGAGGATTGTGCTCTCTACGGAATTCGAGAAGCAGCCGAGACTAAGAATACAATTAAACTAAAAACTATTAAACTAGATTAAGGAGAACTTATGAAGAATTTAAAAGGACTTTCTGGCTTACTAATCTGCATTATATGCCTAGGAACTATAGGTACGGGTATACACATGTGGTACAGAAGCTCAGATCGGGCTGAGATATTGAGAGTTTCTATGCAAGAAACTGTAGTAGAGGAAGCATCCCTAAATGCCTTCGTACATATTCCTCTCTCTCAAGAAACCCAGGATATGATTGAGTTTATTATGCATCGTAACTACAAGATCTATCCTGGCATGGCAGAAGAGATCGCAATTGCTACAGTTAAAGCTTCAGTTGAATTCAATGTGCCTTCGAACATCTTACTAGCAATCATGGATATTGAGTCAGACTATCGCTATGATGCCGTGTCTAAGGCTACTGCCGTAGGCTTAATGCAAATACATGTTGCTACATGGCTAGATTCTAAGAACAAAATCAATCTTATGCAGGCAGGTATTGCTGATTCTAAGAAAGATCTTTTTGACCCAGACACTAATATCAGAGCGGGAGCGTACATTTTACAAATGTACATGAAAGAAGGTATGCGAAAGAAGGTGGCTAACCTTGTCCAGTATGCAGCTACTCGGTATTTTGGTGGGACTAAAAACACTTACTATGCAAAGCTTATAGCTGCTCTAGGGGAGTACCAAATCTTTAATTGCACACATATTATGCAAGAAGCTCAAGTGTTAACAACCAGTATTAGGAAGCAGGATTCAGATAATGGCTAAAGGAGACGCTTACGACCCTCAGGCTAGAAAGCCTATTGACGATTGCCCATATACTCTTCCAAGAGATTATATGTCTGCTTCACAAATAAATACATACTTACGCTGCGGAAAGTGCTACTACTTTCGTTATATATTAGGTATCCAGTCTGCTCCTGCTCTACCAATGACTATGGGGTCTGCAGTGCATGAGACGTATGAGCCTATGTACCAAGCAGTTATTGATGGTGAGCCTTTATGGACACCGAAGCAGGCTAGTGAGTTTGGTATCTTCCGTCTTGAAGAAAAAGCGGAGGACGATGGGCTACCACTAGTAGGGGCTGAGAAAGATGAGTCTATAGGGGTGGTCCAGAATGTAATTTCCAGTTACGTGACACTATTAGCTCCCCATATCAAGCCCGTTGCTGTAGAGTTAGAAATTAGAGAAACCTTAGCCTGTGGAGTTCCTATTCTGGCTTACATTGACCAGATACGTGAGCCTACTCTCTTAGAGAAATCCAAGGGTCGTACAGAAAATGTAATGGTGGATTACAAGGTCACTAAAAGTAAATGGGCTGAGAGCAAGCTAGCTAATGAATTTCAGTTTAATCTGTATGCAACCATTACGGATATAAAAGACACTGAGATCCACAACTGCTCAAAGAATACTAAAGCGTTCAAAGTCAATAAGACTGTAGAGGCTGATTTCCTAGCCTCTAAACATGATTTAGCAAGTAATCTTAGAGTACTACGTCACCGCTATGCTAAGAATGTTGGTGTCCATGTAAATAATCTTGTAGAAAGTGTAGCTGATGGTATATCTAAAGGCTCATTCCCTATGGCTCCTATGGACTCATGGGCATGTAATGACCGTTTTTGCGGATACTGGCAATATTGCAGGGGTAAAAAATCTTAGTGAGGTAACAACAATGTATAGCAGGTGTGCACGCTGCTCAATAGAAGCTGAACTTTATACTTTTCAACAGAACATGTATGTGAGGATTGTTTAAATAAAATATCGGACCAGGATAGTCTATGCCCAAATTGTGGATTCTCTACAAGTGCTTCAGATGAGGTCTCAATCCTGCTAACACGGCCTAAAGCTACTGCTGAAGAGAAAGCAGCTGCTAATGAAGTACCTATCTTAGTGTGCTCGAAGTGTAAGATCCTCCATTTTGACAGTTTTACATATAAGATCCTCGAAGGTCTTCGATAGTTCTAATAAAGCCCTACCTACTAGGTAGGGCTTTATTAAGTATATCCCCCCCCCCCCTTTAGCTACCCTACCTCTAATTATTACTCAGTAAGTCATTAGTATATCTAAGAATTACCTTATAATATAAAATAGTATATATTAGTAAAATAAATATTGACGTCCTTAATTCTGAGGAGTAGTTTACTCAAACTAAACAGCATAACTTTAAGTTAATAGATCGAGTACAAGCTTATTCTATTCTTGACTAAGTTACCGTAGTATAGTAATATATCTACAGTTGTTACAGAGATATTTGGCCTGTGCAATTAAATGAAAATAAATACTTCAGTTAAATGTAAACAGTTCCCAGTATCTCAGTAACCAAACTTACAGGAGGCCCGATGAGCCAGGAAGCTAGTACGGAAAAAGACAGTGTTAAAAATATTGGTCTATCTCCAACTGAGACAATGGATTCCGTTAAATTTGTCACAAAGTATCTAAGTGTTAGTAAAGCCCCAATTATCTTAGATAAACATATCAGGGGGAAGAAAATTCATGAGTGGATAGTTATGTACCGAAACACTGATCTTCCTATGGATGAGCGGTTAAAGTATCGGGACTATGTTATCTATAATGTCTTTTACTTATTTCCATATGTACTATCTCGAAGGCGTCTGCGCTTCTCCTTGTTTGATGAAGCTCTACAGCAACTTGTGATAGGTACTATCCAGGCAATTGATAACTATGATTATGTAAATTACTCGAGATTTACAGTGTATCTATCTAAGTACATCACAGAGTCCATTAGCATCTGTATGCAAGATGACACTTTGATCACCATTCCAAACTCTGCACGAAAGAAGATTATTAAGAATCTTCGAGAGCAGAATGAACAGAATGAGATAGAAGGGGATTCTAGGGTAGTTCAGGTAGCTGGAGATCCAGTTAATCCTTCTAACTCAGATACTCACCCAAACGTATTAGGCTGTTTTTATCAAGGAGAAGAGTATTTGGAGGAGATAGGTTATTCTTCTATGAGTGATGACGACGATCCAGATATCTACACCGCTGTAGAAACTAAGGAATACCTTAAAGTCTTAGAGTTTGCTCTAAGCGAGGAGGGTGAGGTCCTTACAGACAAAGAGCGTTTAGTAGTCACATACCGCTTTGGTATCTTTGGTGCACCTAAGCTAACCTTAAAGCAGGTAGCAGAGATGTTTCACTCTCATGGATGGCGTGCCACCATTGAATGGATCTTCCAGTTAGAGAAGCGTGCCACTGAGAAGCTACAGAAATTCATGAAGAAATGTGGCCTTACTGAGGGCCTAGCAGTCAGATAATTTAAGCACCACACCCAACAACACTACAACAACTAGAAGGGTACTATCATGGGCGACGAAGAAGTAGGAATTGCACAAGAAGCGAGCAATCTTGTAGATGAGGTAAAGACAGATGTAGCTAATGCCTCATTATCATCAATTATTGATCAAGAGTACGTTAAAGACAATGTTCTTGATGTAGCGCAGGTACTGCAGAGTTCAAAAGACCTGCTAGCCACAGGGCAAGCATCTTTTAACACAATGAATGAATTGTCTGAGTGGAACTCAGCCTCAGAAGTTATTGCTAATATCAAGACTCTTAACGAGTTTCTTATTCAGGTCGTATATGCTGTGGAGGCAGTAGTCTTAACCATCGACAATGCTAAAGACTACATTACCTCAGAAGATAAGCTGGATATGGCCGTCACTATTGTTGATAACGCATTGAAGCTCCCTTGGTACTTAGAAGGTATTGATGGTCTTGTACTAAAAATGCTTATCTCTTCAACAGTAACTTTTGTTAATAAAATAGGCGGTCAGACCTGGGACTTATCAGGTATCTTGAGGCACCTACAACAAGGTAAGGAAATTCTAGAGCGGTAAGCACTCCCCCACCCCTCTGCAAACCGTTCTAGAAGCATGAAAAGCCCCAACATGAAGTTGAGGCTTTTTTTGTTATAAGACCGTGACTAATGTATGAACCACACTTTAGTAATCTCTAATAGGAGCATTAAAATGAATTAGCGACTTAAGTTTTACTTGGAGGGGACCCAGTATTACTTACCAGTTATTACTGGGAGAAGTACTAACACTTAACACAAAAAGGATTTAACTATGGCTAAATTTGAACTAGTAACAGTATCAACGAACGAGAATGATGCAGTATTGGCAGTAGATGAGGAGGGTTTTCACAAACTCAGTAATGGTGAGCAGGCTCTGATCACAGATACCCCCCACTTTTACAACATCGTACAGCCTGGTTCTGTTAAGAAAAATCCTGCGCTTAAGAAATTTAAAGGCAAGTTTATGAATGCTGAGCTTGGCCTGGACTTCGAGCAAAAACGTTTTGTTTACATCGGTAACTTCGCAGAAGGTCGTAACCACTTTCCCCCATTCGTGGAAGGCGATAACTCAGAGCCTCTATGTAAATCCTATGATGGCATTGTACCTGCTTTTAATGCTGAGCAACCTGGTGCAGCCTTATGCAGTGAATGCCCATTCGGTGATTTAATGTGGAAAGATGGTAACAAGCCTGAGTGTGCTAAGTATCTTGAGTTACTTCTACTTGATGTGGATATCAAGTACCCAATGGTACTTCCTATGAAGGGGACTTCCTTAGGCGCATGGAACCTATTCAAGAAGTCTATTACTCAGAAGATCAGGCTATCCAATGAGTTCAACAAGCTCGTTAAGCTGGGTCTGAAGAAAGTTGACAATCCACCTGAAGGTTATGTGGATGTAACTACTTGTGTAATCCAGGTAACTATGAGTGACGAAGGTACTTACTATGTCCCTAGCTTTGAATTGGTAGAGGCTCCAGAGCTAGATCAACAAGCTCTACTTCCTCTAATCAATCACTATGGTTACAAGTTTATTACTGAAGCTGCTATTGCTCGGGAAGCTAAGAAGCTTGAGTACGAGCAGAACAGCACTATTGGTAATCAAGCCCTTTTTGAGTCTGCTCCAGAAGCTCAGGTAGAACTAGGTGATGATGCTGCTGAAAGTGACGAAGAGTTTGACGTATAATTAGTCACTTACTCTTAAGTTCTTAACCCCTTAATACAACCTGAAGGACATGTTATGACAAAATCGGATTTAGTTAAACAGATGGCTGCAGAGTTTGACCTTACACAAAAGGCCGCCGCTGCACAGATTGCATTTGTTCTAGACACAGTAACTACTGCTGCAAAAGAAGACGGTCGCGTTCAATTTGACCAACATATCTTCGTTAAGAAAGACCGTGCAGCTCGCAAGGGCCGTAACCCACAAACTGGTGCGGTTATCGAGATCCCTGCAAAAAGTGTAGTTACTTACAAATTCACTGGTTAATTAGTGAGTTGGTGGTGAAGCCTAAGCTCCACCACCTTTTTTTAATTTAATGGAGGTCGAATGTCGAATCACAATTGGGATGCTCTGGTAGAAGAGCTAAATAACTTGAAAGCACTACCACTTAGCTACTCGAAAATGAATACGCTATTTAACTGCCCATTGCGTTATCAGCACCAGTACATTGAAAAGTCTGAGCGTGGAATACCTAAGGTTAAAGAGCCTGCTGTTGTAGGCAAACTGATCCATAATATCTTCGAGACTTGTGTTAATAGAGGTAATACCTTTGGATTTGAGGATGATGTAGTTGATTTCAATCGTGTCTGGGCTTCTATCTGTAAGCAAACTCCCTTAACTGGGAAAGAATACGATATGGCTCAAGATCAAAAAATTCATGCACATAAGGTGTATAAACGTATGGTTGAGATCCTTAAGAAACAAAAGTTCACGTCAATCCCAGAACTACAAGTTATCTGTACAAAAGACCTCAGAGTTGTTCGGCAAGCTAAATGGCCTGCACGGCTCCTGTTTGGATACATAGATTATTTTGGTATCAGTCCAAAGGGTACTAAGGCCTTAGTTATTGACTACAAGACTCATAAAAAAACTGACGATAATGCAGAAACTGTGGATGTCCAGACACGTATCTATGGATTTTTAATTATGTTGATGTTTCCCACTATCCAGACTTTGAAAATTGGTGCTGCGTATATACCAGACGAACTAGTAGAAGCACCAGTTACTTTTACTAGAGAAAATATTGGTCAGTATGAAAGCTACGTATTTGATATTTTATGCAAATACAGGGATGCCCTAGTAACAGCTAATTCTATAGGGTTTGAACCTATCACGAGTAAGAACTGTGATTGGTGTAACTTCCATACTAAGTGCCCTCTTATGATTGCTAAAGCAGAGAAGAAAGCAGCACGCAAAGCTAAGGCAGACGCTAAGAAGGGTTAATCAATACTATATACGGTTGGGCTACACAGCAGGCATCTTCGGGTGCCTGCTGTTGCTTGTGCCGTACAAACAAATTAGCTAAGGTGACTAAATGGCAGAGGCAAAGGCTAAGAAGACACGAACACGTACTTCCAAGCGCGGAGGTACTGTAAATAAGAAAGCTCTTACTAAACTGTGGAGCTGTGTACCAATTAATGAATGGCTGATGTACTTTCGAGAGATTGCTCCTGATCAAAAGTGGCAACAAGCATCCTCGTCAATTGTACGTTGTTGCTGCCCTTACCATGATGAGAAGAGCCCCTCTTTTACAATCAACTTTGCTAAAGGCTTTGCTCGGTGTTTTGGTAGTTGTGAAAAGTATGTGTCAGACCCTATCTCACTAGTAGCTAAGTTAAAAAACTGTGGCACTCGTGAAGCACAACTATCCATCTATGAGCGATTCAATCTGCAAGATACATTTAGTATTAGCTCAGATAATTTAGATCACTATGTCCAGATCTCAGAGATGAAGAAGGCAGCAGCCACAGCTTTCCAACAGGTTACTGCAGAGCTTATCCGAGAAGATCCACCACACTTGGCATACTGCAAGAATGCTCTGTACTACCTTACAGAAGTTCGTAAGATTCCACTGAATACGTTACATGCCTTACCTGTAGGAATCTTTGCCAAGCCAATTCATGTAAAGAAGTATATGCCTGAGATGGCAATGCACCAGCTCTATGATGAGTACTTTGCGAAGTACAACAATAACAACTTCTGGGGAGCTATTGCGTTCCACTACAATGACTCCCCAGGAAGTATCTCCCGCTTCAAGCTCAAGATACAGAACAAGAATATCCTAGCACAGTTTAAAAATGACATCACACAAGTTCCTGAGCACCAGAGCAAACTCACTTTTGATAAGCAGATGCCTTATGTAGAAGATTCTTTTGCTGAAGGGGTAGGGCTATTTGGTCTATTTACTTACCGTCACATGCTTGGTAAAGAAGATGTAAATGCTTACGTCACTGAAGGTGAGTTCGATGCTCTGTCTGTTATGGCTGCACAGCTTGATGCTGATCGTCCTGAGTTCATGATCCTATGTGCTGGTGGTAAAGGATCAACAGATATCTCAGCTCTACGTGAGTATGGTGTAAAGACTGCTTGGTTAGTTCCTGATCATCCAAGCCAATCGGGTAATGGGTGGGCTCAAGGAATCTTAGGTAAAAAGGTGAACTTCCAAGAGTCTGCAGACCTGTACGCACTAACAGTCAAGCTTTTCATGTGGCCTGTAGAGATGCAAGGCTTTGATCTTGATGAAGCTGTGCTTACTAATGGGTACAATCTTGTCTCGGATTATATCTTCCGTAAACGTAATGACTATTTCATCAATGCTACACCTTGGGTTCGATCTCTATGTGATAAAGAGATTGAGTCAGTAGAGCTTAATACTAAGACTGAGCTGGGTAAGTTAGTAATCGCTGATGAATCTTATGGAGTTCGTAAGGCTAACTTGGTAGATGAGAGGTCAAGAAAATTAGCAGAGGTTATAGGTCGCTGGTTTAGATACATCCATGACCACACAGACAAAGCTAATTTTATCCAATACTACGCCACTGAAGTTGGCGTAGACATTTCAAAGTTAGACTCGGTCAATGATTCGCTCTACTCCTTAGATACTGTTAATGGGGTAACTCAGAAGATCGAGGACAGTTTTACCTTATTATTTTCATTTGCATACTACGAGCGAAGAGCATCCGGGAATGTGTACCAGCTATGGGTTAAGCATCGTGAAGAGTTAATCGAGATGAATATGCAGGACGGGCAGTTACAGAACATTATGTGTCAGTATGCAGGTAAGAACATTGTGAGTTGGTTAGATAACTTACTGGGCCCCAACCAAATCCTACTAGAAGGTACGGATGGAAAGGAAGCTTTGGAAACAGATAAGGTAAAACGTCGTAATGCTGCTCATTTAATTAAGAGAGCTACGGAGAACTTGATCCACTTAGCAGAGCCTAAAGACGATCTAGCACGTTTCGCACAAGGTGTTCACTATCTAGATCTACCAGCAGCAGCTAAACGAGAAAACTGCATGTACTTTGTTAATGGCAAGAAGATCTTTCGCGGTGATTTCAAACCAGATAACCGTCTAGATTGGACTCAGCTTGAGAACATTGTAGATAATAACATTCTCTTTGAGCAGTTAAATGCTGATAGTAAGTGGTCATTTGTGAATACAACGAATGACTTAGAACAAGCTACCCAGATTGATCTGAAAGACCTATTTAAGAAGGTTCGTAAGCTAGTAGATGGGTGGAAATTTGAGAATCATGATGTCATTGCTGAATACTTGACTGCTTATATAATGTCAGTCCCAGTAATGCGAGCAGTAGGTGATGTAAACATTACTTATGTGACTGGTGAAAAAGAGTCAGGTAAGACTTCACTTGTTAACGGTCTCTTGGGTGGTGATGAAAATAGCTCTATTACACCATCTATTTTAGAGTCTGCTGTAACTAACTTCGATGCTTCTCCTGCCGCTATGTATCAGATGATGGAAGGTTCTAGCTTAATGTTCGTGCTAGATGAGGCTGAGTTTTCTAATAGCCATAATACTAAGCATGACCAGCAGAATAAAGAGATCGTTCGTATGTTGTACTCTATGCCTATGGGTGGAGTAACAATTCGTCGTGGGGGTGCTACTAAAGACCAAACAGTGAGCTACAAATTACGTATGCCTGTTATGATGGCTGGTATTAACTTACCTGCTGACTCCACATTCTTATCTCGTGTGTTTGTTGTTTATACAGAAAAAGATAGGGCACGTAAACACTTAGGTGACTACATTGCTCAGCACTTCTCCGATGAAGAGTTAGAGAAGATTCGTCACGATGTGACTCTGTGTATGCTCCCATACATTCCTAAAATTATCACTCGTAGGACTCAGCTACGGGAACAGTTATCTAATATTGGTGGTGAGATTGCACATATCTCTAACCGATTCCTTGGAAGTATTCTGACCCCCTTAACAGTGTATGACCTCTTAGGCTATGACGCTGAGAAAATCTACAAGACCATCCTATTTAAGTATAAGGACCGTCTTGAGGCTATACACAATGATGACTCTCAAGCAGATGTTATTACAGCATGCCTGTTCAGTAAGGCTGTGAAGGTAACAACTGATGAGAACATCCAAGACTTCGTAAGTGCTCGTCACCTTATCATGAGCCATGAATACAATATATTAAATCAGTCAGACTGTGGTGTGTATTACTTGCCAGATCCAGGGACTGACATGATTATAATTGTATGGCGACAAGCTAAATACGATGTTTTGAAGTATAGCCCACATGCACAGATCGAGGAGCAAGCTCTGCGGGAGCAGGCTCAGAAAAGTAACTTTGTTATTGCTGACATTTCAACCGATCAAGATGCATACATTAGAGAATCCCTGGCTTTAAGGGATGTTAAGAATGCTTCTCAGTACACAGTGCTAGATGCAGCGTATTTGATAACAATGACTGATGCCATAGGCCAACGGATCACGTCTTTTCGTGAAAAGGCTGAACGAGACTTCAAAGCTGAGGATGAAGCAGCTAGTACTCTCGATCCAGCTAAACCTACTAACCAGATTAAGAGCAAAATAAGGTCTGTGAAGAAAGGGAAGCCTAGAGCTAAACCTGTTGTTCGAGCAGAGGACAACATAAACCTAGAGGGTGAAATGCCAGACGATTCTGAATTTGACTTCTAGATAATCTAGGGGGTCAGTTCAGGCTGGCCCCCAATCCATTGTAGGCACGTACCCCTACAGAAGGGATTAAAAGTATGACAGATAGTATAGACAGCATAAACGATACAGATGATGCAGATGATCAACCGAAACACCGCTTAGTAAAGTATGACACCTGCACAGGGTGTAGGCTCCTCGATGACCCTATCATGCGCCCAGAACCTATCATCGAGAATGACATCTTGATAGTAGGTGGATACCCAACAAGCAGAGACATTGAAAAAGGCCCGTTCATGAGTAAGGGGGGTTACTTAGTCCGTAATATCCTAAAGGATACAATCATGAAGATGGACGTAACAAATACTCCATCTATTGCTTATACCTACGGTTTAAAGTGCTGCCCAGATTCAATCGAGTACAAAGTAAAGAAAGAGGATATTGATTGTTGCAAGAGAAACTTGTGGGCACGAATAGATAGAACTAGGCCAAAGCTTATTATTGCACTAGGTAAAGACGCTTTGATGAGCTTAGGTATTAGTCTATCGGTTACTAAGGTTCGAGGCGCAGTAATACGCGCAAACCTGCAAGGCACAATGGTTCCTGTAATAGGATCTTTCCACCCAGTAGCAGTTCTCAGAGACCCAGGACTAGTCCCAATCTTTAAGAATGACCTGAAGAAAGCTCTGCAATATGTAACCTCAGAGTTTGAGAACGAAGCTTTTGATATTAGAATGCCTATCAAGTATAACGATATCATTGCACAATTTACGGAGTGGGAGAGGGCCCTAAATGCTTCACAAGAAAAGGGTAAAAAGTTATTAACAGGTATTGATACGGAGACCACATCTTTACAGGCTTTTAATCCTATAGAGAGAATGATCGCAATATCAGTATCGTTCCACAACAATCAAGGCTTTGCCTTTCCTTGGAAGCATAGAGAGTTCCCATTCACAGAACAGGAGATGCAGGGTATTTATGAAACATTTAATAACCTCTTACAGCATCCGGCTCTTGCAGTATCAATGCATAATGCTAAATTTGACCAGCAGTGGTTAAAACATAAAGAGAAGCTTAAGTGCCCGATGGCATCTTGGGATACTCAGATAGTAGAACACATACTTGATGAGGATAAGAAAGGTAATTACTCCTTGAAGACCCTAACAGCTGACCGCTTTCCAGGGTCTGCAAAGTATGAGGCACTACTACAAGGTGAGCTACAAAGGATTCGTAATGAGAGGACTGAGAACTACAAGGAAATTGTTAAGGTCTATGCTGACTCATTAAAAGATGTATTCGTTCCTTATTGGATTAGTTTAACCAATGATGAACGAACTGCTAGGAGGTTCAGGTTCTTGGATGAGTTAGGGATTCCGTTAGAAGTATCTTCGGCACTCACTAATATTAGGTATAAAAAGCTTACTAAGGCTAATTGGGAGTATGACGAAAATGGTGTGTTGTTGAATATGCACACTGATCAATTACTAAAGTCATGCTCTACTGCCCTATTCACTAAGCTTAAAAGGATTCCTCCAGAGATACTCGGCGTGGAAGGCCATCCTGATATGCCACAGACTCCAGTGTTACCTGAGGATGTAACCTTCGAGGATATTGATCCTGCTATTATGCTCCGTTATGCAGCTATTGATGCAATCGTTACACGCAAGATTGCGTTTGAGCAGATCGAAGAGATGACTGAGGAAGATAACAATATTGCGAAGTTAGCAGAGAAGCAACATTTCAAGACTAGGCCTGCTCGATGGGCAATGAACAAGTTCTCTAATCCTATGCAACACATTATTAGTGGTATGGAATACACTGGTGTAAATATGGATAGAGAGAATATCCAGAAGTATATTGACCAATTAGATGTCTCAGCGGCTGAAGCTAAAGAGACATTTAATAATCAAGCTGGGTACGAAGTAAATCCAGGATCAGCAGTGGAACTAAGTAAGTTGTTATATGACGAGCTAGGTTTTCCTGTCCTAAAACTAACTGATTCAGGTCAACCTAGTACTGATGCTGAGACTATTAAGTTCTTAGCAGATGAAAACGATAATCCTATCTTAGAGGCTTTGTTGATATACCGCAAGCTAACAAAGTGTCGAGATACTTATCTGAAGAACTGGCTAAATATGTCTGCTATTGATGGACATTTACATGGTCAGTTTAACTTAACAGGGACCGCTACCTACCGTCTAAGTAGTAGTTCGCCAAATCTGCAGAATGTCCCATACCAGTTAAAAGAGGCAAACCTTAACTTAAAAGCATTGTTCCTTCCAGACTCAGACGAGTATGACTTTTATGACCTGGATATAGCCAATGCTGAGATGAGGGTTTTATGTGCGTATAGTCGAGACGAAGCCTTGATTAATGCGTTTAATACTGGGAAAGACTTACACTGTCTTACTGCTGCTGGCATAAGTGGTATTGACTACGATTTGATATATGCCAACAAGGAAGATAAGACTACTGAGGAATATCGTGTTCGTCAGATAGCAAAAAAAGTGAATTTCGGTTAATGTGGCTGAAGTAAAACTCGCTCAATTGCTGGAACACCCTACTCCCAAATAGTGAATTCTATGGAGACGATTATGAAAAATTCCGAGAATACTAAATGGTCACGTGATTACTCTGCATGTCAGAGATGTGGCACTACTGAAATACCTCATCGTAACTATGGCCTTTGTAGAAAATGTTTTAAGTATAAAGTGTATCGTAACCTTCCCCAAGTATGTCCTGGGTGCGGAAACACCTTTACACCACTAAACAAGCAGGACAAAACAAGCTATAGAAAATTCTGTACTCCTAAATGTCGTAATGCTTATAGGGTTGAGAATAACCTTATGCCATCCAAGCCTGCAAAGTATAAGACAAAAGCACAGTTCTTAGTAGCTGTAGAAAAAATTATACTAGGTAAGGGCAGGTACGTAACTATGGATGAGCTTTGTGCTGAATTAAAAGTGTGCGGGAATAGTACTTTTAAGAAGTGGAATGTTTCTATACTAGGTACTCATAATAAACTAGGGATTAAAAAACCTGTTAGTGTAGTTACTGAGATAGTTATTGGAGGTATTCAAGACCTACTTCCAGACATGATCAGAGAAGCTACTTTTGAGGATTTAATATCTAGTAAAGGAATGGTACTCCGCTTTGATCTATATTCAGAAAAATATAGATTACTCATTGAAGTCGATGGGTCACAACACAAAGAGGGTCATGATTGGTACTCAGAGCATCGAGCATCTAACGATAGAGCTAAAGAGGATTTTGCAAAGAAGAATTACCTCAACCTATTAAGGATTCCTTTTACTAAGAGTCATAAGATAGATATTGAGGAAGTCCGAAAGGTAGTCAGTAGAATAGTAGAGCTAGGAGTTCAGGATCGTAAGGCCTGTGAAGCTAAGCCATTTATTGGTGAATGCCGACAATTCACAGGATGGGGCAATCAGCAGCCAGAGGTAGTAGGGATACTACCAAATGGTCCAACGACTCATAGGCCGTCTAGAACAGATGGCACTAGGACGGAATCTTCCGTAACATGGCGAGACAGGGCATAAACTCCTGTAAGGTATAGTCTAGTCCCTTATGAAAGTAAGGGTAGTAACGACAATTTTCTGTATGGGTGCAGAATCACTAGCAAAACAGCTATGGGCTGATATGAGGATCAAGGTAACGGACGAAGAGGCTCAGGATTATCTGAACCAATTCTTTGTCACGTACCCGAAGGTCCAAGACTACATTGCTAATACTCAGAACATGGCTAGCACCTTTGGATACACAACAACTTTTACTGGGCGAAGACGTCGTTTTCCTATCATCCAGTATAACCGAGGCATGCAAGGTCGTGTAAGTAGGCAGGCAGTAAACGCCAGGATCCAGTCTACTAGCTCGGACTTAGTGCAACGCAACATGATTGAGCTACATAAGGCTATCCGGCCTCTCGGTGGAAGACTAATTCTAACCGTGCATGACTCAATAGGTTTTCAAGTACCAAAGGGCACTAGAGGGATGGCTACTCTTTTGGATAATGTTATCCGTAAAAAGACAGCTAAGATGTTTCCTTGGATGCCTGTCGAATGGATATTCGATGTGGCTAAAGGTCCGAACTATGGGAACTGTAAGTACAAGGTTGAGGATTAATAAAATAATCACTTCAATCAAGTTCTAAAAGACCCATGATTATTGTTACAAGATATTGTGATACCAGGAGTTATCTCATATGCACGAGGGTGCAAAGATGACTAATGGACAAGGTTACGACTTAATCATTACCTTCGTCGGACATGAAGTACGTGTGTTTCTTTGCAATGGGGCTGTTCTGTCTGGAGAGCTAAAATCATTAGAAGGGAAGCACATCCGTATTAAGAAGTCCGGAGCAGAAGGTTTAGAGGCAGTAGTAAACTTGGACCACATGGTTAGCATAACCAAGGTATAATTTTCGACTAGAGATTGAACGACAACATCTGGAGAGTAAAGCTCTCCACTAGATGTAGTCCTGCTTGTTTCACAGCAGGACATCCAGGATCTGCAGACTCGAGTTCTCCCGGGTCCTATGTATGTACTATCAGTAGTCAAAATTTCACAGTTCAGTTAAAGATTAAACTAATATGCAGTCAAGCAAAAGGCTAGCAGAGTAAAGCTCTGCAGACTAGCTTAGAGCACCTTTGGGAATCCAGCGATTCCTTTACACTACTCAGATATTAGTGAATAAGATACAGGATTAAAATGCTTTAGATAGGAACGAAAGTTACTTAGGGAGGTAAAGCCTCTCAGACTAAGTAGCCTTCAATAGACTTCAGAGTTCACACAACTCCAGTTACCTTACGCTACGCTTTATGTAACTGGAGTTGATGCTACCTACTGAAGTCTATTGAAAGCGCCCGGATAGAAGAAGGAATCAGTAAAGCATGTAAGACTTTTTTGTTTAGAGAAATACCCATTATTTCAGGGAGGTAAAGCCTCTCATAAGAAATAGCCGGTACGGAACGTCTTCAGCGGACGCAAGGTAAACTTTTCGGAGGATCTCACAGGTGAGATCTCATGCTCCTCAAGTAAACCTAGCTACCCGCCATGACGTTCCGTACCGGCCCAGAGATGAATAATCAGTAAACAAAGGAAAGAGAGTAACAAATTATGTTTAGAGAAATACCCGTTATTTCAGGGAGGTAAAGCCTCTCATACGAAGTAGCAGATCATACGCCCGAACATCCAACCGTCCTAGGTATGTGAGTACACGCCGTCTAGGTCTTCGACCTTGCACCGGCGTACACACAAATACCCAGACTTCTGGATGCTCGGCTCCTGATCTGCAGTAAGAAGAATCAGTAAACATAACAGTAAGGGTGTATAGCTCAGTTGGTAGAGCCGACCGCTCATAACGGTCTGGTCCCAGGTTCGATCCCTGTTGCGCCCACCAGTAACAAAGTTAAACCATTTAGAGAACGTACAGTTAGTTCAGAGAAGTAAAGCTCCTCATACGAATTAGCTGGCACACGTTTAGTCTACTCTATCTCCAGGTAATTTGGCTCCCGATCTCACTATGTCTTCGACATCTATTCATCGAGATGCAAAATAACCTGGCTTCCGAGTAACTAAACTGTGCCTGCATAAGTGAAAAATCAGTAAATGGTAAGCACGAAATCTACTCCTCCTAACCTAAACAAGCTGTTGCCTTGATCGAGCAATGAAGGCTGGGGTTAGGAGGCGAGTAGACTCGGAAGAAAGTCTATTTTTTAACAACTAACCTATCACACTAAGGAGAACATCATGTACAAACAAGCCGCACAACTGAAGCTACGGTTCGATTCCAAAGTAGGACAAATCACAGCAGAAGATCTTTTCGACCTACCTCTTACCTCTAAGAACAAAGCCTGCCTCGATGATATCGCTAAGGGTCTGCATCGTGAGATTAAAGACGGTGAAGAAGAAAGCTTTGTTGTCAGCAAGTCTCGTGGCAATGCTCTATTAGAGCTCAAGTTCAATATCGTTAAAAGTGTTATTGCAGACAAGATCGAAGCAGCTCAGGCAGCGCAGAACAAAGCTGAGACAGTAGCTAAGCGTACCAAGCTTATGGCTAAGATTGCTGAGAAGCAGGATTCAGCTCTTGACGAGAAATCACTTGAGGAGTTGCAGGCTGAGTTAGCTGCTACTAAGTAACTATTAATAAAAATTTCTGGGGGGGGAACTATGCCAAACTTCGACACTTTTAGAGATGCAGTACACGTTCAGTTTACTAAGATGGCTAAGCTAGAGTTGTTTCAAACTGAAGTGGATAAAGACAAATTGTGGGAGACGTACTTGGCTAGTTTCCCTGCCGGCACTAACCCAATCTACAAAGAGCGTACTAAGCATGATTGTACGTGTTGTAAACAGTTCATTCGTGCTTGTGGCAGCGTTGTAGCTGTAGTTGACAACAAGCTGGTATCCATTTGGGATATCGAAGTAGACGGCTTCTTCCAAGAGGTAGCTAACGCTATGTCTGCTCTGGTTAAGTCCTACCTCATCAAGAATCTGTATCTGCACGATGTCCGAGCACTTGGTAACAAGGCAACTCACCAGGAGCTAGAAGGAGGTGAAGTCCTTACTTGGAGTCACTTTTACTTTAAGCTCCCTACAAAATTTATAGCCACAGGCGATACGCTAGGCTCTAAGTTATCTGAAGCTCGTAGCACTAAGGACGTATTTAAGCGGGGAGTCTCTGAGATCTCTGATACATCAATTGCTATAGTAATTGAGTTGATTAAGCAAAAGGCTATCTACCGTGGTGAAGAGTTCTTAGGCATAGTAAAAGCTTTTGCTGAGGAAAAAGCAGTGTTTAATATGATCAGTAATCTAGTAGAGCGGGATATCTTCTGCTGGTTACGTTCTATGTCTATAGGTGGTGCAGCTGCACGAGTACGTAATACATCTATTGGTACATTGCTAGTGGATCTTTCTTCTGGTATGGAACTGGATGCAGCAGTTCGCTTGTTTGAGAGCAAGGTAGCTCCATCGAACTACAAGCGTCCTACTTCAATAATTACGAAGAGCATGATTGAAAAGGCTGAAAAGACAGTCAACGAGTTAGGCATTGGTGCATCTCTACAACGGCGCTATGCAATCATGGAGGACATCAACGCTACCAATATCCTTTTTGCTAACCGATCAGCTAAAAAGATTATGAATCCTTTTGAGGAACTCAAGCATGAGGTTCCTACCAATATCAAGAGCCTTAACAAGGTCACTGAGATTGGTATTGAGGAGTTCATTAGCACGGTACTGCCTAAGGTCAACAGTGTAGAGCTAATGTTTGAGAACACTCACGAGAACAACTTAGTGAGTCTCATTGCTCCTACAGATCTGACTGCTCCGAACATTTTCAAGTGGGCTAACAACTACACTTGGTCTTATGCAAATGAAGTGACTGATTCAATCAAGACTCGGGTCAAAGCTGCTGGAGGTGATGTTGGTGGTGTATTACGTTTCTCTATACAGTGGAATGAGAAGAAGGATAACCAAGATGATCTAGATGCACATTGTCTGGAGCCTACAGGTGGTCTGATCCACTACCGTAATAAGGGATGCCGGCATGAGTCTTCTGGTATGCTGGATGTTGATATTCAAGATCCAGGTCAGAACATTGCCGTAGAGAATATTACGTACAATAACAAAAGTAAGATGCCTGAGGGTGATTACTCCTTCATGGTTCATAACTATTCCAAGCATGGTGGAAAATCTGGCTTTACTGCTGAGATCGAATTTGATGGTAAGATTCAAACTTTCTACTATCCTAAGCCTCTACGTAGCTCCCAGAAAGTTAAGGTAGCTATTATTAATTTGAGTGCTTCTGGCGTGTTCTCGGTAGGTAAGTCTCTTCCAGAGGCTAACGCTTCTAAAGAGCTGTGGAATATTCCTACCCATCAGTTCCACAAAGTATCAGTTATGATGCACTCACCTAATCACTGGGATGAGCAGGGAGTTGGTAACAAGCACTTCTTCTTCATGTTAGAGGGTTGTAAGAATGATGAGCCTTCTCGTGGATTCTACAATGAGTTCTTAGATGAGCGACTTAGTGAGCATCGCAAGGTGTTTGAAATGTTAGGTTCTAAGATGAAGACAGCTCCATCCGAGAATCAGCTCAGTGGGTTAGGCTTCTCATCTACACAACGTAATCATGTCTTCGCTAAGGTAGAGGGTACATTCTCACAGACCTTGAAGATCTTGTTTTAAAACGCCCTCTCTGCCTCTGAGAATTATCCTAATTACTCATGCACACTTACGAGGAGTCAGCACTGGATACGAGTCTGTCCTACTGCTTGCTTATTGAGGACTCAACGGTTGGTACTTACGTTAGTACCCTGCTAGGTGATTAGGAGCCTAGTAGCTTTTAGTTGGTGCTGAAAAATGTAGCGAAGCCTACTGGTCTAGGTAAATGAAGAGTCCTACCACATCTCTGCTAGCGGCTGTTAACTCAGTGAGACTAGAGTCTGCAATAGCTGTTGCAGAACTAAGTATATGACGGTAGGGGGGACGAAAGGGCCTCTTAAACACAAGGCCAGCAACTAATTATCTTACCTACCAAGTCGTAGGAAAAGGAACGGAATCGTTGTAAAGCGATTCTAGCTAATCTACTAAGTCTCTGATGAGTGTATAGGGTTCGATTCCCTTCAGGGTTTTCCTGTCACGTGGTGTGAATTAAGGCTTAAGACCGGAGGTTTGAATCCTTCCGCTTAGTAGTTTATTTAGGAGACGTAATGTCAGACACAATCATAGTCTGTAAAGACGAAGCTCTCGTAGAGGAGCTTAACGAAGCTACCCCAGACAACGTTAAAGTTGTTGGTCTTGTAGGTGCTGGTCATCTGCAAAATGCAGAAGCAACATTCCTTTTACAGGCACATGAATATCAACTAGCCCCTTGCCGAGCCTATGTCGAAGGCCTGGGTAAGAAGACTCGTAGACGAGGCCAGCGACAGGCTTACAATAACTATTAACAATTATGGGCTAGAGGCGGTCTTGTTATTCCTGGTACCAGGATCACCAAGAACGGCGACTCTTATAAAGCGGATATAACTCAGGGGCAGGTACCAAGAACTGAGGGAAATAAGTGTAGCGAGGTTCGACTCCTTGCCTACCCTCTCATTCACAGGGGCAGACTAGATCGTTTCATAACCTTTACAAAGTTAGTTGAAGCCTCATCTTTAGTACTGCGTAAAATGCATTCTGATCTTGACACATTGCCTATTGCAACCAATCTGCGTTACCCCTACATACACAGCTCTCTGTGCCCTGTATGCCGTACTGACACCATTTTATACAAAGGCATTCCAGTCACGTTCAAGTATTCTCCAGTAGAACCTTCAGCTATTCTTGACACAGTATATGAGTTGATAATGCAGCCTAATGGTGAAGTTACTATTGACTGGGCAGGTGAATTAGATGTGGATGGTGATAAGTTTGAGGATGCTATTATGGGTTATGTACATGATGGTGGTATGTGTGGTGGGATGAATCCTATACTAGGTCGGAAGTTAAAGACTGGTGTGCCTCAACCAGATTCTATCTGCCTTAATGCTATTAAAAAAGCTGCTATGCAGGCAAAGAAGAAGTTCAACTTTACCCCTGGACCATGCTATGTCCGAGTCTTTAGTAGACACTCCTTCTACCTTAGGTAAATCTATTACTGCTAGTATTGCTGAACCACCTAGTAGTTACACTGGTGGGTGTGGATCGCCTAGAGACTGTTAAACGTAAGAAGCCCAGACAGTAATTTGTCTGGGCTTCTTTTTTAGCTATTGTGAACAGGTAAAGTTCAGCATGTTACTAATGACTCTGCAACAGAACCATCCGAACACCATGCTATGTAAGATGTCGTCTGGCTTGGTAGGATACCTACGCCAGACACGCCTACCTTTCCCTAATTCCTCACCGATGACCTCTTCTTTTATAGCCAAGAGATCGTTTTTAAAGGGTTTGAAATCTTCCCAACAACAAGTTCTAACTTCTTTCTGGCGCATTGCCATGATAAAACCATCAATCATAGTTGTGCGGTTTACTGTATAACGTTGAGCTGCTTCGTCCCAGTTATAAGGTTTACTCTGCTCCGTGTACATGACTGGAATAACACGAACACCAGGCACTAGGGCAGCTAACTGACTCATCGCGAAGTTACCACCACCATGATCACCGAACACCATAGTTAGTTTAAAGCGATTAGCATGGTAAGCAATATTTTCAACGTGCTTAGTAGGCTCACCACCTGAGTATATCTTGTTAAAAATGTTCCAGAATTTCCCACGCTCAGGCCATATAGCGTAAACACTGAGTGTTGTTCTACTTGTACCGTTACCTCCACCACCCCCCCAATCAATACCTGCTACTAAGTGAGCAGCACCAGTCGAGTTGGCAGGGGATCTAATGTCTTCCATGCGAAGTCCAGGAATACACATATCCTGTAGTAATTGATCCGTGATAGGTGAGTCACCTTCACCTGAAGGCAATCCCATGACTTCGTTGTTAAATTTATATTCTGGGTAGTTCTCTAATTTATAAAGAACCCCATCCCATTTACTCTGTGTGCAGCAATGTAGTGGTAGTACAATCTGAGGGATATGAAAGCCGTCGTAAGCTGCCTTTTCCCCAGGAGTGTTGAAGTCTTGCCACTGACCTGTGTAGGTATCAAGAGCTTTGCCACATTTTTTACAAATCAATCCATACTTACCAATACAATCCGTATCAGGAATATTCCATTTTTTACAACCAGTGCACTGGATAATCCACTCTTTCTTAGTAGACAAGGTCCAGAAGTATTCTAAGGTTGATATTACTGTCTTAGAAGTACCCGCGTATCGGTAGCGAGGTTCTTTTGCGGCCGACAGACACTCTTCTGCATCAATTATTGCATCATAAAGAATGTCCTGGACTTCATCTAAATAAAAACGGAATCCTGTTTTACCCCGGATACGGTCAGCAGAATCAGAGAAGTAGGATAGTATAATCTCAGCAAAGTTATCAAAACGCTTATGAAAGACATTGTTAATAACATACTTAGATTTCATAAGTGTATTATATACAGCTGGGCTATGTAGTAGAAATGGATCGAGCTTAGAGGTCGAGAAACTGGATGTCTGAGCACTAGACGCATTGGCGTATATGATGGGTAGGTGAGGAGTAGTTACAGCCTCACAGATCATGTCAGCGCCCATAGTGACCGTCTTAGAAACCTGACGACCAGATTTCATCAAAGACCGATCATACGGACTATTAAATATGTCCACAAACATAGGGTACTCTCTTAAAGAGTAGTCGTCTCCCATGAATTTAAGGACACTCTGAGCTAAGTCAGAGGTGTATATATTGTCAAGTGTTACTTTGTTAGCCAAAAGAATCCTTCAGTAGCTAGTAGGGTTTATACAGAGTGCATCCTACTAACTTACGAATCATAATATTACGAGGGGTATCCTCAAGTAAAGCGTCCAACCCTTTAGTATCAGGTGTAACTGAGTCTAATTGCTCTGAAATAGTACGAGCCTGTTCAACTACTGCTCTAATATCAGAGTCTTTTGTATCCCAACCCCGAATACCATTAAGATTATCAAGCATCTCTCTAGCAAAATCTAAGCTTTTAGGTAGAACAATCCAACCATGATATTTACCAACTCCAGCTACGTATCCTGGAATCTCGCCAGTGAACACTATGTCTTTTGCCGCCAAATCTTCTTGAGAGGCTAGAATAATGTCTATTATGTAGGGTAATGACCAGTATATTTCTTCAATCTGTGGGGGCTGAGTTACATCCATGACACAATGATTATGGCAGAAAGCATGCACTATCTTCTCAAAAGCTCTATTATCTGTAGTTGATAACAGAGCATTTCCAGCTAATGCTTGAATAGCTAATACTTTATCCTTACTAAGATCATCTTTCATAGATTTATCTAACATACGAACAAGAGTCTCTGGTTCCCAAGTAAGCCATGCTTCATCTGAGAAGGAGGAGTCTAGGTATCTATATATCTCAAAAGGGGTAGATTCCAGAATATCCATGGATTACACGTCTTTCATTTCTTGCTCAGGTTGGAATGCTTGTTTAAGCTTTGCCACCTCTTTTAGCTTTTCATGATCAATTTTACCGTCATCACCCTCAACCTGCTCTAGAGCACCTTCACCATATTTACCTACGACAGAAGCTTTATCCATCTTTTTTAGCTCATCATCGTCTTTGTCAGTATCCTTAGAAGACTCCTCAGCCATTTTGTTAAAAACAGATGAGTAAGCACAGGGGATTTGTTTGTCAAAACGTGGGCTATCAAACCCTTTACTTACGTCTAAAGTATGCAAGACCTCAGCTAACTTAGTTAATTCTGCAGTCTCTGGGGTCTCAGTAACAGTGCCAATGTCTGCAGCAAGCTTCTCATAATCAGAACCATCTTGACCTGTACGGCTAGAAAGTAGTGCTCGGGCTTCCACAAGATACTTAGTGTTCTCTAAGTCAGTATCTAATTGTGAGGCATACTTAGCAACTAAGACTGGGTATTTAGTTACGTTAAAATGTGAGGCTGCTTTAACGAAGTTCTGTGCAAAGCTTACACGTTCCGGAACTGTAAGGTTCATGCCATCCCGAGTGAATAACCCACCTGCAGAGTTCAGATCCTCCTCAGAAGCTACCTTACAAAGGTCTTGTTCTGGTAGAAGCGTAAAACATTCCTGGGCATTGGCGACTTTTTCTAAGTCCTTGTACTTAAAAATCTCAGAGGGGAGACCATGTATATCCAGGAAGGCATCTAGTCTTGCCGAGATATCATTAGCGACTTTTTCATGAAACTGATCCCGTTGGTGGTCAAAGTACAACTTACTTAAGATTGTGTTTTCTGCTGTGTCAACAGGGAACAAGGATTGGTCTTGATCGGCAAACCGATCACTAGAAAGTTTATCCATCCCATCATAATCAATGGATAGGCTCTCTAGAGCTGTTAGTAGTGGTGCACTAGCTACCTTTTGCAGAATCTGGTGCATAGCTTTAAAATCAGTGTCTGTGCTTTGGTCCAAAATATTTTGGTTGTTCATAAGTACCTGCCTAGTAATAGTTAGAATGTGTTGTTACTTAAACTATTAAATAATGGGCAAATAGGGGACAAAAATTAATCACTTATTTTTGTTATAAGTAATTGAATGTAAATGTGTAGTAAAGCTACATAATCTAATCATCTATTTAGGAGTAAAGTATGCAGAGAGAAGATCATGTACCAAGTGGCGAAGTAACCGTCCCTGAAGGGGTAGAGCCAATTCCGGCTGACATGTGTGTAGAGGCTAGTAATCCAGACTTAGTAGCAGAACAATCTGATCTCAGGGAAGCATTAGTTCATATTAGTTTCAATGATAATCCAGAAGTGTCCACAATTGTACGTTCTATGTTCTTGATTGATAGAGAATATGTACAAATTCATGGTGTAAAATCTATCACCTCAGTCTTCAAGAATTGCATTATCTATGATGTAGCTCAATGCCTGAACTTCAAAGCACAGTCTATTAGTCTGTCTGAGAGGGATTACATTAACTCACTATTTCAAACTCACCTATTAGTGATCCCTATCCGTGGAGTCACCTATAAGGGGGGTCAATACTCTTACTCTAGCTCGGCAAAGATTAAATTTGCAGGGTTTGACTTTAAACAGTTTGCAGGTAACAAAGTATTTTCTTATGTCCCAAGTAGTGGTCTTAGTATCAAGGGGCTAATTCTATTTGGTAAACTGGTTACAGCTTTCCCACCTAGATACCCAGGAATACCTATTAACTTAGCACACGACTTTGAAGAACTTGAAGCCTCTATGCAAACCGCCATAACTACTATACTTGACAGTATTTAACGGAAGGACCAGCTGTGAAAATCACAACTTTTGACAAATCTATATTTGATACTCCTCAAGGTCGTAATAGCCTAGTACATGATTACCAAACTCTAGGCATTAGATCGTATATTGCTCCTCAAAGATTGTCTTGGATTCTCAAGAAGACTGATGGTGGTATACGTAATATCCAGGAAATGACTAAAAAGGTAATGATCGGTGGGCGGATTACTTATAATAGTGCAACTCCTCTAAAGATTGTACAGAACAAGTTAGGGGCTATGCTCCTGTCTGAGCAGGAACGCCTGCCTATGGATCATGTATGGAGCTATCGTCCTAATGTAGACTTCTATAAAGAGCTTTCTGATTTTACAGGTGCTCAATACTTAGTCCAGTTTGATATCCGCAAATACTTTGATACCATACCTATCACGAAGATTGTGGATGTTCTCACTCAAGAGGAACATGGCTTCTCAAAAGAGGGTGCTACCTTAATTGCACGGTACCTCACAGTTCGACGCAAGTCTCACATAGGTAACTTCTTTGATAACACACTGCAGCAAGGAAGTCCTGCCAGCCCAGTAATGTCAAATATTGTAGGGTATCACTTATTTGATAAGCCTTTACTGGCTATGTGTGCTCAGCTTGAGCTAGATAATCCTAGGCTGAAGATGCGCTACCGACGATACTGTGACAATATATTTGTATTTGTAGATGGAGAAATACCTTTAGCAGCAATCCAAGATTTTAAAGAGGCTGTACATACTACAGTTGTAGGAGCTAAGTTCCGATACCATCAGTGGTCAGTCACTCCAAATAATCACCCAAAGCGTAATCAGAAAGTACTGGGAGTGGTTTTAAACGACAAGACCCGTCTTGAAAAGAGCAAATATACAAAGCTTCGTTCAACCCTATTCAACTCTTGCACTCTTGGTAAGTCCATAGCCATTGATAAATTCTTTGTAGAGAATCCCATATTCATGTCTCCATCCACACCAACACCTTTGATTATTGAAATTTACGCCAAGAAGTTCGATATGATTATGCAGGGTAGGGTTAGTAATATGTGCTCAGCTAGTTCCATTCTAGGTCTACAGACTAAGAAGCTTTTCAAAGCATCTAAGGTCTTGTCTGGGAAACTAGGTAGTACCCACAAATCGCTGTTACCTACTGAGATTTTTAAGGCACTTAGTTCCTATAAGGATGCAAGCATTACCTTAGATAAGTATCTAGAGAATCTTACTAATGCTTGTATAGATGTTGAGGAGACTGAAAGAGAGAAGTGGAAGGCTACACAAGCACAGACTCAAGTTAATTATAGAGCCCTTAAAAACAAGCAACTTTCAATGGGTAACTATAGCACTAATACTACTACGTCTTATGGTGCTTAATTAATATGTAAGTAATGTAATCTATTACTTAATAAAGTTATCCTAATAGCCCATTATCTGTCAAGAAGTATAGTGGGCTATTAGCCATAACATATTAGTGGTAGGACTATGGACAACAA
>Ga0307990_1000454_pt1 | contig 36767 bp, 20 predicted proteins | sample EllFjometagen129_FD_203168 | JGI IMG/M metagenome (GOLD analysis project Ga0307990, IMG submission 203168) | Marine microbial communities from Ellis Fjord, Antarctic Ocean - #129 | ecosystem: Environmental > Aquatic > Marine > Unclassified | place: Southern Ocean | collected 2014-10-08
AAATGGGACATCTGCAATGACTACTCTAGCCAAATCCAAAACCTATACCACGCTGGTGAACGATATTGCGGAACTATACAATCGTGCGCATCATGCACTGGTGGAGTCTTATTGGCAGATCGGTCGGCTGATTGTGGAGCAGGAGCAAGAAGGCGCAGGTAAAGAGGTTTACACGAAACAGTTGATAGAACGGCTTTCTGAAAATTTGTCACATCAATTTGGCAGTGAATTCTCCAAGAGAAACCTGTATAAAATGCGTCGGTTTTACCTGGCTCACCAGGCTGTGCCGACGTCGGCACAGCTTACTTGGCACACAAATTGAGCTGATTGGCGTATACAAGGATCAGGGCGAAACGTGGTGGGCGGCGGACGGATCAGCACTGGGCTACTGGCCCGGATTTTCAAGGAGACAGACAGGCAGTTCCATGATCATGCACGATCTGATCTCATCGCGGCACAGGATACGCGTCCGGCAACACATGGGATCGGGCCGTGTTCGAAGCACAGACGAACGCTGCTTTGTCGTGCTGCGTGTGCCTTCAGTGACAGGGTTTTCAAACAGGTCAGGATCTTCCTCCAGTGGATCAACAGCGGTGCATTATGGAGGCTCCCCATTTGTTGATAGGTTTGGACGGCCCCAGCTTCCAGGGCAGTATATTGTCCTGAGGTTTGATGCACGGACACAGAGTACAGTCTCCCACGGACTAGGCATTCGTGTCCTCCAGAACCCACAAGACAGGCCCGGCATTATCCACGCCAATTCGCGAACCCAAAGCAGTGGAGGCGTGTGCGGTATTCAGCGTCAGATTCTAGTGTGCTAGAGATGAAGCGGTCCTCCGGGCCCCAGGGGGAATCCGGTTGCCATCCAGAGACAGAGTAGAACAAGCCAAATAATAGTCAAGACCACAGTGTAGGGAATCATGGTGGCTATAATAGTGCCAATGCCATATTTTTCATCGTACTTTTGTGAGAACGCGACAATCAATGCAAAGTAGCTCATCATGGGCGTCACCAGGTTGGTGACAGAATCGCCAATTCTGAAGGCTGCCTGGGTCAACGCTGGATGATAGGGATTTTGCAGGAGCATAAACATGGGAATGAAAACCGGGGCCATGATCGCCCACTTGGCTGAGGCACTGCCCATGAACAGATTGATAAAGGCAGAAAGCAGGACGAATGCCACAATAAGGGGAATCCCAGTCAGGTGGATGGATTCAAGAAACATCGCACCGCGAATGGCCAGGATAATTCCCAAGTTGCTGTGTTTGAAAAAGTACACAAATTGAGCAGCAAAAAAGACCAGGACAATATAACCAGACACAGTCTTCATACTGTTGGCAATGTGTTTCATAAAGTCTCTGTCGTTTTTGATCGTGCCTACGACCAAACCATAAATCAAACCGGGGATTAAAAAGACGGCAGTAATGCCTACAATGATGCCATCAAAGAAGGGAGACTTTAGTATCTCATCGGTCTCAGGGTTGCGTAATAAGCCACCAGGTAAAACTGAAAGAGCCATGAGTATGACAATGCCTACCAGGCCCAAAAATGCCAGCAACAAGCCCTTCTTCTCTTTAGCGGTCAAGGGATCAGTGGACATCTTCTCCACATCGCCTTCGTACTTGCCCAGGCGCGGCTCCACAATTTTTTCGGTGACCCAGGTCCCGACTACTACAATCATAAAGGCCGACACCAACATGAAGCTGTAATTGGCCGCAGGATTTACCGTCATGCCTGCATCTACAAATTTAGCGGCTTCTTCTGACAGGCCGGCCAGGATGACATCATTGGAGCCAATCAAAAAGTTGGCACCAAATCCCCCACTGACCCCGCAGAATGCCGCGGCCAACCCCGCCATGGGATGCCGCCCCATGGCATGAAACAGCATGGCCCCGAGTGGTATCAGCACTACATACCCGACTTCCGAGGCCAGATGAGAAAGCACACCAGTGAACACCAGGGCTGCCGTAATGAGAGACGTGTGCGCATTCATGACCAGGGCCTTGATCATGGTCTTGAACAGTCCAGAGCCCTCGGCAATGCCAATACCAATCATCACCATAAGCACATAACTCAAAGGCGGAAATTTGATGAAGTTGGACATCACGTGGGTGTATATCCAGCGGAGTCCCTCAGCATTCAACAGACTATTCACCGTGATCACACTTTGGTCTGAAGGATGAATCGCGGTTAGGTCACACAAACTTCCTATCCAGGACAAGAGAAGAACAATCAACGCCAACAACGCAAACAGAGTCGCGGGATGGGGCAGTTTGTTGCCCACGATTTCGATCCAATCCAACATTTTCTGTAAAAGCTTTACACACTTTGATTTCATAGTGAAGAATCCCAACAAGTCCTTATGAGAATTATGACTTAAACAGCTTCCACAATCCCTGTGTACCCAAGCTGCCAAATCCCTTGTCTTGTGCCCTCTCAAACAGTTGCTTCGCCAAGGCAGTACCCTTGAGTGGCACATTGTGATTCTGACCCAACTCCTCGGTGTAGTTTAGATCTTTGCAGAGCAGGTCAATCATAATACCAATACCGATATAGCCAATTCGCATAATTAGTTCCTTAATACTGAAAACAGACCACTTAAGTTTGAGAGTTCAAAGCCTACCATCTGGCCCCAGAAACTTAAAACCAAACACTTAACACTGAAAACTGAAAACTGAAAACTGAAAACTGAAAACTGAAAACTGAAAACTGAAAACTCTACATTTAATGCTTAACAGGTTTTCGATACCCCTAAACACCCATTAGCCCCTTGCAATACACACTCAAACACAGTATAATAAATGTTTTACATCATTTTTCTAGTGTTGAAGGTGAGAGCTTTTTTTTATGATAATTCGAGCTAAATCGTATCCCAGGGCAGGGCTAATCGGTAATCCATCGGATGGCTATTTTGGAAAGACGATTTCGTTTTCATTCAGCAATTTTTGCGCGGAGGTGATTCTATACGAGAGTCCGGAGCTGGAGATTCTGCCCTGCCAGAAGGATCAGTCTTGTTTTAGCAGTGTGCAGAATCTTGTCAAGGATGTGGAACTGCATGGCTATTATGGCGGCATTCGCCTGCTTAAGGCCACGGTTAAGCGATTCTTTGATTATTGCCGTGCAAACCAAATCGAACTGAATACACGCAATTTCACGATTCGTTATAATTCTAATATTCCACACGGCGTGGGCCTGGCCGGGTCCAGTGCCATTATTACAGCGTGCTTGCGTGCCCTGATGACGTTTTATGGGGTCACGATTCCCAAGCCCACCCAGGCCAGCCTGATCCTGTCGGCAGAGGTGGATGAGTTGCACATCTCAGCGGGTCTCCAGGATCGTGTGATTCAGGTGTACCAGGGCCTGGTTTACATGGACTTTGACAAGACACTCATGGAGAAACAGGGCCATGGCCTGTATGACCCCATAGATCACAGCCTGCTACCGTCCCTGTATATTGCCTATCAAGAGGATCTGTCCGAGGTATCCTCAAAGTTTCACAACAACATCCGCGAACGATTTAAACTGGGCGACAAAAAGATTATCGCAGCCATGAAATACTGGGCTCAACTGGCAACCAAGGCACGAAAATGCTTGATAAACAACCGCGTCGAAGAGATACCAGCCCTGCTGAATGCCAACTTTGACAAACGCGCCAGTATCTATCAGATCAGCCCGGACAATATTGCCATGGTGGAAACAGCCCGAGCCCTGGGTGCAAGCGCCAAATTCACAGGTTCTGGCGGCGCCATCGTGGGCACATACACAAACCAAACCATGTTTAATGCACTGAAAAGAGACCTGGGTAAGCTGGGCATCAAGGTGATCAAACCCAAATTGATTGGCCCATCCCAATCCGTCTGTAGTGAATAGAAAGACACCATGAAAACACACAACACTGTTCGAAAAGCCGTGATCCCTGCTGCGGGATTTGGCACCCGTTTTTTGCCAGCCACCAAGTCTCAGCCCAAGGAAATGCTCCCGATCGTGGACACACCCGTGATTCAGTATGTGGTGGAAGAAGCTGTGGCCTCTGGCATCACAGACATCCTCATGGTCATTGGCAAGGGCAAACGTGCCATTGAAGAACATTTTGATCGCAGCTTCCAACTTGAGCACCAACTCGAACGTCAGGGCAAGATCAAGGAACTGGAGGTCATCCGGCGTGTGTCTAACATTGCCACGATCCACTTTGTGTGGCAAAAGGAAATGCTCGGTCTGGGACATGCTGTACTCTGTGCACGTCACCACGTGGGCAACGAACCCTTCGCAGTGCTCCTCGGTGACACGGTCATCGGCTCTGACGTACCTGCCACACAGCAGCTCATTGATGTATACGATCATTACCGAGGTTCGGCGGTCATTCTTGAAGAAATTGAACGCGAAAAGGTGACACGTTACGGCGTACTCAAGGGTCATGAAATCGATACAGGCCTGTATCAAGTCGAAGACTTTGTGGAAAAACCCAGCGTTGAAGAGGCCCCATCCAACCTGGCCTTTGCTGGCCGATACGTGTTCACGCCTGATATATTCGGCTTTCTGGAAAACACCCCCCCTGGAAAAGGGGGCGAAATCCAACTCACGGATGCCATGCGAGCCATGGTCAAACATCAGGCCATGTACGGAAAAACCCTGGCCGGAAAACGTCATGACGTTGGCAATAAAGAAGGTTTTATCAAGACAAACCTGGAATTCGGCCTCAAAGATCCGGAGATTTCAGACCAGCTCAAGGCCTACATCAAGCAGTTGGCCCGAGAGATTGGTTAGGGGGTAGGGATTAGGAGCCAGGGGCTAGCTGAGGGATGAAACCTGAAAGCTGAGGGGCGTATCGAGCATTGGCCTCGTCCTTTCAGGTTTCAGCTTTCAAGTTTCAGGTTTTTTTGCACCCTTGAATTACCTAAGTCCCCCAGGTATAATGTTTTCGATCGTAGCAGGAAGTAGTTCTGAATTATCGACTCACGGTTTTGCACTCAGAAAGGGTTTATTCATGAAGATTTCACGTCGTTCATTCCTCACATCAGCTTCAGCCACTGCAGCTTCGCTGCCATTTATTGTTCCCTCCCAGGTGTGGGGTGCTCAAACTAAACCGAGTGACCGCCTGACCATGGGATTCATTGGCGTGGGCAAGCAAAACCGGGGTTTACTCAATGGTTTTCTACACCGTGACACGCGTGTTCTCGCCGTGTGCGACGTGGACACCACAAGACGCAATACAGCTCAAAAAACGGTCAATGACCACTACAAACAAACCTCCGGCTGTGATGCCTATAATGATTACCGCAAGATTATCGCCAGAAAAGACATTGACGCGGTATGTATTGCCACACCTGACCACTGGCATGCGATCATCACAGTTGAAGCATTAAAGGCTGGCAAGGATGTCTACTGCGAAAAACCCCTGACACACAATATTCACGAAGCCATTGAAGTGATGAACGCGGCGAAAGCCAATGGTAGTATCCTGCAAACGGGGTCCATGCAGCGGTCGAGTTCCGAATTTCGCACCGCCTGTGAATTGGTTCAGAATGGGGCCATTGGCAAGCTCATCAAAGTGGAATGTGAGTTTGGCGACCCATGGCGTCCCTGTGACCTGCCCGGAGAGCCCATGGAACCCGGTCTCGATTGGGACATGTGGCAAGGCCCGGCACCGGTGCGTCCCTACAATTCAATCCTGAGCCCCCGTGGAAACCACAACCACTACCCAAGGTGGCGCAATTATTCTGAATACGGGGGTGGCATGGTCACAGACTGGGGTGCCCATCATCTGGATATTGCCCAATGGGGTATGGGCATGGACCACAGCGGCCCGGTCAAGGTACTGCCGGCCCCAGAAGGCACAAAGGCCAAACGCGGTGTCACCCTGGTCTATGCCAGTGGCGTGACTGTCACCCACAAGAGTGGCTTACATGGCTTCGGTATCCACTTCTTTGGCACCGAAGGTGAAGTCCAGGTCAACCGTGGCAAATTTGCTTTCACCCGCAACGGTAAACTGGTTTCTAAATTTGCCAACCGAGAAGATGGCGGCTCACTGATCCTGGCCACACGTAAGGCACAGAAGGAATATCTGGCCAATGCAAAGATCAAGCTCTACAAGAGCTCCAATCATCAGGACGATTTCCTCACCTGCGTCAAGACTCGCAAGAAACCCATTACCAGTGAAATCGTGGGTGCCCGTTCAGCCATCTGCTGTCACCTCATGAACCTAGCCTACGCCCATGGTGAAACCATGAAATGGAATCCCGCCAAAAACAAATTCATCGGGGGCACAGGCAACCCAGCCTGGCTCACACGCGATTACCGATCACCCTGGAACGTATAAAACGCCTCAGAATAGTTCATTAATACATCCGGGGAAGCAGGCATATTGAATGCCTGCTTCCCTTTTTCAATCGAACGTCTCTTGTCACGAATAAAAACATGGTCACATTTGAAAGCCTTTATGATGCTTAGAACCCGGATAACGTTAATCGTTCTTGTGTTTGCTCCAGTCTCAACCTGTGTCGCCACAGAAAGAGAAATGGTGGACTACGTAAATCCCATGATCGGAGCCATCACATTGGGTGGCTATGGCGGTCACGGACTGGGCAAAACCTTCCCAGGGGCCACCACCCCCTTTGGCATGGTGCAGTTGAGCCCAGATACGATCACAGGAGGTGACAATGGGCCCGGGTATTCGGCACACCATGACACCATTGAGGGGTTCAGCTTCACCCACATGAGCGGCATCGGCTGGTACGGTGATCTCGGCAACCTGCAGGTCATGCCCACATGCGGCCCGCTGCGTTTTCACAGTGGCAGCAATCAACATGATATATACAAGGGCCAAGGCGAAGGCTGGAAATCGCCCTACCGACATGACGCAGAAACGGCCAGTGCAGGCTACTATAAAGTCACGCTGGACAAACACCACATAGACGTGGCCATGACCGCCACAGCACGTACAGGCATCCTGCAGATACGTTTCCCTGAGGGATCAGATGCCTGCGTTCAGATTGACCTGGCACGTCGTGTGGGTGGACGCGCCAGACAACAGTCCATTCAAGTGATCAATGACCACACCCTCCAGGGCTCAATGCGATATGAAGGCGATGGACAGGGCTTTTCATCACGCACGCGCTACACATTCCATTTCTACGCCGAGTTCAGTCGCCCCTGGTCTTCCTTTGGGCTCTGGAACAAGGGCAAAGATTTGGGCGTCCTAAGGCAGGCGCAAAACGAAGATTTAGGATTCTATGCCCGATTTGAACCCAAGCACAAAGGTCAGGTTCTTCTGAAATCCGGCATCTCGTTTGTCAGCATCGACAATGCCAGAGAAAACCTCCAGAGGGAACTGCCCCACTGGAATTTCGACCTGGTACGGCAGGAGGCCAGAGCCTTGTGGGCCAATGCCTTAAAGGGTGTAGATTTTGAAGGGGGCACAGACAAGGAAAAAGAAATCTTTGCCACAGCCCTGTATCACTGTTCCATTGACCCGCGCATCTTTGTGGACACCAATGGCGAGTTCTTTGGGGCGGATTATAAGGTACACCAGTCTGACACATTTAACTACCGCACAATCTTCAGCGGCTGGGATGTGTTTCGCAGCCAGTTCCCCCTGCAGACTCTCATCAACCCCAATATGGTCAATGACGAGATCAATTCCCTGATCCACTTGGCCGAGCATGATGAAAGACAGGCCTTCCCTCGCTGGGAACTGCTTAGCACACACACAGGCTGCATGTTGGGCAATCCGGCCATCTCAGTCATTGCTGACGCCTACACCAAGGGTATCCGGAAATATGATATTGAAAAAGCCTACCAGACCTGTGTGGCCACAGCAGAAAAATACCGAAACCCCTCCCACGGCTATACGTCAGGTGACATCTCCAGAACACTGGAATATGCCTACACAGACTGGTGCGTAGCCAAACTCGCAGAACAACTCGATAAACCAGAGGACGCCCGGAAGTACACAGAACGCGCAGAGACCTACAAGACAATATGGGACCCCAATATGGCATGGTTCCACAGTCGAAAGGCGGATGGCACATGGACCCAGTGGAAAGGCAAGACCAAACAGGGTCAGGGTTGCACTGAAAGCAATCCCTATCAACAGGGCTGGTTTGTGCCGCATGACGTATATGGTCTCATGGATTTGATGGGCAAGGACCAGTTCCTCAAGGAACTGACCACCTTTTTTGACAAGGTACCCAAGGATTTCCTGTGGAACGACTACTACAACCATGCCAATGAACCCTGTCACCATGTGGTCTTTCTGTTCAACTATGCAGGCACGCCCTGGCTCACTCAAAAGTGGAGTCGCAGGATCTGTGACGTGGCCTACAACACCGGTGTCAGAGGCCTGTGCGGCAATGAAGACGTGGGGCAGATGTCAGCCTGGTATGTCCTCGCTGCCATGGGGATTCATCCTGTGTGCCCGGGGGACGGCATCTACCAATTAACAAGCCCGGTGTTTGACACCGTGAGCATACGCCTTGACCCCAAGTTCTATCCAGGTGGCACCTTTACCGTGGTGGCCAGAAATAATTCAAAAGAGAACGTCTACATCCAGTCCGCCAGATTACACGGCCAACCCCTGAACCGTGCCTGGATCACACACAAAGAAATTGCATCCGGAGGCACGCTGGAATTTATCATGGGCCCGAAACCCAACAAGGCCTGGGCCAGTTCGCCGGAGAACCTTCCGCCCTCCCCTGTGAAAAGGTAATCACATGAACAACCCAACGAAACAAAGACTCGAGGACAATCTTGTACCCAATAAGTTTGTAAACAATCACAGGACTTTTGCATAAAGCCCTGTGGTGTACAGTTTTCAGTAATAACTTTTGATGAATGGAGGCCCCGAACTATGACGCAAAACAAGAAAGATCAAGATCGCCACATGTCTCTCCAGGCACGCACTCTCTCACGCCGCGACATGTTATCTTTGACCGCAGCCGTTGTGGGCGGCACATCAGTATTGACGGGATTTCCCCAGAAGGCTCAAGGTCAGACCAAACGTATTGTCAAAAAGGGACGGATCAAACAATCAATCTGTGGAGGCTGCTTGAGAAAGGCCCGGATGAGCAAGGATCAGGAAGCTGCTCTGGCTGCTGAAATGGGTATTCTTGGCATGGATCTCGTGGGACGCAATGACTGGGACACGGTCAAGAAACACGGTTTGATCGCCACCATGGTGGCCGGCGCAGGCTCCATCAGAAAAGGGCTGAATGACAAATCCATGCATCCAAAATTTCTGGCCGATTTCAAGAAGAATATCACCGCCGCAGCCGAATACCATTGGCCCAACGTCATTGCCATGGCCGGTGATCGCAAAGGAATCAGCGACAAGGAGGGCATGGAGAACTGTGTTTCCATCCTGAAGGAAGCCGTCAAGATCGCCGAGGATCATAACGTGACCATTTGTATGGAACTGCTCAACAGTCGCGTAAACCATCCCGGCTATATGTGCGACAAATCTGCCTGGGGATTTGAATTGTGCTCACGTGTGGATTCGCCACGTTTCAAGATGTTATACGACATCTATCACATGCAGATCATGGAAGGCGATCTGATCGCGACCATTCGCAAAAATATCAAGTCTATCGCTCACTTTCATACGGCTGGTGTACCAGGACGCCATGAACTGGATGAAAACCAGGAAATCAATTATCCAGCGGTCATGCGTGCAATCGCTGAAAGCGACTACACCGGATATGTGGCCCATGAGTACACACCCACCCGTGATCCCATTAAGGGATTGATTCAGGCCGTGCAGGTCTGCGATGTCTAGGCTAAGCTAAGCTAAGCTAAGGTATTGAGCTTGAATCGTCAGTCTTCAAGCTCAATGCCTTCCGGGTCCTCACTCTCAGGGGGTATGGACTGTAATACCTCCTGCGCCCTGGCAGCCTGTTCTTTGGGAACACGAATCTTGACAGGTATGGCCAGGAAAGGGAGCATATTGCTTGTGCTTTCATTCTCTGCAAACACGGTGAGGTCATGGCTCTCCAAAATGGAGACAACCATGGCCGCTCGGTGTCCTTCAACTTCCACCACTGTGACAAAATCTTCCATCTCTATCGCCTTTCATTAATTAGTGATCAGGCATGGGCTCCAACTCTGAAACACCTTCTGATCTGCCTTCAAGCTCACCCAAAATATCCACATCCGCATGAGACACAGAGACAAAACCATAACAACATCATCCCCACACAGATCATCTTTTTGCCTACCATTCTTTTGTTCTCCTTAGTTAGAAAGTGAAACTATTTTACGCCTCAGTTCCAGGACTGTATACACTTGTTCCAGATTTTATTGCAGACGGTTTCATTTGACATGGCCGCCCCACTGAGCTAGAGTGAATCATGCCCGTAATACTATCCGTCACTCTTTGGAAGGAGACGACCATGATTTCTAGAGGTTTTCTTTTGTTTTCCGTTAGTAATTGTCACCGTTTGCACATGCAGCCACGCTGACACACTTCTGGCAGAAAACGCCGCTGTCAAGAAACTGGCTGGTGACTTCAGATTTACTGAAGGCCCTGCTGCAGATCAAGCGAGCAATGTTTTGTTTACAGACATTCCCAACAATCGCATCTACAATCCTGGAGGCACGCTCATTGAGACTATCGAAGTCCCAGAGGAACCTGCCAATGTCTGTTTTGGCGGCAAGGACATAAAGACCCTGTTCATCACGGCCAGAACCTCCCTGTACAGTGTGCGGATGAAAGTTAAAGGGTATTAGGGGTTAAGTTTTAGGGAGTAGGGAGTAGGGAGTAGGGAGTAGGGAGTAGGGAGTAGGGAGTAGGAACTGAAAGGTGCCTTTCTATTTTTGAGCTGAAGGCTGACCGCTGAGGGCTGACAGCTGTTTTAAAGGTTTTAATGAATGAAATATCTCGCTGATTTACACATCCATTCGCATTTCTCCATTGCCACAAGCAAAGAGCTGGTGCCTGAGCACCTGGATCTGTGGGGACGAATCAAGGGCATTACCGTGGTCGGTACCGGGGATTTCACCCATCCGGGCTGGACCACAGAGTTGAAAGAAAAAATCGAACCTGCAGAATCAGGCTTATTTCAACTCAAGCCCGATTTCCGTTTGAGTCAAGGCCCGGTTCACCGCAACACAACGAATGGACACATACGGTTTGCGCTCAGTGCTGAAATCAGCACGATCTACAAGAAAGGCGACAAAACCCGCAAAGTGCATCATCTGATCCTGGCACCGGGTTTTGAAGCAGTCGAAAACATACAGCAACAACTCGAAAAAATTGGCAATATCAGATCTGACGGTCGCCCTATCCTCGGACTCGACTCACGTGATCTCTTGGAGATTGTGATGGAGGCCGATGAAAACTGTCTATTTGTACCGGCCCATATCTGGACGCCCTGGTTTTCCGCCCTGGGAGACAAATCCGGATTTGATTCCATTGATGAATGCTATGGTGACATGGCACAACACATCCACGCCATTGAAACGGGCCTTTCCAGTGATCCGGCCATGAACTGGCGCTGCAGTTTCCTGGACCGATTTACCATCATCTCCAACTCGGACGCCCATTCTCCCCAAAAACTGGGACGCGAAGCCAATTGTCTGGATACGGAATTGTCCTACGATGCCTTGACTCAGGCCATCCGGACCGGTGACCCAAACAAATTTAAAGGCACTCTGGAGTTCTACCCAGAAGAAGGCAAGTACCACCACGATGGACACCGCAAATGCAACCTGTCCTGGCATCCCAAGGAAACCCGGAAGCATGATTGTCTCTGCCCTGTGTGCAAGAAACGTGTCACCGTGGGTGTACTCAACCGCGTGGAACAACTGGCGGACCGCAATGACATCACAGACCGTCCCAACCGTCACCCGTTCCACGCCATAATCCCGCTCAAGGAAATCCTCTCTGAGATTCTCGGTGTGGGCCCCAACACCAAGAAGGTGAGTACCCAGTATAATCATCTCATACACACACTCGGATCAGAATTTGACGTACTCCTGTACAAAGACATCGATCATGTACGTGATGCAGGTGGTGACACAGTGGCAGAAGGCATACGTCGCATGCGTTCTGGTGAGGTGCATGCCCAGGCAGGCTATGATGGTAAATTTGGCGTAATCAGGGTATTTACTGATAAAGAACAGGCCCAAGCCAAACGAAAGAAACCGAAACCGTAATCCCTGCACCACTTTGGCGAAAAACTTCAGCTTGCCAAAGTAAGACCAACCATCCGTATGCCAGGCCGAAAAAAAATTACAGCCCGTTGTTTTTGTTGTCGAATGCACGCAGACATGTATATCTGAAAAGCCAGTGATCCCAATCGACTCTCTACCTATGAAGCCATTGCACGTGCTTACGGCATCATAGAATCTCCTCACGTCCAAATCCAACTGGAGACGGTCTTCCGCCTGATGGTACAACGCATTCGCCAATCTCGGGGATTAGGTTCTCGGGACGATTGAATAATAGCTGCTGTCACAGTATTAAGTTGAAGCACAGAAGCCGCTGTTTTCGTGCTCGATTTTCATGGTGCATCTCCGTAAGTCATTTTGTATCAAGATGACAAGTCAATATTAATGCGTGGCGAATATTTCATTCTTGACCGCAAGAGATGCCATGCTATGGCTGTTTTAAAGAGTTCAAGCTACGCTTGAAAAAGGTTTAATCTCTACCATGGAGTTCGTGGAGGCGGCCGCGGCATTGTGAGGATTAGACCTTGTTTGGAAGCGACATTTGCTCTCGAATTTCTTGATTTTTCTGTTGTTATTCGGTTGGGAGAGGCTAGTTTTATTGGGCTCTCGCCGGGATCGTGGGTTCGCCGTCCCAGATCCCTTCGGTCGCCCACTTTTTGAACGGCTATCTGACATTTGGGGCCATTGACTAACGCGCCAGCGTCATAAAACAGGTATCTCCCAACTGATTCATTTTCAAACTGAGAAGGACCTTGGGCAAGCAGATTCAAGCCGTCACCCAAGTCCAAGACTGGCTTGGCGTGGTAAACGTGTTTACCAAAGCAAAGACAGCCGCAAGACAATCTCCCCCTGGGAGGAGCACAACAAGTGTGCAGTGACGGCTACCCCATGCAAAAGCCAAATACCCAAAATCCGCTGCCAGCCTCCATGTTACAACAAGTCATCATGTTGTTTTTTTTGCCTCGCACGGAGGCACGGAGACCACGGAGATGGCTGTCGCCTTTGGCCTGAGTTTCTGGCTCTGCGAAAGATCGCCGTCAAGCACGCTTCGCGTGTCCCTGCCTGGGGCAGCTCGTCCTGCGGTTGTATCCCCTCATCAAGCAAGCTTGGTCGTGGATACTACCTTGGACTTGGATGACGGCTTGAATACGCTTTGGAATCAACCTTTTCAGTTTGAGGGAGGAAGCAGAGAAAAGAGTCTTGTTTTGATGCGCTGACGCATTGCGAGAACGGTTCCTACACATTGAAACAAAGCCGTTCGTACAGTGTGCGACCGAAGGGCCAGCGACCGAGCTTGCTCGATGAGCAGGCCCTGACAGAGCACACGCAGACGGGCCTCAGCCCGACTGGAACGGAGAACCCACGACAAAGGCAAAACCTTCGTCCCCGGCGGCAGCCAATCTCCGTGGTCTCCGTGCCTCCGTGCGAGACAATGCTTTTTGAGAAAACTTAGAAACAACAAATGCTGTACATCAGATCTGATCTTTCGTGTGATATGTGTTGGCTGCGGCCAAAGGCCGCGCCACGCCCTCCATGGTCAGAAGAAATAAAACAAGAACGCTTTAGTCCTTCTTCATTTAAGATCCTTTGAAAAGTTAACATGATCCATTCCAGCTGGGGTCTTTAGTGTGATAAGGTTTGGCTGCGGCCAAAGCTTACAGCACCATGGGGAACCGCGCCACGCATTTCGTGGTCCATCTGAGGTACGAAGTGTCTTGGATCGACCTGCCCTGAGGTTTCTCATTTCGATCCAACCCGATTCTGTAGATACGCTGTGATGGCCTTCGATGCCAATTCGACGTCGTCTGTCGCCAGAATATCTGCACCATTTCGAAGCAATGCTATATATGTCTGGATACCATGACGCTTCGCCTTGCGGTCCAGGTTCCCCATCGTTCCAAGTATGGCACATATCCTCTTTTTGTGAAGCAATGCATAAACATCGCGCGGGGGTTCATACACACCCACAAATGCAATGAGATTCGTGGCAGGAATGGGGCTCTTGAGCAGGCGTGTGACTCCTTCGATACCTCTCGTAGAACAAGACACGGCAAGCCGTTCATCCAGACTGTGATAGAGCTCCGCGGCACGGACGTCATACGTAATAACCACGACGCAGCTTTCAGCGTCTTCTGTCTTGATGGCCTGGACCACTTCCTGGGGGGTTAAGGTGCCCTTGATGTCAAGCTCAAGTATCGCTCTGCCCTTGGCCCAGCGTAACGTGTCTGACAGGGTCGGTATCTTGTAGTCTGTCACTGTCCCCATGGCATCGACCAGGTTCAGATGTTTTAGCTGGATCAGTGATAAGCTCTCGATCAGACCTTCTCCAGTCGTTGTGCGGTCAACGCTCCGATCATGCATGAGCACCAAAACACCATCCTTTGACTTGCGAACATCACACTCAATCAGGCAAGGGGCAAAACGCAGGGATCCTTCAAAGGTTGCGATGCAGTTCTCCGGGAATCCAGGACGTGGGCCACCTTGATGCGCACCCACAAGCGGCGATCTGCCAGGTTCCCATCGTAAATACTCATGCAATTTGGCGGGTGTGTCAAAAGAAACGGTATACGATTGGCCGGCATGGATTGAAACACAGATTGAACCGAGTATAACAAGGACAACTAGAAAATGTCTTTTGATCGTTAGCATTGTAACTCCTCAAAATGTATTGGATCAGGCGAGAGAAATCATGACACATACGTATTCTTATGTCAAGTGTTTGCCAGAATGGCTTAAGATTCTGAGAGTACGCATTGTTTTGATGTTAAACAAAACAAGCACACGGCGAACCAAGAATAATAAGAAAGCAAGACTGGCGACATGGGAGACACCAGCCTTGCTTTTATTGCGATGAATAGATTCTAAAAAGGGCAGCTCGTTACGGATAAACAACGCGGTCATAGAGGCACACATCATCAATCATACCGGACCAGAATCTGCCTGATTGAAGATTATTTGCTGCACCAATAAACAGTTTTCCCTCGCACGCGGAAAAATTGTTTTGCACACCCACATCAATGGCCACAAGGGTATCATCCACATAGAGACTCCGATACGAACCGTCCCAAACGAGGCCTATTCGGTGCCAGGAACCATCCGTAACAATCATCTCAGAACAAAGTGGGCTACCTGCTTGTCGCCCATCACCTGTTAAAGCGGTCATGAGGCAACCTTGGGCATCGGTCAAAAGCCAGTTGGCACCACCTCCTTGTGAAATGACAGTCTGCCCCGGTTCGCTGCCCTTGATCCAAGCGAAGAGGCTGAAAACACCGTCTTTTGGATTCAACAAGAAAGGGGTTTCCACATAACCATTGACCCCATCCAATCTGAGAGAGCCATCCACATGCCCTTCTTCAGATTGCCAAAGGGCATCTCCCATCACAACGCCATCGTTATCCGCAATGCAATCATGGGCAACATTGCCATCAGCCTCGTCCAACTTCCAGTGAGCGATAAAGTGGGGATCAAAAAGTTCCTGCCCCCAGTAACTCATCAGAATCTCCAGATCATTAACATCCACGATGCCATCCCCAAAAGGCGTGGGTGCCATATCAATGGACGGTTCATTTTGCCCCCAGTGTTCGATGAGCCACGTTAGATCCTCAATGCCAACCTGGTAGTCACCCGTGAAATCAACCACCGGCAGAATCGGTATTTCCCAGATGTCTCCGAGGGCAGTAGGAGATCCGGGATACGCCGCTGCCACATAAAGGATTAATCCGTCCCAGGACAGCTCCGGCATACCTTCGTATGAAGGCGTATTAACCTGGGTACCCAGGTTCGCGGGTTCGCCCCAGGGCGAGTCAACACTTGAACGCACGCACATCCAGATATCCATGTTTCCGAATCCGTTGCTACGGTCCGAGGCATAGAACAAGGTCAAGTGGTCTGCCGACACGGAGGGATGGCCATCCGCACTACCGCTATTGAGGCCAACCCCGAGACTTTGCGCGGGTCCCCATGGGTCATCTTTGCTTGGACGTATTGTTACATAAATATCATAGTTTCCGGTTCGACCGGTTGTGAAGTAGAGCGACAGTTCGTCATGCGAAATACAGGGCGCCCAGTCCGCCACAGAGGAGTTCACGGCAGTGCCAAGATTAACCGGTTCGCCCCACGGTGCATCTTGCGAGGCACGCGTTGCCATCCAAATATCAGAGTAAACCCCGGCCAGAGTGCCTGGCCGTGCGCTTGAAAAGTAGAGTGTCAGGCCGTCGAATGATAGGCTCGGCCCACCCGTATCCCATGTACCGTTGTCATTGACCGGTGCAGGCAGCTTCTCAGGAGATCCCCACTCGGCATCTTGTGTGAGACGCCGTGACTGGTAGATCGCATAATAGCCGCCCTCTCGATTTGAGCCAAAGTACAAGGACAGGCCGTCCCCGGACAAACAGGGTTCAACATCCGACTGTGCAGAATGTACATTGGGACCTGTAAGACGTGGTACGCCCATATGAAAGGCGGCCTCACACTGGGGAGCGACCAGACCGAATATCACGGCTGCACACAGAACGATGGAGTGGAAAAGTGAGTTCTGTCTCATTTTAATTCTCCTTACAGTGGCCCGATCAAAGATCAGGGCCGGTTCCTAATACCAAGTAAACACCACATACGATTCTCTACCCCTATGTCCCGGGCGCTTTTCCACTACTGCGCTGAAAAATGGAAAAAAAGTTAGATCCAGGCATGACTTGCGGTTATGGTTGTGTCTATGGATTCCTAGAATGTGAAATGACTATGAGAAAGTCGGATAGAACAGATATGGGAGGCGACCGAGAGCGTTTTCTGACCACGCACTGGTCAATGATTGAAAACGTACGCCAGGATCAGGACCCGGACGGAGCCATGATTGAATCCCTGCTGAAGCGTTACTGGAAACCTGTGTACTGTTATCTGCGACGCAAGGGCTATGGCAATGAACAGTCCAAGGATCTAACACAGGGTTTCTTCTGCTCAGTGGTACTCGATCGGGATCTGGTGCAACGGGCTGAGCGCACGCGAGGACGGTTCCGTACATTCCTGCTGCACGCCCTGGATCAGTATGTGATCAATGAAAATGCCAAGAAAAACGCTCACAAACGCCGTCCTCAAGGCAAGATGATCTCACTCGACTCCGAAGACTTTCTGGAACTGCCCCACTGGATCAGCGAGCAGGATTCACAACAGGCCTTTAATTACGCGTGGATGAGTACCCTGCTCGACAATGTCATGTCAGAGGTGGAGGCCTTTTACATGGATCAGAACAAGCCCGAATACTGGACGCTTTTTTCTGATCGCGTTATTCAACCAATTCTGAAAGGTCACCCCCCGCCACCCCTGCCTGCATTGTGCAGGCAATACAATATCAAGAATCAGCGCAAGGCATCGAACATGCTGGTGACCGCCAAACGGAAGTTTCAGCAGGTGCTGATTCATCAATTACGCATCACAGTCCTTGATGAGACGACTGCCCACGAGGAACTGGAAGAGATTGTAGAATTTTTTGCCCGGGGGGCGCATTATCCTGAAGGTTTGCGGGATATACTTTCGGAATGATTGCATGATCACTGTATGTGCAGGGTAGGGCCGACTTATGAAGAAACGAACCACATTCGGCAAGAATCCGGACCGCTTGAGCCAGTTGTTGGCCATAGGACTGACCGGACAGAAGGATCAAACCATGGGAGAGGCTTCCGGTAATGTCACTCTTGAGGACTTCACTGAGATCAAGCCGGGGGCTTGCATAGGAAGATACACACTGCTCGAAACGGTCGGCGAGGGAGGCATGGCCACTGTGTACATGGCGGAGCAGAAGCGTCCCATCCGACGACGCGTGGCTGTCAAGCTCATCAAATTGGGCATGGATACCAAGCAAGTCATTGCCCGATTTGAAGCGGAACGGCAGGCCCTGGCCCTGATGGATCATCCGAACATCGCCAAGGTCCTGGATGCCGGAGCCACAGACAGCGGTCGCCCCTATTTTGTCATGGAGCTGGTCAAGGGATTGCCCATCACCGAGTTCTGTGACCGCAACCACCTGACCACACAGGAACGATTGGATTTGTTTGTCTCCCTGTGCCATGCCATACAGCATGCGCACCAGCGGGGCATTATCCATCGAGACATCAAGCCTTCGAATGTGCTTGTCACACTGCATGACGGTGAGCCGGTGGTCAAGGTGATTGACTTTGGCATTGCCAAGGCGTTGAACCAGCAACTCACCGAGAAGACTGTGTTCACGCGATATTCTCAGATGATCGGTACGCCCGAGTACATGAGCCCTGAACAGGCGGAGATGAGCGGTCTGGACATTGACACGCGCACCGATGTCTTTTCCCTGGGCGTCCTGTTGTATGAGTTGCTGACAGGCACCACACCATTTGACTCCGAGTACCTGCTGAGCAAGGGCTATGATGAGTTGCAGCGCATCATCCGTGAGGAAGAGCCGTTGCGTCCGTCCACAAGGCTCAGTACCATGGGTGAAGCCATGACGCAGGTGGCCACAGACCGACGTACCAGCCCCAAGCTGCTGTGCCAGTTGATTCGCACGGATCTGGATTGGATCGCAATGAAGTGTCTGGAAAAAGATCGCAGCCGTCGCTACGAATCTGTGAGTGAAGTGGCCGCCGATGTGCGGCGCCACCAAAAGAATGAACCGGTCCTGGCCGGGCGTCCCAGTACTGTATACAAAATTCTGAAGTTCACGAAACGCAACAAGACCTTGTGTATTTCCTCTGTGGCTGTTGTGCTCATCCTCATTCTGGCTGTCATTGTATCGTCGCATCAGGCCTGGATCGCCAGCAATGCCAGAATTGCCGAGAGCGCGTCACGTGTGACTGCCGAAGACCAGCGCGGCCGGGCACAGGCCGCCGAGCAACAGGCCCAGGGAAACCTGTACGACGCACTGGTTCGCGAGGCGCAGGCCACACGTATTGCGAAGCGTACTGGGTATCGTAGCAAGGTCTTCACTGTGCTGCAGCAGGCATACGACCTCGATGTGCCTCAAAAAGATCCAGTCGAACTTCGCACCCAGACCATTGCTTGCCTAGGTAACCCGGTGGGTCTGGAGCCCAAGTGCCTTGTGAACCTGCTGGGCGAACCCAATGACCCTCAAATCCGGTGGGCAGCCCTGCACCCCACGGATTCTTTGGCAGCCTTTGCCATGTCCACTGGCGCTGTCATCTTGAAGGACTTGCAGGGAACAAGAGACATTGCCAGATTCGAGTGTGAGCACATGTCCATTGGCCTGTGCTTTGCCCAAACAGGCAATGCACTTCTGTCGCTTCACTTACCCATGAGCGATTCTTACAGGAATCTGAAGCTTGACCAGACCGTGACTCATCTCTTTGTGCGTGCCCAGGACGGCACGTGGGTCCAGACAAAAACCATGGTGGTTCCCTATGCCATACACTGCCTGTCAACATCTGCCGGATTCCGCGTGGTTGTGAATCCCTTGTCAGGCTCGGCACATGTCATGGACCCGTTGACTGGTGACACGATCCATGAGCTTGGTTTTCCCCTGGCTCTGAACAATCACCCCCCCATAGACCTGTCTCAAGATGGCCGTTTATTGGCAGTCGCAAAAGCGGAATCTACTGACTCAAAAACGTCGATTCTGGACGTGTGGGATCTTACACAGAACCAGCATATGATTCGTTTAGAGCCCAATCTGGCAGAATGTACAGACGTAAAGTTCAGCCCAGACGGGCGTTATCTCGTGTTCCTGTCGTTGTCCGGAGGCTTTGTTTATTCTACGGACACGTGGGAACCTTTGGGACACTTGATAGAGCAATTCGTGTATGAACCAGAGGCCATCTTCCTGACTCAGAGCCCGACACTGGTCTTCTCGGTGGGGTTGAGATTCTTCCTGTGGAATTTTGAAAAGCAAAAGTACTCGGCCACATTTGATCGGCCCCAGGGAGGCGCAAGATGGTTTTCAGCCTCTGCAGACGATAGGTCGTTGATGAGCCATGACTACAAGCAGACGTGGCTGTACTCTCTGGATACCAGCGCAGAAAGGCAAGTCATTGACGCGCACCAGGCCGGTGTGCCCAGCATCGCATTTAGCCCGGATGGGTCTCACCTTGCTTCAATCAGCAAGGATCGAAAACTACGCTTGTGGAACAGTACCACAGGGGCTCTGGCGCGGGAGCGAATACTGGAGCGACAGGGCCAGGGGCTTTCATACAGCGCCAATGGACAATGGTTGATCACAACCGATAATGAGAGGGAACAGGTGAGCTTCTGGAGCACAAAGACCCTCGAACCGATCTTCCAATTGGGCACAGAACGCAGCCTTTCGACGTGGTCGGCCAAGCTGACCCGTGATCATCGCTTTCTGGTCACTGGCACAACACATCCAGGATCCGACCTGGGCGCCTGTACCCTCTGGCAATGCACAGTCAATGACTCGGGTAACACGGACACTGCTTTTGAAGCAGAGCCGGTAAAATCATTCGCAGGCCAAATCATAGATGTTGCTTTGGCTCCGAACAATCAGCATATCGCCTTTGTCAATCGCAAGACCTGGACTGAATTCGAACTCTATCTCTGGGACCTTGCCAGCACAGAAGAGCCACGTCTTTTTGCCAATGACCTGCGCGGCGCTGGTGCGCAAATGATTGAATTTTCCCCGGACAGTCAACAGGTGCGCGTCGTGGATGTCAACCGATTTATAGTGACCTATGACGTACAATCCGGCAAGAAGCGAACCTCGTTTGGGACAATCAAGCCAGATGAAACAGGCCTGTGGAGCTGGATCATTATGCACAAACTCGCTCCTAACGGAACAACCCTGGCCATGACGTCCCATTCTGGACTCGGCGTGGACCTGTGGGATTTGAAGACCGGTCGCCTGCTCTACGCATTGCCCGAGCAGGACGGAATCACCTATTATTTTGCCTGGAGTCCGAACGGCCGACGTCTCGCAATTGCACGATCCAATGGGATTATAGAGATCTGGAACATTGCAGAGATCAATCACGTACTCACGACTCTGAAGCTGACGCCGTGAATGTGGTTTCACCCTATACCCCAAACTCACTACCTATCTGGCGAGTGCATTCTTTCAAAAGAGGGGCGGCACCGTACCAAGGGTTCACAATAGCATCTTCTGAATAGCGTCAAGGGCTGCCTCATTGTTCTTGATGTCACGCCAATTGTAGATACACATGTATCGGCAGGTGGGGTCTGAAAGCGTACGATCCAGGGCATTAAGCCAGGCCGTCACATCTTTTTGCCCCATCAACAACCATTCGACGGCGGCCCAATATGGCGCATCACTTTTCTTAAGGACCCTTTGCACCCCCCTGTCTGCCTGTGGATCAGTCGCATATTTGTAGAAGCTCCAACCAGGACAGGCATAGGGATTCAGGGCGGCATTGTACAGAAGCTCTTGCTCTTTCCACCCGGCCACATGAGTAAATAGTCTATCACGAGGCACACCCAGTTCAGAAGCCAGAGCACAAAGATCCGTGAGATGTCGACTGATAATTTCGACCTGATGGACCTCCTTCAAAGTCCCAGTCTCTGCCAGTTGTGCCGTGGTGATGGCAGCGTAGCCAATGGCCGTGACACCTCGATCCGGTATCCGGTCCGCCCGGAGTCCGGTTTTGGGATCGTCTTTCTCTGGCTGGTTCAGCAACGCATTGCCATTGGGATAGTAGAATGAATTGACACCCAGAGCGCTTTCCCAGCCCAGCTTGATGCCGATCAACAAATGCTTCTTGTCCCTGGGCAACTGGTCCCACCAGTCCAGTATCAAGGGCACAAGCACGCGCATCTCATCGTGGCAGGCCTGGCGATAGGCTGTGCTCATGAAATTGGGTGGGGGCAGCACACGAATCTGTCGACCCCAGTTGCGCCACGCAATTTTGAGCGCATGCTCCGGCCCCCATCCAGACCACTCCACATTGTTTCGATTGTCGGGATTAAACCCGGGGCGGTCTGGATCCCACCAGTTCCACAGGTCAGGGCGACCTCCCCACCATTGTTCTCCGTCCAACTGAACCACAATGGGCACATGGTGCAGTTCAGCCAATGCAAGAAACGCTTGAATCTGAGCCATAGTTTTGTCACGAGACTGGTTCAGATAAGAAAAGATCGCGCCCACACCCAAGCCCATCTGGCCGGATGTTTTGCCCTGTGCCAGACCCTGTATCTGTTGAAACACCAAGGAACTCGCCTCAGCAGGAGACATATTGACCACCACATACTGGGCCGCAGCCTGAACCCTCTGCCCCGCCATAACCCCCCACAAAAAGCATATCATCAAAACATAGGTTTTCATTCTGTCTCCCATTGAGCGTTCAAAATATCCCGAGATTCTACAATACCTTTTGGCTGAATTCCTACTCTTTCTCCAGTGTTGGTTTTCCCTTGAGGTACCCCAGTGACGTCAGGAATTTATCCGCTTCGAGCACGGTCTCGTAGTATCTTGCCTTATTAAAGAACCCGTGTGACTGGTCTTCATACAGATGCAGGTCACAGCGAACCCCCGCTCTTACCATGCGTGCTTTATAGTCTTCTGCCGTGGCCACAGGAATCAACTTGTCCTTGGTGCCGAGAAATACAATGGTTGGGGGCGTGCTTTTCGTTATGTTGTGCATGGGCGAAAACGCCTCCCAGTAGGCCTTGACCCGTTCATACCCATAGCCATTGGGGCTGTTGTCAAACACAGGGTTGAACAGAACCAGCGCATTAGGGCGACAACTGATGGAGAGGTCTTCTCCGGCCTCCTCAAGTCCATTGACAGTGCCTGTGGCAGCGGCCACATGCCCACCGGCTGATCCACCACTGGCTGCCACCATGTCGGGATTAATGCCCAGTCTGTCTGCATGACCACGTATCCAGCGTACGGCAGACTTGCCATCCATAACGCACTCTTTGGGTGTGGTCTTGTGCGTCTTGCTGACCCGGTACTCGGCACAGATGGACACCATGCCCCTTGAGGCAAGATATCTGCTCTGGTTGTAGAACTGACTGGGGGTACCTCCCACCCAGCCTCCACCAAAAAAGAACACAATGGCCGATCTCTTGTCACTGGCTTTGTGCCCTGCTGGATTGAATAGGTGAAGTGATAACTTAACATCACCCACCGTTTTGTATTCAATGATTCTGTCTGGGGTTTCTATGGCAAGGGCACTACTCGTCAGTACTAGTAGTATGCCAGTTAAAATAATGCATCGCTTCATCATGTCATTCCTCTATTAAAGGTCCACTCAAAATAATACTTGATTCAGTTACGGTCGGTGCAGCCTTTTAAGAAAAACAGGATCGGACCGCAGCTTGGGGTTGATCACAATTTGGGGCTCTGAGAGCATTGTGTTGGCAAGTTCGGCTGGATTTATCTCGGCCTGGGACGGTGATTGCCAGGCCATGTCAAACTGAAATTCCATCACACCGTGGCTGTCCGTCACAAAGTTGGTAACCCAGGTGTTATTGAACACCATGGCCATGACGCGTCCCGGATGCTCAGGCGAATCATTGCGTCTTGCCAGGATCTGATGTCCGCCAAAAGTGACCAGCGGCGCATCGCGGCTGACCCAAAGCCAATGACCCTGGGCTGTGTTATAGTGAACCCAGTCATCAATGGTGAAGTAATCCCGACAAGATCCGGGTAGTTGATCTTCGTAGGGTACAAACGAGACTCCGCCATTGCTTGCCTCTGGCAGCGTGGTCTCACATGGCAGATCACACGCCACAAAGAGGACCTCTGGCAATTCATATTCGGTGCGATGAAAACGCACGGTCAACCTGGCACGCGGCTCCTGGTGCCATAACTCCAACCGACGTACTGCCCACTTGAAACGAGGATGCTTTAGTGCCTGCGTATAGATCGTGGTGTGGGCATTCTGTTCGACCTGTGCCGCTTTTTTTGCCGTGGCCGCCACTTCCTTGAGCACGTCACGCCGCTTGTCACGCTCCTGCTGATCTGTAATACCAAGGATCTCGGAATAAACCCATCGCCCGGAAAATGCATCAATGGACACGGAGAGCAAGTCACCCGTGCCGGCCTGAAATAACGACCGTTTCATGCCCGGCCACAGAGCCGAGGTGGGCCAGTTAAAAGCGTCCACCCCCACAGTGGGGCCATCGGCCCTCTCGGACGGTGGTACGGTTTCTTCACTCAACTGAAATCGACGAATGGTCTGCCCCTTCAGATCCTCGATCCAGACCCGAACCACCTGGTTGGGTGAATTATCGGGAAACGTCTGAGCCGAATTTTCAAACGTCAGCTCGTCGGGCCCGGACGGACGACTGAAACAGTTGTAGCCCGGCTCAAGGATCAACGGAATTTTTGTCCCGTGGGTCACGTCCTTTAGAGAATGAAAGTCTCCACGCAACACAGAGGCAGGCATGGTAATCCAGCCATTCCAGGACAACGCAGCCGGATTGGCCACGTAGAATCCTTCCTCACGTTGATTTATTGTGGAGCGTGCACGCTGAGCCAGAATCAGTTTGGCCAGGGCCATTGGGCGGTAAGCAAACCGAGATTTTTCATTGTACTGTCCCCAGGTTTCCAGCGAGTGGGGACGGCCCACGCTATCAACCGAGCCCCACGTGTGCTCGTCGAACAGACAGAGGTCGCGATAGATTTCATCAGCCGCAGCAAGCGTTCGTTTATCCGGCTCTCCCCAAACCTGAGAAAGGGCCGCATCAGCCAGACGTTTGGCTTTCCGACTGGCGCTAACTTCGCGAGGTCCCGATGCCAACCCATTGGACCACCAATCGGTCCACTCACCTTCATATTCGGGAATCTTCTCACCCACATCTTGTTTTAGTCGATCCAACGCATCAGCGGCCGTGGAAAGATGAATCTCGGGCTTCAGCCCCAGCCGATTCCAGGTCGCCACAAACCGGGCCAGCGGGGGAAACGGCGGGTCATTGTCCATGCGCCATTCGTTGGTCACAGAGAGAATCAACGAAGGATAGGAGTATCCCCCGGCCTCCAGGGTCTTCAAACGGCCCAACAGATGTTGATGAGAGGCTCGAACAGAGGCCTCATCATCCCGAAAAAAATCACCCGGTCGGGCAGGTCGATACCGGGTGTCTGTTGATTCAGGGACCGGACCACGACGCCAACTTTCTGAATGAAAATAATAGAATCCCTGTGCATAGTGATCCCCCAACCAGACGAACAAACGCCGTCCATCAGGCATCTTCCACCAGAACGCTGATGGCGTTCGCAGGGGCGGTCCCCCGTTGTGACTGTTGATGCCCATAAACAGATACGACAGGCCGCGATCAAGGAGTCCGATTGCACCGGCCCGTGGAAATCCGTTCACATCATTCTGAATTGCCACGCGTGGTTTGACTTTGTGCCACAGCCTGTCGGGCAGCCAGCGAAGCATGTGACGCCACTCCTGCGCATTGAGCGATGGCGTCTGGTTCATTGCCATGGCAGCCACTTCCAGTCGACCTGTGCCCACAGCTCTGAGGAAGTCCTTTCGTCGGTCTGAGTCGGCTGCCTTCCACCAGTCATCCACGGCCAGTGTTGTTTCAGCGGTCCAGTAAAACTGTGCGTCAGCGGGACTGTCCGTGGTCGCCAGCACAGCATCAATCGCAATATCGAGGTATCGCATTTGCTGTCTGCGACACACGATTGGATGGTCTGTAAATCCGATATCCGTGTGCGTCATGTGGACAATGTCGATGCGTTGAATCACACCGGATGTGTCCTGGTCCTGAGCATGCGCAAAGTCAGTCAGCATGAGAAAGGTCACAACCGCCATCAACACAGTCCATGCCAGTCGCTTCGAGATTATGCCTTCCATCCGAGAAGAAGCCTGTGATTCAAGGCTGATCATCATCCGTCCTTTCATAATGATAAGAGACTTAACCGTACCTCTAGATAGAGACACTTAAAGCGTGATTATATCACCAGGATACAAAATGATACAAGGAGGAAAACAGGAGCTTCTGCGCAACAGGGCAACCTCCTAGTCAAACTTGACGCTGGTACAGTTTTGGGTGGTGACTGCCACTTTTCCACTGGCTGACCTGTTATTGACAAGGGTAAGGTCACCGACGCTCCTGGCTGAGATACCACAGGTATCAAAAACATTGTTTTCGATGCGTATGTTTTCATGGACCGGTTCGCCCGGCTTTGCAGTCGAGTTATGCGGATTGATCCATATGGCCGGCGATCCATTCTGCCCGCATTGGATGAATCTATTGCCACGAATGGTCATATCCCGAATCGGGCCCGATTCAAACCAGCCCTCCGCATCATCCTCGACCAGAATTGCAGCCATGTGCGTCCGAATGAAGGTGTTGTTCTCGACCAGTACACGTCCACGCGTGGTGATCAGAAATCCGCGGCATGAGGTCATCTCTATCAGGCAATTTCTAATCGTGACGTTTGGATACCAGGTGATGTTATCGACCACATCGTTTTTCTCGTAGTCTGGTGCGGAACCCTCCAGTGTCAGCAGCCATTCCTTATCAGTCTGACGTTCAATGGCCGTAACCCTTCTGCGTGTCCCCTTACGCTCACACAAACTGGCGTGGTTGATGACGGCGATTTCATCGCCTGGCAAAAATGCAGAAAAGCCGTAAGTCTGTGGATGCATGAACCGGAGCAAAAGCTGATTTTCAGCAACCTTCCCGATGATTCGCAGATGCGTCCCATGGACATTGATCGGATCATCCTGGGTCCCTGAAAAATGGCAGGAATCCACAAGAATCTCACCGCGGCATCCAGAGAAGTGAAATACATCCGCCCACGCAGGGCACGTTCTAATAGTATTCGACGGTGGGACAACATCAACATTCTGAACTGTAATGCCATCAGTGAACTGGCTCACAATACCCATCCCGGTCAGGGCATGAAACGTACAATCACGAATCGTTATATGGCTGCAACGATTGTTGCAGGCTGAGACGGTATCACGTGTTGTATTGCGAAACTGAAACTGACGCCCTGCTTCCATATTCATGTGACCACGTTTATAGGTAAGCCGGACTCTCTGCGAACCAAGTGCCTCTGCCTTGGCCACACTGAAAGGATTCCACCTGCCCATCCTCCAACTGTGGGCGTTTCCCAAATCCGCCTGCTGAGCCATGGTCCACCCTGGCCCTATATCGCCCACCCAGGAGAAGGCCCCATGATTGATCGCATAGTTCGACCCCTCGGCAACCTGGATAACCACGCTATTCGGTTCGACCTCGATAACCCGAAACTCCGAAACCGTCGGCCTCTTGAGATCGAACGTCAGATTTGAATAGGTGACATCCTCACAATGGTCATTAAAGAATTCCACCATCCTGTCAACGAACAGGATCTTTGTCTCTGGGCCGCCAGTGATTCGGAAATGCTTGACGTCCTGGAACATGATACCTATCGGCCGTGGCAATGTAGGATTGTCATTGGCATTGGACACAAAAAGCGGATGATAAATCGCATTGCCGGCTGAGAACTCATGGACACCGGGTGCGAAAACAAAAACGACCGGCTTCCCTGCAGTACCAGCACCTGACGGTTTTAAGGATCCATTATGTTTCCCCGGGGCGATATCAATGCGATCCCCTGGTGACAACATTAGCGTATTCACCTTTGTCAGATTCTTCCACGCCTTGTTTTCACTTTTGCCATCATTGCTGTTATTCCCCTGGGCGGGATGGACATAGTACGTTGTATGACCCGGCGATTTGATCAGTTCATTTTGGGGCGGATAGGGGTCATCTTGTACAGGCGACACGTCTTCCTGATAGTCTCTGCCATTGATGCTCCGCACCACCGACCTCATCCAGGTATCAAGCGATTGCTGCATCGTCTTCAACCGTGCTTGCAACTCCGGCTTTTCAACCAGGTTATTAGTCTCCATCGGATCATCTTCAAGATTGTAAAGCTCGTAGGTTTTACCCTCGTTGAACCGATGCAGTTTCCATGGCCAGTCGTTCCAGGCGGCATGCCCCTTGACCGTGTCCTCGGCAAACTGCGGGAACTCGTCAATATCCTTGCGCATGCGTGCTGGGTTGTGCGGCGTGGGTTTACCGGCCTGCTGCTTTTCCATGATATCCTTGAGCAAACGATCACTCCAGGTCGCTTGTCCGCCCTGGAACTGATGCCAGAACCCCATGGGCTTGCTGCGTTTCTCCACAGTGCCGGCCATGATGTCTGTCACGTCAATACCGTCCAAAGGATGGGGATTGCTGGCTGTCACGCCCGCCATGGCCAGGAGCGTCGGATACATATCGCACGTGGTGACAGGCACGGCCGTACGCCCCTTGAGGTGACGCGCGGGCCATTGAACAATGCTCGGGACCCGCAAACCGCCCTCATAGATACTGCCCTTTTTTGCACGGCCACCCGAGCTGGCTTCGACCAGCCCCCCATTATCGCTGCAATACCACAGGATCGTATTCTCTGCAAGGCCCATTCGCGAAAGCTCGCTGCGCAGACGTCCCACCTGCTGATCCAGCAGGGTAATTTCACGGTAATAACCGGCGTGCGCCTTGCCGTCGTAAAGTGAGGGACCTTCCGGGACTTCCTGATGCGGATCATGCGGCGAGGGAAACCACACGACCGTGAACATCGGTCGATCCCCCTGCTTGTGTTTCTCAAGGAAGGCAAGTGCCTCATCCATGAGCACCACCGAGCCCTTGCCCTGGAACTGTTCGACCTTACCATTCCGACTCAAATAGGGATCATTGTCAAAGAAGTTGAGCCCAACCACCCACTCGTCAAATCCCATGGCACTGGGATTGGCCGGTGAGTTGGGTTGCCCCGATCCAAGATGGACCTTGCCAAAGATCCCCGTCACATAACCGGCGGCCTGGAGTGCTTCAGCCAGGGTGTTCTCTTGTGATCGCATGTAGCGTCCATGATTGGGCACCTTGGCACGTATCGGATGACGCCCGGTCAACACGCTGGCCCGAGTGGGCGAACACACAGGTGCCGCAGCATAGAACCGGTCAAACACAAATCCCTCCGATGCCATGGCATCAAGCGCCGGTGTCTGAACAAAGGGATGCCCTGTATAGCCCGTGTCACCCCACCCCTGATCATCCGCCATAACCAGCACAATATTCGGTCGCTTTGCCTCGGCCAAACCGCCCAACATCGCCAGAACCATCAACACCAATACTATTCTCTGTCTCTGCATACATCGATTCCTTATTAATCTCTTCATGGCTTGCCTTCCCCTATTGTTGCTCTGTTTTAAAAGGTGATGCAAAGCAGTATTGGCCAGACTCCACATGAAGCACAGCCCGATGTTTGTTTCTGCCCATTCCCTCGAAACCTTTGACTTGGTTCCACGGTTTTCCTGATTCAGTCACTGCATCAGGATTTTGAGTGGGTATGTAAATGGTCGCCGTGGTATTCACCGGAATGGTCACATCCAGAAAAAACTGACCCTTGTGACGTTTCCATTGGACCACGATGCGTCCATAGGGCGACTGGTAAGACGCTTTGGCCCAGGTGAGATGACCCACAGGCTCTGGACGGATCAGGATCTTTTTGAAACCAATGTCGGTTGGATCATTTTGGATACCTGCCACCTGACGGTAAAACCACTGCCGAATGTGTCCCAGCATACAGTGGTTCATGGAAGCACTGGTACTGGCATCCCAGGCCTCGGGCATGGATGTCCAGGCTCGATCAAGAATAAAACCATAGCTGCCAATATCATGACGGTTTGTGATGTCAAACAGCACGTCACTGCGACCCTGTTGGGCCAGGGCCTCCACCAGATAGGCGAATCCGATGTCACCGGCGGTCTGCTGATTACCTCGGGATTGAATATCAGCCACCATGCACTCAACCACAGCCGAAATGCGGTCAGAGGGGACAAGCCCCAGAACCAGGGCCATGGCATTGGCGGTCTGCGGGCTGCCGGCATGCTGATAGGCGTCCCTGCCATTGAAGTAGGCAGCGTTAAATGTCTGTTTGATGCGTATGGCAAGTGCCGTGTAAATGGCGTGATCAGCTTTGTTGTTTAATTGCTTCGCTGTCAAAGCCACAATATTTGCGCACCGATAAAAGGTGGCAGTCGCACTCAGAGCAGTGGGTGTGAAACGCGATGCCCCGACGGGCTGACCATGGCCATAGTCGTACCAATCACCCAGGCCCGGTTGCGCGATGAGGTCTGTTGACGTGTCACGCATGTAATCAACAAACCGTTTCATCATGTCATAGTTGTCTGTGAGCACACGCCTGTCACCATACCGCAGATAAATTTGCCATGGGAGAACCACACCCGCAGCACCCCACTCCGGGGTATACCGAAATCCTCCGGAAAACTGGGGATAATTGGGGGCCACTGTGTATATCTTTCCACTGGGGTCCTGTGAATCGCGAATGTCACGCGATTTCTTGGTGTAAAAACGTGCGATATCATAACTGAAGGCGATCGACGGTTCCATCAAGTAACTGACCTCCAGCCAGCCAAGTTTCTCTCGGTGCGGACAATCTGTCAACACATGTCCCATATTGCTGCGCACGGCCCAGTCGATCAGTTGGTCGATCTTATTCAGCAATGCGTTAGAGCATTCAAAGGCGCCGGCAGGTAACGAAGCATTACGCACATGCAGGGACACCAAGTCATCCACCACAGGCAAACCATGGGGATTGGGCTCGCCGCGAGGCACCGCACCGGTTAACTCCAGGTACTGATAGCCGCTGTAGGTAAACTGCGGGCTCCAACTCTCCTGCCCCTTTCCATTCAGTGTGTACTGCCAGTAGTTGGGTTTTCCCACGCCCGCCTGATTGACTCGACCACGTCCGTCATTGGTCCGATCAGTCTGACCATGACGTTGTTCGGCGGGGCTCAGCCGCAGGACCTGTCCTGCTTTGCCCTGCACTGTGAGACGCGGCACAGCAGAGGCATTCTGTCCAAAATTATACACATACACACCCGGTTCAGGTTGATCAATACACACGGGCTTGAACACATCAAAGGTCTGCATGGGTGGCATGTTAGAAGCCACCAGTGTCCCTTGGTTTGGATTGGCTTGAACCACTGTTGACCAGGTGGCGTCATCGAACCCTGGCTCAGCCCAATCCAACGGCAATGAACGGGCATCGTAGTCACTGCCGCCCAGGATGGCACAATGGCTAATGGGCCCGGCTGTGGTCTTCCAGGTCCTGTCACTCACGATCGATGCTGTTGTACCATTGTTATACTCCAAATGAACCTGAAGGATCAACTTTAGAGGTCGCTTGCTGTGGGTACCATGCACGCGCCGATCACCAGCCGTGCTGTAGAATCCCTTGCCCAACATCACACCAAAGGCATTCCGCCCGGACCTTAACAAACCAGTGATATCATAGGTGGTATAAAAAACAGTCTTTTCGTACATGGACCAGGCCGGGTCCAGAAAACGCCTGCCCACCTTTTGGCCATTGAGAAACAATTCGTACTGTCCCAATCCACAGACATGAACCAGGGCCCGCTGCAACGGGCTGGCCACCTCGAACTCTTGACGGAAAATTGGCAGGCCCTTCGATTGTTCTATGGGCTTAGAGTGGCTGTTTGTAATCCATTCAGCCTGCCAATCCAAAGGGGTAAGCAGTCCCATGATCCACATGGCCGGTCGGCTCCAGGACGACGGTTGATTGTCGTTATCCCATACACGAACCATCCAGTAGCAGCATTGGTTGGATACCAGAGGCTTACCCGCATAGTCGACCTGTATGGATTGGCTGGATTGAACCTTGCCGCTATCCCACAGATCGCCTTTGCCCTCGGCCAAGCTTTCCTGGCTGGAGGCCACAATGAGGTGATAGGCCGTCTGATTTTGACCCCGTTCATGCGATTGTATGATCCAACTCAGGCGTGGTTGAACCGAGTCAATACCCAACGGATTGACCGCATATTCACAGCGCAGGGTCTCGATCTCCATATCTGAGCCGTACAGACCCGTCACAAAACAAAGCACCAGTATGCCAAATCTCAGACTTTTCATTGTTGCTCCCTGTTTGAAAGCCAAATAATCCTACAGACTGCATGTCTATCCAATGCGTCTGATTCACTCTGCAAAGCCAGTTGTATTATCGTACTCCGCGAAAGCCCATAATGCTACTTTCTTTGAGCGGCAATTCCGTAGCACCGGTGACCGCATCGCAGCCCACGGGCACAGCCATCCACGAACCGCCCCTGACCATCCTGAACCCATCCAGGCCGGCATGGAACGAGGTGGAATACCAATCCTGTGTCCACTCGCCAACATTACCTGCCAAATCGCAAATGCCATAGGGGCTGTTGAACTGGCTAAAACTTCCGACAGGGGCCGTATAGGCGAAGCCATCCTCGTCCGTATCGCAATTACATCGCCACAGGCCACCGGCCCCGGGCGTCTTTTCACCCCATGGGTAGGGTCTTTCAGGCATGGGATTGGGGGTTTTCCTGGTATGGTCGCCATCCAGATAGAATCCACCTCGAAAGGCCTTTTCCCATTCTGATTCCGTGGGTAGCCTCAAGCCGCACCACTGCAAGAATGCTGCGGCATCGTACCATGAGACATAGGTAATGGGATACGCCTCACGACCCGGTTCGACCGTGTATGTGCCGTTGTTATGTTGTTTGATGCCGCACCGTTCGATGTGACTCATGCGTTTATTCCAACCCATACCGTCCCCCCCCACCTCGTTGAGATAATCCACATACATAGCGAGCGTCGTTTCATATTTCGCCGTGTAGTATAATGAAAGATCGGACTGGGGTTTTTGGGTTTTAGATTCATCCCGACCTGCACCGGACAGAGACTTCCTGGCAAATTTTCCGGCTGGCACCTGGACCATGGCCAAAGCACGTACACAAATATCCACCATAACGAAATCACTAAAACTGGTCTGATCAGTGCCCCACCATACCACTTCCTTGTGCCCGGCTTTGGAGACAAGATCATGGCCATTACCGCGCAGGGCTGTCTTGGGGATTAAATGCCACGTCTGGCCTGCATCTTCACTATACCGGATAAAGACATAGGCTGGCGAGCTTGGTAACAGGTTGGGCTCGTTGATATCGTATTCAATACTGATCCTGGGGCCGCCCAATTCCGTGGGGTCCTGTCGAACCTTCACGTTGTTCAAAGTCAGCCACTTGCCATAGGAACAGTAACAAAACACCAACAAGAGACTTAAAGACAACCAGAATCTGTGCTGCATAACTTAGTCTTCCTGTTTTCGTGTAATCCGGTTTTTCTGCCATCGCCCACGATTAAACCTGCTCTGGCACGACCCACGGTGCGCGGTATTCACGTTTCAAAAAGGTATTGGCTTTGTCATTGTGGCTAAACGATTCGCTCTTTGGATCAAATACAAGTCTCTGATTGCCCACACGATAAGAAATATTGGCCATGTGACACAGCAGCACGGACTGATGCCCAATCTCCACATCGGCATTGGCCCTTTTTCTTGTCCTGACGCAGTCAATAAAATTGTCCTGGTGCGCCTTATCTGCCTGACGACCGTATTGCGAAGCCACGATCTCTCCATTCGAATCGTACCCCTGCCAGCCGCCACCGTGCCTGCCGAAATACATAAATCCTTCGGTCCCCAACACTTCAACTCTTGTGCTGCAGAAAGGCCAATGGGGAAATTTGTCCGAATCGCGTGTGGCAGAGGGTATCTTCTTCATGTAGGGTGTCCAGAGCGTTGACTCCATTTGAAGCGTAAGATCTTCGTACTCGAACATGGCCAGTTGTGTGTCGGGCGTGTCCCTGCCGTCTTGCAGATCATTGATCGCACCTATTTGCGAGACAGCCTTGGGATAGGGCAAATCATTCAGGAGAAATCGTGCCAGGTCCAGCTGGTGAACTGCATCACCGGCAATCGGGCCGCAACTGTATTCCCATTGATTCAGCCAGTACCTGCTCGGATCATAGGGCAGCCTGGCGGCCGGGCCACACCACATGTCATAGTCAAACCCTTGCGGCACGGGTGCCCCCGGTCTGGCGGTGCGCTTGGGATGCTGCATCATGTTGAACACACGCACAAGATGAACCTTGCCCAATTTCCCTGACTCGATATAATCTTTGGCTTTCTTCGCATAGGGTGCCGTGCGTGACTGCATGCCGACCTGTACCACCCTCTTGTACTTGCGCGCAGCCTCAACCATCTTCCGGCCTTCCCAGATGTTGTGGGCCATGGGTTTTTCAACATACACATCCTTGCCAGCCTGGCAGGCCATAATAGTCGCCAGTCCATGCCAGTGATCGGGCGTGGCATTTATCAGGACATCCACCGTGTCATCATCGAGTATCTTGCGAAAATCCTGAACCAGTTTGGGTTTTCGAGTCTGCACTTCTTCCACGGCTTCACGGGCACGTGCAAAACGTCTGGTGTTTGGATCGCAGAGATAGGCAATCTCAGTGTCAGGCCTGTCTGCAAACTTCTCGGCCAGATAGGTCCCTCGGCCTCCGAGTCCCATGACACCAATGACAATCTTCTCGTTGGCTGCCCGCACGCTGCTATAGGGTAAAACTGCCACGGCCGCAGCACCGACCGAACGCTTCATAAAATCTCGACGATTTACAGTATTCATGGCGCTCTCCTTCATTTTCATGGGTTGCCATTGGCGTCCGGGACCCGACGTCTATAGGGTCAAGAATCCCAAAAGAGGATTATAACAGAAGTTTTGCAAACTTCAAGTTTTCAGTTTTCAGTAGGCAGTTTACAGTATAAAGAACGCATTTTACTAAAAACTAAAAACCCAAAACTATACACCACAGGGCTTTTTGAAAAAGTCCTGTTATAACAGGTTTGTCGATGACTGCACTAAAATATGTGCGTCATCTGCATGCCATGCTGGATAGATCAGGGATTTCCTGGATTGCCCCCTTGATTTGGTATTTTCTCGCAGTATAATCACCTATGCGGGGATACATAAGAAGTCTTATCATAATGAAAGATGATGGTTTATGAGATCGACTAAACACTGTATAAAACCGGTTGTGTTCGTCCTGGCTGTGGTATGCTTCTTACTCACGACCCGTCCTGCAGTCCTCTGCGCAGGCGTTTCTGAGACTCGTGATGTAGATTTACGCTATCGCGAGCTGTTGCCGAACAGTGACAGTCTGTATAAAGTGGCCTACAAGAAGCAGGCATGGGCATGGCAGGAAACAGCCATCATTGTCTGTGACATGTGGAACCAACACTGGTGCCAGGGCGCCACTCGCCGTGTGAAAGAACTGTCACAACCGATGAATCGCGTGGTCTCCATGGCACGGGACAAAGGCGTGTTAATCATTCACGCACCCAGTGGCACAATCGACCATTATAAGGACCATCCTGCACGCCGGCTCGCCGAAAACACACCCAAGGCCACCAATTTGCCCGAGGGCATTGCCCACTGGTGTCACTGGAAAGACGACACTGAGAAGCAGGCCGGCTACCCCATTGATCACTCCGATGGCGGGTGCAACTGCACGCCTCAGTGCAAGCAAGACTCAGTCTGGACAAGACAGGTCGACAGCATCAAAATTGATGACAAAGATGCGATCAGCGATTCCGGCATCGAGATCTGGAGTTTGCTCGAACAACGAGGCATCAAAAACATCATTGTGATGGGGGTTCACACAAACATGTGTGTGCTGGGCCGTCCCTTCGGACTCCGCAACCTGAGTCGGTTCGGTAAGAACGTGGTGCTCATGCGAGATCTGACGGACACCCTGTACAACGCCCATATGGCACCCAAGGTCAGCCACTTCACAGGAACCGACCTCATTGTGGAACACATAGAAAAGTACGTCTGCCCCACCATCACCTCAACCGTTTTTACAGGAAAACCCGCCTTTCAATTCAAGCATGACCCACGTCCATTGGTGGTCTTCATCTCCGCCGAGAGCGAATACGGATCAGTCGAGACACTCCCCAATTTTGCACAGGATCTCGAACTGCACCACGGCCTGCGATGCGAAATCCTTCAGGGCAGTCCCGAACGAAAGGGTGATGATCGTCACGAACTGTCCGGCATGGAGCTGATAACCAAAGCAGATCTGGTTGTGGTCTTTGCTCGCCGGCGAGCCTTCCCTTCCGATCAGATGACCTACTTGAAGAACTACCTGGATCAAGGTGGCGCCCTGATCGGCTTGCGAACCGCCAGTCATGCCTTTGACTCGCGTGGCAGCGGTCCCTCCGATCACATTGATTGGCCCAAGTTCGATGCCGATGTTTTGGGCGGCCACTATCATGGCCATCACAAGGCCGGTCCCAAATGCACTGTCACCCGCGCGGGCCAAGCAGGCGATCATCCGATTCTGGCCGGAATCACCCTGCCCCTGGTCAGCAATGGATCACTCTATGAAGTCCGTCCGCTGGCCAAGACCACGACGCCCCTCTTGATCGGCATGATAAAGGGCCAGGCGTCCGAACCTGTGGCCTGGACAAACCAACACAATAAGGGACGCGTCTTCTATACATCCCTGGGGCATCCGGATGATTTTTTGAGTACCGAGTTCAGAAAACTGCTCGTCAACGCCGTGTTCTGGGCCATGAACAAACCAGTCACGACCGGGGCCACAGCCCAGTCCCCTGTATCAGTAGATGTTGACTGGCCAACCTTTATGGCGCGTCAAGATCTGATCTGGGAGACTCTGCCCACCAAATTTGACTATGGGGCCTTTCTGGGCAACGGCATGCTGGGCTCAATGATCTACCAAGACGGTGTCAATCGCCTGCG
>Ga0307990_1000455_pt1 | contig 36719 bp, 25 predicted proteins | sample EllFjometagen129_FD_203168 | JGI IMG/M metagenome (GOLD analysis project Ga0307990, IMG submission 203168) | Marine microbial communities from Ellis Fjord, Antarctic Ocean - #129 | ecosystem: Environmental > Aquatic > Marine > Unclassified | place: Southern Ocean | collected 2014-10-08
ACCACATATTTCGCAAATTTTTGACATATACTATTCTCCTAATCGAAAAGGGTTGAATGTTATCAGTTTTACCGACCCGATTCAAGGGCAAACAGTTTTTTTTTACATTGCAATTACATTAATTAGTAATAATATATAAGTTATCTGAGTATTTCGCAAGCGATAAAGCAGGATTTCAAGAACAAAAAAATCGCAGCATAAGTTGCTCTTTCTGACTTTAGTGGATTGAATCAAGGGATGATAACAGTTATATTAGAGGTTAATGGATGAACCACTGCTAAAAGTTAAAGATCTTAAAGTATGCTTTCATAGAGAGGGCTCGATCACAAACCCGATCCGCTCAGTTGCTTTCACTGTCAACCGGGGCGAGAAAGTTGCGATTGTTGGTGAAAGCGGTTGCGGGAAGAGCTTAACGGCGCTCGCGTTGACCAGACTTCCCCCGACAGACCGTGCATCGGTCAGCGGAAAGATCATCTTTGAGGGAAATGAGATCAGGACCCAGGCTGATTTTCAAAGGATACGGGGCAAAGACATTGCCTATATTTTTCAGGATCCCAGTTCCAGTCTTAACCCGGTAATGCGGGTTAAAGATCAGATCTCAGAGTGCCTGCCTCATAGTCGCAGATCGATACAGCGAGAGACTATCCTCGATCTGCTTGAACGCACCGGTCTGCCTGACCCCTTGCGCGCGGCAGCGGCATTCCCCTGCGAACTCAGCGGCGGCCAGCAGCAGCGGGTTATGCTGGCAATGGCACTTGCGGCAAAACCAAAGCTTCTGGTTGCGGATGAACCGACAACTGCACTTGATGTCACAACCCAGCGGCAGGTTCTCACTCTGATAGATGAACTTGCCACCGATTCAGGGATGGCTGTACTTCTAATAACCCACAATCTCGGATTGGTGGCCGGTCATATGTCACGTGTCAACGTGATGTATGCCGGAAAGATAGTTGAGTCCGGCAGGGTTGATGAGGTGCTTACAGATCCGTTACACCCCTACACCAGGGGACTCCTGAAAGCAGTTCCTATGCTGGACTCTCCGAAAGACGCGTTACTGCAGGACATTCCCGGCACAGTTCCATCGCCCGACAACTGGCCGGCGGGATGCGCCTTTGCCCCACGCTGCAGCAGTGCAACAGAATCATGTTATGCCTCTGACCCGCCACTGCAATGCCGTGGCGGGCGCCATTTTTGTTGTTTTAACCCTAATGCAGCGGCTCCGCAACCAAATTGAGCTCTTGTGATATTCGAAAGCTTACTCACTCATTGATAAGTTTGCGATAAACATGACTGCATTAGTCAGCAACGCTTCGCGTTGCATAGGAAAAATGAAAAGAGAGAGTTCAGGAACACATACTTTTACACGTACTCGTACACGCGAATCTCCAAAAACCAGGGTAGGGATAGAGGGAAAAGAGATTTGAGTGTACGAGTACGAGCACGAGTACGAGCACGTGAAAAACCACCCAAAGAATTAGGGCGTTCTGCTATAACGCAGCGGCGGCCGGAGCAACCAAATTTACTGTGAGTGATATGGCTAAAAAACACAAACAAAATATTCTGGACATAAGAGAGCTCTCAATTGTTTATAAGCGCCCGGGAAAACAGGCGGTTCGTGCGGTAAACCAGGTTTCGCTAGCTATCAAACGGGGTCAATCTCTGGGTATTGTCGGCGAGAGTGGTTGCGGCAAAAGCACTCTGGCGCGCACTATTATGGGGTTGCAACTCCCGCATTCAGGCTCGCTCTTATTCGAAAACAAGGAGATCTTCCGATTTAACAGTCGGGAGATGGCGCAGTACCGGAGAAGAGTCCAGATGGTGTTTCAGGATGCGGCCGGTTCACTCAACCCGCGCATGACCTCACGGCAAACTCTGACAGAGGTGCTTAAAGTGCACAAAGTATGCAAGCCGGGAGAGTTCCACCGTAAAATTGATGCTCTGCTGGAATTGGTGGCACTGCCGCACAAATTGCTGGATGTTTATCCGCGCGAAATGAGCGGCGGACAGTGTCAGCGGGTCAGCATTGCCCGCTGCCTGGCACTGGCACCTGATGTAATTATTGCCGATGAACCTGTCAGTGCGCTGGATGTTTCGGTCCAGGCACGCATATTGAATCTGTTGCGGTACCTGCAGAGCGAACTCAATCTAGCGCTCATTCTGATCTCGCATGACCTTGCGGTAGTGCGTCACATATGCGATGATGTGGTGGTAATGCACAACGGAATTTTTGTTGAATCCGGCCATACCCGAAGTGTTTTGGAAAACCCGCAACACCCATACACAAAGAGTCTGCTGGATGCAGTTCCGGATGTGAAGAGAGCTCTGAAGGCAAAGATGATGTAGAGGGTTGAAGAGGTTGAAATAGTTGAAATGGTTGAAATGATTCAACATGCTGCGCTTTTGGCTCAGAGAGCCAACTCTACATTGCTCCACACTAAACGCCGAAGGCTGTAGAGTTGCTTCTCAGAAGCAAAAGGAGAAATGCGCCTATTCGACAAGCTCAAGGCAGGCGAGTAAGCGAGAGGGATGAATTATGAAAGATGAAAGTGGTCTAAAAGGTATATTGAATATTCCTCTGATTCTCGGATCCGCCTCGCCACGGCGCAAAAAAATTCTGCGTGCGATTACGCAGGAGTTCACCATTTTCTGTACAGAGGTTGAAGAGATCCACGATGCCTCCGATCCCGTTAAAACGGTTGTGCACAATGCAACGGTCAAATATGCAGCGTGCCGCAAACTTAATCCGGAAGCTGCCATCATTGCGGCGGACACTCTGGTCTGGTTTGAAGGACGGTTGATCGGCAAACCCGCTGATCTACAGGAGGCTGCTGAATTTCTACGTGCTTTTGCTGGAAAATCGCAGATTGTTTTCAGTGGAATAGCGCTGGGGATGCCGGGAGCTGATCAACCTGAGATTAGAGTTGAGGCCTCTTCTGTTCAATTTAAAGAGCTGAGTGATAATCAGATTCAGGAGTATCTGGAGCGAACGATGCCGCTTGATCGTGCCGGCGCCTATGATATTGATGAAAACGGCAAGTTGCTGATTGCCGGATACAGCGGATCATATACTAACATCATGGGCATGCCGGATGAGGTTGTGCGTGACTGGCTGAGAGCTAATTGGATCACAGAGCCCACAGAGAGTTAGAAAAAGAATTTGATCACGAATCTCACGAATCTCACAGATTTTTATTTGCTTCGCCATGGCAGCACCATCATCCCGTTTCTTAATGCGCGGCGAGCGCGTTATCATTTCAGTGCTTTTTTCAGATAGGGCATATACTGTTTCGTATAGGTGATCATCGACCACACATTGACTATAATCAGAAATGCCTCCAATATATAAATCAGAGCCTGTGGCAGAAAAAACGGATGCAGTGATGCGTAGACATATATAACACAGGCAATCGGGAAGCTGGCTGCCGTTCTGAACTTGCCCACCCAGTGAGCTCCGCAATCCGCATCAAAAAGAGTTCCGACCGAACGCAGAAAGGTTACCCACTGATCTCTCAGTATATAGAGCACCGTGAATATAAGCATTACCAGCGCATGCACACCTTCATCCGGTTGACGTCCCAGCAGCCACAGCAAGGTTGGAAATACAACCAGATAGAAAACCTTGTCCATCAAAGGATCGGCCATCGCGCCAAACTTTGAAACTGCATCCCACTTTCTGGCCAGTTTGCCATCATACAGATCGGTCAGTGATGCAATCGCCAGCGAAACTGTTCCCAACACAGCTAAAATCCAGAGCTCCGATTTGTAGGCATGTACAACCGCCAGCACCATAAATAAAACGACGAAAGGCACCCGGGCAAAGGTAACACTGTTTACAACCAATAATCTTTGTTTCTGATTCATAGAGGTATGAAACCATATTGTAGACCTTTTGAAAACACCATTCTTGATATATTTCAGTTATAAACAGTTTATCAACTTTATCAACTTTAGGTTATAAACAGCTTATAATAACCGGCGATTTAAGCCATACTATTGTCATGGCACATATATCAAAAGATTTTTGCAAAAGAGTTGCGGCTGTCCGACGCGAACATGGATTGACTCAGAGTGCGCTTGCTCTTAAAGTTGGCTGTGCGCAGTCCGCGGTCAGCATGTTTGAGTCAGGGCACCCCGAGAAGCTCTCAATGGAATTTGTTGAAAAGATCGCAGAGCTGCTCAAAATTACGTTTGAGGAGCGGGCTATCCCCGATGCTTTCCCGGAGGCAGCGACTGTTACAACAAAAAAAAGTTATTGCCCAAACACGGCCTGTTTGTCTAATATTCCTTATGTCGTCAATGGCGAGTTATTCATTTGGCCGGAGCTGACAGCCATAAATGATCAGATAAAATACTGTGCAACCTGCGGTGAGGTTCTGGAGCGCAGTTGTCCGAAATGCGGCAGTGCCGTGAGTGAAGGTGCCTGCTGCCGGAGTTGTGGGCATGCGCGAGTGATGACGGCCCTGCCACCCGGAACTGATCCGGAGAAATGGGTGGAGGCACGCAGAGATGAGATTCAGCAGTGGCGCAGCTTAACGGGTGATTCCCGCTTCTGATCAGTGCTCCACAGGGATAAACCCTGTGGGGGCAGGAACATCGCAATTGCTGATCAGTGCGCCACAGGGGTAAACCCTGTGGGGGCAGGAACATCGCAATTGCTGATCAGTGCGCCACAGGGGTAAACCCTGTGGGGGCAGGAACATCGCAATTGCTGATCAGTGCGCCACAGGGGTAAACCCTGTGGGGGCAGGGACACCGCAATGGAAGTTGATATATTATGCAAAAAATTCTGATAGTAACGGATGGAAAAGCGGGTCACGAGAATCAATCCAAGGCTCTCGCCGAGGCATTGGGATTTTCCTATGATCTTCTAGCTGTCTGCTACCCTATCCGGTTATGTAAAGCGCTCTCATATGCAGCTGATGCAGTTGGCATCTTTACCGAGAGACTTTTTTCATCCGGCACGGTCAATGATAAATACGCCGCTGTGATCTGCACCGGTTCGACGGCCTTCTATCCGGGCAAAGTGATTGCCAGAGAAAATAAGATTCCGGTAGCGGCCATACTTTTTCCTAGCGGGTACCGTCTTAATTTTGACTGTATTATTGCACCGGCCTTTGACAATCCTCCAACAAGGAACAACATTATAAAGATTCCCGTTAATCTGACTGCAACCAATGCCGATTTTTATGAAAAGGGAAGAACGGAATTTTGCAGGCGACACCCTCAGAAGAAAAGCTCGGTGGCGGTTATTGTCGGTGGTCCTAACAGCATTGCAACTATGACAGCGGACGAGATGAAGATTCATCTCGACCGGGTATTCGATGCCACCGCAGGCTTTGAACGCTGGATCACCACCTCACGTCGGACGCCCACTGAAGTCGAGGAGTTAATTGAGAGCTATCCCTTTGATTATAAGCTTATCTACAGCCGGGATCAGTTCAACCCGATTCCAGCATTTGTATCCTTATGCGAACGTCTCTTTGTAACGGCTGACTCAACCGGGATGATAAGTGAAGCAGTTACACGCGGCAAAGCACATGTGGAAATCCTTATGAATCTGAGTGACCCACAGTCAAAATTTGCACGCTTGATTGATGGTCTTGTTAAGGAGGGCAGTGCCCATATTTTTGAGGGAGCGGTTGCCGATGCCAACATAAAGGTCAGCCTTGACAGCGCAGTTGCAAAAGCGCGCACGCTATTGGGGTACTAAAAACGGCAGTTGCCAGCGATAACCGCCTTTGCTATTGTTGTATTCGATATTTTAAAGGAAAAAACTCGTTAGGAGCACCCATTGAAAATCGCCAATATTCTTAAAGATTCTAACTACAAGCTGTCTCAGTTCACCAAAGAGGATATTTATGAACTGGAAGGTGAAATTACCACCAAAACTACAGCAAAAGGATCGATTCCTTATGTATTTTGTCGCATACGAGGCAAACAGGTACGCTTGACCGCCGAAGAGATTGTTCGACAGCTCTATATCCGTATATTAATGGATCGTTATCAATATCCAGCGGAACGTATGCAAGTTGAATACCCCGTTCATTTTGGCCATGAGATAAAAAGAGCCGACATTGTTGTATTCGACAAAGATAAGCTGACTGATGTTTTAATCATAGTCGAGCTAAAATCTCCCAAATGGAACTCCGGCAAGGAGCAACTTAAATCATACTGCCATGCAACCGGTGCACCGATTGCCGTCTGGACTAACGGTGACACAATCTCCTATTGGAACCGTCGCGACCCTAACCACTTTTTTGACCTCTCTCATATTCCGATGGAAAATGAGACACTTGAAGATGTACTGCAAGAGCGTTTTACAATTGATGATCTCGTAGCTAAAGATAAGCTCATCAACGAGCGTAAGTCATTGAAAGATTTAATTCAGGACATGGAAGATGAGGTGCTTGCCCATGCAGGTGTTGATGTATTTGAAGAGGTTTTCAAACTCATATTTGCAAAGCTCTATGACGAATGGCTCTCTGGCCGTGACCGCAAACGCTTTCTTGAATTCAGAAATACTGGGCAAACTGAGACCGCACTCAATACAAAAATCCAGAAACTCTTCACCCAAGCAAAGGATGAATGGCAGGGCGTATTTGAGGAGTCATCCCGAATACAGCTCAGCCCATCACACCTAGGTATATGCGTCTCTTCTCTGCAGGATGTCAAGCTCTTCAACTCAAACCTTGAAGTGGTGGATGAAGCCTTCGAATACTTAATGAGCAAGAGCAGCAAAGGAGAAAAGGGACAATATTTCACTCCACGTTACGTTATTGACATGTGCGTTAAAATGCTCAATCCACAAGCCCATGAAACCTTAATTGACACGGCGGCCGGATCATCAGGATTTACAGTCCATGGCATATTTCATGTGTGGAAACAGATCATGGAAGAAAAAGGACTGCACGCCAGCCACCTCTTTACCGTTGAACAAAAGCCTCATGAATGCGATAAGTATGTTCAGGACAAGGTCTTTGCCATCGACTTTGATGAAAAGGCGGTACGAGTTGCCCGGACACTTAATCTGATTGCCGGTGATGGCCAGACTAATGTGCTGCACCTCAATACACTTGATTACCAACGCTGGGATGAGATAACCAACCAGGAGGAGTGGAACGATACCTTCAACGAAGGGTTCAAGAAACTCAAAAAACTGCGCCAGAAAAAAGACAGCAACAAAGAATTTAAATTCGACCTGCTCATGGCCAATCCCCCCTTTGCAGGTGACATTAAAGATGGCCAGATCATCACACGTTACGAGCTTGGCAAAAACGCAGCGGGCAAATGGCGTTCAAAAGTGGGACGCGACATCCTTTTCATTGAGCGCAATCTCGACTTCCTGCGTCCTGGTGGACGCATGGCGATAGTCCTGCCACAAGGGCGTTTCAATAATGCCAGCGACAAGATGATCCGCGACTTCATCGCCGAACGCTGCCGCATTCTGGCCGTGGTTGGCCTGCATCAAAACACATTCAAACCTCACACCGGCACAAAGACATCAGTTCTATTTGTACAAAAATGGAACGATAACCCCAAATCCGGGCCGCTCTGCCCTAAGGTTGACGACTACAACATTTTCTTTGCGACCATGCAGAAACCGGGCAAAGACAACTCCGGCGAAAAGATCTATGTACGTCAGCGCAACCCTGAATTTCAACCGATAGAGACCAAGACCGGCCCCATCGCCACTGATGCGGCAAAAGAGGTGCCAAACAAATACGACTCAGCCCCGGAATTCCTTGACAAATATGCCCTTGATTCGCATGGACATCTCTTTGTTGACCATGACCTCTTCAATCATGATGGCAAAACCTCAGATGGAATCGCCGAGGCATTTTTAGAGTTTGGTAAAAAGGAAAACCTCTCTTTTTTTTGAACAGCCCATTCAATGAAGCAAAATACAACGCTTTATTGAATGGGCTTGAAATAAGTGAAGTGCGGTTAAGCGAAGTATCTCGAAATCGAGACTATCGAATGGATAGTGAGTTTTACAGAAAATGCCCACTTCGAAAACATTCGTCCCTGAACTGGATTACTATTGGATCGCAATTGGAAAGATGTCAATATGGACTTAGCATTGAGATGTCAGAGAATTCAGATTACGGCACTCTTATATATAGAATGAACGAACTGCATGATCTTTTTGCTGATCTTGATGTAAACAAAAAGGCACATATAACAGAACAAGAAGTAACATCTTTTAGACTACATGATAAAGATGTTCTTTTTAATAGAACAAATTCTTTTGAATGGGTCGGGCGTACCGCTCTTTACAGAAAATTCTCTCAAGAACCACATGTTTTCGCTTCTTATTTGATTAGATTAATACCTAATCAATCAACATTATTACCTGAGTTTCTTGTCCTCTTTCTCAATTCAAACATAGGCATTTGGGATATTAAACGCAGAGCGAGAATCTCTATTAATCAATCAAATGTTAATGCATCAGAAGTAAAAGAAATATTAATTCCTCATGTTTCAATTGAATTCCAAAAAACCTTAGCTTCGCTGATGGGGCGAGCTCATACGTTACGTGTAGAATCCGAAAATCACCATCAAAAATCATGTGACATATTAAACAAGACCTTTAAAACAAATAATGTAATCTCCAACAAAAATGGATTTGCAAGTAAACCCTTCTCTTCCTCCTTTGCAACCAGCGGACGTTTGGATGCAGAGTTCTACCAGCCCAAATATGATGAGCTATTCAATCGCATTTATGCAAACTCTGAATATATAAGAACGGTTGGGGAGATGGAGACCTTTAATGCACGGGGATTGCAGCCTGTTTATGCGGAACAAGGATCGTTAAACGTTATCAACAGTCGTCACATTCTCGAAGACAGCTTGGACTATAACAATTTTGAGAAAGCGGAGAGTACATGCGGGAAAACACAGAAACGCGCCAGAGTTCAGAGAAATGACATTCTGGTTTACACAACTGGTGCCAATATAGGAAGAAGTCAACCATACATCTCTGACGAACCGGCACTAGCCAGCAACCATGTTAATATTCTTCGTATTCAATTCGAAGATCCGATTTACGTTGCATTTGTGATGAACTCGCTCATTGGGCGCATGCAGACAGAGCGCTTAAGTGCCGGTACGGCTCAAGCGGAGCTCTATCCTAAAGATATCTCACAATTCATTATTCCTTTTGTTTCAAAAAAGATGCAGGATGAAATTGTTTGCAGCATTCTCAAATCAAGAGATAAAAAAACAGAATCACGTAACTTACTGGAAAAAGCCAAGCGGGCGGTTGAAATTGCCATTGAGCAAGGCGAGGAGGCGGCTATGGCATATCTGGAAGGTCGGAAGTATGTCGAGCAAACTATCAGCCACAATTTTGCCAGCAAAGCTCCTTACTTCTCTGTTGATGCGGCTCGTAAATGGCTCTCTGAGCAAAAGATGTGCTACAAACCGGATACAGTCAATAACTACCTTAGCCGCCAGCAGAGGGCAGGTAAAGTATTTGATGCCGGTCGCGGTTGGTACTCCTCAATAGAGAAGTCATATCAGCTCGATACCGCCCCCGTTCAGAAACTGGTCGACACATTAACTCAGGAGTTCCCCCTACTGGATTTTGCCTGCTGGTCAACAGCACAGCTGAATGAAATGTTGCGTCATCAGCTTGCCCGACATGTCCAACTGGTTTATGTTGAGCGAGATGCAATCCAGAGCGTGGCCGAATGGCTGAGAGGTCATGGATTCCATACCTTTGCCAACCCAGGAAAGCAGGAGATAGTAAAATCGTTCTTCGTTGAAGATAACACCGTTATCGTTCTACCCCTTACAACGGAAAGTCCATGTAAAGATGGGTTTGCCACTATAGAGAAGATTGTGGTAGATGTTTTAGTAGATTTATCAAAATTTGATATCATAAACATACCGGAATTTATAAAGGGTGCACAAAACGTAATAAAGTCATATCGTATTGATATATCTATACTTAAGAGATATGCAACCCGGCGCAAAACTGACGTTAAACCGATCATAGAAGAGGTGCTAATACACTAACCGCACTTTTCCACAAAAAGTGCGGTTAGTGTATTACAAGGTATAAACCATGAATATTTTACAGGAAAAATGCTTCTCCAGGGAGTGGTTGGATAATCAAAAAGAGCAGATGAAACGGGTTGACCCCGGCTTGCTTGAGAAGAGTATATATGCCCTGGAGTTATTGGGTCACCTTGCCATCAAAGAGATCCCTTTTGTATTCAAAGGCGGCACCTGTATGTTGCTCTTACTGGAAGATATTCGCCGGCTATCCATTGATGTGGATATTGCCTGCACTGTGCCTGGCAGTGAGCTAAACGCTATCCTCAACGAAATCAGCGAGCAAAGTCGCTTCGAGCTTTTCGAGCAGGATCATCAAGATCCAGACCGCCTGCCAAGACGGTCTCATTACAAATTCAGTTATACATCCGAAGTAAACGGCAAAACTGCTGATATTTTGCTCGATGTAATGGAGGAGGAGTGTCTTTACCCTCAAACCACAACCGAGTTGATATCCACCCCATTTGCAATTCCCGAGCGAGAAACCAGAGTAAAAATACCAACCATTGAAGGCTTAACAGCTGATAAAATGACCGCATTTGCACCAAACACCATTGGCGTTAAATACTCTGACCGAGCATCAATGAAAATTCTCAAGCATTGCACCGACATAGGGGCATTATTTGACCGTTGTGAAAGCATGGAGCAGTTATCTGCGGCATACGAAGCTATCTGGCCCGTTGAAAATGGATACAGAGACAATGCCTTTAACAGAGAAGAGGTACTTAACGACACCATTGCCGCATCTCACTTACTCTGTCTACTTGGATTAAAGGGTTGCCCCGACAACGCTGAATCGCAAATACTGACCAGGGGAATTCGTCAACTGGACAGCCATATAATCGGCAATAAATTCTCAAGAAATGAAGCCAAAGTTTGCGCGGCGAAAGCAGCCTGGCTTGCCACCGCGCTAAAGAGCGGCAATTCAAACGTACTTATTCCCCGCTACGACATTAAAGAACTGAAAGAACTGGCTACAACCCCTCTTCAAGGTAACCATGCACCACTAAACAAACTCAGATCCGGTGTTCCTGAAGCTTACTATTACTGGCTTAAGGCAGCCCAGCCCCAAGAAAGACTGTAACCGGAGAGGTCTAGCAAACAACGCGTGGTCAAAGAAAGCAGGGCAGGAGCAGCTGGCTTATTTCTCATGATTAGGCTAAACACGTTGCAAAATACGTGGCGGGGTCACGGCCCCCGCCCTACAGTTTTTGTTGCAAATCAGAGCATTTACAGTTGATCTAGACAAGCTACTGCGGCAGGCTCAGCACAGGTCACGGACAGGCAAGAACCTCGTAAGAGAGTACCCACACAAAAACTAATCAAAACTATTTTCTCAAAACGCGCAGCGTTTTTTTTCTAAAGATGCGGCGGTGAAACCACAACCAGATGTTTAAAGAAAACGGTTTCGTCTATCACAAGAGCTTAGTTTGATAGTGGATAAAAGCAGCTTTAGGGTTAGAACAGGGTCATCTGGTCGGGCGAGTCGGCTAGCCCTTTTTTCTTTTTATATTTGGCCAGTTTAGGCAGACCTGCTTCCAGTTCGCCCTCTTCAAGATTTGAGAGAATCTCGCTGGAACGCGCAGTCACCTCTACCGGCATACCGGCCAGGCGGGCCACATGTATTCCATAGCTTTTGTCGGCGGTTCCAGCGGCAATCCGGCGCAGGAAAACAACACTGTCGCCATGCTCACGCACCTGGACAGTATAGTTTTTAACCCCTTTAAGAGTCAACACCAGGTCGGTCAACTCATGGTAATGGGTTGCAAAGAGGGTTTTGGACTTTACCGATTTATTGTTATGCAGATACTCGGCAACCGCCCAGGCGATGCTGATTCCATCAAATGTGCTTGTGCCGCGGCCGATCTCATCCAGGACAATCAGACTGTTTTTTGTGGCGTTGTTTAGAATATTGGCTGTTTCCTGCATCTCGACCATAAAAGTGGAGCGGCCGCGGGCCATATCATCCCCGGCACCGACGCGCGTAAAAACACGGTCCATCAGAGGGATACGGGCTTTTGAAGCTGGTACAAACGAGCCGATATGAGCCATTATCGCGATCATAGCGACCTGGCGGATATAGGTTGATTTACCAGCCATATTTGGACCGGTAATCAGCATAATCTGATTAGTGGTACAGTTCAGAAAAGCGTCGTTTGCCACAAATGCTTCGGCATCCGGGAGCTGTTCAATTACGGGATGACGTCCATCGTGAATATCCAGCTCATCGCCCTCACTGATTTCAGGGCGCACATAACCCAGAGCCAGGGCGCGATCTGCCAGGGAGATCAGGACATCCAGCTGAGCCAAGGCATCTGCGGTTTCCTGGATAGCGGCGGTCTGCGCGACAACTTTTTCACGGATTTCACAGAAAAGTTCAAACTCCAGTGCGGTGGATTTATCCTGAGCACCGAATATCTTCTGTTCGTAGGTTTTAAGTTCCGTTGTTATATAGCGTTCTGCATTTACCAGAGTCTGCCGGCGTTCATACTCAGGTGGAACCTGAGCCACTTGTCCTTTGGAAACCTCGATATAAAAACCGAAGATCTTGTTACGCCGGACTTTAAGTGTTTTTATGCCGGTGCGTTCCTGCTCTGTTGCCTGATACTTTGCCAGCCAGGCATGGCCCTCAGATGCCAAAGCTCTGATCTCATCAAGCTCAGCATGGTAGCCCGGACGGATAATGCCACCATCCTTGAGAGCCAGAGGCGGGGAGTCATCAATCGCAGATTGAATCAGGGCGACGATATCAGGCAGGGCATGCATGCTGGTGGAATTTGTATTTAAGAGCTGATTGCCTGATTGCTGCATTCGCGCTCTGATTTGAGGTACCGGCATCAGCGAGGCAGCTACCGCAGTCAGGTCACGGGCATTGCCGCGGCCCGAGTCAATCCGGGCAATCAGCCTTTCAAGGTCGCGAACACCGCTTAGCATATCACGCAGGTCATTCAAAAGAAGGCGCCCGCGAAAGAGGGTCTCAACCGCATCCAGGCGGTCATTTATCCCGCTCAGATTACGGAGCGGGCGGGCAATCCAGTTTCGAAGCATACGCGAGCCCATGGGGGTCTGAGTATTACTGAGCACCCCCTGCAAAGTCACCTCACGCGGTTTACCGCGACTGGCGATCAGGTCCAGATTAACACAGGTGCTTTCATCGAGCGTCAGAAATGAGGCGGCATGACAGACATGCACAGTTCTTATATGGCTGACCTTATGACGCAGGGAGTTACTGACGTAGTGCAACAAGGCACCGGCAGGGCAGATAAGCTCGGCATCACCTTCGCATCCATATCCCTCAAGAGAGTGGACCTTAAAATGTCTGACCAGCACATCATAGGCACAATCATACTCAAAGGTCCAGTCATCAACCGGGGTCACAGCTCCGGCACCCCCCGATTTTAAAGCATCCCTGACCTGTGGATCTTCCATCTGTTCAATGGCGACTACAGTTTCACTGGGGGCACATCGCTTGAGATGTTCAATCAGTCCGGCCGCATTATCGGAGCGTTCGACAGAGAACTCGCCGGTGGACAGATCCAGTACAGCCAGTCCGAATTTCTTTCCGGCATAGACAGCGCAGATAAAATTATTTCGATCCGAGTCGAGAATTTCATCCTCGGTAACAGTTCCAGGTGTCACCACCCGGGTTACCTCCCGCCGCACTATACCCTTTCCCTGAGTTGGATTCTCAACCTGATCACAGATAGCTACCTTACAGCCGGCCCGAATTAATTTAGCGAGATACCCATCGAGAGCATGATACGGTACTCCGCACATAGGTGTTCCACCGCGCTTAGTCAGGGTTACCCCCATAAGCGGAGCCGCCACGCAGGCATCTTCAAAAAACGTCTCATAGAAGTCTCCCAGTCTAAAAAGCAGAATTACTCCAGCAGGGAGTTCTGATTTAATTCTTCTATACTGACGCATCATGGGAGTTAGTTCGCCACTGGCCATATCTAAAAAGTCCTCTTAGTTACTATAAAATCAACTTCTTGTTATTGCTGCACATTATTTATCTCTCACAGAGGCACAGAGGCACAGAGTAATAGTTTTTATTTTATTTAACATATTAATCTCTATTAACTCCGTGGCTCTGTGAGAAACACTATTGGCGTAACAACAACCATCTATATACAATCAGTTTGGTTGTGGCTCCGCTGTATTAACGTCAGGTTATTGTCGCAGAGAGCGCAAAATTAATCAATTGAAACTCTGCTGAATCACGCATAAACGCACCGATTCAACTAAAGCTGCTTTCAGCTGCAACCTGATTACCCGTTTCGTCCACCGGATACCGGCGGACATACTGAGGTCCCACGCAAAAATAACTTCGCATTTTGGTGGTGAATTTATTTCCGCGCAGACCCTGAGCAGCACAGTATATCCGCCGTTACACGGTGGATTATCGTCCCAGAAGGTCGCCATTTCACGGCTGTTAGCGCAAAATCCAGTTGGATTTGAAATATAGAACAGGCTTCCCGCCTGATTTCTCAATAAACAAGCAGGATGCTTGTACTACTTTGGGTAAATCCAACCGAATTTTGCGCTAATAGAGTTTCTTGTTTTTTATGACAGAAATTTTTTGATAAGTCGGAACGGAATGCCAAAATGAGAATTGCTGGGGTAAACTCCAGCGAGCTTGACTTCATCCATATGTTTTCAGTACCATACAATTTAAGTATTCGTATTTTTTTTTTCACAAGTTAAAGTAATTATACATCATGAGCAAGGCAGGCTTTAAAAAAAATCTACTCAGCATAAGAACCACTTTTGGTTTTTTAACTGCAGGAATCTTATTGTCATTGTTACTTGTTTTCTATCTTGGTGGACGTTTCATATTAATCAACATAATTCATCAGGCTGAGAAAGAGATCACTGTTGTCAGCAACAACATCAAATCGGTGATCACGCATCAGATTAAATCGCTGCAGGATCTGACCCAGAGCAAAGCAGAGGGCTACGCATCGCTCTCGACAGCTGAATTTCGCAGCGCCTTCCTTAAAAGCTGCCTCCATCCAAACAGCCGGAGAGTTCAAACTCAGATTGCAGCGGTTCTGAATTTGGATGGTTCTCTGCGTGAGGGATACTATTGCCTGGATGAGCAGGCCCCGGCTAAAATTGAACCCGAGATGCTCAATCGTTATTTCGGAGCTGAGAGTGATCTAAGCAAGTTGTTATTGGATAGGCAGACAGCCTCCGGTGTTATAGATTTTCAAGGAATATCGCATTACATCTTAATCTCTACGATTCAGGGCCCAACTAAAAAAATTGAGTCGATTTTCATACTTGGATCTGTTGTTCACGGCAATGAGCTTTACAAAAAAATGACTGAGATTTCGCAAGGGCTCTCAATTTTACTCAATGAGAGGGAACCTGCCGAATCCGGCTCGCAAAACAGAGTTCCGAAAGCATTCACCAAGCTGGCACCTATTTTTAAAGACAACGAGCTCTTTTCCGCTGGAGGACAGTGGCATGTGGGAAGTAATGATTTTGAAGCAGTTATTCCAATCTATGACATTCGAGGTGAGGAAATTTCGTCGCTTTCAATCAAGTTTCCGCGAAGTTTCTCGTCATTGACAACAGTTGCGCTGGGATACCTGACCGCTTTTGTAGCACTCGTTGGAATCTTTTTTATTGCTCCGATCTTATGGCTTCAAAGTCGTATCATTCTTGATCCACTCTCCAAGCTGAAGCGCCAGATCCGAGAGATCAGTGCCCGCTATAAAGAGAACAAGATTGAGTATCTCAACTACAAATCAAATGATGAGTTTGGAACCGTGGCACGGAGCGTTGATAACCTTCTGCAGGAGCTGAACACTCAGTCGGAGCAGGTTAAGTGCAGCGCACAGTGCCAGAAGGCGCTAATAACCAGCATTCCCGACTGTCTCTGCATATTCAGCAAATCGCAGGTGCTTCTCTCGATTGAAAAGCAACCAGATGATTCCAAACCGATTCCCGGACTTGAACCCAACCATCAGCTTTCAGCCGAAATATTCATAGATGAATCATTGCAGATCTTTCAAATGGCGCTGAAAAGTGTATTTGAGAGCAACGAGACTAAAAACAGCTCTTTAATCTGTCGTGAAATAACCGGCGGTCTGCGTTACTTTGAGACCCGGATGACCCGCATGGATGAACATTTTGCTCTGGTTGTTTTCCGGGATGTCACAGCTGATACAATCAAGTACAAAGAACAGGAAAAACTGGATACCCGCGCATCAAAGGTCCAGCAGATGTCCAACATGGGAAATCTGGCGGCCAGCATAGCGCATGATTTCAACACCGTCATGACGATCATAAACAACACGCTTGAAACAATGGGCACTCCCTCGCAATCAGGTTCTTCCGGGGGCGAGGCCGTGTATACTCTCAAACAGGCCACCAGCAAGGGCACCAGTCTGGTTAAGGAATTAATGACCTATGCCGGACAAACCAACACCAACATGAAACAGCAGAACCCGAACCATCTTATAATGGAGCTCACTCTTTTATATAAGGGGCTTGTTCCCCCCAGCGTAACTCTGGAGATTGACACCTCTGAAAATCTGCACGATGTAATTGTTGACTCTGATCAATTCTGGAAAGTTATTGTCAATCTTGTGAAAAATGCGGCAGAATCTATAGAGAGCAGTCGTGGCTACATTAAAATTTCCACCCATAACTTCCAACTCACTCAATCGAATGCGATGCAGTTCTTCAGCAGCCACCCGCTTGAGCCGGATCAGGGGGTGGTTTTTGAGGTCGCCGACAACGGGGCTGGAATCCCCCAGGAGATTATTGATCGACTGTTTGAGCCATTCTTCTCAACAAAGGCAGTCGGGCGAGGTCTCGGTCTGGCAACTGTATTCGGTATTGTAGACAGCCATAATGGTGGAATCAGCATCACATCACAAGAGAATGTAGGAACAAAATTCAGGGTCTGGTTACCGGCAGCACCTATGGAAAATCAGAGCGATATCGACACTCTGGCTGACCTGCAGCACGATAATGAAGTTGGGCCGCAATCTGCGGTTGAAACAGCCGCAGAATCTTCTTCGGGAAGATCATGTGTGCTTATCATTGATGACGACCCCTCAATCATCAAAACATCTGCTCTGTTACTAGGCAAGATGGGCATAGAGACCTTAACCGCCTCAACAAAAAACGAGGCCGTTGCACGTTTCCGGAAATACCACAAGCGGATTAATATAGTAATGCTGGATGCACAAATCGGCAATCTTGACAGCGTACGTCTGCTGGCAATTCTCAGAATGACAGACGAAAACCTCCCTGTTGTCATCTGCTCAGGACATGCAAAAGAGAAGATTGAAAAGATGTTCAAGAACTCCGGTATCAACGGGATTCTGACAAAACCCTACACTATGGCTGAGCTGAAGAGCACCTTATCAAAATATATTACCCTGTTGTCCAAATAAATCCGCGAGAGTGCGCGAGTAGAAGTTCTAAAGTTCTAAAGTTTGAGAGTTTTGGAGATAGCGCGTCCGTACTGCAAACAGTAATATTCTTGTTTTTATGTACTTTTTTATCTCCCGCAAAGACGCAAAGGCGCAAAGACGCAAAGAAGATTCTTTACAGTTTTTTATCCACCGATTATCAAGATTGCCACTTAGGACGCTGTCCTTGTTGCCGCACACAAGCACGGCCTCTACCTCGCGTTGTTGAGAAAAAATGAATTTAAATCAATCGAGAATAATGAGATAACCATCACTCTTAACAAAAGATATCTGACTTTGCGCCTTTGCGGGAAAAAACTATCAAATTAACAGATCGTCCTCCTTTCAACGAAAAATCCCACAGGGGCGCTCCGATGTAGAGCCTGAATCCATACTGTTTGAATTATACTTTCAGGCGGCTCTTGTAACAGCGCACTTCGCCATCAAAAAAACCGGCACAATTTATGCTTTTATAATTTAATCCCGGAATGGAAGCTGCGCAGTGTTATATTTCTGCCGGTTGAGCAATGTGATGCGAAACGGGTGCGATTCATTTACGTTGAGGATATCCGGCTAATACCGGGTATATATGTAGGTCCAGATTGCATCGGGACTGTCCGGTTACAAACCGGACCTACTTTTTGGTCAACACCTAAGAACCTTCAACGGCACAGAGGGTGTCCAGCGGAGAGGATCCAGAGAGGAACAGAGCTATGAGAGTGACAAACCGAAAGGGATTTACTGTACTCGAAATGATGATCGCAACCACGCTGTTTGCAACGGTGCTGGCCTGTGTATTCCCGCTGGTTGATCAGATGATGGGCAGGATTCAGATGGCCCGTGACCACCACGTAGCTGCATCGATCTCCCAGGCGCGCATTGAGAGGGCGCGTTCAGTGGATCATAAGGATCTCTTCCTGTTCAGCGAGAAAGGCACTCTGGTTGATGATTACGGTAATCTCGTTCCCGACGGTCGCTTTGAACGGACAACAGAGGTAATCCCCGACTCACCAGTGGAGGGCATGACACATATGAAGGTAAGCACAAGAATCTGTATCTGTTCACGCTGGGGGTGGCTAAGACACCTGCACCCGATAAAAACAGGCAAAAAAATCTGCCACTTCACTGAGGAACATGAGGAAATGAGTTTTCTTTTCACTGAGTACAAAGAATGAGGTTTTTTATGCGTAAGGGATTCACTCTGATTGAAACGGTAATGGCGACCAGCCTGATGTCGCTTATAATTGTAGCCGCCATGGGGTCATGGATGCTGTTTTTATTAAAATCCAATCGGGTCAACAATCAGGCAATGCTTGATATGGACGCACGTAAAGTTGTGGAGCGCTTCCGACATGAGGTCCGCAATGCAGCCAGGGAAACCATTATTTTCTTCCCGAAAAACACTGAGCCGTACCAAGCGATGGGGTTTGCGCTGGCGGAGGACAGCGACGGTGACGGATTGATGGATATGGATGCCTCGGGATCAAACATTCTCTGGCGCCAGACGGTTATCTACCATGTCTGGGAAAAAAGCGATCCGCCCCAGATGCGAAGGACACTCTTTGAAAACCGCAACAGCACTGCAAAATACGACGACTACTACCAGCAGATTAGCACAGTGCACGACTTGGGCTCGGGCGAAAGTGCCTGTTTAACAGGAGAGAGAGCCAGCACCGAAATAATGTTCAGAAATCTTTTTTCCGGAAAACTGTGGCACGACGAATCTATATTTGACGGCTATGCTCCCGAACCCAACACTCTCGAGCGGGAGACATTCGGGAGTATCTCACTAGAAAAGGGAGAGCACACCCTGACTCTGACCATCGATGGAAAACATCCCAAGTCCGTCGGTTACAACTTACGCCTTGATCAGATGAGTATCGGGGTCTCCGGCTGGCCGCTTGAGGCAGAGTGCCGCACGGTCTCCAGTGCAACAACAACCCCCGTGTTTATCGGGCCAAATCAGGCGGGAGCGGCGTATGGGTTGCAGGTGAATACATCTGGAGACGGAGACAAAGTTTCGTTCACAATGTATAACGATGCGATTGAGGAGGCTGAATTCATTGGAAAAGGGCGCAATGTATACATGTCCAATACGGTTGTGCGCTTTGATGCAGAGTTCACCCCATCCGGATCCGATCAGGGTGCCTATGTAACAAAACTGGGTGGACAGTTTGAGCAGATGTGGCAGGGTGGAATACAGAGCGGCGACGGGCAGCGCAGCGAGTACTACGCCCCTACCAACTGCATCATACGTATTCCAGTTATGGCGCCATGGGTGGTTGCCGACGGCTGCGGCCCGGTATTCCGCCTATACAAGTCACTCCACAATGGCGCTCTGGATATAAGAAATCCGGTCTTCGCTGTTGTGCCAACACCGGAGAACATATTTCAGCCGCCCCCGATGAATGTTGATCCGGATGATAACATAGCCCTGAAATTCCACCAAGATGGCACACCGCAAGTTAGCTGGGCAGCCTGCGCAAACCAGAGCTATGTTGAGTTACGTCCCGCAGAGCTAATAAAAATTGATAGCCATAGCACCCTGATGCTGACCTTCGAGGTCAGAATCACAAATTATGGGGGACCTGAACCGCGTAGCTATCCTCTCCAGCAGCCACCAGGGGATTGCTTCACCGTTTTTGATAATAAGCGTCCGCTAATACCGGGGTGCTGGATGATGATACCAAAGGCCGGCGCAGACAATCAGGCCTATGACCTGTCCAGCTCCAACCTGTCCAACAATTATGAAATTGTCGAACTGAACAAGCTTCCCTTGCTGGAGATGATCGCTGTGAATTTTGCTGACAAAGGTGAATACATCTCAAATGTATATGATTCAAGATCGAATATGAGCGCGGCCAAAAAGATCGAATGGGTTGCTGATATACCCGCCGGATCTGATTTAACAGTATATGCCCGTTCAGGCGACTGGATCTCTGATGACGGCTTTGATATCACCGATGCGCCTCTATGGGAGAACGTAGATCCGGTATCTAACGGCGGGGTATTCGGCAACAGACGTTATATGCAGTTTCGTGTTGAAATGGCAGCACAGCCCAGCAGTATTTTTCCAGGTCTGGGCGATGGTGCCGGAGAGGGACCTTACCGCAGCGCGACACCAAGGCTTCAGCATGTGCTGATTCAATGGGATGGTGAAGAGAAGTATGTCGATATTATGGCCAACGTTCTCAAGAGCCCCGACTGCGGCATGTTCAAGGTTGACGTGGATAACCAGCCTCTGATCCGCGGAGTTAATATGGAGATCGAGATCTTTAAAGATATCCGCACAATGGGAGGACGGAAGGAACGCCTGAAATCTTCCATGATGGCGGAAGTTGAACCACGTAACAGCAATAAGAAGTAGTAAGTAACAAGAAGTTGGTTTTATAGCAACTAATAAGAGTCATCACAGATTGTGATGCGTGAAAGAGATGCTCATGAAAACAAGAAACACACAAAAAGGTGCGGCATTGCTGACCATTCTGGGAATTATTTCGATAATGGTTATCGTCTCAACTATGCTGGCCTACACTGCCCAGCAGCAGACCAGGTCATCAATCATAACCCGTGATATGCTAAAGGCCCGGATGATAGCTGAATCCGGACTGAACAAGGCTTATCATGCCATTAAAAGTGACTTCTCTAAAGCGGAGGGATATGCACTCTCAGAGAACTTTGATGCCGGATCATATAAAGTTCTCTGTAAAACTTTCAGTGGCGACAAAGCAAACCGCGCTCAGCTGACAGCATCAGGTGTCTGTGGCATGGGCAGCGTGATTGTTGGTGCCGACCTCGAAAACATTCCTCTGATCATATCAGAGGATGACGACGATGACAACTATTACAGCATGGCTTATGACGTTCAGGTAGGCGGCGAAATGACATTTACAGGGGCTTTCGAGGCCCATGTAAGCGAGATACATTCAAACGGTGATGCCAATATAAACAAGAAAACCAGCATTGTTGGCGCAACGACAGTTTCAAGTGCACAAACAGCATGGCCACCTAACCCACCGATAGTCGGAGTAACCTTTTTGTCAAACCAGCCTTCTGTAGAGATATTTCCCGCATCACTTCAGAGTGCCATCAATAAATTCATTGACTATGCAACGCAGAATGGCTCTGTGTATGCGAGCGGCTCTGAGATACCGGCAAACCCTCCCGGCGGCGTATCCGTTTGCACCGGATCCAGTGAAGGCTGGACTGGCGAAGGAACTGGGTGCTTTATTTTTCTGGGAGACTTTCCTTCAAAACACGTTAATATAACGGCACCTAACGGTTACCCATCTTTGATAGCCTTAACACCTAATGAAATCAAATTTAACGCAGGAGCGGTGCTTAATGGCCCAGTCCTAGCCCCCAACGCAACACTGAAATTCAACGGCGATGCCACAATAAGAGGTCCGCTGCTTGTTGGACAGGGATTCATCGGGCTCGGAACCGCCCAGTTATATGACGGATCAGGTCAGGGATTCAACCTGCCTCCGGAGGAGAGCCAGGAGGACAATGTAATCATAACTGCCTGGTACTAAAGCTGCTTGCAGCCGCGCCTCAAACTGAGCTCTTGTGATGTACGAAACCAGCCTCTCTGAATATCTGGTTGTGTTTTAAACGCCGCATCTTTAGAAAAAAACGCTACGCGTTTTGCAAAAAGGTGTTTAGATGTTGTTCAAAAAGTAGGTCCGGTTTCCAACCGGACAGTCCCGATGGAATCGGGACCTACAGGTCTATCGGCATAAGTCAGATACCCTCAAACGACAACAGAATAATTTTTTGCTTCATTGAATTTTATGCAACGCGAAGCATTGTTTTCTAATGCGGTGATATACATCGCACAACCAGCCAATGAAGTGAGTAAGCTCTCGCACATCACTCACAGCAAGTTAGATTGCGGCCCCGCTGCATTAGATTTAATACTTGCTCTCCAGCACACTCTGAACTGAACGGGGATGCGCGAGAAAAAAGTGACATTTTGTACCCATACGGGATCTGATATCGGCCTGCAGGGCGATATCTAGAGGATTCATGACACACACCAGAAACTCATCTGCCATCATTGCAAATGGAATGGCACCCCGGACTTTGATATAAGCCGTGGTTATACCGGTAAGCACCAGCCCCTTATAATCAAATAATTCCAGAGGGATGGCAGGCATGTTGCTCATCTTCTGCAGTTCATACATCACTGTATCGGTCCACTCCGGATGTTTATCATCCAGAAAAGCCATGGCCGAAATAAGCTGAGGTATCTCCGTAACAGGAAACTCACTTAATTCATCAATAAGCTTCTCACTTATCTCCTGTGGAATAATCTCTTTATCTTTAAGCATCCAGACCAGATCCATCTCAGCCGATAGTGCGGCTCTGGAATATGCATGAACCTCTATCACAGGGTCCGGCACATTCAAAGAGCCATCCCCCTCAAGCTCAAGTGCAACCCCTTCGTACTCCCGCTCTTGACTCAGTGATGCCCTGTTCTTCTCCAGAGCATGCATAACTCTGGCAACGGCAGCCTGAGCATCACTATCATCCGAAAAAGCTTTCAGATGACCTGCTATGGTTTTTGCATTATCAAAATCTTTCTCTATTATCAGAGCATCTGCCAGAGCTATCAAACAGCGACGACGTTTATCCAGAGCTCCCACCTGATCATAGGCAACCACCAGAAATTCAAGGCTGGTTCTATCGCCCGGCATGCTTTCCAGCATGGTCTCAAAAAACTCAATTGCCTCGGCAAACTTAGGATTTTTCGCTTCCATAAAATCTCCTTTTCCTACTATATTACAGGCATTTCATATTATGGACAACAATAAAACTAAAGCTGCTTTCAGCCTCAACGGCTCCTAAGCTCTTGTGATATGCGTAACCAGCCTCTCTAAATGTTTTTTGTGTTCTTAATGCCGCATCTTTAGAAAAAAACGCTATGCGTTTTGCAAAAAGGTGTTTATGTGTTGTATGATATGCATTACTGCATTATTGACTTAATGACTTAATGACTTAATGACTTAATGACTTAATGACTTGGTGACTTAATGACTTAATGACTTGGTGACTTATCAAAGAACTCCTGTCATAAAAGATCAAGAATATTACTGTTTGTGGTATCGCGGTTTTCCAGCTCTTACGCGATCTTCCACATAATTACCTTGCGGATTCAGGAGGGTTTAATATAGAATGGCACTATAAATGCGGTTATATCAGGTGGAGATTTAATGATGGCGCTAATGACCAAAATAAATAACTTTGAAAACACTCTGCTTGCACGCGGAGTCTTAAACAAAGCTCAACTAAAGAAAGCTCTGAATAATTCCCGCGGTTTGCCTCTGGAAAAGCATCTCTCTCAAAGTCCGGTAATTGATAAAGCCAAACTCACGCTGGCCATGGCCGAGTACTTTAATACCAGACCGATAACCCTGCCCGAAAGTCTGGTTCTCCCTTCGGCACTGCTTGATCTGGCCCCTATGAGGCTTTGGATAAAGCTGAAAGCGGCACCGCTCATGAAGCTGGACAACGTTTTGACAGTCGCATTTGGAGATCCCTTTAACCTGTTGGCAGAGGAGGATATCGGGCAGGCCGTCAAACTTAAAATCATACCGCTGGTGGCACTGGAAACCGAGGTGCTTTCGGCCCTTGGACGGACTGAGAACAAGAGCGATGGAGCTGTCGGGCTGGAGATGGAATCCATTATGCAATCTCCGGAGGCGGATATTGAGCTCGCCAGCACCGAGGCGGAGAAGGACGAAAGTCTGGACAAAGCCCTTAAGACAGCGGAGCAGGCACCGGTTATCCGCATGGTTAATATGATGCTGGTTGAGGCACTGCGCACAAACGCCAGTGACATTCACTTCGAGGCCATGGAGAAGTCTTCACGTCTACGTTACCGTATTGACGGCACTCTGATTGAGCGTCCAAGCCCCCCGCGATCACTTCACAACGCAATTGTTTCCCGAATTAAGATCATGTCGGAACTGGATATTGCCGAAAGACGTGTTCCTCAAGATGGAAGATTCAGAATAAAAGCACTTAAGAAAGAGGTCGATATACGGGTAAGTGTGCTACCCACGATTCACGGTGAAAAAATCGTTATGCGGACACTGGATAAAAGTAACCTGGCCCCAAGTCTGGCGGCTTTAGGATTGGATGATTTTGCCTACAAAGCTATGCGCTACGCCATTGATCAGCCCCATGGAATAATTCTCGTGACAGGTCCGACCGGCTCAGGCAAGACGACAACCCTCTACTCCTGCCTTCAGGATCTCAATACCCCTGATGTAAATATTGTGACAGCGGAAGATCCGGTCGAGTATCAGCTTGCCGGCGTAAATCAGGTCCATGTTAACGCACAGATCGGGCTCACATTTGCATCTGTACTGCGCTCCGTACTGCGACAGGATCCGGATATTGTACTGGTGGGCGAGATCCGCGATGGAGAGACAGCCGATATAGCAGTTAAAGCGGCACTCACAGGACACCTTGTGTTAAGTACCCTGCATACCAACAATGCATCCGGTGTTATAGCACGCTTGATTGACATGAAAGTTCCCCCCTTCCTGTTGGCATCATCGTTGATTCTGGCACAGGCTCAGCGACTCTATCGCAAACTCTGCCCCATCTGCAAAAAGCCATCTAAACCAGATGCGCAAGTGCTGACCGCCAACAACATAAACCCCGAACTTTTTGTGGACCGCCTGCTATATGATCCTTTCGGTTGTCCCAAATGCAACAACACTGGCTACAAGGGCCGGGGTGCCATCATGGAGGTTCTACCGGTCTCAGAGCATATTCGTGAAGCAATTGTGCGGGGTGCGGCCTCGGCAGAGCTGCAAAAGCTGGCGGTACAGGAGGGCATGGTGACTCTCAAAGATGCCGGATTGCGAAAGGTTGCAGAGGGAATAACATCGCTGCAGGCTGCAATTGAAGTAACCGGAGGCGAATAAAGAAGTTCTAAAGTTCTAAAGTGCGAGAGTGCTAAAGTTCTAATGCAGACAAGCGGAGTCGCAACCAAACTGACGAGATACAAATGATTGTTACTACGTCAATAGTATTTCTCACAGAGGCACAGAGCCCACAGAGAGTAATCCATTAAATCAGGACTATTACTCTGTGATCTCTGTGACTCTGTGAGAGATAAAAAACTGAAGAAAGAATTTATGAGCAATAATAAAAAAGCAATACGGATAACGGGTGTTGGACAAATACGAAAGCGGGAGCTGATACCATTTACCAGACAGGTTGCAAGCATGCTAAATGCAGGAATGTCGATTATGGCGGCAATGTCTACGATAGAAGACGGATGCAAACACCCCGGCTTCAAAGTTATGCTTGTAACGCTGCGTGAAAGTATTGAGAGTGGCTCGCCTTTCTCAGAAGGGCTGGCCCAATTTCCTGCTGTATTTAACGACATGTACGTCAATATGGTCGCAGCCGGTGAACGCAGTGGTCAGTTTGCCGATGTTCTCAAGCGTCTGGCATTTATGCTGGATGCCTCGGCTCGTCTGGTCCGTAAGGTAAAATCAGCGATGACCTACCCTGCTGTGGTCTTAAGCATGGCAATCATTATGGCTGCTGGTCTGATCGCATTTGTTGTACCTGTTTTCAAAGAGATGTTTGAGGGATTCGGATCGGAGCTGCCTGCTATGACTCAGGCGCTGGTTGACATGAGTAATTTTATCAGAACTCGCTGGTATGTGGTTTTTATCGTTCTAGCAGGAGGTATCATAGCATTCAGATACTGGAAAAAAAGCATAAAAGGTCGCTACCAGTTTGATTCAATTACCTTAAAACTCCCGATCTTCGGGGAACTCATTCTGAAAGTTGCAGTCGCCCGTTTCTGTAGACTCTTTTCTCAGATGCTCACCAGCGGCGTACCGATTCTGGACTCGATGGAGATCGTAGGGACATCGCTTAACAACAAAGTGATCGAGAGAGCCATCCTGACAGCCCGTAAAGAGGTGGAGCAGGGCAGCAACCTGAGCACATCGTTGGAAGGCTGCACCGTCCTCCCGCTGCTGATGGTACGTATGATCGGGGCCGGAGAAAAAAGCGGACGGATCGATGAGATGCTTGACTCCGTGGCTGACACATACGACGACGAGGTTGAGACAACCTTAAGCACATTGACATCCCTGATGGAGCCGTTCCTGATGATCTTTCTTGGGCTAATTATAGGCAGTATCGTGATTGCCATGTTCCTCCCGATATTTAAACTCAGCACAGTTATCAGCTAATGCTGCTAATGCTGCTTTCAGCAGCAACTAAACTAAGTGCTTGTGATGTACGGGCCCATATTCTCTAAATGTCACGTTGTGTGTTAAACGCCGCGGCTTTAGACAGCAACGCTTCGCGTTGCATAGGAGCAAATAGAAAAAAATTACCCATTTCGTCCACCGGATACCGGCGGACATACTGAGTAGCACAGTATATCCGGCGTTACACGGTGGATTATTGTCCCAAAATCTCGCCAGTTCACGGTTATTCCTAATCAAACTTTAATTGGGATCGCTAATTGCGCGAATTGGTAGAGGTAAAGGAAAATTGATATTAATATAACGCAGCAATAACTATTTATATTTCACCTCTAAGATTTTTCACCTCAAACACTACGAAGCGCACCCATTTTCTTGCCCATAATTTTTCTACCTCAAAAGAATGCTTAAGCTCCACCCCATTCCCCCCCCCCCAAAAAACCGCGGGTACATGTCAGCTCTGTTGAATATATTCGACTTATTCTGGATTTATATATGTAGATCCCGATTTCATCGGGATTGTCCGGTTGCAAACCGGACCTACTTTTGGTCAACACATAAGAACTTTCAACAGAACTGACATATAACCCCCGGCAGCCTAGAATTAAAGAGAGAATATTCAGGTTGTATTTTCTTTAAAAGTCATCTATAATGTGAAGACAAATTGTTATTAATCAGACACGACAGGTAAAAAGTTACAATGACAAAAATTCTTATTGTTGATGATGAGGCTCGTATTTTGATGCTTTTGCAAAGCCTTCTGAGAGCAAATAAATACGAAGTCTTAACTGCCAAAAGCGGAGAAGATGCGCTTAATCTGTTAAGAAACGATGACTCTTTTGATATTGTTATTACTGATTTGCGCATGTCGCCCATGGACGGAATGGCCCTCTCCCATGAGATTCAGAAGATACACCCTTCCATTCCGATTATTCTTTTGACTGCTTACGCATCTGTTGAAACCGCCATAGAAGCCATGAAAAGCGGTGCATTTGATTATATGACGAAGCCGTTTAAAGTGGATGAAATGATCGCTACCTTGAAACGGGCTGAAACGCATATAAAACAGGAGGGGCAAAACGTCGTCTCCAAGGCGGATGAACCCCTACGATACCACTTTGAAAACTTAATCGCCTCCAACCCCGCCATGCAGAATGTATGCGATATGATCCAGCGCGTGGCCCCGACATCAGCCACGGTCCTGATCAACGGCGAAAGCGGAACCGGCAAAGAGGTGATTGCCCGCTCTATTCATACCTCAAGCCCACGCAAGGACAATCCCTGGGTTGCGGTAAACTGTGCAGCCCTGCCCGAACACCTGCTCGAATCAGAAATGTTCGGTCATATCAAAGGCGCTTTCACCGGAGCTTCGTGCGACAAAATCGGGCTTTTTGAGAGTGCTGACAAAGGAACACTGTTTTTAGACGAGATATCAAGCCTGCCTCTCCTGCTCCAGGGAAAACTGCTCCGCGTTTTGCAGGAGAAGGAGATCCGGCGCGTAGGCGGTAATAAAAACATTGATATTGATGTTCGCGTAATTGCGGCAAGCAATTCAAACCTGGAACAAATGGTTGTGCAGGGCTCCTTCCGGGCTGACCTGTTCTACCGCTTTGCAGTTATAACGCTTGACATACCTCCGCTGCGTGAGCGCTTAGAGGACATCCTGCCTCTCACCAGGCATTTTATCAAAAGCGAGTGCCTCAACCATCACTGCGAAGCTACCGAACCGACTCTCTCGAAGGATGCCGCTGATATCCTTATGGCCTATAAATGGCCCGGCAATGTGCGCGAGCTGGAGAATGCGATAAAACATGCCATGACATTCCTTCAGGGAGACAGCATAACCCCTGAGTTGCTCCCCCCCCGTATTCTGCAACGCACAAAAGACTTTCAAACAGCACAAAAATCAGCCACTCCTCAAAATCTGTCTGGTAACACTTCACTTAAAGGCTTCCTGAAACTGAAGGAGAAAGAGTACCTTGAACAGATACTCTCATCAACTAACGGAAACAAAGAGAAGGCCGCCGAAACTTTGAAAGTAAGTCTGGCAACTCTCTACCGTAAACTATCAGATGACGAAGAGCGCTAAAGCTGCTCTCAACCGCCTGTCTGCGTACTACGCACAGGCAGGTAACCAAACAAAGATCTTGTGATATAAGAAACCAGCTTCTCTAAATGCCTTTTGTGTGTGTTAAACCATCTGTCCTGACCTGTGCTGAGCTTGCCGAAGTAGCTTGTCGAAGTAGCAGCTTTAGAAAAAAACGCTACGCTTTTTGAAAAAAAGTTTATAGGTGTCGTTTGTAAAAGTAAGTCCGGTTTCCAACCGGACAATCCCGATGAAATCGGGATCTACAGATCTCTCTGTGTTAAAATTACCTTTTTGTCCCAAAAGACCAAGAGTTACATTCTTACAACAACTTATGTAAATAATTGGTTCAGTTTCTTGTTTCCGTTATAGCATTCATGTTTGTCTTGCCCTTCAGTGAAGAGCCTAGACTCAACCCGTAACTAAGTACTAAGCACCGTAAGGCATTAAAAACAGTGCCGTGCTGTTTGGGATTTTGCGAATATACTATTATATGATTGTCATCTTTGCGAAAAATTTAAACTACTCAATAATAATCCCTGCAGATATTGCCTAAATTCAGTTTAAGATCTTATCAGAGACTTTTCAAAGACTTTTCAGTCAAAAAATTAACTGATTTTGCCATTTATCGCTCGCTTCGCAGAATAACTGTAGTCTTATTAACAGCGAACTAATCTTAAAATCAATTCCTAATAAGTACACATACCGGATTATTAAAAAGACGACAAAGGGGTTGGCACATGAAATGCTTTAATTAATTTGTTGAAAATACTACCGCCGGAACACTCCGGTGATTTTACTAACAAACTAATTAAGGAACAATTACATGAAAATAAATCGTAAAGGTTTTACACTCGTTGAAATTATGATTGTTGTAGCAATCATCGGTATTCTGGCTGCTATCGCCATACCTAACTTCCTGCGCTCACGTAAAACGTCTCTGAAGAACTCCTGCATCGCAAACATGAAGCAGGTTGAAGGAGCTATCGAACAGTATATGCTAGCTGGAAATGCCACACTGCCTGCGTCAGTTTCCGTTCTGTGTAACGCTGATGAAACAGGTTTCCTGAAGACTGAGCCACACTGCCCGGCTGGAGCAGATACAGTATCGTATGAAGTTCCTGCATCAGGACGCGTTCTTTGCCCGAATATTCTAACAGCAGACGACCATATCCTGCCTTAACTTTAGGTAGAAAAAAAAGCTCCGGAACTCCGGAGCTTTTTTTTTGCTCTGTATGCCAATGCAAGCACTTCGACTAGCTCAGTACAGGCCAGGACAAGCGGGTCCGCAACCAAACTGATTGGATACAGATGATTGTTACTACGTCAATAGTATTTCTCGCAAAGACACCGAACCCACAGAGAGTAATACATTAAATCAGGACTATTGCTCTATGATCTCTGTGCCTCTGTGAGAGATAAAAAATACTCCGCAAGAAGCGTGAAAGTTGTACTAGCTGCTATCACCTGAACGGGTATTGTTGATCAGATCCATATCTGGATTTAGCGACTTCGGCAGTCCCGAAACTCCATGCATATAGTTAACAAGTTCGTTAACCCTTTCGATACTTTCATGCGCCATCTTGAGCAGCTCCTGCTGCGACTCATTGACAATACCGACATGCCCCTGACGCAGCATATCTATCACACCGGTTGAGACCGTCAATGGCTGGACAATCTCCTGATTAAGTTCGGCATAACGCCCCAGCAGCTCCTCGCGCGTTAGATTGAGAGGGCATCCTCGCATCTGGGCCTCAGCCTCAATGTCTGCAACCGCAAGCTTGTCCGCATTAACATCCTGCGCCAGAGATGAAATAGAACTCTCTGAACCTTTTGTCATTACGGCCAGAGCATCTTTACCTTGCTCCAGAGCTCCGACAACGCTTTCAAAATGTTCTTCGGGTGAATCCGTGCTGTGATCCTCCAGAGTCTCAGCTGTTCTGCGCAGCAGAGCGGCCAGGGCCTCGGTCTGGCGCTTTCGCTCTAGCCTCTCCCTCTCCCTATGCAATCTCTTCTGATCAGGCGACTCACTTCCAAAGAGGTCAAAGGAGAGCTCCGGACTCTCCCCCAGCTCTTCCGAAAGATCAATCACACCGCTACCGACAGGACCAGCGGATATATTCAGCTGATGACCAAGATCAAATGTGCCGTCATCAACTTCCTCCTCTTCTTCTTCCTCCTGCTCCTCCTGCTCTCCATCAACTCTTTTATAGTCGATATTGACCACAGATACTGATCCCAGCCACTCCTTTGTAAAAAGAGCCTCCACTCCCGATTCATCCGCCACCAGAGCAATTGGCATGGAGAGAATCTTGATACACTTCTCAAACTCTTTTGCGGGAAGCGGATATTTAAAGAGCAGTCCGCTGATATCCAGCTGGGCAAAACGACGCACCAGATTTGCGGAGACAACCGAATCCACCTCACCGCTGTAACCATTGATACAGATCACGTTGTTTTTAACGCTAAATTCAAGTGCTCTATAACGGGAGAGATTATCAAAAACCTCGTCATAGACACGTTTTATCGCGCTTTTGGTGACATTATGCACAGGTCCGTAAACCGCTGCCTGATTAAGCAGCAATCCCATCGACCGCACCAGTAAAAGTGCATCTCTGTTCTCAACCTTGCTATAAATCATAATTCACTTCCCCCCTTTTCTGAAGCTGAGTTCAGCGTTACGATCTCTGAATCAGAGGTGTTTGAAGAGGAGTGCAAGTAGGGTTCAGCGGCATAAAGCCGCTTGGCGTTCATCTTATACAGAAGATCTCTGATCTGAATGACCGCCTCATAGCAAAAATCCAGCATCTGGGAGGCATTCTCCTTATCCTCAAGACTGCTGAGCTTGATGAGTTCAAGAGAGGTTAATAAAACCGTCGCCGGTTGTCCGATCGAATGACAGACTCCGGCCAGACTCTCCATCATAATCCGGTTGCGTTCAGCCTGATATTCAGCAATATCGGCCCGTCGCTCATAGGCCATATCCCGGATTGAGAGCACAATTCCCATCAACTCATTGTCTCGGCTCAAGTTGGGGACGGCTGATACAGATAACCAGATACTCTTATCTTTGTTGACCACACACTGCTCGCCAAACCAGTCCTCCCCCCTCCTGATATTGACCAGCATCGGATTAACAACGGCCTTCAGGTCAAACCACGCTTCGAGTTTATTATTAACAACATCATTCACATCTCCGCTGCCAAGCAGTTCAACCATCTTACGGTTGGCATAAATCATGACACCATCCATATTGGCAATACCGATTCCAGAATCGGTATTGTCCATCGCCTGATAAGTTGAGTGCAGATTTTCCTCAGCAATATAGCGGCTTTGGATATCACGGATCAAATAGCAGATATATGAGGCCTTATCCTCTTTATTACCGAGGGGGATAATTTCAACCGCGCTGTAATCCTCTCCTCCTTTGTGAACTGCAAAGGCCTGAATGCGCATAAACCTTCTACCCGCCCCCCCTGCTTCGATCCTCTCAATCAACTCATCGGTTATACCTGGAATAAGAGAACGCAGATCCATACCGGGGAAGTCACTGCGGTCATATCCGAAGAAATTAACTGCACGCATGTTGGTGGCGAGAATATATCCATCAAAGTCGGTCATCAGAATAGCATCATAAGCATGCTCAAACATAAAACGGAAGTCAACCGAATCAAAGTAGTCAGGAGTGACACTCTCACGCTTAGAACTCTTAGCCGGAGAGATCCCAGACCTCTGCTGGAAAGAGCTCAACGGGCGTATATCAATCTTAATTGTCTCTGACTTGCTACCTCTCATATCACTCTTTATACATTGAACCCGGCTCTATGTCAAACATTTACGATGATTTTCCACGAACGCCATAAAAAGGTATTAGTTGCTATAAAATGGCTCTTGTTTATTATGTATGTTTTTATCTCCCGCAAAGGCGCAAAGGAGCAAAGAGGATTCTTGGCAGTTTTTTTTGACAGGATTACATGATTAACATGATTAAGATGATATTGAATTAGAAAAAGCTCATGAAGTGCAATACTGAACTACTTAACTGCAACAGGTAAAGATATCGGGCTGGTTATTAACTTTGGTCCTGAACATGTTGAAATCAAAAAGAAGTCGAATACTCTTTTAAAATAATCATGTTAATCATGTAATCCTGCTATGCCACGGCGTAGTCCCGCTTGCGGGCGAAGACGGGTCAAAAAAAATGCGATGCAAAGACACACTACGCACCACATTTTTTACCCCTCTATTTTTCTACCTCAAAAACGCTTAAGTTCCACTCCATTACCCCCCCCCTGATGATTTGTAGAGCATTTAAGTACGATTCAGCAACCCGGAAAAGCACATACAAAGAATCCACTTTGCGCCTTTGCGACTTTGCGGGAAAAAACTCTATTAGTTGACTTGCACGTAAAACGCACAAACTGTGGCAGTGAAACGGAAAGTGCGGAATTGCAAGAAACTTTGCAAGCCGCAATAATGCGCTTTTTTTCTGTCGGCTTTTTTCTTGCACAAACATTAATTTATTTGAGACAATGCACAAATGAAGAAGTTGTATTTTCTGGATGATCACTTCTTCTGGCACAAGTTCTGCTATATAAACTGATAATCATTTTATTTTTAACCAAGACATTCCATGAATCCTAAAAAAATACAAACAACCCTTAGAAAAAGAGTATCTGCCACATCGCGAGATGTTGTCGGCATAGAGCTTGGAGCCAACCTCCCTCAGGGAACTCCGGTGATCAGGTTGCATATCAACAAAAAGCAGACCGAGCTTTTTGCGGCGGGTTTTCTGAACCTTGACGAAGATATGCCCGGCACAGCTGTAGAGGCGACAGATATGCCGGCAGGCACCTGGAGTCTGCCCAAGGCGTATCAGGCATCAAAAGCCGCAATTGCCGTATCTTCAAAACTGGCTATGTTTAGACTGACACCCAGTACCGGTGCCTCGGACAGCGAGGACGACGATATGAGAACAGCCACCCTGACGACCTCCCCTGAACACCCTCCGGTCGTATCATCCATGCCGGATTTCCTCGCGTCATGGATTGTGACAAGACTACCTCAGGGAAGACGCCCGACAGTACGCTCTATCCAGACATCGCCTACCGCTGCATTAAACTGTTTTCTCTGCGGTCCGGTTCCAGCCAACTCCAGTAAACCGGCAGCGGTAATCTTCTGTTTTGCACACTACTCAGCAATTACGGTTTTTTACGATAACAAGCTTGTTCTCTACCGGGAGCACCCCACAGGCTACATGACCATCAAAGAGGCAATCAGCGCCAAAATGAGTATCGACATAGCTCTGGCAGAGGCAGTGATGGATGATGCGGTCGTAGACATCTCCCCTATTATCAACCCCCTGATGGAATCTCTTTACCACCAGGTGGATATCTCTGTTGACTTCCTTGCCCGCCGGAAAAGCTGTATAGTTGACAGCTTTTATATCTACGGACTGCCCTGCGGCATTAACCACTGGACCGATACCTTTAAGCGACTGATGAATAAACCACTACAGCATCTGCACCCTTTTGGAGGAATATCCTGTAGCAACAGCAGACTGCTCCTGCCCGATTCTTTTGAAAAAACCGCGCCTCTGTTTATGAGTGCTGTTGGTGCCGCACGTGCCCTTCTGGAGGATCTATGAGCAACCATATCCATCTTAACCTTATCAAAGATGAGGAGATAGTAAGCCCCAGTCCAATCAGATCACAGATAATTGCACCTATTGCCGTCGCCATTATTACGGTGGGAGTCCTTGTCTGGTGGTTATTCCTCTCTTTTCAATACTCCAATGTGAAAAACCTCACCAATCAGAACAAAGAATTCCGTACACAACTCCAAACGAGCTATAAATCGGTACTGGCTCTAACTGCGGAAGAAGAAAGCCTAGGCGCGTTGACGGCACAAATCAAAGCCTATCAAGGCTCAAAGGTCCGCTATGCGGAGGCGTTAAAAAACATCCCTGATCATGTTTTGCCAAACATACAGTTAACCCAGCTTGAAATTCCACATCCGCCCTTACCTCTACTTGAAAAAGACAAACATTCAGCCGGACCGACAAACAAAACAGAGCTTGCAAAGTTTATTATCACCGGACGCACCTCGGGGGCGAACGCCTTTGATGCAGTCGATCACTTTTTGAACGATCTGAAGAAGGCCCCGTTTACAAATCTGATTCAATCCACCCACATTCCAAAGGGTGCTATGCGTCCGGAAAAAACCCGAAATCGTGACGACAAAGAGTATCTGCGATTTGAAATAGAGTGCAACTGCACCCCGAGGAGGTTTGAGTGAAAAAGCTCTCAGCCAAAAGCTTTAATATTAAATCAACCCTGCAGAAAGCCGCTCTTATTATTGGAATTGGAATTTTGCTAAATGCGGCAGCGATCTATTTTTTAATATGCCCCTTGAGGAGTCGCGTAAAAGACAGCGAAGTGGGTATGCATGAAATCACGAGCAATTTAGACAAGGTCCGCTCTATTATCAGTACAACAAACGACAAACAACAAAAGATCGCCAATCTGAAAAAAGAGTATGCGGAATTGATTGCGAAGGGAGTTCTAACCCCTCTTTTAAACTCGTACGCCATGCGGGCCAAAACCCTGCTTCAACCCTTAGCAACTCAAAGTGGATTGGTTCTCGAAGATGTTCGTGAGCTGCCCCCCATACCGCTCCAGCAGCCCTGTCCTATAAAGGGGGCAGTACACTGGTGCCGCCAGCCGATTGAATTTTCGGCATCGGGCTCTTATACACAACTGAGCACTTTTATATCTCACGTGGAGAGCGAGTTACCTCTGGCTATACTCTCCTCTCTTGAAGTATCGACCCAGCATAATCTACCGGAGATACACAAGATTCTCATCAGCTTCGAGTGGCCCACCAGAACTGAGCTGACCCCTTAACTTTTATTAATGGACACCAAAATGAAAAAACCATCACATATACTTCTTTTGATCCTCTTTTTCAGCTGTTCACTGCAGGCGGAGAGCTCTCTCCCAAAAGCAGCGCGCGACCCGTTCTGGCCCATCGGGTATGAGCCACCACCGGTTCACCCGGCTGAAAAGGTGGTACCTGTCACCGGCAAACCGGAACTACCAAAACCACCTCCACCTGAACCTGTCACGGCTGATGACTGGAAAATGGCACGAAAACTGCTTAAGATAAATGGTTACGCTGTAGGAGAGATAACTTCTGAAGGAACGGCAAAAAAGGTTGCGCGAGTTATAATCAACCTTAAGCACTACAATGCAAATGACAAAATCAAACTTTCTCATAACGGGATTAATTTTGTATGGAGAGTAGGTCCAATAGACAACAGAAATGTGGAGCTTTTTCAAGAATCTGCAGAGCGAGGAGCACCGGAGAAGAAAACCGCAACGCGGACAAACTCAAGGAAAAAACCCGCAAGATTAAACTGAATTTATAAATGAATTGGCGGAATAGAACATCAACTACATTATTTAACCCGATTTTTCACAAACAACACAGGAGAACAGAGATGAAATCATATAAAACTCTATGCATTCTTTCAGCGTCAATAATTACGCTGAACTTTGCTACGCAGGGACAGGAAACCACAGATGCCGCAGCAAAAAAAGACACCGAGGAGACCAATGCCGTTGTGGTTGTCAACACCACTGATAAGAATGAGGCTCTTATCTCAATGTCCTTTGACGAAACTCCTGTCACAGACGTTATCAAAGCGTTTCGTGATGCCACCGGTGCAAACATCATTTTATCAGGCACAAATTTAACCGGCATTGTCAGTGTACGACTGGACAACGTGCCCTGGCGTCAGGGCCTGAACTCTATTCTGGATCCGCAGAACCTGAAGCTTGTTGAAAAACCAATTGGTTCCGGAATCTATCTGGTTACTACCAAGACAGTTGA
>Ga0307990_1000456_pt1 | contig 36717 bp, 26 predicted proteins | sample EllFjometagen129_FD_203168 | JGI IMG/M metagenome (GOLD analysis project Ga0307990, IMG submission 203168) | Marine microbial communities from Ellis Fjord, Antarctic Ocean - #129 | ecosystem: Environmental > Aquatic > Marine > Unclassified | place: Southern Ocean | collected 2014-10-08
TTCAGCCCGAAAAACCTCTGGGTTGTGACAGATCAGTTTCGTAATACGCCACTCCCTGAGCTATGAAATCAGTTGCATATTTGCCTGGTTTTGGCGTATAATCTAGTGCTTTGTCACACAAGAAATTTAGGTTTGATGCGACGCACTCAATGGACAGATACAAGGAAGAAACCGGAGGCCTGCTGTTGCAGGTCGAGGATTTCTGACACTGTAGATGGGCGTTGACTGCAAGCAGCATCCTAATATTAATTGTTGACACAGCACTAACGCTTGGTTGATAGGCTATGTGGAACGACAGGCAATGAGTGATGTAACACGCATCTTGAATGCGATCAAAGACGGTGATGCACAGGCCACGGACAAGCTCCTTCCGCTTGTGTATGAAGAGCTGCGGCGCCTTGCTACGCACAAGCTTCATTCTGAACCAGCCGGTCAAACCCTGCAGGCTACGGCCCTGGTCCACGAGGCCTATCTCCGGCTTATGGGGGATGAGGCATCGAACTGGAATAGCAGCGGGCACCTGTTTGCCGCAGCCGCAGAAGCCATGCGGAGAATTTTGGTGGAAAATGCCCGTCGTAAAAAGAGTCAGATCCGGGGTGGGAGCTATCAAAGGCAAAACTATGACGAATCTCAGGTGACCAGGGGACATCCTCAAGAGGACCTGGTTGAACTTGATGAGGCGCTAAAGAAGCTGGCTGAACACAATCCTGTGGCAGCTGAGGTGGTGTCGCTTCGCTATTTTGGTGGTTTGACTCTGGAAAAAATAGCAGAAATCAAGGGTGTCACAGGCCGAACTGCCCGGCGATACTGGCATTATGCGCGTGTGTGGCTATATCGTGAGATGTCCAGACAGGACAGCTGATTCAGCCAGAGACCTGCGCCTGCTTGAATGCACAGCCCTGAATGGCCCTACATTGAGGCCTCCTCCCGTCTCAACCTTGTCGCGATCTTTGTCGAAACGAGGACAAAAAAGCCTGTGTTCGCGGCCTCCTGTCGACCAGGCTCGCGGCAAAGAGAAAGGATGACAAACATGCGTAAGTTTGTGCCATTCTGAGTTATCACATCGCGGGCTCTTCTCTCCGCTTCTAAGAGTCCTCTTGTGTTTCCCGCGCATCGCGAAGAAATGTGGTGATTATTCCAATTATGTCTGTCCTATTCTGCTTTCAAATTACGCATTATTAGGTGGTAAAGGGATGTTATGGAGATGTTCTATGGCAAAGATAGAAAAAGACATTACGCTGATTTTGGCTGAAGCATTGGAAAAGAACACGGCTCAGGAGCAGGCCGCCTACCTGGACAGTGTGTGCGGAGACGATACGGCTGTCAGGCGAGAGGTTGAATCTCTGCTTCAAGTCGACAATCGGTTGGGGGATTTTCTGGAAAACACGGTGGATGATCTGGATATCACTCTGGATAGCCTGTCTGTGATGGAGGGGCCTGGCACGGTGATTGGTCGCTATCACCTGTTGGAGAAGATTGGTGAAGGGGGTATGGCTGTGGTCTATATGGCCCAACAGGAGCAGCCGATTCGCCGCAATATTGCCTTCAAGATCATCAAGCTGGGTATGGACACACGCCAGGTTATCACCCGATTTGAGGCGGAACGTCAGGCCCTGGCCCTCATGGATCATCCCAACATTGCCAAGGTGCTGGACGCCGGGTCCACGGATACCGGACGACCCTATTTTGTCATGGAACTGGTCAATGGTGTGCCGATTACCCGATACTGCGACAAAAACAAACTCAACACACGAGAACGACTGCATCTGTTTATCAGCGTGTGCCAGGCGGTTCAGCATGCGCACCAAAAGGGGCTTATACACCGTGACCTCAAACCCTCCAATATCCTGGTCACCTTTCATGAAAGTCGACCCGAACCCAAGGTCATCGACTTTGGCATTGCCAAGGCCACTCAAGATCAACTGACAGAGAATGCGCACCGCACAAGGCTGCAAACACTGGTGGGGACACCTGCTTACATGAGTCCGGAACAGACTCAAATCAGTGGAGGTGACATTGATACACGCACTGATATCTATTCCCTGGGTGTGGTGCTATACGAGATGCTCACCGGGGCGCCTCCCTTTGATGTGGAAGCACTCCTCAAGACAGGGCTTGATCGATGTCGTCGAGTGATTCGCGAAAGGGAACCGGAACGCCCTTCAACTCGCATTGCCCATTTGAATCGTGCCGAGGCCAGGGCCATGGTGACCTCACACAGAACGGATCCAGGAAAACTGGTTCGCATATTGCGGTCTGATCTTGATTGGATCGTGATGAAATGCCTGGAGAAGGAACGCTCTCGCCGATATGAATCTGTGCACAGCCTGACACTGGATATTCAGCGTTACCTCGACGGCGAACCTGTGCTGGCCCGGTCACCGAGTATGGCCTACCGGACATGGAAGTTTGTGAGACGTCACAAGGCCCTTGTCGCCATGGTGTTGATATTGATTCTGAGTGTGGTGGTCAGCAGCTGGCAGGCGGTTCGGGCCACACGTGCAGAGCGTGCCCAGCACAGGCTGCGCACCGTGGCTCAAGTGGCACAAGAAAACGAATCACTGCAGCGACAGGAGGCAGAAAAAGAAGGCCTGGCAGCACTCAGGCAGGCTTATAATTCTGAAATGAATCTGGCGCAGCAGGCCTTGTCCACGCACAACTACGGACGCACCGTGGCCTTGCTGGATCGACATCGTCCCAGACCCAACAAGCCTGACCTGCGTCAATGGGAATGGCGATACTTTTGGAATCAGTCACGCAGTGAAGCTTCATTTACGTTGGCACCCCATGTGGATTATATCGTAAGAACCATGATCTGTCCTGACGGACGATATCTGCTCTCCACGGATAAGCAGGGCATACTCAAGCTGTGGGATTTCACTGAGCAGCGAGTGGTTCTGGCATTGTCTGAACCAGGATTTGACGCCAGTGCCTTTACCTTTTCCCGGGATGGGGCTCGTTTGGCCTTGACCATCCATGATGGGCAGGGCGGCTCGAGGGTGAATGTCTGGGCCATTGCGTCGCATCAAATCGTGACAGAGTTTACGCATCCCCGTAGAATCCAGGCGATGACTTTTGCGCAGGATGACTCGGCTCTGCTCATACTGGATCGAGACATGGGCTTGCATGCCTGGGATTTTGAGGTGTCATTGCTCCAGGCCCAATGGCCTGAGAGGCCAGAGTCGTCGTTGCAGAGCCGCCGGGCCGTTTTTTCACTGGATGGCAAGTCCATCGCCATGATCGACCAGACGCGCCGCATCCGCGTATTTGATGTGCTCACCGGGGCAGAAAAGATGCAAATGGACGCCTTCGAAGGTGACATTGCGTCATTGGCGTTTTCTCCTGATGGGACCCTTCTGGCTGTCAGTCCGTTGTGGACCGCGATCTCGACGGACATCAAGGTGTTTTCAACAGAGTCTGGTGCCGAACAGGCGGTACTGGCTGGGCATGGTTCATGGGTTTCTTCGCTGACCTTCACACCCGATGGAGAACGTCTGATATCGTCCAGTGCAGACCAGACCATTCGGATCTGGCACGTGGACGACGCCCGCGAATTAACCCGATTGCACGGGCACCTTTCATCCGTCTTTTCTGTGGCTGTGTCGCCTGATGGAAAACGTCTCGTCAGCGGCTGCAAGGACGGCACTGTCTTCGGATGGGATCTGGAACACATAAAACATAAAACTCAGTTTGAGACGCTTCCGGTATCGATTCGTAGTATTGATTTTCTGCCGGCCAGTCATGAAATCTTGAGTGTCAACCGAGACGGCACTGTGACGTTGTGGGATTCGGAAACACTCCAGGAGAAAGAATCTCTTACGGTTCTCGGCCATGAGATCCGCAGGCTACTGATCTCGCCTGACAGTAAGCGTCTGATAGCGAGCACACAGCGAGGTGAGCTCAAGGTTCTCGACTTGGCCTCTAGACAGGTCGTCAAAGACATGGCATGGGATCCCAATCACAGTGCGCGCAGCGACTTGATCGGCTTCACGGATCAAGGTCGCACCCTGGTGATGATGACAGCCCACTCAGAAATTCGTTTGTTTGATACGGCATCATGGCAGGCCAAGTCGGTTCGTGTTCTACCCAATGCCAGGCCGAATGCGCCTGTGCCCATCCTGTCACACGATGAGCACTTCCTGTTGTATGTGGGGCACAATGAAACTCTTAATCTGATGGATCTACGGAATGGGACCACAGAAACAATGATGACCCACCAGACCTGGTCCGTGTTGGATATGGCTTTTTCGCCCAACAGCTCTCTCTTTGCTACCTCATCCGGAGAAGGCACTGTGAGTCTCTATGACGGCGAAAGTCGTGAAGCGATTGATGTATTGCGCGGCCATCTGATGGGCGTGATTGCTGTGGCCTTTTCAGCGGATGGTCAACGACTGGCGTCGGGCAGTAAGAGTGAGGAGGCCATTAAACTCTGGGACATCACGACCCGGCATGAGGTGGCCACCCTGCCCGGAGAGGGACTCCTTTCCTCTCATCTGAAATTCTCGCCGGATGGCAGACTATTGGGGGCCGTGAATTCCAAGGGCAAAGCCCATATTTGGCGTGCACCCTCTTTACGTGAAATCGATGAAGCAGAAGAAGGCAATATTAATGAGAATGGTTTTGGGAGGCGTTAAGAGGTGATGAGCCCATTTAGTTTGATTGTTGAAATGATGTCCAGACGTCAAGGCACCAGGACTCGGAAAGCAAAACGTAGATTGACGTGGCTGATGCTGATTCTGCTGGCCTCGGCGCTCTGGACACTGAGTGGATGCAAACGGTCGCGTGCGCAGTATCGAGCGCAGTCGGATCAGGAGGTCTATAATACCATAGCTGAACGCAATGTGGATCCGAGATGGCAGACGCCTGACCGTGGTATTGAGATTGATCCACGGAGTCGGTATTTTGACCCCTGTGATCCGGACCGCCCGCCCATGCCCCAGGATGATCCTGCGTCACATCAGTACATGCGTCGAGTGGATGGGAAAAAAGGTTGGAAACACTGGCAGGACAATGGGATGCGGGCCGACCTGGAGAACCCCGCATGGCGAGAGGGCCTGGGCGACTATGTGGACGTCAACGAGAGCGGTACAGTCAAGCTCAATGTGAATTCCACGCTCCAACTGGCCTATGTTCATTCACCGTCTCTTCAGAGCCAATTGGAGACACTCTATCTGTCTGCCCTGGACGTGACTGCCGAGCGATTCCGCTTGAGCACACAGTATTTTGGCGGGTATGACGCCATATATAATGCCAATGGCGCCACCAGAAATGAGTCTGTCACCCTGGGGGCAAACCCTATGCTCCAGGCACAAAGGCGAACCGCCACGGCGGCTGATCTTCTCGTGGGATTCGCCAACTCGTTTGCGATCCAGTTTTCCAATGGCGCCACAAACGTTGCTACGTCTCTGGCCAATTTCTCGTTTGTGCAGCCCCTGTTGCGTGGGGCAGGGCGGGACATCGCTCTGGAGCAGTTGACCCTTGTGGAGCGTGTATTGCTGGCCAATGTACGTGCCTTTCATCAGTACAGGCAGGGTTTCTACACACAGGTCACCATTGGTGAGTTGGGTGTGGCCGGGCTTCGGCGGGGCGGCAGCAGCACCGCGATTAGCGGGTTTTCCGGGCAGGGTGGTGTGGGGGGCTATATTGGTCTCCTGCAGCAACTTCAGCAAAAACGAAATACAGAGGACAATCTTAACCTTCAAGAACGCACACTGGCACGCCTGGTGGCATTCCAGAATATTGGTGTGATTGATATGGTGCAGGTGGACCAGTTTTTGCAGAGTATTCAAAGGGAGCGTGCCAGCCTGCTGTCCATTCACAACAGCTATGAGTTGGCCCTGGATCGCTACAAGACGGGCACGCTTGGCTTGCCGCCCGATCTACCCATCGTACTGGACGATAGCCTGATTCGCCAGTTTCAACTGGTGGCACCCGAGGCCACGGCTGTGGAAGACGGAATCGTGGCATTACAGGATCGGGTGGGCTTGCTGTCCAACGATGCGGGCTCTGAATCGATTGGCCAGATTCTGGCAGATGCGGCGGTGCTTGTCAAAGCAGTTCGGCAGCATCTGGACGATGTGACACCGGATCTCGCACGCATGGAAGAGGCGGCGCCCTTGCGTGAGCAGACCATGAATGACGCTGAACGCAGCGAGTTCCAAAGCGACAGAAAGGGGCTGCATCAGGGATTGGCAGACCTCGACCAGCAGTTCAGCAGGGTCCGGGATGAGTTGGAGATCCTTCGAGAAGCGCTTTCGGGTGCCACGCAAAAGGCGACCTTTGATCATACCGTGAACTGGCTCACCAACGCCCTTCGCCTCGTGCAGGAGTCCACGTTGATTCAGGCGCGAGCACGCCTCGAAATCGTGGGTGTGGAGGCCATTACGCTGGTCCCTCAGGAGGCCTTTGCCACGGCTTTGGTCAATCGTATGGATTTCATGAATGGACGTGCAGCGCTGGTGGACAGCTGGCGAACCATCCAGATGAGCGCTGACGCGCTGCAGTCACGTTTGAATGTGGTTGGCAGTGGTAGTATTGGCACAGGGGGGAACAATGCCAGCAGTTTTCGTAGCACCACATCGAATCTGCGCCTCGGTGTGGAATTTGATGCGCCCTTGACACGATTGCTGGAACGCAACAACTATCGCCAGTCGCTGATTGACTATCAGCGCAGTCGGCGGAGTTTCATCCAATCCCATGATTCGCTTCACCTGGGGCTGCGTGGGCTCCTGCGACAGATTGAGCAGTTGCGTATGGATCTGGAGATTCAGCGGCGTGCTGTCACGATTGCGATTCGGCAGGTGGACATGACGCGAGCTGCGTTTTATGCACCCGTACGTCCTCCGCAGCCCGGACAGCGTCCGGCCCAATTCGGCCCCACGTCAGCTCAGAATCTTCTGGGCGCCTTGGCTTCCCTGCGAAACACGCAGAACAACTTCATGGGTGTATGGCTCAACTACTATGCGGCACGCATGCGTCTGGCACGTGAGCTGGGGACCATGACACTGGATGCCCAGGGGCGTTGGGTAGAACAGCCTGTGACAAGTACCCAGGTCGTTGACACCTCTGACGCGGATGTCTCAACCCTGCCCCCAGCACTTCCAGATGAATGGATTGAGCTGGCAGACACCCTGGAAAGTACACCGGATGTTCAGTCCCCGGAACCGGTTCAAGAGTCTTACGGTGCCACTGAAACCCGTCCTGATCAACCCCATGCACCGGAAGATCTTACACAAGGATCAGTCCTGACACAATTAAGAGGATCCAAGTCGTGACACAAAAGCAAAGTTCAAATAGGCAGAAAAACCCTGCCAAGACGCCAAAGGGGCGGCCATGGAAACGTAGCCTGTTTGTGCTGGGTGCCGTTGCTGTGTTGGCATCGGCTGGCATGCTGATCCCTGGTGCCATGTCACCGGACGCAGCGGGTTCCGTACTCACACATACGGTCACACGCGGTGACTTGGTGGTGACTGTCACGGAACAGGGCACTCTGGAGAGTTCCAACAACACGGAAATCAAGTGTAAGGTACGCGGATGGAGTCTCGTGACCTGGGTGATTGAAGGCGGGACCGTGGTGGAGGCCAATGATGTGCTGGTGCGTCTGGACACCAAACGCATTGAAGATGCCATCAGTCAGCAGACTACGACCTATCACACCTCGGCTGCCACACTGGCCCAGTCCAAGGCCACTGTGGCCAATGCGGAGATTGCCATTCCTGCGTATCTGAAGGGCAGCTATCAGACTCAGTTGCAGTCCCTGGAGAGAAGCCGGACCATTGCCAGAACAAATCTGGAGACGGCCCAGAAGATGCTGGCCAATACCAAAAAGATGTTTCGACGGGGGTATGTCACGAACCTGGAGGTCGAGGGCAATGCCTTTACTGTGACCCAGGCTGAACTGGAACTTAAGGTCGTGGAGACCGAGATCCATGTGCTGAACAAATATACCAAGGAAATGCGCATGGAGACATTGAACGGAAATCTCAAGGCCTCCAAATCCAAGCTGCAGGCGGACGAAGCAGGATTTGCCATGGATGAGGCACGTCTGGAGCGGGCCAAGAAAGAACTCGAAGACTGCGTGATTCGAGCCGAACGCAGCGGCCTGGCGATCTATCCCTCGGCTGCGGCGTGGAAGGAAACGCCTGATATTGCAGAGGGTGTGAATGTACGCAAGGATCAAACCCTGTTGCTCATGCCCGACCTGTCAACCATGCAGGTAGAGGTCGGTATTCACGAGTCCATGGTGGACCGTGTCAAACCGGGACAAATGGCACGCGTGACCCTGCCGGATCAATCGCTGCAGGGCAAGGTGATCTCCGTGTCTCCAGTGACACGTCCGGCTGGCTGGTGGACCGGCAATGTGGTGAAATACGATACCCTCATTGAGCTTCCCTCGGCCGAGGGGCTCAAGCCCGGTATGAGTGCAGAGGTTGAGGTGATCCTGAATCGTTATACCCATGTGCTGACCCTCCCCGTGGCAGCCGTTGTGGAGACCGAGAACCGTGTTTTCTGCTATGTCAAGACGGCCGAAGGCCCCACCCGTCGGGTCCTGCAACTCGGTGACAGCAATGACTCCTTTATTGTGGTTATAGCGGGTTTAAAGGAAGGGGAGCAGGTGGTGCTCAATGCCCAGGCCTTGATGGACGAAGAACCGGACAAGACGATTGAACCGATTGAAACTACCGAAGCTTCCGGGTCCAGCCAAACGGAGACTGACAATGTCAACTGATGTGGGGTCGAAACCATCGCCTGTCCGGTCACGAAACGTCCCTTGGGTCGTGTCGGGTCCCTGGGTCACATACGCTTTGTTGGGTGCCTGTGCCATTGCTGTGGTCGCAGCTGCTGCTACGCGGTGGATGCCTCGATTCGCTCCAGTCCAGATCATTGGTCCTGTGTTGACCCATACTGTGACCCAGGGTGACTTGATCGTGACTGTGACGGAACAGGGCACCCTGGAAAGTGCCGAGAATACTGAGATCAAGTGTGGAGTACGAGGTGAGAATGTCATTATCTGGGTGATTAAGAGCGGGTCCCTTGTCAAGGCCGGGGACGAGTTGATACGTTTGGACACGTTGGCCATAGAAGATGCCATCGCCGAGCAGACCAAGACCGCCCATTTGACACGATCCGGGGCCGAACGGGCCAAGGCAGATATGGCACACGCCGAACTGGCCATCCCCGAATATTTGGAGGGGCGATACCATACCGAAATGATGACCCTGGAAAAGACCCGGACCATTGCCAAGTCAAACCTGCTCACTGCGCAGAACATGTTGACCCATGCCGAGACTATGGACCGGCGCGGTTATGTCAGTGGCCTGGAACTCCAGGAAAAGCGTTTTGCGGTCACGCAGGCCGAGCTGTACGTGGGCCTCACAGAGACGCAGATCAAGGAACTCATCGATTTCACAAAGGCCATGGAGGTGGAAACGCTCAAGGGCGCTTTGAATGCGGCTCGGGCTCGTTACGATGCTGAGGCCGAGCGTTCTCGAATGGATGCAGCCCGTCGCGACTTGGTCCGGGACGAACTCAAGCACTGCGTGGTCAGGGCCCAACGAGACGGCCTGGTGATCTACCCCAGATCACACAGATGGAAAAGGACCCCTGATATCGAAGAAGGGGCTACGGTGCACAAGGATCAGACCCTGCTGCTCATGCCAGACCTGTTGCACATGCAGGTCAAGGTGGGCATGCATGAGTCTGTGGTGGACAAGATCAAGCCGGGCATGATGGCTCGCATCACCATTCCGGGTCACACCCTGGCCGGTGAGGTGGCCACAGTGGCCCCGGTCACGCGTCCGGGCGGATGGTGGAGTGGCAATGTGGTGAAATATGACACGATCATTACCCTGCCTTCGATGCCAGGGCTCAAGCCTGGTATGACTGCAGAGGTTGAACTCATCATTGCCCGGCATGAGAATGTGGTGATCATGCCTCTGACTGCTGTGGCAGAAACGGCGCAAGGTGCATTTTGCTGGATTCGAACTGCTCAGGGCATAGAACGACGCGCCCTGGAGCTTGGCGACAACGACCGTGACTTTGCCGTGGTCCATGTAGGGCTCCTGCCAGGAGACGAGGTGGTGCTTGATGCCCTGGCCTCTGTGGAGGAGGCTCAGACATGGGCGCTCAATCCTGCGGACAATCTATCCGTGTCAGCGCCGGAGGAGACCGATCATGTCAACTAGCCCTCATCTCAAAAAAACGTCATCAGCCCGAAGGCGAAAAGGTGGACTCTTCATACTCGGATTGGTTGTGGTGGGTGCATCCACTGTGGCGATCTACGCACACAAGGGGGCGCAGAAGAAGGGTGATTGCAATACGCATATTGTCCAGCGCAGCGATCTGATCGTCTCAGTTACGGAAAAAGGGATCCTTGAGAGTTATGACAACACCGAGATCCGGTGCAAGGTGCAGAGCCACAGTGTGATTACCTGGGTCATAGAGAACGGTACATACGTCAAGCCAGGAGACGAATTGATGCGTCTGGATACCCTGGAGATTGAAGATGCTATCAGCGAACGCACCAAGAGCGCGCTCTGGTCGCAGTCCGCTGCTGAACGATCCGCATCCGACGTGGCCAGCTCAAAACTCGCCATTGACGAGTATCTGGAGGGTCGATATCGCACCCAGTTGATGGGATTGGAAAAGGACCTGGCCATTACCCAGTCGAACCAACTCACAGCGCAGAACATGCTGGCCCACGCCGAAACCATGGCAGCACGCGGTTACGTGAGTGAATTGGATGTTGAGGAAGCAACGGCTGCACGCATCAGGTCAGAGTTGACCGTGGGTGTCACGAAAAAACAGATGGAGGTTCTTCAGACCTATACCAAGGCCATGGAACTGGAAACGCTCAAGGGCAATCATGACGAGGCACGCGCGCGGCATGCAGCCAATGTGGAGCGGGCCAAGATGAATGCCATCAGACGGGACCAGGCGATAGAGGAACTCGGGTACTCTGTGATAACCGCTGAGCAGAGCGGCCTGGTGATCTATCCCCGTGCTGAGCGGTGGAAGAGAACCCCTCAGATTGAAGAAGGCGCCCATGTGCACAGGAATCAGGTGCTGCTGATCATGCCCAACCTCACCAAGATGCAAGTGAAGATCGGTATCCATGAATCTGTGATTGGCCGCATCAAACCAGGACTGGGCGCGCGCATCAAGTTGCCGGACCAGACCCTGGACGGTGAGGTCGCTACGGTGGCCGAAGTCACGGCCCCGGCTGGCTGGTGGACCGGGAATGTGGTCAAGTACGAGACGGTCATTGAACTGCCTGTGGTGGAGGGGCTCAAACCGGGTATGAGTGCAGACGTGGAGGTCATCATTGATCTTCACGAAGATGTCCTGACCCTACCGGTCAATGCCGTGCTGCAAATCACAGAAGGCTTTTTTTGCTGGGTCCATACAGTCGAGGGTTCAAATGAACGTCGAGCCCTGCAGCTCGGCGATACTGATGAAGAGTCTGTGGTGATCGAAGCGGGGGTGCAAGCCGGAGACGAGGTCTGGCTCGATCCACTGGCCCACATTGCAGAAGCGCAGACCCTGGCGCTGACACCCTTTGACAAAACCACAGAGGAGGTGGATCATGCCAAGTGACAAACCTCTCAACAGGGCATCTGGAGGTTGGCACAAATGGGTTCTGGTCATCGGATTGGTGGCCGTGGCTGCATGGGCAGTGACTGTCCTGCCCAATTCTGTGTCGTCCCAGGATAGCGGTCCCAGGCTGACACACAGGGTCAAGCGAGGCGATTTGAGTGTCACAATTGTTGAACAGGGGGGGCTAGAGAGTGCAGAAAACACGGAGATCAAGTGCAGGATACGCGATCATAGTATTCCGATCACCTGGGTGATCGAGAGTGGATCCCAGGTGGAGCCTGGGGATGTGTTGGTGCGTTTGTCGACCCTGGCGTATGAAGACCGGCTCAGCGAGGTGACCAAGCGGGTCCATTTCGCACAGGCTGCTGTCGCCCGATCAACGGGAAACACCAAACGTGCCAAACTTGCCGTGTCCGAATATCTGGAAGGACGGTATCAGACACAATTGATGACACTGAAAAAGGACCTGGCCATTGCCGAGTCGAATCTGCTCACTTCGAAGAACATGCTAACTCACGAAGAGTCCATGGCCCAGCGAGGCTATGTCAGCGATCTGGACCTCGAACGGGTTGCCTTTGCAGTGACCCAGGCCGAGATGAACGTGAGCGTCAAACAGAAAGAAATCCGGGTGCTCACCGAGTACACCAAGACCATGGAACTGGGGACCCTCAACGGTGACCTGGAGGCGAGCCTGGCGAGTCACGAGGCCAACAAGGCGCAGCTTCAGAACGCTGAGGTGCAGCTCCCGCTCTGTGAAGGCGACCTTGAGAATTGCGTGGTCAAAGCCGAGAAGAGCGGCGTTGTGATCTACCCCACGGGCAAGCCATGGGAGCGTGCGCCCGAGATCGAAGAAGGGGCCAACATCTACATGGGGCAGACCATGCTGCTCATGCCCGACCTCTCCCAGATGCAGGTGAAGCTGGGTATTCGTGAGTCCCAAATCGACCGCGTGAAAACAGGACTCAAGGCTCGTGTGACTTTGTCAGACCGAACACTTGTGGGTGAGGTGACCTCCGTGGCCGAAGTCACTGGGCCGGCTGGCTGGTGGAATGGCAATGCCGTCAAATATGACACGATCGTCACGTTGCCTTCTGTCTCAGGACTCATGCCCGGTATGAGCGCCCGGGTGGAGGTGATTGTGGCCCAGCATACGGACGTACTGACCCTTCCGGTGGCAGCCCTTGTCGAATGCGCGCAGGGGGCATTTTGTTGGGTCAAGACCCTGGAAGGCACGGAAAAACGGTCCCTGAAATTGGGTGACACCAATGACCGCTTTACCGTGGTTGAGGCCGGCCTGCAAGAAGGAGACACGGTCATACTTAACCCCATGGCCATTGAAGAAGCTCAAGCCCTGGCCCAGCAACCCCAAGACCGCTCAGAGCTGCAAGCCCCAAACGAGTTGAAGGGCAAGGCCGCATCGAAGTTGCAGTCTGAGGCCAAAGCGAAATCTTCCGAATCGAAAAACCTCAAGCCGCCCCAGGGCTCGAGCAAGAAAGAGTTTTCACCCAATCCCATGAATTCAGGATCCAAGACCCCATGAAAATCTCCCTTATACGAACGGCTCGACTCAGCGTAAAAAACCTGTTGGTACACAAGATGCGGGCCGGCCTGGCTGCCCTGGGCATCTTCATTGGTACCAGTACGGTCATCTGGCTGGTGGCCATGGGTGAAGGTGTTAGCTACAGGGCACAGCAGCAGATCAAGGAACTTGGCGCTACCAATATCATCATTCGCAGTAAGGAACCCACGTCTACCAGTGATGAAGCGGACTCCAACAGTCGTCTCAAGGTCTATGGCCTGCTGCGTGCAGACTATCAGCGAATTGTGGAGAACATCCCCAGCATACGCAGTGCCATTCCCATGCGTGAATTACGTTTTGAACTGCGCAGGGGCAACCGCACGGCTGATGCCAAACTCGTGGGTTGCGTGGATGCGTATAAAGATCTGAACCGGTTGGAAGTCGCGCGGGGGCGATGGCTTGCGCAACGCGACAACGGTAAAAAGGTGGTGGTTTTGGCCCATGATGCGGCCATGCGTCTGTTTCCCTATGAAAACCCCATTGGCCAGACCATCTGGGTGGGCAGTGAGTTCTACGTGGTGATTGGTCAGACCAAACCACGTATGGCATCAGCGGCCATTGGCGGCAGCTTCGATGCCAGGGACTACAGTCTGGATGCCTATATCCCTCTCACCACGCTGCGTCACCGGGTGGGAGATCTTGTGATGCGGCGTGTGGGTGGTGAATTTCAGGGTGAACAGGTTGAACTTAGTCAGATTACCGTGAGTGTGGACAGCGTGGACGATGTGGATGAGACCGCAGCCATTATCACGACTCTGTTGAAAAAATATCATGAGAAGGAAGACTATGCTGTGGTCGTGCCCAAGGAACTGTTGCAGCAGGCCGAGCGCACGCGTGCCATGTTCAATGTGCTGCTGGTGGTGATCGCGGGCATTTCTCTGTTCGTCGGTGGCATTGGTATCATGAATATCATGCTCGCTACAGTCACCGAACGCACACGTGAGATCGGTATTCGCAGGGCGCTCGGCGCAAGACGCACGCATATCATCCAGCAGTTCCTGACCGAGACTGTGGTGCTCACGGGCAGCGGCGGTCTGCTGGGTGTCCTATTCGGCTTGATGTGTGGTCCGTTGTTTCGAGGCATTCGTTCTGGTGTAACCCTGGTGCTGCCGGATCTGTTGCCGCCCATCGTGCACACACTGGAACCACGCATTGCGCCCTGGTCGGTGATCTTATCCTTGTTTATTTCCCTGGGCGTGGGCATTGTCTTTGGCGTGTATCCTGCGCGACAAGCCGCCTACAAAGATCCCATAGAATCACTACGTCATGAATAGTCGGCAACTGTCATGCATTTGCGGGAAGAAATTGACGCCAATATAAAGATAGGGTCTAATGACACAGAGTGATCTAAATGAAGGCAATATAAGCTGAGTCGTGTGAGAAAGAAAAGGAGTCAATCAGAATGAGTAAAAAATTAAAAAGTCTGGTGCTGATCGTGATGTTGGTGGCGATGGGCACGGTGGCCATGGGCCAAGAGAGCCTAAAGGACGTGGTTGAGATGGAAGGGTTTTCATGGATGATCGGCTCGTGGAAAGCCACGACGGACGATGGTCAGGAAATCTTGATTACCCACAAATGGGCTGTTAACGGGCATGTCATGACAACTGACTTTCAGATGGGCGAGACTTCGTCAAAAGGCATGATTTATTTTGATGCCGAGGCCGAGCAGGTGAAACAGCTCAGCGTCAACAGTCGGGGCCAGGCGATTGAAGCCACCTGGGAATCCGAATATGGCAAGGCGATTGCGAAGACTACCATGGAAGATAAGTATGGGGATGCGACTGAGGTCGGCATTGTCTATTCAAAGGTCAATGCGTCTAACATCAAGATTGTCTCGTATGATCCTTGGTTCGAGGCTGACTTCAAGAAAATCAGCAAGTCCGTTGCTCTGTTCAATGGAAAAAATCTCGCAGGCTGGACGTATTATCTGGTTGAACCGGCATTGAAAATGTCTGACGTGTGGAGCGTTCGTGACGGGCTTCTTATCTGTAAGGGTAAACCCATGGGATACCTTGCCACGACCCAAAAATATACCAACTTTAAACTTGTGGTTGAATGGCGATGGGCACCTGGCAAAAAACCGAGTAACAGCGGTGTGTTGCTTCGCATTACTGGAGAGCCCGGGGCCTTACCCAAGTGTGCCGAAGCACAGTTGCAGAGCGGCAAGGCAGGCGATATCTATGGCTTCCATGATTTTCAAGTGAAGGGCGATGCGGCCCGATTCAAAACAGGCAAGGGCGATATGATTGGTAACCTTACCGGTGTCTCGAAAATCAAGGGTAACGAAAACGAACCCGGCCAGTGGAACAAGTATGAGATCACTCTCAACGGGGGCGATCTGACGTTGATCATCAACGGCGAGAAGGTGAATGAGGCGACTGGTCTGGACATTGTGCCAGGCGCAATAGGCCTTCAGTCCGAAGGTGGCGAAATCCACTTCCGCACCGTACAGCTGACTCCACTTGCCTCCAACTAGAGACAGGTATCATGGAGTGAAAGAGTAAACATAACCCTTTGCCGACGTCGATGCAGACGTCGGCAAAGGGTTTGATCTTTTCAGGGGTGTGGTGATAAAAAACTGAGTCAGCTCTAATGTTCAATGGAGAAATCATGAGATCGACAACACTGCAAAGCAGACGTGTCAACCGATGGGATATTTTCAAGCAGGGCGTAGCCGCCTTTGTTGTTATTCTGGCAATGGCTCAATGTGTCTCGGGAGCCAACAAGCCACACGATGTCATAGCCCCCATAAAGGTGGGGCCGGTGTCTGTTACCCATGTTCTCCAGCGTCTGGGTGCACAGCTTGAACAGGGATCTACGGTCAAGGAGCGTGACGCCTACTCAAGCCACTTTGATCGGATGGACACGAACAAAGACGGGAAGCATACACGGGTGGAATATGTGGACAGGGGGACGTACATGACGCCCCAGGCACGGGCTGGTATTTTTCGAGCGGCTGACGGTAATGCTGACGGTGTTGTGACCAAGGCTGAATATGTCTTGAACCGGATCATTACCGATGAAGCCAAAGGGATCGTTCAGGGGATGGACGACGATAGAGACGGTCTGGTTGAGCGGGTGGAGTTTGTGGCCCACGCGGCGAAGCTGCTTTCTGACCTTGAGTTGGCTGAGCAGGTGTATGAGGCATTGGATGCGAATGCTGATGGCGGAATTCCCATTCCGGAGTACCTGCGTATATGGGGGCAGTGGGCACGGTCCGGACAAGAACCTGCCGAAGCACGTCTTGTATCCCCAATAATCGTTCCAGATGCACTTGGATTCAACTGTACCGGGGATGAGGTTTACAGCTTTAACACCGGTGTGTTGCAGGGCACCTTGAGATCAGGTGGAAAATCAAAGGGACTGTCTTTGTTGACCCATGTCCCATCCGGGATCAAATTGAACGAAGGCGGGGCCGGGATATTTAGCCACTATCGTGTCTTTACCACCAACCAGCGGTATGGACATGCGGCATGGGATTGGCCGAGTCAGTCAACACGCCTTGAAGATGGGGCCGTTCAGGTTCACTGGCCGGCAGGGGAGGATCACCCGTTCGAGCTTACCGTGATATACCGCTGGTCTGCATCAAACACGCTTGATGTTGAGACCCGTGTGAAGGCACACCAGGCCTTGCCTCAGTTTGAGAGTTTTCTGGCGTCCTATTTTTCGAAAGACTTTCCTGCGTCGTCAGTGTACGCGAAGAAAGATTCCAAAACCGGCATGCCCCCGGGCTTTGCCACAACAGAGAAGACATTCGGTGATTGGCAGATGTTTCCGCGAGACTCGAAAGCGGTTGACCTTATTCAAGATGGACGCTGGCAAAAGGAACCCAACCCGGTTGCGTGGGCCATTCGGCCGGATATGGCCCTGCCAATTGGCACCAGACGTCATGTCCCCACCGGCCTGATAGCCATTGTTATGGCGCCTGCTGAGGATTGTTTCGCCATGTCCACGCCCTACGTGGGTGAGGGACATTTCTCACTCTACCAGTCCCTGTTTGGTCGTTCTGTCGCGGCCGGAGAAACAGCCACCGCGCATTCACGTCTGGTAGTGGCTGAGTCGCCTACTGAGGCACAGATCCTGGCATTGTACAAGTCCTACATGAAGGACCTGTCAGGGCTGAAAAATAAGGCCACAAAAACGGCCTGTTCTACTTGGCCATTCTTTGCCCTCTGCATGGACACGCATGATGCCAAGCAACGCACATTGGCACAGCAGGCGACCCTGCTCAGGGAATTGGGCTATGCAGGCTGTGCCCACCTGTGGCTTGATGAGTTGGAAACGCGCGTCAAAACGGTGACACAGGCTGGGCTTCGCCTGTTTCAGGTATACGTTCGGGTCGACCTGTCCAAGTCGCAGGCATTTGATGAGGCCCGTGTGAGGCAAATCCTGCCCATTCTGGCACCACATCAAACGCAACTGGCTCTCTTGATGACCGGTGGAAAACCATCGGACAGAGCCCTGGACGATCGGGCCGTCAAGAGCATTCAACGCCTTGCTGATCTGGCCCGTCCCCATGGTGTCACAATTGTTCTCTATCCGCACAGCAATGACTGGCTGGAAACCTGCAGTGATGCTGTTCGTATTGCCAAGAAGGTCAACCGTCCCGGAGATGTGGGCGTGATGTTTAATCTTGGCTTATGTGGAGCTCCACATAACGAGTGATTATTCATTTGTGCATATCTCTGTAGTGTGAGTCTCGCTCAGGGTAATGGTGCAGATTATTATGGAGGTGGAACCGGAGAGCTCAATGACCCGTATCAAATCTGGACGCCCGATCAGTTTGTGGCCATTGGCGCCCATTCGGGGGATTGGGCCAGTCATTTCAGATTGATGGCGGATGTCAATCTTGTGGATGCGGAGTCCGCCTTGATTGCACCTATTGGGAACCATGTAGTGCCATTTTCAGGCGTGTTTGATGGCAATGGTTTTGCCATTGAAGAGTTTGTATTGGATCATGCCAGTTTGAATGATGTGGGGGTTTTTGGTGTGGTAGGTATCCCGGAACTAAAGGCACGAATTGACCCGGATGGATTGGGAGAACGCTATGTGTTTGACTATCAATCTCATGTTTTTGACCCCAATGAAATGGTTATTCACATTAGAAATGTGAGGCTTGTTAATGTGAGAATATCTGGCTCAAAGCATGTCGGCGCATTGGCCGGACGATGTTTTGGTGGCATTGAAAATTGTCGGATCGAAGGGGGAACGCTGGCGTTTCCCGAGCAGGACTTAGGAGGTACATACTCAGGTGCGGTGCCAAAATACTTCTATGACAGTCAGTTTTCTGTAAGAGAATATTCGTTAAGAAAGGGATCTGCAGGAGGGGTAGTAGGACATCTTCTGGTAGGCAAGCTTGTTGGATGTGATGCCAGTTCTGTAGAGATTTCAGGTGAGAGACTGGCAGGAGGGCTCGTTGGTTTTTGTGATGAATCCATTATTGAGGGATGTTCTTTCAAGGGTAATGTAACCTCTGGTAATTTTGGGGGAGGATTGGTGGGGAATACGCAATTATCCAAGGTGAGGAAGTCCCGCGCTGATGCCGACGTAATTGGCAGATATCGAAATGGCGGTCTGTTTGGCATTGCTTCTGGTTCGAGGATTAGTCAATGCCGGGCAACCGGACAGGTGCAGGGAAGCGATACCCTTGGTGGACTCATTGGATATTCCTATGGCTCAAGAATCAGTGATTGTTATGCGCAATGTGATCTTACTCCCTTGTCAGACAGAGGTGGGACTGGCATGCTCAACGAGATGGGTGGGTTCCTTGGGACAAGTGTACACGATTCTATTGCTCGATGTTACTGTGCGAGTCGCCTTTTTGTGGACGCGATCATCGACCGCTGGGAAAACACTGGTAATATCAAGTTACGCCACCGAGGTGGAAGTTTTATTGGCAAGCGCACATTTAATGATTTTGAACGTCAGTTGACCAGAGCGTCTTTCTGGGATGAGGATGTGTCAGTCTTGTCGATAGGCGTGAGTTATGTGATGAGCTATACTAACAATTATTATCCTATTGAGCAGATCTCCCCGATTTCAACTCCAGAAATGATGTCTCAGGTCCCCTTCATGAATGCAGGCTGGAATTTTGAGACGATTTGGGCCATTGAGGAGGGGGGGGCTACCCTGTGCTTCAATGGGAGCTTGAAGAGTGACCAAGAAATGCTTTGACTGAGTCCCGGGTCACGGTTATTTGTAGTGGTTATGGATTCTAAACAGTCTGTGATATCCATTTTTGGAGTCCTTTGGGGTGAGAATTCTGCTGTAGTGGTTGTTCTCAGTTATTGACGAAACACAATTATCGGAAATAAAGCAGGTGTTTAATGAATTTGTCGGACGTATTGAGTTTGGATCGTGTGTCTGTGTTGCCTTCTATGGATAAGGCAGACGCTCTGAAAACGCTGGTGGCTCAGTTGAGCCAGACGCCCCAGGTACAGGATCATCAAGCTTTGGAAGAGGGCATCTTTCACCGGGAGTCCCTGATGAGTACAGGTATTGGTATGGGAATCGGTGTACCCCATGTGCGTTTGCCCAGCGTGAACGGTCCTGTAATGGCTGCTGCTTTGTGCCAGGGGCCGGTATTGAGGTATGAATCTTTGGATGGTGAGGATGTGCGTTTGATCTTCATGATTGCTGCAGGGAAAGACCAGCATGCCGAACATCTACAGTTGTTATCCTCCATTAGCAGCAGACTGCGTGATCAGGGCTTGAGGGAGGCCTTACTTGACGCATCAAATGCCGAGGCTTTTTACCATATGCTGATTACAGGCGAGCTATCCTAAACGCTCAACAGGGGCAATTACTTCAGTTCTAGTGCGGTGTCCCACTCATTCTGTCGGGCTCTCTTTCGCGGCAGAACACCGCTTCGAATCTCGAAGCCTGTCGGAGGACCGGACTTGTTTCGAGCAACCGTTCAATCTCTGGACTCAACGTCGGGTTCTCCGACACATTCCTCGAATTGGTAAATAAAACGTCAGGGTATGACTGCAAACCTCTATGTTATGTGTAAGAACTCAAAATGTTTCAGTTAATAATGCCGAAATATTGTAAGGTTATGGCTAAACGTTAACATAAAACGTCATTGCGTGAACTTTGTGTTGTATGTTTGTTGTAAAAATGTTAATTATTGCAGTATGAAGTGTTTTGTAAGTTCACTATTGCACTGAAAAAAGGAAATAGCTGTGGCTAAGGCAAAAAAAACAACCAAGAAGACAGGGCAATCCAAGGGTCGGGCTCCAAAAAAGGGCAAGTCTTTGGCAACTAAGCCGATTTCTGCGTTGGATGGGGCTCAGGCATTGATTAATTGTCTGGAAAGAGAAGGCGTTGAGTACGTGTTTGGGCTGTCCGGTGGATCGGTTATTCCGATTTTTGATGCGTTTGTGACCACGAAGACCAAGATCAAACTGATTCTGGTGCGTCACGAACAGGGTGCTGCCCATATGGCAGATGGATATGCCCGGGCCACAGGGAAACCTGGGGTGGTTTTGGTGACCAGTGGACCTGGCGCAGGCAATACCATTACTGGGCTGATGACGGCCCACATGGATTCCGTACCCATGGTGGTGCTGTCTGGTCAGTCAATTCGATCCATGTTGGGCAAAGACGCTTTTCAGGAAGCGGATACCTTTGGGATTACGATGCCTGTGGTCAAGCATAGTTATCTGGTCAAAGAGACCAACGATATTCCCAGGGTCGTGCGTGAGGCCTTTCATATCAGTGCCACAGGGCGACCCGGTGCTGTTTTGGTGGACCTGCCCAAGGATGTAACGCAAGGGCCGTTCTCAGGTGATTTGGTCCAGGAGATGGATATTCCAGGCTATCAGTTGGAGACGTCGTTTGATGAAAATGCCGTACTCGACATGGCGAAGCACATCAATCAGGCCAAGCGTCCCGTGATTCTGGCAGGTCACGGCGTTATGATTTCCGGGGCCGAGTCAGCTTTGTTTAAGCTGGCCAAGAAAATGCAGGCACCTGTGGTGACCACGTTGCTCGGTAAGGGGGCGTTTCCTGAAACCCATCCCCTCTGTCTGGGCATGTTGGGCATGCATGGTACGGCCTATGCCAACAAGGCTGTGGTTGAGTGTGATCTGTTGTTGAATGTTGGATCACGTTTTGACGATCGGATCATTGGCCAGGCCCCTGAATTCTGCAAGAACGCGATTCGTTTGCATGTGGACATTGACCCGAGTGAAATCGGTAAGATGATCAAGCCGCATGTCTTCTGCGTGGGCGATGCACGGGGTGTTGTGGAAGAGTTGATCAAGCATGTCAACCCGGAAGATACCAGTGAATGGGTCAGTCATGTGAATGACTATAAAACGAAGTACCCGCTCAATTATAGGAAGATGGGTGGCCTGAAGATGCAACACGTGATTGACGAGTTGTACGAACTGACCAAGGGTAAAGCCGTGGTGGCAACCGATGTGGGGCAGCACCAGATGTGGGCGGCTCAGTTCTACAAAACTGATTTTCCCAACAACTGGCTCAGTTCTGGTGGGGCTGGCACCATGGGCTACGGATTCCCTGCGGCTGTGGGTGCTCAGTTTGGGCGGCCGAAAGATACGGTGGTGGCTATTGTGGGTGACGGTGGCTTCCAGATGACGTTTTATGAACTGGCCACAGCGGCTATTCACAAATTGCCCATCAAGGTCATCGTCCTGAACAATCATTATCTGGGCATGGTGCGCCAGTGGCAGGAACTGTTCTATGACGATCGCAAGAGCGGTGTGGATCTGGAAGGTAATCCTGATTTTGCCAAATTGGCAGATGCTTTTCCTGGCTGCAAAGGATTTACGCTCAAACGTCCTTCAGATGTGGGAAAAATCCTGCAACGTGCCTTGGACTATAACGAGGGGCCATGCGTGATCAATGTTGAAGTGGAAAAGACCGACAATGTCTTTCCCATGATTCCGGCAGGCAAACGCCTGGAAGATATGTTGATTGAGCGACCGAAAACACAATTGGAAAAACCTACGGGGAGTACATAATGTCGAATATAACAATGGATCGAGCTTTTATCCACACCATTAGCATTTTAGTGGCCAACAAGCCAGGTGTGTTGGTTCGTATTGCTCAGGTTTTCGCACGCAGAGGTTTCAATATTGATTCCTTGGTGGTTTCCCCTTCTAAGGAAGGTGCTTTTTCTCGCATCACCATCACTGCCAAGGGCGACCCGGAGACTCTGGATCAGATCATCAAACAGGCGTCCAAGCTTGTGGATGTGCTGCATGCCACAGATCATACCGGCGAAAACGTGATCGATAAGGAACTGGCGCTGATCAAGGTGAAGGCCCTGGATGAGACACGCACCGGCATTTTGCAGCTTTGCGACCATTTCAAGGCAGAAACCCTTGATTTTAACCACGAATCTCTGGTGATTCAGGTCACTGGCAGTACTGAAAAGCTGGATGCATTTGTGGAAATGTTGGATCAGTTCGGCATTATTGAATTGATCCGAACGGGGAAAATTCTCATGGCCAGGGACAAGGGATTAACGTAAGGTCTTAGTGTTAGGTTTTAAGTGTTAAGTTTGAAATCCGAGTTTGCTGGAATGATTGACAAGTAGGCTCTAATCCGGGTATAACCTTGGGCATTGGTTCGGGTGAGGTCGGGTGAATAACGACTATAAAGGAGTATTATGTTTGAGAAATTTACAGAAAATGGGCGTAAAGCCTTTGCGATTGCCAACCGGGAAGCCCAACTTTTCCACCACGAGGGTGTGGAAACAGAGCATGTGCTTCTCGGTTTGATCAAAGAAGGTGAAAATGTCACACTTAAAATCTTCAAGGCCTTGGACGTTGATGTCAAAGAGCTAAAACTTCAATGCCAGAAGGCCGGCAAGGCTGCCAATCAAGAAGGCGATGTGGAGAAAATGCCTCAGTCTCCCCAGATTCAACATGTGATCAAGTATGCTGTTGAAGAAGCCCGTCAGCTCAAGCACAGCGTGGTCGGGTCAGAACACATCCTTCTAGGCCTGATTCGAGAGACCGAAGGCGCTGCATCCACGCTCCTGGCCAAACAGGGCATTACTGTGGAAGGCGTTCGCGAAGTCATCGCCAAACTTTCTCCCCATACGGTATAATAACAGGACTTTTGCAAAAAGCCCCGCGGTATTCAGTTTTCAGTAGATAGTATTCAGAAAAACCGACCACTTGACGTATGTCAGACTTGGTGTTTGCATCACTTCAGAGACTAAAAAGAAGGCATCAACTGACATGTCAGTTGATGCCTTCTTTACTTAGGCTATTTTCATAAGCCAGGGACTTGTGGTCCACTTGGCTTGTTGGTCAGGGCTTCGCAGTTTTGGTCGTGGCAGTTGTTGTCGCCTGTACCGTATACGAGCAGGAGATTACCTTCCAACGGGTGGGTGAAGGTGATCGGGGACCCGTTCTTGAAGCCTTCCTTTAAAGAATTTACAGCCAATTATCATGAGTGTTTCAGGGCTTGCATGATAATTTCTCAGAACCTCCCAAAAACATGCTATCAGTTGGTTAAATAGGGGTGTCTTTTGACCGATATAGTCACAAGCAGTGGTTGCCAACTTTTGATTTACGGAGAATATGATGCAGTGTCCAGCTTGTGGTAATGAACTCCTCCCCGAAATGATCAACAACACAACATTTCACATCTGCGACGGAGGCTGCGGTGGTGTGTGGTTTGAAAGACAAGAATTGGAAAACTGGAACGAGAATCCCACCTACAACGAAATTCACCTTAATATCAAGAAAGAAGATTGTCCCAGTCTGAATCAGTCTCGACGCTATACCTGTCCATCCTGTGAGAATATCATCATGAGGCGACGTTATCTTGACACCATAGAGGATGTCATGACGGACGAATGCTCCAGTTGTGGTGGGTTCTGGCTCAACGGTGACGATTTGGAAGAAATGCACAGTCAAATGGATACGGTCAGTTTCACCGATGTCGATGAATTAGCCTCTGAGGGACGCCATATGCAGAACCGAGAAAGGTCTTTAATTGCGGCATGTCATGGCCTTTGCCCTGGTTTGCCTGTGGGGTAGAAGCGGTTATTGGTGATTGGTGATTCGTTTTCAGTTATTGGTTGTTGCGATTCCTTTCAATTTGATAGTATGGGTACATGCTTGAACGTACGATTAAATTGACAGTGGCCTATGACGGTACTGAGTATCACGGCTGGCAGATCCAGCCGGGATTGAAGACAATTCAAAATACACTGTGTGAGTCGGTTTCTCAGGTATGTCAGAAACCGACTCATATTCAGGGTGCCGGACGCACGGATGCCGGCGTTCATGCTCAGGGGCAAGTGGGTCTATTCAAGACAACTCATACTCATCCCATTGATACGTTGCATCACGCCATCAACAAACATTTACCTCGTGACATTGTGGTGCGGAGTGCCGAAGAGGTGATATCTGACTTTGATGTGATCCGGCATGTCCTTCAAAAACACTACCAATATACGATACATCTCAGCCGCGTGCCCTGTGTGCGCACGGCTCGATTCAGCTGGTTGTATCCCGGACCTTTGGATTGTCAGGTCATGCAGGAGGCGGCTCAGTCTCTAAAGGGCGAGCATGACTTCCGCTCCTTTGCCTGTACAGTCGAACCTGATCAAAACACCGTGCGGTCCCTAGACGCCTGTTACGTCCATCTCTCGGAGCAAGACCCGAACTACCTTCTCATCGACGTCAAGGGCCACGGTTTCCTGCATCGCATGGTCCGCATCATTGTGGGGACACTGGTCGATATTGGAAAAGGTCACTGGCCTGCCTCTCACATGCCCGAAATCCTCGCAGCCCGCGATCGCAAGGCCGCAGGGCATTTGGCACCACCCGAAGGGTTGTGTCTCATGGCGGTGGACTATTGAATCGGACTCACCACAAAAAAGTTATAGGGTTTTTGGGTTAAAGACTGAAGACTGAAGGGAGACGTGGTGGTTGATTGGGCTGAGAAAAGAGTGAGGCTAAGGGGCAAAAGTGAACTTTAAAGTCGAGTCTCGAATTGACCTGTCACTCCGAAGCACTGAGGAGTCCATTAAAACAGCAACGCAAGGCGTTTCAAAAAAAGCTGACCGCTGAAGGCTGACAGCTCCGCTCCGTACCCTGCATATCCTGGAACGATAATTTATCTCCCCATGAAAAGACCTTTCCCTGCACCTGAAACACGTCTTTTTCGTGTTGATCCTTGATCGTAAACTGATTACCCAACGACCAAAATTTCTCTTTAGATACGATAGATCATGATATCTTCCTTACTTATCTCGTGGCTGATAAAGATTTGAAATCGCAATCAATGTGACCACTGTAACACCGAACCCATAACCCATCAACTGTTCGAACTTGAATCCCATACACCCCATTACACCCGAGACAATGACACCCACCACCAAAGAAATCAACAATTGCATGACAAACAAACGGCTTTGTGATCGCACGACAGGCGCAGCCTGGGCTTCATGATTCTGCAACGCCTGCCTGGCCTGATTCGCCTGATCCGGGGGCACAGCTACTCGCACCGTTGATAAACCATACGACTTCTGAATCAACACAGGGTCCATGTTGTCCAGCACCACGGGATTCAATCGAGCCTTTCGCAACATCGTCAACACAGCCTTGAGTTCGGGACCGGGATGAGCTTTGTATACAACAACCATATCGTTTTCCTGTTTCCAAAAGTGCCTGAACCTACTGTGTATGAATATTGACGCTTATTTTGTGAAAAACTTCAATCATTGAATCGAAAGCTAACAAGGGACACTGACTAATCAATGCCATCTGAGGGATTGTGCTTGATGGAAGTCGTCTATTAAAACCGGCTCACCACAAAGGCACGAAGAAAAAGAGATTCGAATTGACTTGTCACTCCGAAGAACTGAGGAGTCTATTGAACCAGCCTGCGAAGCAGCTCAAATGAGTTGTCCTCGCGCAAAGCCGCAGAGACGCCAAGGTGTTCGATCTGGCGATCGCATTGGTGTTTGTTTGTTGCCGCAGATAAACGCGGATAATCGCAGATTTTTACTGTGCCAGAAAACGGGATTGGTATTACCATGAAGTTCATGAAGTGACATGAAGAGAGGCTGTCGCTGAGTCGATGAGACCGTCCTTGCTCATGAATTCGGATATTAGAGCAGAAGCCTCTTTATCTTACCATTCTACTATGCCCACATTCTGAATCGCACTTGAGAGAAGGTATTTCCTGAACATTCCCATACTGGTTAGTGGATTCTCATGGGCACAGTCTCTAAGCCACAAGCAAGCTTGATCTCTGAGCCTGCCGCAGCACTTGGATGTGACGGCTTGGCCCTGCCATTTCACACCTCAAACCTTACCCTTCACACCTTAGCGCAGCGACCCGGCAATCTTCCATTGTTTTAATTCGTTCTCACAAGTTTTCTTAATTCACCACAAAGTCACCAGGGCACAAAGTGACAACAAACCAACAACCAATAACTAATAATTGTTTCAACCACAGAAATCACAGAAGGTCGCAGGGGAGGGATGAGGGATGAAACCTGAGGGCTAACCAACAACCAATGACCAACAACTAATAACTGCTTTGACGGCGAATGGTCCACCGTGGAGCGAGCGGTTCGCTCGCTGGTAGAACAAGCCGCGTGAAGCGTTCAACAGACTAACTGACAAGGTTCAGGACATCGATAACACCATTATGGTTCAGGACATCGATAACACTAATATAAAACTGTGCTTAAGCAATAATGAATTCTTTTCATTTGAAAGGGATTCATTATGTGCACACAGGACGAACAGGAACGGATTTTGGCTCTGGATAGGTATCATGGTGGCGAAAAGCCTAAAACCATTTACACCACTCTTGGCCACAGCAGATATTGGTTTAACAAGTGGCTTAAACGCTACGACAGTGATGACCCTAAATGGTTTGCAGACAAGAGCAAACGTCCACTTACATCGCCTTATAGAACGCCGAAGGAGGTGGAGAGGATCGTTTGTTTGACCCGACAACATTTTTATAACCGAGCGACGTTTTGTGGAGCCCAAGCCATCCTCTGGCAAATGGAAGAAGATGGGATTCTGCCGCTGCCTTCTGAAAGCACCATAAAAAGGCTTTTGAGAAAACATGACCTGACAAATAAGCGAACGGGCCGTTATGAACCCAAAGGAAAGAAGTATCCCCAACTTCCAGATAAAAAGCCCAACGATGTCCAGCCGTTCGATTTTGTCGGGCCGTGTTACCTTGAAGGAGCGTTTCGGTTTTACAGCCTCAACGCCATTGACACCATCAGCCGACGCTGTGCGGTCGAGGCCATGACCAGCAAAACAGATGTCTACCAGTCGGTGTGGAAAGTCTGGAAACGTCTTGGAATACCGCGTTTTGCACAATTTGATAATGCGATGGAGTTTTATGGCAGTCCCCAATATCCTCGCGGCATGGGGCAGGTGATTCGACTGTGCTTGGCCCATAACGTTCAAGCAGTGTTTATTCCCGTCCGTAAACCTTGGCGTAACGGCAAGGTGGAAAAGTTTAATGACCGGCGGAACTCAGTAAATAGCCCTTTATGCCCCACTTTAAATCGCAGATAATTTGCTCAACGTTTTAAGCTCTAAACAAGGCAACGAGATCTGAGTATTGATCTTCAGGATTCAGTTTGAATGGAAACCAGTTTTCCCCCAGGAGCATTAAGTGTCAATACGACAACTCTTCCAGAATCATCCGGCATGAGCGGTTTTTCAGCGTTCAACTGATCCAGGAATCGTTGTATGTGCTTTCGCAGGGCTGGCGCATAGTGCATGGTTGGCAAAAGAGTCACCTCAACGGTTTGACTGTCGAATAAAACAAACCCCACCGAACGGCTTAGATTTCGTAAGATTACATGATCATCACGGAAGTTGTCATAGAGTTTGCGAAAGGGAGATAAGCGGATATAGAACATGTTACGGGCCGTGATTTTGATAACATCCATTAGGGATTTGCGTCGTGTATCCAAACGACTGAATTCATTGGCGATCAGTTCCTCGAGGCGTGAGACATGGTCGCGATTGGCTTCAATGTCAATAGCAATGTTAGTGAGTTGACGTTTAAGTTCGACAATCTTGGCTTGCTTGGCAGCGCCTTGACGTGTTCGGATACATTGGTCGACTAAGAGACGTCCGAGTTGTTGCTTGAGGGTATCTCTGGTCTTTTCCAAGGCCTTGAGCTTGCCGCTTTTGACCTGCTTATCGTCAACTAAGGACTTTAGTTTTTGGTAGGACAGCACCGCATAACTGGTGATCTGGTTAATACCGAAGTGGATATCGAGGTATTTGAAATGATAGTCTTTCAAATGGGTCGAAGAATTCTTGGGCTTGCGTAAAATGAATTCTCCGCTCTTTTGACTCGAGTCCCATTGGCCCTTTTTATACCCCTTTTCCCACGTAACGAGATGGACGTGGTGTTTTTCACGTAGGTGAGCGAACAGGTCTATCTTAAAGATTCCTCGGTCTATCACGATGGTCAAATCCAACGTATCGGGGCACCCCATCATCTGACGGAAGTCGTTGATGGTGGGACTAAAACGTTCTCTTAAATCGTTGAAATTGTCGGCATGTTTGATAAACAGAGGGTGGCCTTGGAGGGTATGGATGAAGTCCATATGCATGAGCTTACCGATCCCCCCGGCCTTGGGGCACCAGCCTTTGAGAATCGTTTGAGCCCCGGTATAGTGCTTGGAGTGAGGATCATAGTAAAAATCAGTTGCTTCTTTAGCGTGTATCATCTCGGCGTTGCATTGAAACAGTGTCGTTAAGGTCTGATGATTTGCCAAGGTATCCAAGTAGGTTCGCTGGGGATAGACACTGGCGATGACAGAGTGCCCGAGTAGTCGTTGCAGAGACTTGAAGTCCAGGACCTTGGTTTGTTCGATGTTGACCGCTCCGGATAAGACGGTGGCAATCCATTGCTGAATCATGCCTTCCTTTTTGTTCAAAGATCGTCGTAACTGCGTTAGTAGACTACAGAAGATCAGCAGCCCGGCATGATGGCAGAACAAGGGCCTCGCTTGGCATTGATCTCGGTAAAAAGCGATCGAGTTGTTGCGATTGGCTGATGTGGCCTGGTCGTTATCCGGTTTATTAACCGATGCTTGGTCCTGATCAGGCCCAGATAAATCGCACGTATTCGCTCTTTCCGGCGTATTGTTCACTGAGGATTCAACGGGATTTTTATCTTTAAATTGGGCCTTGAGTCGACCCACTAGGGGACGTAGCGTTTCACTGCTGATCTCACAGCCAAAGACCTGTTTTATCTCGCACCGGATCTGGCGGCTGTAGGTGTAGCGATCCTGGGCATAGATCGGACTAAATCGCATCTCGACAAAGGCCCTGACTTCATGGGTCAGCTTTCGTTTGGGTCCAAGTCCTGCCAGGGCCTGGACCAGTCTTTGGGGGTCCCCACTGACCAGAGCATCGGCCCAACGCTTGATGGTGGTCCGTGCCGGACCACACCTCTCGGTCAGCTTTTTAGACTTGATGCCCGCCAGAAAAAGCCGAGCAATCATCAGTTTCCACTGGGGGCTGTTCCGATCATCCGGAACAACCTCCATCAGTTCGGAACCGAAATAGAGATGAATCTCTGTGGGCTCTCTTTCGGGAGTACGCCAAAGCGTAAATACTGGACTTTTCTTGTCAACACCGAACAGTTGCTGTAAATGTGGTCTTTGCATTAGGCTCCTTTCTTGCTGCCCTTTGTTCGCGTAAAGGTGTCATTTATCATCAATAATTGACTGGCAGGGAAGGAGTTTTTTTGTGCTTAATTTCAAGATGAATTCCAGGGTCAGGATTGTTACGTTAAAACGAGTCTATTTTTTTTGAGAATTCTGTTTTCTAACCTGGGCTGGAAAAAACGTTTTTTCAATTCGCTTGCTGCCGCGAGATGCAGAAACACGCGAATCGGCATTCCGTGATGAGGGGACTCTGTCACGTTTTCCAGATAAAGGAAACTAAGAAAATACGATGCTCAGGGGAAAAAACCGAGTAAATTATCTGCGATTTGATGGGGATCAGAAAGGGCTATTTACTGAGTTCTGAAAACCATATCTATTTCCGAAGAGAGGATGCGCAAATCACTTTGTAACCTTGAATTGATACTCGTGAACCATGTCCTTACCCAGATCCTTCACCCGGCAGCGAAGCACAAAGCCCCCCTTCATCTTCTTATACTCAAAATCCTCACCGCTGAACAAATCCTTTGGCAAACCGCTCGGAAGTGCATTGGGCAGATGTCCGGTCTTGGCCTTCACTATGTAAATCTCAATGGCAGCCCTGACAGCGTTGGGCAGGTTTTCTCCTCTTATTCCGACACCATAAGATTTGTCAAATGCCGGCAATAACATGAGGGTAAGAGTCGCGTCCGGATTTTCAATGATGTCTTTTTCCGGTTTCTCACACAGCCTCTTAAGTTCTTGATATGCCTTCGGGTATGGCATATCAAGAGCGGCTTTAATGTTGCGAATAAGCCCTTCCCAATACCCCCTGTTCCTCACCAAAAACTGTTTGTCAGCAGCAAAAATCCATTTTTCAGCAGTCTTCGAAAGAGAAGATGGCACTTCCCAGTTTTCAACGGGCAACAACGCTTTAATATTATCCAATTTTGTCATAAATAAAATTGCCGTCTCATTCGCATCATCAACGCAGATTTCGAATGAAAAAGAGTTACCGTCAATCTGTACCAGTTGATTTTTGAGCCAATTCAACATGTCTAAATCTTCAGGCATATTTGCCAAAATGTCCTGAATATATTTATCTGCTTCTCCATTGATTGCTAAGCCCAATAGATAATTCATCATATTACGGTCACTGACGTGCCGGGCAAATTTTTCAACACTTAAACAACGATCAATCGCAGATGTATAATCACCCTTCTCGACCATGATTTTAGCATCTGCAATCATCAATCTGGCCAGCTTCTTGAATGTGTGAAGAGGCGGCAGAAGGGTTGACATACCTTTGGAATAATCCATGCCCCAATCGCAATGTGTCACTCCAGAAGCAGCTACTGCAAAATCTATCGCGTGTTTATTACTTCTAACGAGTTTCTTTATCTTTGGATTAAGCTCAATCTTACCCCTTGATAAATCGGACAGCATTTGCTCCATTTCAGGCTCTGCCTGATACCACTGACACGCTCGATAATAAAGTACTGCCGCATTATCAGGCGGATAGGCAAAGACCTGCGAAGTTGATACCAGCAGTGTCAAAGTTACATATATGACCTTCGGCAGTCTTTTATTACTGGTGGCTCTCATTGTTTTGCCCTTTCTCATTCTTAACCATTAAAATCTTAATTAAGTAATTCCTGTAGCGATATACTGGTTGCTCTCGGTTTTCGCGTGCCATGGGCCTTCTCAAATTGAGCCTCCACGGCTTCCAACCCGCCCTTGCGATAAGCAATATTAAGTGACGCCACTGTCAACATGTCGGTTGGGGATATTGTGACTTTTGAAACTGCATTAGTATCAACCTTTTCAGACGACTGCTGGTGAATAATAAAAAAGCTGATTGCCACGATTATCACTGCCGCCGCAACTTTCACAACTCGGCTTTTCAAAACCACGCTCAAAATACCAACCTGGCCTTCCGGTGATGACTGCGAACGGCGATCAACGAGAGACTGGAATTCCCACGAGTACTTTTGCCTCCATTTCTCTGCGTCAAATTTCGGTTCGCTTGTATCGATATACCCGGAGATCAACTCGTCCAGCCATTTTTCGTCTTTATATTTGTTCACAATCTCACCTCGCCAAACCCTTTCCGGCTCAATTGCTCAGCCAGTTTTCTCTTGGCCCTGCGCAACCTGCCGTTTATCGCCTGCTGGGAGATTCCCAGAACGGCGGATATGTGCTCATAGGACATGCCATCATAAAACCGTAGGTAGATCACCTCTCTAGCCGAGGCCGAAAGACTGGCCAGGGCAACCTTGACAGCCTCCGAAGCAGGATTCTCGTTCGATTCAACCGCCGCTATAGAATACTCCTCAGTAACATGCCTGGGCTTTGTGGTTCGAAGCATATCCCTGGCTGCATTTCTGCAAATGGCCGCAATCCAGCCACCAAATTGGTTCTTTCTTGTCAACCGGGGCAATTGGACCGCCGCTTTGGCAAATGCCTGTTGGGCCGCATCTTCCGCCAGATGCCTGTCGCCTAAAATCGAATGAGTAATCGCAACCATAGCCGGATAATATCGCCTGCAAAGCTCCGTAAAGCTTTCGTCATCGCCGTTGACAGCCGCTTCGACCAGTACTGAGTCAGACTCTTGAGACACGCGTTATCCTTTATATACCAACGTTCCAGCCATCACATCGCCCCGTTACATCGGGGCCATCACCTACAAAGACTGCTACTGAGCCTGAAAATGGGCGCAGAAACCAGGACTTTTATAGATAAGGCAATTATATGAACTCAACTGCTGCTTGACGACAATGCCGCAAAAAAAATATGGGCGATTAGCAAGTCGATCTTGATCCGTTTGTAAACGCCCACCATAGATATAAACTTATGAGGTGCGGCAGAGATACCACGGTAGTCGCTGCTTAGTCCTCTGTAACAGATATTTGCCACACTGGCAAACAGGGATTATTAAGGGACAGTGCCTTCTGGCTAACAAGCCTCTTTCTGCAATTGTCTTGTCATGAGATGACACAGCTAACGTGTTGATTCTAGGAAAAGAGACACGGATGTCGCGTGTACTGGAGTACCAATCGTCCAAAAGGTGGAAAAATGGTATATCCGAACGTTCAATCAGGACGATTTGCGCAGACTGACTCTAAGACTGTGGTGTGATCTGTATAGATTTGAGCCCACCATGTGACTGATCTATGGAGACAGTGACACTTAGAATCCCACAATGGTCGAGCGTTGCTCTCGTAAGGATTGATGAACACCATTTAGATGAGGAATTGGGTTTTGCCTGGACAGGTATTGACCTTTGTCATGAAGTGCGTCAATTTGCTTTCTATATGAATCCTTCACTGCCTACCACAAGGCCGTCTACAAAATAGCGTAACCGTTTACGGTACATACCGGATACCTCAAAACCACGTACGGCTTCTTCCTGGACAATCCGACCAGAGATAGAGGCTTGCCCTTCTTGGGTAGGCACCTCGCCACGGTAATACACTAAGCTGCGATACTCTGTTAAAGCCCGTTTCTTAGTCTTGTCAAACAAACAAGTTAACGGCATCAGCCAGTCATCTTGCCCAGCCTCTCGAAGATACAGAGAACATCCTTTCCACTCCTCAGGGCGTGTGCCATTCGCTCGGCCAGCTTCACTATAAATTGCTCGCGGCCCTCGTCTTTCTTAAAGATGGCCTTGCGGTCATTGCCACGAAGTGTTACATGGTAAACTGCCCCCTTCATATTCTATGCGTATCGGTCTTGCCATCAGATTACCACAACATGAGTATTTGTCCTACTCAAGCTTTAAGTATTAAGTTGAGGTCTGGCCCTTAAAGGCCCTGCTGGGAAGGGAAGTCACTCGTGCATTAAGTGCTACTGGCAAATTGTTGCGGGACTTTGAGCGGTTGTCGCTTAAGGATCAAGAGGTGATACAGGGTACGGTTAAGTTGATGCTGAAGAAAAGTTGAACCACATGGTGTGTGTGGGGGCATGCGCAAGCTTGTATGCCTTTCTTTTTTTCAATAAAATTGCGATACCAACTCGTATGCCTTTGGAGACAAATGTGTATGAGTTTAGACAGAGTCTACTTGAAGATCTTGTGTGACCAGAGGGAGATAGATCCTGTTGTCTGCAGCGGATTTGTCCAACATAAGGAAAGTATACTCCTGGTTCGAAAGAAAGAACATGATGGCAATACGGGGAGTCCGTGATGGACCGTCTTGTCCACACCATAGCGTGATTTTAGAACTGAATCTAAAAAGCTACCGCATAGAAGCCCCCAAAAAGCAGAAAGAGTCGGACTGTACAGTCCGATAAATCCGCGACCCCCTCCCTAGCGAGTCCCTCTGAGAGAGAATCCTATGATCCCACTCAGAAACAATAGCAATTCGTACCGGTAAGAATAGTTGACGCCGGTTACACCCCTTTAAGAATAAAAGAGTTTTTTAGGTCTCGATATTAGCCGAAATATATTTCTATCAAAAGGTTGCGGTTTTAGGCTCAGTATTTATTAAACCAAGACCACATAAATATACTTGAGGAGCAAAAGGACGAACAGTTGGTGGGAATTGTGGTAAAACCAGCCGAAAATAGGAGTTAACCATGTTGGTTCTAACCAGACAAAAAGATGAGTCAATTATGATCGGCGACGATGTCGAGATTATAATCGTTGATGTTCGGGGTAATAAGGTTCGCCTTGGCATAACAGCTCCAAAGTGTATACCGGTTCATCGAAGAGAAATATACGATGCGATCCAGCGAGAAAGAACCGATAAAAAGGAGCCTAAGAAACAGCAGGAGAAAGAGCCCCAGGCCAAGAGTGAGGAAATAAGCGGAAATTAAGAGACTCATAATACCAGCCCATAGAAAAACCAAGAAAGGAGCAGCAATAAATCAAACAAGAACAGTCCTTAACTGATGGCATTTTTGTCAATCCAGAATTGAAGAAACTTATAACAACGCAACCCTTGCTGATTCGACCTCCCCTCAACAGACCGCCATCAGCACATCCTCGTAGATTGAAGCGCACTTGCGTGCACTATCTATCCACCGCAGCTCCCTTACTTCAAAGTTGCCATGGTTTCTCAATGTCAATTGCAGCGGGGGATACTTCAGAACCGCGACAATTTTGTTTGCTATTTCATCTACATCCCAGAAATCCACCTTTAAGGCATGAGTCAGGACTTCAGACACGCCGCTTTGCTTGCTGATGATCACCGGCACATCGTGATTCATGGCTTCCAGTGGTACAATGCCAAAGGGCTCAGACACGGACGGCATGACATACAGGTCAGCCATCTCATAAATCTGTCGCACGTCATCACCCCGTAAAAAGCCGGTGAACATGACTTTGTTTCCAATGCCCAATTCGGCTGCCATATTAATGATTCGGTTCATCATGTCGCCTGAGCCTGCCATCACAAACTTGACATTGTCCATGACTTCGAGCACCTTTTTGGCAGCCTTGAGGAAATACTCCGGGCCTTTTTGCATGGTGATACGACCCAAAAACAGGACGATCTTTTCGTCACTGTCAATGCCCGTGGTCATCAAAGACCAGGTGCCATTGGACTCCACGCCATTATAGACGACCTCAACTTTGTCACCAGCAATACCGTATCTGCTGCTGATGATATTTCTCGTATAATGACTGACGGCAATGATCTTATCGGCCCGTTCCATGCCTGCCCGTTCGATGTCATAGATCATTTGATTCACATGCTCGCCGCTGCGGTCGAACTCTGTGGAGTGGACGTGCACGACCAAGGGTTTTCCAGTGGCTGCAGCCGTGGCCATGCCTGCCGGATAAGTCATCCAGTCGTGAGCATGAATCAGATCAAAAGACTCGTCGAACGCCAGTGACACTGCAACGGCAGCATACCGATGTACTTCACTGTACATGTCCTGCCCATAGTGAACACCATTGCACGCCTCATCGGAAAATGGTTGGCCCTGTCCGAAGTGTTGACGGACGAATTCGCTGTGTTCTTCTGTGAGTTGGTAGTCCTCAGGCAGGGTATAGGGCTGAAGTGTTGATGCGATAGAATGGAACATAAAGTTTTTGAGTTCCTGCATGGAATATGACGACATGTTTCTCTTGCGTGTGCCGGGTGTCAGGAGTCTGACGTGCGAGGCATATTGGCCACTGACCACTTTGGGCAGTACAAAAGAGATTCTTAATCCCAGTGAATCCATGGCTCGGGTCAATCCATAACATGCAGTCCCACATCTGCAGCAATAGTGTACGATCTGATCAATATACATCATTTCTAAACAGACTTATGTTGGTGCCCAGTTTCACACCCTATTGGCCTAATCTTCTATCCCGGCTTCCTTACGGGTATATTCAGAAAGTTCTTTATACCTTAATTTTACCTGGATTAACATTCACTCCGTGCTTCCACTTTGTTATAATGAACTCCCTGAAGGAGGATAGGTCAAGTTTTCAGAAGATATGTGCATGAAGATTTGGCCGAAGTGTCCCCTGCATTTAGTACTTTTCTTTCACACTTTCTCGCAGGGGATTTTTGTCTCTTGAAGCTCTGTTATGTGTTGTAAGTCTTGGGCGATGATGAAACACATGATATTGGGGCCATGGACTTCTCAAAGGGCAGTTCATGGCTCTTTTCGCTTTTACCATATCCTGCACTTGTTTCACCATCCAAATAATCGCCCGCTTAAGCTCCTCAGACAGCTCCGCCCACCGCTCAGCAATCTGCATGAAGTCCGGGGCATTACCGTAGCTGGAGGAGATATAGATAATGACGGATAAGGGATGAACGGCCCTTTATTCAATTTGATGTGGAAGACACTGGAATTGACGTGTGATAACCAAGTAGAGACTCTCTCATCTGATTGTCTGCACTATGCCAGAGGTGCTTTCAGGATACTCCTGCATCCCTCACCTGGAGTGGATTCAATCTCCAGGGCACCC
>Ga0307990_1000457_pt1 | contig 36625 bp, 28 predicted proteins | sample EllFjometagen129_FD_203168 | JGI IMG/M metagenome (GOLD analysis project Ga0307990, IMG submission 203168) | Marine microbial communities from Ellis Fjord, Antarctic Ocean - #129 | ecosystem: Environmental > Aquatic > Marine > Unclassified | place: Southern Ocean | collected 2014-10-08
GATTGGTATAGCTGAATTGATCGGCGAGGGTGGAGTGAGTGCGATTACAGACAGGATCAGCAAAGAAAAAGCAGTGCTGATCGGTGTTTTAGGAAATGTGGTGGCATCCCTGATACTACCCTTTATGTGAGGAACGGTCTGGGGCGCATTTCTGGGGTTATTCGTTTTTTATCTGACGTTTGAATTCTCGATAGTGAGTATGCTGCCGCTGGTGACCGGCGTCCTGCCGGCTGCCAGGGGTTCCCTGATGGCATTAAATATCGCCAGCGCAAACCTCGGTAGAGGCTTGGGTTCATTATTGGCGGCCCCACTATATCCCTGGGGATTTTGGATGAATGCTGTGGCTGCCGCGGTTGTGAACCTGCTGGCGATACTGGCTTTACGGTATGTTATTGTCCAGGAAGATTCCTGATTTTACTTGATCGGCAAGTTCTCCAATTCTTTCACCATTCCATCTATGACATCAAACCCGCCCTGCCAGAAATCCTGGCTGGCGATATCAATCCCGGATTCAGCAAGGATCGCTGCTGGGGCTTTGGAGCCGCCTGCTTCCAGGATTTTGATGTAGCCTGGTTTAAAGCTGTCACCCTCTTTCTTATATTGCTTATATAGGGACAGGACTAAAAGTTGGCCGAAGGCATAGGCGTAGACGTAAAACGGTGTGTGATAGAAGTGGGGGATAGAAACCCATTCCCAGCGGAATTCATCACTGATCGAAACGGCCTCCCCGAACTGTTTTTTCAGGTTGTCCAGGTACATCTCGGATAGATCATCGATTATGGCGCCACCTTTGATCATCTTGTGGGCTTCACGCTCAAAGAGTGCAAAGAAGGACTGCCTCATAATGGTTGCATAAGCATCATCAATCTGTTTAAAAAGGATATCCCGCCGCACAGCCGGATCTTTTTCCTGGGAGAGCAACTTATCAATTAATAGCATCTCTCCGAAAGTGGAAGCGTTTTCGGCCAAGGGCAGGGAGGAATGATAGGTGAAGGCACTGTGATCTTGTGCCAACAGGGCATGGATGCCGTGTCCCAGTTCGTGCGCCATGGTAGCTACAGAGTCTGCGGTTCCCTGGAAGTTCAACAGCACCCAGGGTGAGAGGTCCTTGTCTACTGACCAGCAGAAGGCGCCGCCCCTTTTGCCCTGGCGAACTTCGCTGTCCACGTGTCCATCGGCGATGATCTTTTCTGCCAGTTCAGCAACCCGGGGATCAAAGGTCTGGAAGGAATCCAGCACCATGTCTACTCCTTCCTGGAAGGTATAAGTCTTATCAGACTGGGCGACTGGTGCGTAAATATCATATCGGCGAAGCTGATCTGTCTTGATCCACTGTGCTTTCAGATCGAAGAAACGCTGGAAAATAGGGGCGTTCCTCTGGCAAACTTCCAAAAGCACGTCCACTGCTTTGTCCGGAACGTCATTACCCAAGTTGCGGACAGAGATCGGAGAGCTGTAATTTCGCAGGTCGATATTCTCATTGGCCCAATCGCGTACTACGGTCTGGTAGATCTGTCCTAGGATGGGGCCGTCATCACCATATACTTTATAAAGCTCTTGATAAATGGCTGACCGCAATTTGGGATCGTGATGGCGGGCATACACCATCAACTCGCCACGGGTCAGTGCTTTTTCTTCTCCGTCAATATCCACTTTGAAAGAATAACGGTTTGTGATCGAGTCATACAGGGTGATCAGCGCGCTGAATCCGGTCACGTTCTTGATGTTGAGAATTTTCTCTTCCGGTTCAGTGAGTGTATGGGGAGTGAAGTGACGCATTTCTTCCAACCAGTACTTTAGATCGCCGGAGGTGGCCATTAATCGATCCGCTGTTATTTGATCTAATTGTTTCCACCACAGGCTGAAGAAAAGGGTTTTGTTCTGGAGACCTACCAGGAACTGTTCGATCCGGGCTTGCAGGGCCTGGGCGTCCTGGTCCTGTGTGTCCTCGGTGAACCATAATCCGGCATAACCATATAATCGGTTGCTTTGTTTGGTGATATTTTCCAGATCGGTGACGATCTTAAGAAAATCTTTTTCATTGATTTCAACATCCAGGTCTGGTCGAAGTTTCTCGAATGCCTCGATGGAACCCTCGAGTTTTTTCATTGCATTCTTATATTCCGGGGCCTCATGACCAGGGAATAGGGCATCTAAACTCCAGCGTTCTTGTTTATAGGAATTTGTCATTGATAACTCTCTTTACTATATTTACGGTTTGATTTATATCGAACTTTGGTTTAGCGATTATACATCATGAACCTGTTGGTGTCCAAAAAAAGGTTCCTGGGGACCGGGTGGTGGGTGGGTTGTAACCGCCCAGGCCGGAGGGAGCTGCGCTCCGACCGGAGACAAAAGACAAGAGGTCGCTGTGCGACCGGCATCTCGCCTGCTCTCAGTCCTGCTGACTTCATTCCGCCCGATGATTTAATTATTTCATGAGTAAGCCGTTCCCAAATATCTGGCCTGAGGTCCTGAGCGAAGCTGAAGGACCGTAGTCGAAGAGCCATGCTCCACATGTTATAATTTTCTGACAGTTTTTATCTTGTTTGAGTTTGATTTCAACGCTATCTTAATCCTGGTTTTTACAGGATCGTGGGAGTTATTATGACTGAAACACTCGATTTCCAATCCCTGATCATGGCCCTGGAGAAGTTCTGGGCTGATAATGGTTGTTTGATCTGGCAGCCCTACCACACAGAGGTTGGCGCTGGAACCATGAACCCGGCCACATCGCTGCGAGTTTTGGGTCCGGAACCCTGGAATGTTGGTTATGTGGAACCTTCCATCAGGCCGGACGATGGCCGCTATGGGGAAAACCCCAATCGCTTTTACCAGCATACCCAATACCAGGTTATCTTAAAACCAGACCCGGGAAACCCACAGGAGCTTTACTTGAAATCCCTGGAAGCGCTGGGCATCGATCCTGCGCTCCATGACATCCGATTTGTGGAGGATAACTGGAAATCACCTGCACTGGGTGCCTGGGGACTGGGATGGGAAGTGTGGTTAAACGGGTTGGAAATCACCCAGTTTACTTATTTTCAGCAATCAGGTGGACAGGCTCTGGACCCAGTATCGGTTGAATTGACCTACGGCCTGGAGCGGATAGCCATGGCACTGCAGGGGGTGCGCGATTTTAAGAATATTCGTTGGAATGATACTTACAGCTACGGGGATGTACAGCTGCAAAGCGAACGGCAATTCAGTAAATATGCTTTCGAGCTGGCGGATGTGGACAATATGCGGGAGCTGTACCGCCTTTATGAGGAAGAAGCCAATCGATGCCTGGAAGCAAGTCAGGTTCTTCCCGCCCATGATTATGTTCTAAAATGTTCCCATATCTTTAACCTGCTCGATACCCGGGGAGCTGTAGGCGTCACGGAAAGGGCTGGTTATTTCCGCCGCATGCGGGACCTTTCACGAAATGTGGCGAATGCCTACCTGGAAGAACGCCAGCAGATGGAATTCCCTTGGTTGGAAAAATTCTCCAGAGAAGGATCAAGTGAAGAGAAAGTATCTCCATCTAGTTACCCTTCCAAACCAGCACCCTTCGTGTTGGAAATAGGCACCGAAGAACTTCCCCACGGAGATATTGAGGATGCTCTTCAACAGCTAGAAGAGAAAGTACCGGATGCCCTGGAAAACCTCCGGCTTGATTACGAGGGATTAGAAATTCTTGCAACTCCCAGGCGACTGGTAGTGCAGATAGAAAAACTGGCTGATCGACAGGAAGATTTGAAGCAAACAGTAAAAGGCCCTCCTCAGGAACGGGCCTTCGATGAAGACGGGAAACCTACCCGGGCGGCAGAAGGTTTTGCAAGCTCCAAAGGTGTCTCGGTAGAAGATCTGGAAATCCATGAGATCGATGGTGGAAAATATGTTGTGGCTGTTGAGAAGAAAACCGGACTTCCTGCCTACGAAGTTCTCACTGATGCCATTCCTGAAATCATCAAGTCGATTCGGTTCGGACAATCCATGCGCTGGAATGATCCTGCGCTGGCATTTTCACGACCCGTCCGCTGGCTGCTGGCTCTTCATGGGGAAGCTTCCATACATTTCTCCTATGCTGGGTTAGCTTCAAGGCCATTTACCCGTGGACTGCGCTTCATCGATGGTGGAAAGGAAATAGCTGTTGGATCTGTTCAGGATTACCAGACGACACTGGAAGAACAAGGCATCATGCTTGATCAAAATCAGCGCCAGCAGCGGATTAAGAATGATCTGGATACCCTGGCTGCCAAGGTTGGTGGAGTGGTCAGTGACGATCAATCTTTATTAACAGAAGTGACTCACCTGGTAGAGGCGCCGACTGCTTTGCTGGGTAAATTTGATCCGGCATTCTTGGATTTGCCCCGCGAGGTGTTGATCTCGGTCATGAAAAAACATCAACGCTATTTCCCGGTTGAGAAGGGTGATGAACTGCTTCCAAATTTCATTACCATTGCCAATAAGAAGTCTGCTGAAAATGAATTTCCAGAAATGCCAGTGATCACTGAAGGCAATGCTGATGTGATTCTGGCCCGTTTTGCAGATGCGAAGTATTTTGTAAAGGCAGATCTGGAAAAGCAATTGGCTGATTATGTATCAGCACTCGATTTGTTGACATTCCAGGTCGATCTAGGCTCTATGGGTGATAAAACCAAAAGGATCCGGAACTTGGTTGATGAACTGGGTTCTACCCTCGATCTGTCGGATGAGGATCTGAGCACTGCCCGACGGGCAGCAGAGCTATGCAAGGCAGATCTGGCAACCCAGATGGTAGTAGAAATGACCTCCCTCCAGGGAGTGATGGGCTATTATTATGCCAAGAACTCGGGAGAGGATGAGGCCACAGCTGCAGCAATTCGCGAACATTATTTGCCAGCTTTAGCTGGCGATCCGGCGCCCAAAACCAAAGCCGGCCTGGTAGTAGGGCTGGCTGACCGATTAGATTCCCTGGCAGGATTGTTTGCCGCTGGCCTGGCACCAACCGGGAGCAAGGATCCCTTTGCACAGCGCCGGGCAGCTCTGGGATTGGTTGGCAACCTGATCAGCTGGGACATGGATTTGGATGTGGCGAAAGCTCTTGATCACGCGATAGGAAAACTGCCCATTAAGATGAAATCTGAAACCCGTGATGCTTGCCTGTTATTTATCAGCGACCGTTTGCATAATTACCTGCGTGACCAAGGATATGCTCATGATGTTGTGGATGCGGTAGTTGCTGTACAGGGCAAGAACCCAGCCAGTGCATTCCGAGCTGTTAAAATTCTGACTGAACGGATCAAAGAAAAGAATTGGGAAGAGACTCTGGATTCGTTCGCCCGCTGCGTGCGCATCACACGCGATCTGGAGGAAACTCATATAGTGGATAAAAAACTATTAAAGGAAAAATCTGAAACAGCCCTGTATGAAGCCGTAAAAATAGCTGACAAGGAACTATTATCTGGCGGAGATCTGAATGGGTTTTTTGCTTTGTTCGACCCATTGATTCCATTGATCACTGCTTTCTTCGATAACGTGTTGGTGATGGATGAAGACCTGGCCTTGCGGGATAACCGCTTAGGGCTGCTGCAAATAATCGCCAGTTTTCCAGAAGGCATCCTTGACCTGACCCGCCTGGAAGGTTTTTAGAATAGAACTTAAGATTGAGATTGATACTAATATCCACCCTCTCCTTTAAAAAGGACGAAAAGAGGGTGGATTTATTATTTAAGTATTCCTGAGCTTGGTATAATCGGTTCTGACCCATCTATCGTGGTGAAATTTATGAGCGTAACAGACGAGATCAAAGATCGTATTGATATCGTAGACTTGGTGACCGAGAGTGTCGAGCTACGACGGGCAGGCCGTAATTTTACCGGTTTCTGCCCTTTTCACCATAATGTTAATACGCCCTCTTTTGTGGTTTTCCCTGATACTCAAACCTGGAAATGTTTTGGGGAATGTGATGAAGGCGGCGATGTTTTTAACTTTGTGATGAAAAAGGAAGGTTGGGATTTCGCAGAAGCCCTCCGCAACCTGGCTGACAGGGCAGGAATTGAGCTGAAACCATTAACACCGCAAGCCCTGGAAGAACAGGAGGAAGGGGAGAGGCTGCGATCTCTCCTGGAAGAAGCTGTTATTTTCTATCGCCACAATCTTCAAAACACTGAAATTGGAAAGATAGCCCAGGCTTATTTGGACCGCCGGGGGATCAATGGGGAAACAGCCGAAGCTTTTGGATTGGGTTATGCTCCCAAAACCTGGGAAGCGGCTTTGCAGCAATTCCAATCCAAGGGATATACAAATAAAGAAATTCGCGATGCCGGTCTGGTCACAGAAAAGGAAGAAGGTGGGATGTATGATCGCTTCCGGCACCGCTTGATGATTCCGATCAGGAACCAGAATGGCAAAATGGCGGGGTTTGGCGCCCGTGTTTTGAATCCCGATGATGTGCCCAAATATCTCAATTCCCCCCAGACGCCAACTTTTGATAAAAGCCGCCTGCTCTTTGGACTGGATGCCGCCCGTAAGAATATCCGCGAGCTGGATCAAGTGGTTATTGTGGAAGGTTATATGGGCGTATTAGGCCCATTCCAGCATGGGTATCGTAATATCGTAGCCCAGATGGGAACGGCCTTGACCGAATACCAATTGAGGATCTTAAAGAAATACACCGGGAAATTCATCCTCGCTTTAGATAGTGATGCTGCCGGCCAAAAAGCCACCTTGCGCGGGTTGAATATCGCCAGAGAAACGCTGGACCGGACCCAGGAGATCGGATTTGACGCCCGGGGATTACTTCAACATGAAGGCCGCTTAAAAGCGGATATCCGGGTATTGACGTTACCACCCGGTATGGATCCAGATGATGTGACCCACGAGGACCCTGAACAGTGGCAGCAGCTCCTCAATGATGCCAAACCGGTTGTTGCTCATGTGATGGCAACGTTGGCCAGTAATCAGGACTTGGAAGACCCCAAAGTAAAAAGTGACATCGCTACCCAGGTTCTGCCGTTGATTGACGATCTCCCCAGTGCTATTGAAAGAGATACATATCTCCAACGCTTGGCTCGTTTATTGGAGATCAATGAAAATACCCTAATTGGTTTTCGCCCAGAACGTAAAAGAAGGCGCCCTTCAGCCAGACTACGTCAGGAAGATCTTCCATTAAAAAAACAAGCTGTTATAAAAACAGGCCGTCGGGAAAGAGAAGCCTATGAAAAACATTGTGTGGGTATCTTGCTGCGTGAACCGGAGTTGATCTACAAAGTTGACCGAGAGTTAGGCCTGGATGACCTAGATCGTTTTGCCGAGAAGGATTTTCAGAATTCAGATCACCAAATACTGGTGAAATATATCAGGGATGCTTTGACCCAGGCGGATGAGGAACCCAAGGATTATATTATTGAGCAGCTGCCTGTGGAATTTATTGAAATCGTCGATGAGCTTCTTTTGCTAACGAATGATTTAAATCCCAAATTGGATAAAACTCGCGACGATTTCATGCGGGCATTCTTGAACATTCGTAAATACCAAATCGAAAAACAGAATGACCACTACATGTATCTGCAGGAAATAGATTTTAAAAATGGGGATTATAAATCGATTGAATACCGGAAAAAACTCTCATATAATATTCAGGTAGAGTTTAAAATAGATAAAGCGATGCAGCGTTACACCAGCCGCACCGCAACTGTCGATTCCTGAAGTAGTAGAAATCAGTTATTAGTATGTTTGTTGCTTGCCAAATCTGACCTTTCATTGGAGAAGGCTAATGCAGAAGGAACATACGATCCCTGAAGCTGAAGGCGCCAATATCAGAGCTGCTCACCGCGATGATCCTGTGCAGATGTACCTTAATGACATTGGTACTATCGATCTGTTAGACGTGCACCAGGAATTCTGGCTGGGTGCTCGTTTGCTCTCCACCCGCCGAATGGACAGGGTAAAAAGGGAACATCCCAAGGTAGATACTGATCACCCCAAAGATAGCGACCTTTATACGGCAATTTATGATGAATTGCGGGTGACACACCGCCGGATTGAAGAGGATGTTAAACGCTTACGCATGGAATGCCCGGACTGGAACCTAATTATTGAAGAAGCTCGCGCCCTGCGGATTTCCTGGTTTCTAGAATCGCCATCCTATACTCGGGAATATCTGGACAATGGATTATGGGGAGAAAATGAGGATTGGGGTGGTGTAGCCCGAAATATATTTCACTTTTTTGTAGCATTTTATACTTTCCCGGATGAGATTGCAAAATGGTTGCAGGATTGCTTAAAAGAAAAAAAGACCCTACCTGCTGTTAAGAAATTCCAGGTCAATCTACCTACTGATGAAGAGTTGCAAATTGAAACCGAGAATCTTTGGAGCCGGTATTATGAGGCATACCAGGCCCTCATCCGCCGCAACCTAAAATTGGTTGTCAGCGTAGCTAAACATTATATTGGAAGAGGTAATTCATTCCTGGATTTGATTCAGGAGGGGAACGTGGGTTTGCTGCGGGCGGTGTCAAAATTCGATCCGACACGAGGTTTTAAATTTAGTACATATGCTACCTGGTGGATTCGACAATCTGTCAGCCGTTCGATCGCTGATCAGGCTCGGACTATCCGTATCCCCGTTCATGTTTTCGAAACAGTCACTCAACTGCTTAGGATCCGACGCCAGTTAACGCAGCAATTGGAGCACGAGCCGACCCTGAAGGAAATTGCTCTAGAAACAGAATTTTTGGACGCAGCTGATAAAAAGGCTATCAAAGATACACTAAAGGAGCAAGATGCGTTACCGCCAGAGCTGCTCCGGAAGTGGCGGGAAGCTACCAGTAAAGTGCACCGCTATCTGCGGGCAGCGGAAGATCCTATGTCTTTGGATCGACCAGTTGGCAATGAGGATGATAACCAGCTGGAAGATTTCATCAAGGATGAGGATGCTCCTTCTCCAATAGAGGCTACGGCAACCGAGATGATGCGGGAACAGTTATGCAAAGCGCTGGATAATCTCTCTGTTCGCGAGCGTCAGGTCCTGGAACTAAGGTTTGGCTTAATGGACGGCAAAGTTCATACTTTGGAAGAAGTGGGAGCATATTTTGATGTCACCAGGGAGAGAATTCGCCAGATAGAAGCTACTGCATTGCGGAAGCTCCGCAGCCCCAATGTATCTTATAAGCTGGAAGATTATGTTGATTAAATCCGGGCGAATCCTCAATACTCACTGGCTGATTTGATGATTCGACGCCTGGGCAATTTTTGTATCTTAACGGGTCTGATTTGTCTGCTAATTTTCTTTTCCTCCTCTGCATTTATTATTGAAGATGCCTGGTTTCTGTTAGCCGGACTCGGATTTACTTCTTTTGGGCTGTTACTTCGGCGGGCCTCGCAACAAAGAAAAGACCGCCTGAAGAAGAGGAAGAGGAACCGACGGCTGGTTCAAGAGGCGGAAGATGAATAAACTGGATCCGGTCCGGCTGAGTAAAAAAGGCCCATTGCTTGTGTTTGCTCATGCCAATGGTTATCCCCCCGGGGCCTACCTTTCTTTTTTGAAGCCACTTCTCAAAAACTACCAGGTCTTTTCTCTGTATTTAAGATCCTTCTGGCCGGACTCGAATCCCCAAGAGATGCAGGATTGGAGGACTTTCAGGGATGACTATCTCCCAGAAGTCGAAATGTTGATAGAAAAATATGGAAAACAAAACGCCTTGACCGGGCAAGTGATCGGTGTGGGACATTCTCTGGGTGCTATGACAACCTTGATGGCTGCTATTGAAAACCCTGACCTGTTCCAGATGCTTGTTTTGATTGAGCCCGTTTTGTTTCCGCGGTTGAGGGGTTTGTTGATGCGTCTGCTGGCGCTATTTGGAATTTTAAAAAAAATACATCCACTAATCCGGGGGACTTTGAAGAGAAAAACCCGGTTCGAATCCCAGGAAGCTATGTATCAGCGATATCGTGTGAAACCGGTTTTTTCTGGTTTATCTGACCAGGTGCTGCGGGATTATGTAGATGGTTTGACAGTAGAGGGACCGGAAGGGGGTGTCAAGTTGAACTATCCTCCAGATTGGGAGGCCAGAATCTATGAGACCGGTGGGATCGCGGATTGGTACGTTTGGCGGAACCTTGCCAAAGTCAAATGTCCCGTGTTGGTCATCCGGGGGGAAGACTCTTATGTTCTCTTCGATCGGGTCATAAACTCTATGGTTGGAAAGATGCCTAAAGGGGAGGGTTATACAATGGAAGGCACTGGCCATCTAGTACCCCTGGAAGAGCCCGGGGAGACAGCTGAGGTAGTGAGGGGGTTTCTTCAGAAACACCCCATTTAATTATAGGTAAGGAAACTGAATTTTATGTTATTAAATTACTGATACTTGTCTTTCAGTAACGCCTCATTATACGGCGCTCGGCGGTGAGAGCAGTTCTCTCGTGGGCAAAGTTCACAATTTGAAAAATCGGTTTCAGAGCTATAACGGATCCCGGAGACCGATTGATTGGGGAGCATTAACATGCTCTCGGTCAACTCTACCCCGATCGATTCCATTGGGTTGCCCAATAACTGAAATAATGATCTCTGCGAGGTGATCGGCCAATCTTTCAGGGAACCTGGATTGAGGGAAGAGGTTTTCCCCAGTTTATAGGTAGTTTTCAATTGAGATAAAAGAAACTCCTCGGCTGTTCTTAAAGCCAACTGACTGATCTCCTCTGCATAATATCTCTCGAGAAGATCCTCTTTGGATTGGGTCCAATCAAAAAGTTCTCTGCCTGAAGTGGTCAAGTATGGAAAAACCCTGTGAACCGGACTCAAGTTTATTGCCATCACCTTGCTGTTCATTCGGATCCCATTAAGGACAACCCCATCATCCAGGTGCTGGTCAATGCCGGCAATTGTGTAGGTCGCCCGCGGCTGTCCCACCTGGCGTCCTTCTTCAAGCAGGGATAATACTAGTTCTTCCTGCCGGCTGCCGGGTTTTACGTGCATTTTTTTGAAAAAACGCTCGTGACTTGGATTAAATCCGATCTGATCAAAAATTACCGGGTCCATAATAGTCTCTTTTTCTATTCTTTTTAACGAAAACTAATTGTAGCATGAGATGGATCCTTTTGTATGCTGAGCTGAGGTATTTTCTGGAGGAATTCTACCCTCCATCCGTGCTACAATTAAGTTGTTATTATTAGGAATATTCGTCTAGTTATGTTTATCCTCGCTTTAATCCCTATTTTAGTTATCCTGGTCCTGATGGTAGGTTTTCGCTGGAAAGCCTCCCGAGCTGGCGGCCTGGGTTACTTGGCAGCTCTGGTAATATCCTGGATTTGGTTTGGGGTCAATCTTGAAACCCTGGCTTATGCCCATGCAAAAGCGGTTTTCCTGATCATGGATGTGCTGCTGATCATTTGGACCGCTTTCCTTTTATACCGAGTTGTTGCTGAAGCAGGTGGGATAGAGATTCTAAGCACCACCCTCCCGCACCTGACTGAGGATAAAGGCATGCAAGCTTTGTTGATCGGCTGGATATTTGCCTCCTTTTTACAAGGGGTGGGCGGTTTTGGAGTACCAACAGCCGTGATAGCACCTATCCTGGTGGGTTTGGGTTTTTCACCGTTGAATGCGGTGGTGATTCCATCACTGGGACATACCTGGGCAGTCACTTTTGGCTCGTTAGGAGCTTCCTTTAATGCCATGATGGCGGCAACGGGCTTGGAGTGGCAGGTTCTGGCCCCATCAGCTGGTATCTTTCTGGGTATTACCGGTTTGCTGGTTGGGATTGCGGTCGCCTGGGTGGTCGGCGGTTGGAAAACGTTACGTAGACTCTGGTTTCCAATCCTTGCCATTGCCCTGGGAATGTCAACAGCTCAGTATCTGACAGTGAATCTTGGTCTGTGGAATATTGGCGGTTTGATGGGTGGAACAGCTGGTTTGGTCATAGGAATTCCGCTGGCCTGGATCTTCCAGGGAAAGTCCGATGCCACAGGAAAGATAAACTGGCGGGAGCTGCTGATATCTTTGGCAGGTTATGTGGTTTTGGTTGCGTTAACACTAGTTATTCAACTGGTTCCACCTGTGAAAGCTTTTCTCAGCCAGGTGAAGCTGGGATTTGATTTTCCTGAGACAACCACTACTGCAGGATATGTAATAGCTGCTGGGCCGGGCAGACAACTATATATTTTCTGCCATGCAGGCATGATTTTGCTCGTTTCTTCCCTGGCAGCTTATTTGATCTTCAACAAAACTGGCTGGTACAAAGAAGGAGCACTGGGAAGGATCATAAAAAGCACGGGTTCTAGGGTGATTGGCTCCAGTGTTGGCATCACTTCGATTGTCATGATGGCTGTGATCATGCAGCACGCTGGTATGACTGATACCCTGGCACAGGGATTCTCAAATACTATTGGTTGGTTCTATCCTGCTCTAGCGCCCTGGCTGGGTGCTCTGGGAGCGGTGATGACTGGCAGCAATGCCAATTCGAACTTGGTGTTTTCAGCCTTGCAGCTGCGAACGGCTGAGATCCTGGGGCTGCCGGTAGCGATCATTCTGGCGGCGCAGACAACAGGAGGTGCATTGGGATCTGTGGCCGCACCGACTAAAGTGATTGTTGGGGCAAGCACCGCTGGCATGGAAGGAAAAGAAGGAGATATCTTGCGAAAGCTGCTGCCGGTAATCTGTATATTGCTCTTGATCATCAGCCTTATCACAGCTCTGGCAGTTTACCTGTTATGAATAAGATCACGACGTTTCTAAAATCGAATCCAGCTTTGTTTTCCCTATTGATGTTCCTGTTGATGATCGTACCTGCTCTTCTATTATTCCCGGCCGCAGAGGGGGGAAACCGGATTGGTATGGTCATTTTATTGGGATTTGTGATAATTGCGAATCTTGTAGCTGTATTTCCTTTTAGATCGAAGTAATAATCCTGATTTAGAATTCATCTATTAATAAATAATTTCCGGGTTAGAGTACACCACGGAAATAATATATTTGTGGAGTTTATGTGATGAAACCTTCTGGTTTGTCAATAATATTTGTGCTAATTCAATTTATTAGTCTGGCGGTTATTGGTCTGACGGGTCCGCTTGTCGCTAACCCATTTCTTTTGTTTTTGGTAGAAGTCATTGGTTTGTTTCTGGGCATCTGGGCTGTGGGGAGTATGAGAATCGGGTATTTTAATATAGCTCCGGAACCTCTAAACTGGAGCAAGATGGTCTCCCGGGGTCCTTATCGGATCATTCGCCATCCCATGTATTTGGCATTGTTGTTGACAACCCTCCCCCTTGTGATTTCTTATTTTAGTTACCTGCGGGTAGCCCTCTGGATTGTTCTTTTAGCGAATTTATTATTGAAGATGAGATATGAAGAAGGGCTGCTTCAAAAACAATTCCCTGAGTATGCTAGTTATAGAGCTCGAACTTCCAAGTTGCTGCCTGGTATTTATTAGTCTGGAAAAAGATAAAAAAGCAACAATCCAATCGAAAACCATGCCCGAATTATCCAACCTGATAGGATTTGAGAGAATAGATAGTAATAATTGGGATTGTCACCAGTTATAATTGAAATCGTTAGATATCTACTGTAAGGATTGGATATTATGCGGGAAGTCGCCATCTTGGGAATTGGGCAGGTGCCAGTTGGAGAACACTGGGATAAACGCCTGGTAGAGTTAGCCGGGGATGCAGTATTTAAAGCCCTGGAAGATGCTGAACTTAAACGGGTGGAAGCCCTTTATGTCGGTAATATGATGGCTGGGCAGCTCGATAAACAAAGCCATTTGGGTGCCTTGATTGCTGATTGGATCGGTTTTCGAGGCATTGAAGCTATGACCGTGGAAGCAGCCTGTGCCTCCGGTGCTTTGGCATTAAGGACTGCCATGGTTGCCGTTGGATCTGGATTGGTTTCCAGCGCCCTGGCCGTCGGAGTTGAGAAAATGACCGATACTTCACCCAGAGAAACCACAGCGGCGTTGACTACTGCAGCCAGTGCAGATTGGGAAGGGATCCATGGTGTGACCTTTGTCGGGTTGAATGCATTGATCATGCGTCGATATATGTATGAATATGGGTGGAAGCATGAAGACTTTGCCCCATTTTCGATCAACGCCCATAAAAATGGTGCCAATAATCCCAACGCACGCTTTCAGGCTCCCATTACTCCCGAAATATATAAAAAAGCAGCGATGATTGCCGATCCGATCAATCTGATGGATGCATCTCCTATTGGAGATGGCGCTGCAGCAGCTATTGTTGTTCCGGTTGACTTAATCAAAGGACAGAAAGGAAAACCAATCATTAAGATCGCAGGTTCCGCAGTGGCAACTGATAGCCTGGCAGTACATGACCGTCATGATCCGCTCTGGCTTGCCGCAGCAGAAAAATCAGCCAAGGAGGCCTACCGCCAGGCGGGTGTTTCCCCACAAGACATTGACTTTTTTGAGATCCATGACGCTTTTTCGATCATGGCAGCTCTCTCCTTGGAAGCTTGTGGTTTCGCAGAAAGAGGGCAAGGTCCGCGTCTGGCCCTGGATGGGGAAATTGGATTGGATGGCAAGGTCCCCCTGTCAACATTGGGGGGATTGAAAGCCCGTGGTCATCCTGTAGGTGCGACTGGAATGTACCAGATTGTTGAAACTGTGCAGCAGTTACGAGGAGAAGCAGGTCCGGCCCAAATAGAAGGTGCCAGTGTTGGTATGGCCCAGAACATTGGCGGAAGCGGAGCTACCATTATTACGCACATCTTAAAAACAGACTAAGAATTACGGAAGTCATCTTGTGACGGCTCTCTATATTATCCGCCCTCTCAGGGGGGAAAATGCACGGGAGATCACTACCTGGCGCTACGATCCACCTTTTAACATGTATGATCTTGCGCCGGAACATATTCAGGGTTTATTAGATCCTGAATTCCGCTACCATCAGGTTCTGGACTCGGGTGGAAACCTGATTGGTTACTGTTGTTTTGGTTTGGATGCCCAGGTACCTGGTGGAGATTACAGACTTTTGGAGCCTGAGGTCCTGGATCTGGGCGTGGGATTAAAACCCTCCTGTACAGGCATGGGCCATGGAGCTTTTTTTGTCCAAGCAGTCTTGGATTATGGCGCGCTGACCTACCAACCGCAGGTATTTCGGGCAACTATTGCCGGTTTTAACCAGCGCTCATTAAAGACTTTCCTAAATCTGGGATTTAAGATAAAGAGCAGTTTTATTCGGGAGCTGGTAGATAATCAATTTTTCCAGCTGGAAAGATTAGTCAAGGAGGACAAAGATGGATAAGCTAGCCAATCAACCTATACTAAGTTACACCAAATATGATTCCCCAATGACGGAAGACCAAACTGAGGTTTATTTGAAAGTCCTGCCCGACTGGAAGGTCGTTTACAGGGAAGGTAATCCCCTTCTTGAGAAAAGCTATTCATTTGATGATTTTTTAGGAGCTGTAAAATTCGCAAACGAGATAGCTGACCTCTCTGAGGAAGCACACCACCACCCGGATATACTAATTAGCTGGGGAAAGTGTACAGTGAGTTGGTGGACCTTTGTTTATAAGCGGCTTCACGAGAACGATTTTATTATGGCGGCAAGGACGGAAATGCTATTCCAAGATAAATCTAGAGGGCAGAATTGAGGCGTATTAATAAAAGGCACGATATGTACTGAAAAGAGAAAACTGCCTTTTAAAGCAGCTGCCGTGGAAATCCATTTCACGTAATCTAAAAAGGAAACCAAATGAAAATTGCCGATCCCAGTTTAATTACGGATCCCTTGATAACTCCCAGTGGAGAGATCATCGCAGAAATGATCGGGCGGGCTGCCGGTGACAATGCCAATCACAGCCTGGCCCGGATCGTGATCCCGACTGGAAAATCCAGCAATCTGCACTATCACAAGGTCACTGAAGAGACTTATTTTATCTTGAAGGGGGAGGCTGAGATGCAAGTGAATGGGAAGGTTATCAGTCTTATTCCCGGGCAGGCTTGCTATCTGGAACCGGGGGATGTTCATCAGATTCGTAATGATGGTGATGCTGACCTGGTTTTCCTGGCTTTTTGCGCGCCTGCCTGGATACCGGAAGATTCGTTTGAAGCATAAATTCTAATTTTCTTACTTATGAAGTCAGGACTTGCCAGTTCAGGAAAATCTGCCCCACTAGAACCTTCCGAAGTCTTGAGACGATTAATTTGGTAGAATTTGCACTTTATTGACTTCGGAAGTTTGCCGCTCATTATTTTTGGACAGACTTCCGATGTCAGGAAATTTCCGTGATAGAAAGTGTTTTCCTTAAGACTTCAGATGTCTATTGTTCAAACTATAAAATCTTCAAGGGGAAATTTTCGTGTTGTACAAGGACTTAGTTCCTTGTCCTAATTCAAATCCACTAAATTATCCAGGCGCTGGAGCAAATCCTGGATATTTTCTTCTCCGTCGATAGTCAGAATGATCGCGTTTTCCGGGCAAATTTCTACACAGCGACCACAGCCCCGGCATTCCAGGCTTACTTCAGCTTTTCCGTTGATCACTCGAATGGCCTCGGCAAAACAAATTCCATCTTCACATAGGCCACAACCTGAGCAGTCATCGGTGACAGATACTTTAACTCCCGGCATGCTGGTGATTTTCTTTCCGATCTTCGGTGACAGATCTGTGACCACTCCCCATAGACAGCAGCAGGGACAGCAGTTGCAAATGGTCATCAGTTCCTCGGTCGGTGTTACACCGAGCCAAACCGAATCTATACGGTTGCTTCCAATTGAATGGACAAGCCCAGCTTCCCGACAGCGCCGGGCATGTTCCAGTGCTTCTTCTTTTGTTACCAGTCGTCCGAGTTTTGAGTTGATCTGCAGGACAGGTTTGCCAAGGAAGATGCAGCCCAGGTCCCTGGGATAATCCTGGCATTTATCTCCTTCCCGGCAGAAACAGAAATTCATGATCCAGTGATGATTCGCTTTATTAATATAGTGTTCCACTACCTGAGATGGGATGATCGTGCTTTCAGGACGATCCAGGGGTTCGTTGATCTGGATGGTCTGATCCTTTGGGAGTATATACATCTCATCTCCCCGGAACAGCAGATGGTCTACAACGTTTCCGATCAGTGGCAGGTTGGTTAGTTTTGCAAGCGAATACCGGGTAGGATAAATATTTTTGAGAAAATTAATGAACCAAACGGGAGTGCTCATTTTAGTTGGATGGGATTCTTTGAGTTTTAATATGGGTTGATTATAACTGAGTTTTGTTACATTTTCCCAAGGGCCGTATATCGTAAAATGTAAGGCGTAAGTAGATTAAATTTGTTACTCGACTTACGATTTTCTAGTTACAACTTATCCAAAAATCAGCGATCGCTGATTTCTGGATATGGTACACTGACAGCGATGGATCAAAAAACGTTAATCACTCTGGAATATCCCCGCATTTTGGCTGCCCTGGCAGCCCATTGTCATTTTAACCCTGCACGAGAGCTGGCATTGGATATTCAGCCATCATTGGATCTGGATGAAGTTCAAGGTTTGCAGAGAGAGACTTCCGATGCGGTGGCTCTCTTGACCCTGCATCCTGGAACTACCATAGGGGGAGCCAGGGATCTGCGGCCTATCGTTGAAGATGCCCTGCGAGGGATAATCCTGGAACCCTCCCGGCTTCTGGAAGTGAAAGATTCTCTGGTAGCAGCACGCAATTTAAAGAGAGTTTTCCAGAAAGATCAGGGAGAATTCCCTACCTTGGAGAGCCTTTCCGAACAGCTTCCGGATTCTCTTGGTCTGGTGACCTTGATTTCAAAAGTAGTCTCAGAACAGGATGAGATCCTGGATACTGCTTCTGATAAACTGGGGCAAATCCGCAAAGATTTAAGAACTCAACACACCCGGCTTAAAAACCGCATGGACCAAATGTTAAAAAAGCCAGAAATTGCTAAATATCTTCAGGAATCGATTGTCACTCAGCGCAATGGACGTTATGTTCTCCCCTTTAAAGCAGAGGCCAGAACTAATGTGCCGGGTATAGTTCATGATCAGTCTACTTCCGGGGCGACAATTTATATCGAACCCCAGGTAATGGTAGAAGCCAATAATAAATTCCGGAAGTTGGAATTGGATGAACGAGACGAGATCCAGCGCATTTTAGCAGATTTATCTGCCAAAGTTGCAGAACATGGACCAGTTTTGCAGGATATGGTCGTTGTCCTGACCTGTTTGGACCTGGCGTTCGCCAGGGGGAGGTATGCACTTGAATTAAATGCTTTTCCCGTGACCCTCCATCCTTTCCCTAAGAAACAGGGAAAAGGCCATCCCGGTGTTGTACTGCGGCTCTTCGGGGCCAGACATCCTCTTTTGGATCCTCATCAGGTAGTTGCGATCGACGTGGTTCTTGACGATGATATGTATGGCTTGATCATCACTGGCCCCAATACCGGGGGGAAAACAGTCACACTAAAAACTGTCGGTCTGTTGGTATTGATGGCTCAAAGCGGGCTGCACATCCCCGCATCTGGATCATCTGAGATGAGTCTATTCCACAATGTGTTTGCCGATATTGGAGATGAACAATCTATTGAACAATCTTTATCCACATTTTCAGGGCATATTAACAATATCATTAAGATCCTGAATAAAGTTGACCGCCGGTCTCTGGTGATCATGGACGAATTGGGCGCGGGTACAGATCCCCAGGAGGGCGCTGCTCTTGCTCGATCTCTGATGTCCAATTTATTGGATCGGGGGATCACTACCCTGGTCACTACTCATCATCCAGATTTGAAAGCTTATGCCCATGCCACCCCCGGTGTGATCAATGCCTCGGTAGAATTTGACCTAGAGAGTTTAAGGCCAACCTATCATCTAATGATCGGGCTGCCGGGCCGCTCCAACGCACTGGCAATAGCTGGAAGGCTGGGCCTGCCGGATGAGGTAATCCAGGCCGCCAGGGAAACTCTTGACCCGGCCGACCTGCAGGCGGATGATCTATTGGACGAGATCCACCGGCAGCGGAAACTGGCAGAGGATACTCGCGAGTCAGCGGAAAAGGCCCACCAGGAAGTTGAAAAACTGCGGGTCCAGCTGGCTGATCGGATCGTGGAAGTTGAGGACGAACGTATTGAAACGCTGGATCTTCTCCAGCGGGAATCGAAGGAGAAACTGCAGTCCCTCCAGAACGAACTTAGATCGATCAAGGAAGCTTTGGAAAAGGATCAAGTCCCAGAAGAGAAGATCGAAGAACTGGAAGAGAAAACTGAACAGGTCGAAAAAGAGATCTCCCAACCGCTTCCAAGCAAAAAAAGAAAGCTGGATCTCCCTGTTCCCACTGGCCCTATTCAAGAGGGCGATAAAGTTTATTTGCGCTCGTTGGGGAGAAAAGGGCGTGTGTTATCGGTGAATGGGAACTCTGTTGATATCCAGATTGGGAATATCCGCGTTCGTGCTCAGAAATCAGATCTAGAGCATACGATCATGGATGAGCCGACTGAAGTGGAAACTGGCCATGAAGCTGTAGTGCACACGCCGACAGAGATGGTTTCACCGGGAATGGAGTTGGATCTGCGGGGTCAACGAGTGGATGAAGCCCTGGAAAACCTGAGTTATTTCCTTGATAAAGCTTTCCTGGCACGAATGCCCTGGGCCCGGATCATTCACGGCATAGGTACTGGCAGGTTGAGAAAAGCTGTTAGGGAAGTCTTGAAATCTCATCCGCAGGTGGATCATTTTGATCCGGGAAAAGAAGGAGAAGGGGGAGATGGGGTGACAGTGGTAAGTTTTGCAGAATAAAGATCCTATATCAGCCCGTTTTTCTTCACATTCTCCTAATGATTCCCTAATCATTTATTAATTCTTTACTCCTATACTGTGAGTATTACTCTATTCACAATAAAGGAGTTCGATCATGAAAAAAATATTATTGGTAGTTTCAATTCTAACAGTTGCAGTAGTAGCCTTAAGTATCACAAGTCCTGCGATGGCATCCGGGTCACTCAAAGGTGGACCCCGCAACGGCGATCCTGAAGCATTGGGACTCAGAGGAAATTCTTATATGGGAGAACTTGGTACAGGAACTGGTATTCCAGTCAACCAAAATCTTTCCATCAATCAAGAAATTGCCATGGATGGATTATTGGATGACATCATCCATGAAAATCTGGCCAGCGAATTGGGTATTACCTCAGAGGTTTTGGCTGAGCGCATAGCTGCAGGTGAGTCCATCTATGATATCGCTATCAGTTTGGGTTTTGATGCAGCTTCATTTAGCGCATTGATGGCTGATGCACGGGCCGATGCCCTTACTCAAGCTGTTGATCTTGGCCTGCTTTCCCAGGAACAAGCCGATTGGGTGGCTTCACGGGGTTTTGGAAATCCTGTGTTTGAAAATGGGGACGACTGCAAAGCAAATTAGTATCGACAATCAGAGCAAAGCTGTTTTTAGAATAGCTCGGATTAATCAACAAAGGCCTGTCATCTAATGACAGGCTTTTGTTGATTAATGCCCCGTTCTCCTATAATATTAGATCTACTAAAGATTTTTGAAGGTCGCCCTGTTTGAAACCACAGTTTTCCGGGGAACAAAATCTTAGAATTCATCGTCATAAGTTAGAATAATAATATTTAATTTGACGGAGAAACCTATGAACAACTTGATAGATAATAAAAAATCGGTGTTTGTACTTTTAGTTATTTTCATTATGCTTCTTCCTGGCTGTACAGCCATTACTGAATTGGTCCCGGGCAGCTCGAATTCCCAGGTACTGGTTTCGGAACTGCCCCGGGGGGATGTCCGTGACACCACTGGGGATGATCTGAATGAATTGGCCGCTGGTAACCGGGCTTTTGCCTTGGATCTGTACCATAGACTTGAGACCAGCAATGGCAACCTGTTTTATTCCCCTTACAGCATTTCCTCTGCATTGGCAATGACCTATGCCGGAGCGGAGGGTAAGACCGCGGAAGAAATGGCGGCGGTTTTCCATTATCTGCAGGAAGAGGACAGGTTGCATCCTACGTTTAATGCCCTTGATCTATATCTAGAAGGCCTGGCAGAGCAGGAATTGCCAGAAGATATGGGTGATGTATTTCAATTGAATATCTCCAACGCCATATGGGGTCAGAAAGACTTTCATTTTGAGAGCGATTTTCTAGATACGCTGGCAGCAAATTACGGTTCCGGACTACGTTTGCTTGATTATGTCCTGGAGCCGGAAAAATCCCGAGTGACCATCAATGACTGGATCAGTGACCAGACTGAAGAAAGGATCCAGGATCTGATCCCCCAGGGGGCAATTAACAGTGATACTCGTCTAGTGTTAAGCAATGCCATTTACTTTAAAGCCACCTGGCTGGAATCTTTTGAAGAATCATTGACTGAGGATAAGGTTTTTCACGGCCTGGATGGCGAGGAATTTATGACGCCGACGATGAGCCTGGGTTCAGATGCCAGTTTCCCGTATTACCAGGGAGAAGGATTCCAGGCAGTGGATCTTCCTTACCTGGGTGGTCAGGTATCCATGCTCGTTCTGATGCCCGATCAAGGTAATTTCATGGGGTTTGAAGAAAGTTTGAACACTGAGAAATTGGATCAGATCATTGATGATCTGGTTTACCAATCCATGTATCTGAAATTCCCTAAGTTCGAATTTGAAACCGAGATCAGTTTGGTAACCATTTTGGCTCAGATGGGAATGCCCAGTGCATTCAGTGATTCAGCGGATTTCTCAGGAATGACCGGGCAAAAAGACCTGTTCATATCTGATGTGTTTCACAAAGCTTTCGTCAGCGTGGACGAAGATGGTACCGAAGCTGCCGCTGCCACTGCTGTATTGATGAGTTTGACTTCTGCGCCTGAGAATCCCTTGCATCTGGATGTGAACCGCCCATTCCTGTTCCTGATCAGGGATCATCAGACCAATTCAATCTTGTTTATGGGCAGGGTGGTTGAGCCGTAATTTTATATAGATAAGGAAACCGTTTCCTATCTAAAATAAAAGAACAAGCGCCTTCTGATGTGCATGGCGCTTGTTCTGTATTATTAGAAAAATCTAATCAGGGATTACCCTAATCTTTCGAGCTCTTCTGCCGCTACCTCAGGCTCAAGTTTTTTGAAGAGCGGTTTGGGTTTGTTGAAAGGTCGTCCTGCCTGTATCTCGCTCAGCCGCCAATCGCAGCACACATCCCCCTCGCGATAACGCAGCACAGTATGTGTTCCCAAGTTGTCGCTGATCTCTTCGGTGTATTGTTCACCAAAGAGCGGTTTATCATACCCCAGGATCTGATGGAGTTGTTCACAAGTGAAGGGTAGAACCGGAGAAAAAAGAACCTTGAGCGAGTCGATCGCCTTGATCGCTGTGTAGATTGTTTTTCCGGCGCCTTCTTTATCTTCTTTGATTTCAAACCAGGGTGCTTTACCATCCAGGTATTTATTCACTTCACTCGCCAGGCGCATGGTTTCTGTCAGTGCAACGCGAAGTTTGACCCGATCATACAGATCGCCAACCTTCTCAAACCCATCTTCGATGATTTTCAGAATTGCCAGATCCTCGGGACGCAGCTCCCCGGGATCGGGGACGATACCATCCCATTGTTTATGGGCAAAGGACAGGACCCGGTTGACCAGGTTCCCCCAGGTTGCGACCAGTTCGTTATTGTTGCGGGCCACAAAGGCACTCCATTCCCAATCTGCGTCCCTGGTTTCGGGCATATTTGCGGTCAGATAATAGCGCAGGGGGTCAGGATCATAGCGGGAAAGGAAGTCCAGCCCGTCAACAACCCAATTACGGCTGCCGGATATCTTTTTCCCCTCCATATTCAGAAATTCATTGGCGGGCACATCATACGGAAGCACCAGCTCACGAGAATCGTCCTCATCGAATAGAGCTCCAAATTTATTACCAACACCGGCCAGCTCGGCTGGCCAGATCACGGCATGGAAAGGAATATTATCTTTGCCGATGAAATAGTAGGCCCGGCTGTCCTCCTTGTACCACCAATCTTTCCAGCGGTCCTCATCATCGTTTATTGCAGCCCATTCAATGGCAGCTGAAAGATACCCGATCACGGCTTCAAACCACACATATAGGCGTTTATCTTCCCAGCCAGGTACCGGTACCGGGATGCCCCATTTTAAGTCGCGGGTGATGGCCCGGCCGTGAAGGTCATTGGCCAGAATCTGGCCCAGGGATTGGCGCAGAACATTCGGCCGCCAATAATCTTCCCGTTCTTTCAGAAATTCCACAATCTGGGGTTGGAGAGCGCCCAGGTCAAGATAAAAATGTTCAGTTTCACGGAGTTCCGGAGTGGAGCCGTCCATCTTCGAGCGGGGGTTGATCAACTCATTGGCTTCCAGCAGGCTGCCGCACTCGTCACATTGATCACCGCGGGCGTTTTCATAACCACAAATGTAGCAAGTGCCCTCAACGTAGCGGTCCGGCAAAAAACGTTCCTGGGAAGTGGAATACCACTGCTTCTGGGTCTCGGCGTAAAGGTAGCCCTTTTCCTTCAAGGCGCTGAACATTGTTTGGGCCACACGGAAATGGTTTTCTGTATGGGTGCTGGTGAACAGGTCGTAGCTCAGGCCGGATTTCTGGAACAGATCCAGGAATTTGGCATGATATTCTTTATATACCTCTTCAGGAGTTTTGTTTTCTTGATCAGCTCGAACAGTAATGGGTGTGCCGTGGGAATCCGAACCGGAAACCATCAGCACCCTGTTGCCTTGCAGGCGGTGAAAACGGGCATAGATATCTGCCGGGAGGTAAGATCCGGTCATATTGCCGACATGAATGTCAGCGCTGGCGTAGGGCCAGGCGACGGCAACGAGAATGTTTCTGTTCATAATAGACTCCAAAAAATGAATTAACAAAAAAAGCTGTCCGCTTTGGACAGCTAGGTGTCGATCTTTTTATACAATCAGAGATCTTTTCTCAAGCGCACGGCTGCCAGGATGAAGGATGGGCTCACTCGGCCCTTCGGCATTGCCATTATCATCACTGCCAGGATTACAATCATAAAAAGAAAATACACGGTTATCCTCTCTTAAACTTTATCCTAGTCTATATGGCGAGGGGATATTTGTCAACCCTGGCTGTTCGATAGAACATAAATCAATCATCCAGGGTTAGGTCATTCAAAACTTGGCCGATATCCTGCTCAAAAGCTATTGTTTTGCTTGCATTCTGTTCGCTGATTTCCGGATGATCTTTATTGATCCGGATCAAAGTTCCCTTCTTGTGTTTTAAGGTGATATCTTCAAAAGGATATTTGATGATGGATGGTGTATTATACCCAACCCCAAGTTCCAGCAATACTACGGGTTGTTCCCCTAATTCTGATAAATATGTCTGGTATCTGTCTGCGGATTGATGCCAGTCTCGATCCTCAATAAAAAATTTATCCATCCGTAGATTTGCTTCCATTTCCTCTCCACAGATTGGACAAACAGGAATTAGCTCCGTTGGTATGGTGCAATCCCTCTCCTCCCGGACCATGTGTCTGATTAGTTCTTCATTCTCATAGAGTTTGTCATGACAAGCCCGGGAACACTGAAATTTCCCGTAATTCCCCTGTACCATAAATATTCTCTCCTGATTGAATCCCGATTTTTGGAACAACGCATCGGCATTGGTGGTGACTATAAAATAATTCTTGCCTTTCACTAACCCAAGAAGTTCCTCATAAACCAAGCCTGGCTTGTAATCATAACGGTTCAGTTTGATATGTCTGGACCAGTAGCCCCATCTTTCTTCCCTGGTTTCAAAGGGAAAGAATGCCGAGGAATACATATCAGTCAGGCCATATTTCTTGATGTAATCGGGAAAATTATCTTTAAACCTGTTTCCACTATAATTCAAGCCATCTGATGTCGAAAGCCCAGCCCCGGACCCAATAAGAATATGATCTACCTGATCAATGGCTGTCCGGCATCTGGCAATCTTATCCTGATAATTCTTGTTCATATAATGATCTATCCTTATCCAAAAAGACATTAAAAATCACCCGTAAACCACCATTATCATTTAGCCATTTTCTAACGACCTCCACAGCCAAATTCGCAGCTTGATCCTGAGGATAGCCGAATACCCCCGTTGAAAGACAACAGAATGCAATATGTTGAAGTCCCATTTCTCTGGCTTTATCAAGACAGCTTAAGTAACACATTCGTAAATCTGCAATATCCTGGCGGGAGGGTTGATCTAATTTCACAACTGGTCCTACAGTGTGGAAGATGTATTTGCTTGGCAGGTTGTAAGCTGGTGTGACAACGACTTCTCCATTTGGTAATTGTTTGCCCTGCATGATCTCATCGCAATCCAACCGGACCTGGATTCCCGCCCAGCTGTGAATGACATTGTCAATACAATTGTGCAGGGGTTGGAAGCAGCCCAGCAGGGCAGAGTTGCCTGCGTTGACGATCGCATCACAAGCGAGTCTTGTAATGTCACCCTGCCACAAGGCAATTTGATCGTGGAATATTAGATCTTCTGTCTTAACAACGCCGCGTTTTTCTGTTTCTTCCTTTAGATATTTATCCTGAAGAGTTAAAAATTCCTCGCTAACCGGGGCAGGAGGTCGGATGTTGCACAGGGCCCGGAAGTAATCTGGATCAGAAAGATTGCCTTTGTTGAGAGGTGGTATGTTATTCCTTTCCTCGATAAGTATTTTAGTCAATTTATTTAACATATAGATTGCCTTTAATTATCGATCCGTTTTCGTTTTCCAGAGAAGTTTTCCAACCCCTCTGTCTCTGGTCCCTTTCAACTGACAAATGAGCAGCAGTAATCAATAACTTTTATGACCCTCAAACCGAATTTGGATTGAGCAGGGACTTCAAAAGAATCTCCAGGACCAAATGTTATCCAATCTGTTTTTTCAGGTAGCAACACTTTAAGTTCCCCGGATAGGATTTCTATGATTTCTTTGTCATCTGTATTGAATTCATATTCTCCAGGAAGCATTATTCCCGGAGTCTTTCGTGATCCATCTGAAAACACGATTGAACGGCTCGTAACCTTACCATCAAAGTAAATATTTGCCTCTTTGGATATTGATACATCCTTAAACTTGGCCATGATCATTTCCTCCAATTAATAAGAAATATAAATAGCATATGATGAGTGATTGAATAATTATCCGAATACCGGTATTGTTCGGGTTTTTTCCCTGATATTCCCTTATCTTCATTATATATTGAGAATAGGATCCAGCAGGCGAGATCTATTTAGAATAAGAAATATGACGGTCAAATTTCTTAGACCTATTCCTCTTACAGTACTCTAATTAAGGTATACTAAATTTACTTTCTGAGTTGGCCTGGAGTCTTGACTCTTATAGGAGCTTTTCGGAAGATCACCAGGTCCTGCAGGGAACCGTTTCCATCATCCATATTCCAAGGAGAGATCCGTGGCTGCCTTAAAAGATATCCGGATCGTAGATATTACGCGGGCAATGGCCGGCCCTTACTGCACCATGATGCTGGGGGATTTTGGGGCGGATGTAATTAAAGTGGAACGGCCCGGGTCTGGTGACGAAAGCCGTGGTTGGGGGCCTCCTTTTGTTGGAGAAAAATACGGTTCTTATCCTGGTGAATCAGCCTACTTCCTCTCTGCCAATCGGAATAAACGCAGTTTAACAGTGAATTTTAAGGACCCTGCCGGGCTGGAGATCATCAAGAAGCTGGTCGAGATCTCCGATGTTTTCATTGAGAACTTCCGGACAGGGGTTTTGGATAAAATGGGCCTGGGATTTGATGACCTGAAAGAGGGGAATCCTGGTTTGATCTACTGCTCGGTCAGCGGTTATGGACGGACTGGCCCGTACAGGGAACGCCCGGGTTATGATGCTGTTGTCCAGGCCGAGGGTGGCATGATGAGCATCACCGGCCCCAAGGAAGGGCCGCCTTCCCGGGTTGGGATTCCGATTATAGATATCACTTCCGGGATGTTTGCTGCTTCTGCTATCCTGGCGGCTCTGTACGAGCGCGGATCATCTGGCCAGGGACAGTTGATCGATATATCCCTGCTCGATACCCAGGTAGCCCTTTTAAGTAATGTGGCTTCCAACTATCTGGTTGGTGGTGAACCACCCCGACGCCATGGCAATGCTCATCCCACTATTACGCCATACGAACCTTTCCAGGCCAAAGACAAGGGTTTTGTGTTGGGAGCTGCCAATCAGCGCCAATGGGAAAAACTCTGTGACACGCTCCAGCAGCCCGACCTGAAAAACGATCCCCGATTCCTGACCAACCAGGACAGGGTTAAATACCGGGCTGATCTGTCCGAAATATTGAATAATTTATTTAAAGAAAAGAATGCAGCTGAATGGCTGGATCAGATCCAGAAAGCCGGGCTGCCCTGCGGACCGATCAACACCGTGCCGGAAGTTTTTCGGCATCCCCAGCGGGAAGACAGGGGATTGGTGCAGGAAGTGCAGCACAGTTCTGCGGGGAAGGTGTCTTTGACTGGATTTCCCTATAAACTCTCCCGAACACCGGCCGAAATTCACCAGTCACCTCCTCTTCTCGGGGAACATAACCGGGAGATTCTGGTGGATCTGCTTGGCTACAATCAGGTTGAAATGGATAAGATGGGTGAAAAAGGCATAATCTAAAAACTTATTGTAGGAAGATTCTATGGCAATTATCAAAACAGAGATTCGATCCGGAGCATATTTTGATTCTGTGGTTCTGATGCAGCTTCAGCGTTCTTTGGCAGAACTGCCCGGGGTGGAAGAAGCAGGTGTGGTGATGGGTACAACGGCTAACCTGGAGCTGCTGGACCAAACCGGCCTGTTGGTGGACGAGGTTAAAGGGGTCAAAGCGGATGACCTGGTAATGGTGGTTAGAGCCACGGACGCGGAAACAGCTCAAGGTGCGTTGGCCCAGGTAGATGAACTGGTGGCAGCCCGCAGAAGCCGGGAAGGAGCTGGAGAGGATTTCCTTCCAAAAAGCCTGGAATCAGCTGATAAGAATTTACCTGGAACAAAATGGGTATTGATCTCTGTGCCGGGCCGCTACGCAGCAGGTGTTTCCCGGGAAGCCTTACGCCTTGGTAAACATGTCTTCCTATATAGTGATAACGTCATAGTTGATGAGGAAATTGAACTTAAGACCATCGGTGCAGAAAAAGGCCTGTTGGTAATGGGCCCGGATTGCGGTACAGCTATTATCAATGGTATTGGTCTGGGTTTCGCGAACCAGGTCCGGAAAGGATCAATCGGTATGGTGGCGGCTTCCGGAACCGGCCTGCAGCAAGTATCGGTTCGAATCCACCAATTTGGAGGCGGGCTGACACACGCCCTGGGAACCGGAGGAAGGGACTTGTCATCCAAAGTTGGGGGATTAACAGCTCGAATGGGATTGGACTTGCTGGATAAGGATCCGGAGACAAAAGTGATTGTTTTGGTTTCCAAACCACCTGCTAAAGATGCAGCAGATGATATCCTGGAATACGCCAGAGGCCTTTCCAAACCGGTTGTGGTGAATTTTATCGGATACCAGACCGCTCTTCAGGAAGTCGATAATCTGCTCTTCACTTCTACTTTTGATGATACTGCGGCGGCCGCTGTGGCGCTGGATGGAGATCTTGAAGATCAGGACACATTGGAAGAAATACATCTGGATGGATTTGCATCCGGTCAACATTTTCTGCGAGGTTTGTACTCCGGGGGGACTCTGGCCTATGAAGCCCTTTTGATCCTTGATCGTTATTTGCCGTCAGTATATTCCAATGTGCCGATCAACAAGGACCTGAAACTGGAAAATTCCCTGGTCAGCCAAGAACACACTATTGTTGACCTTGGAGAAGATGAGTTTACAGTGGGGCGTTTGCATCCCATGATGGACAATGAGCTGCGCATCAAACGTCTGGAAATGGAAGCAGAGGATCCTGGGGTGGCTTTGATCCTTATGGATGTTGTCCTGGGACACGGCTCCCACCCCGATCCGGCAGCAGAATTGGGTCCAGCCATAAAGGCTGCCAAAGAAACAGCACACAAAGCCAAGAGGCGACTAGATGTAATTATCACCTTATCTGGAACGAATCTCGATCCTCAAGGGATGGCAGATCAGCAAAAGGTCCTTGTAAATGCCGGCGCCAAAGTATTTTTAAGCAGTGACAGGGCAGTCCGTTATGCCGCTCGCTTGGTCCGCCAGTTGAATGAGATCTCTGATTCCCAATCAACAACCAGTTTTAAACCGGTGGATCCGGGATCCCTACAGGGAGAATTTGCTGCCATTAACGTGGGACTGGAATCTTTCACCGAAAGTCTGGAATTCCAGGAAGCCAGTGTGATCCAGGTAGATTGGAAACCTGCCGCAGGTGGAAATGCCGATCTGGCTGCCCTGCTGGAAAAAATGAAAGGATAAAGGAGAGCACGACTGATGAAAGAATTTACAGCTGCCTGTGTCCAGATTGCGATAACTCCCAATAAACCGCAGGAAAATATTAAAAAATGCGTCGAGTGGTTGGATAAAGCGGTTGAAGAATACCAGGCTGACCTTGTGGTCTTCCCGGAAACTATCACAACTGGTTTTGATACCGGGCTCTCTGTAGATGAGTTATGGGAACTGGTTGATGAGGTTCCTGGAAAATTGACAGATACAATTCAGGGAAGGGCCAAAGAATTGGGGGTTCACGTAGTTTGGCCAACCTACCGGAGGGGAGGGGAAAAAGGAAGGATCCTGAACGCATCCATTTTGATCGGCCCCGATGGAAAGATCATCGGCATCTATGATAAAACTCATCCCTTCCCTGGAGAGAGGAAAGAATATGGGGGTTGGACTGAGGCCGGAACCAGTGCCGAAGTTTATGAAACAGAGCTGGGCACGATCGGTATGATCATCTGCTACGATGGGGATTTTCCGGAATTATCACGTCTTTTAGCTGTAAAAGGAGCGGAGATCATCGTCCGACCTTCTGCCTTACTGCGTTCTTATGATATCTGGTATATCACCAATTGTGCCCGGGCTTATGACAATCATGTCTATATGGTCAGTACTAATATGCTTGGCCCTGATGCTGGGGGAAATTATTATTTTGGCCACAGTATGATCGTCAATCCCATTGCCTGGCGGTTGGCCCAGGCGCGCGGCACGGAAGAAATCATCGCTGCAAAGCTCGACCCTGACCCACTGCGCTATATCACAACAGGCAGCAAAAGCCTCCAGCCATTCGATCATCTGGAGGATCGCAACCTGGCGCTCTATGAAGAAATATTAAAAGAAGCCCGTTCGAGGTTTGAACCGGGAAAACGCTACAAAAAGAAATCCTGATCTTATTACTCACCTGAACTTGGTTGGAAAGGAGCTGTGAATGGATATTGAAAAAGCAAATCAAGAAGCAGTTGAACGGATGATGGAGGCCCGACCGGTCCTGATTGGGATCGGAAAGGCCATTGATGTCATTCCTGGCATGAAAGACAATCTGCTCCTGCATGCCGGTCCACCCATCACATGGGAAAGGGCCTCCGGACCGATGCGTGGAGCAATCACCGGGGCTTTGATCTTTGAGGGCAAAGCCAAGGATATGAACGAAGCTCAGAAATTAGTGGAATCCGGGGAAATTGAACTGGAACCCTGCCACCATCATCAATCAGTTGGACCGATGGCAGGAGTGACCTGCCCATCTATGTCGGTTTATATCTTGGAGAATAAAACCCACGGAAATAAATCCTATTCCAATCTTAATGAAGGTTACGGGAAGGTGCTGCGTTATGGCGCCTACAGCGAAGATGTTCTTGCCAAACTGCGCTGGATGGAAGACGTAATGGCCCCCTTGCTGAAAGATGCCATTGAATCCAGCGACGGTATAGATATTCGCTCGCTGCTGGCTGAATCCCTGCATATGGGAGATGAAGGACACAATCGCAACAAGGCTGGCTCGATCCTTTTCACGGTAAAATTGGCACCCTTGATCACAGCTGTGGCCAAAGATACCAAAGCCGCATCGGAAGTGCTGGCATTTCTGGGTGATAACGCACTCAGTGTTTTGAACCCGGTCATGGCAGCTTGTAAAGCTATGTCAGATGTTGCCCATGGCATCGAGGGCAGCACGATTGTCAGCGTGATGGCCCGCAACGGGACTGATTTTGGGATTCGCATCAGCGGCCTCGGTGACCGCTGGTTCACCGCTCCAGTTCCCACACCAAAAGGATTGTATTTCCCCGGGTACACCGAAGAGGATTCCAGCGGCGATATCGGCGACAGCACTATCACTGAGTCTGTCGGAATTGGTGGTTTTGCTATGGCGAGCGCTCCTGCGATCGTTAACTTCGTCAGCGGTACACCCAAGGACGCTATTAATACCACGATGGAAATGTATGAGATCACCTATACCGAGCATAAGTACTTCACGATCCCACCTCTAGACTTCAGAGGCACACCAACAGGGATGGATTTACGGAAGATCGTTGAAAAGAATATTACCCCACGCATTAATACAGGAATCGCCCATAAGGAAGCAGGTATTGGACAAGTTGGGGCCGGTTTGGTCCGACCCCCAATCAGCCTTTTCCAGGAAGCTCTAATGGCTTATGCGCAGCATTATAAGATCGGATAAATCAGAGTTTTCAATTGGGAGGATTGATATGGATAGAGATAAAGTCATCAATATGCTGGACCAGGCCAGGATGTTCGACCTTAACCAGGCGCTGAGTGTGTTTACTCCACCTTTTCCGGGAGAGATGCCCCTCCAGGTCCACTTCTTTAAACGGTTGACCGGCTCATTTGGCGGGGGGATGGGAGCGAATGGTCAGCTTATTGAATGGAGCAATAACACTGGCACACACCTGGTCGGACCGCGGGCTTTCCATTCAGGTGCCAGTGCCATTGCTGATATCTCTTTAACTGATTTGTCCGGAGAAGGCGTGGTTGTCGATATTTCTGGAGATGTTTCGGATTACAGCCTTTACACTCCCGAGATGATCACATCCAAAGTGGATCTTAAAGAAGGCGATATCCTGATCATCAACACCGGTTATCACAAATATGGTTGGGATCAGCCGGACGTAGCCAATGAAGATGCTCAAGGCGGAATCGAGAACAAGGAATTTGGTTATTATCTGCGCCATCCCGGACCATCGCCGGAGTTCTTCCGGTGGGCGCTCGATCTAAAACTGAAGATGATTGCTGTGGACTGCGGCTGCGCGGAACACCCCATGAATACCAATCTGCGCTATATGCATGCCCGTGAATTTGAGAAGGCGGAAGCCAAACTGCAAAAAACCCACGGCAAGAAATGGGATGAATTATTCCCACCTGAGGAATATCACAAACTCACTCATGTGGAAATGCCCACATCCGGCCTGCTGCTGGCGGAATCACTGGGAGGAGAGATCGACCAGCTCAAGGATCAACGAGCCTGGATTATGGTCTTCCCTATCCCTTTCATGGAAGTCGAATCCTCCTGGAGCCGCGTAGTAGCACTCCAGGCGCCGAAAGGTATGGATGTGGATGAGTTTTATAAGAAGATGGGAGATATCCAGATGATGGATATGACCCTGCCTTTCAGCGTGCAAACTCCTCAATGGGCCAACTATGTACCGCTGACCGTGAATTACACTAAACGAGTGGGCGGACAAAATTTCGGCTTGGGGCGCAATAACGCTCATTGCAAGGCTAGCTTCCATTTAGCGACGCATATGGATGGCGAAAAACATTTCCATGCCGCCGGGTCCACGATAGGCGAAACGCCTTTTGAGAAATGGTTTGGGGCGGGAGTAGTGGCTGATATCTCTGAATTAGTCTCCGATACCAGTGTGTATACACCGGACATGATAAAGAAGGTAGTTGATGTGAAAAAGGGCGACATCCTGGTCATTAAAACTGGCTATTACAAGTACGGCTGGAACAGCCCGGATTCAGATGAGTTCCGTTATATGATACGCCATCCAGGACCATCACCAGACTTTGGCGACTGGTGCATCGAAATGAATATCAAGTGGCTGGCAGTGGACTGCGTGGCTATGGAACATCCCATGAATACTATCCAACGGGATTGGCATCCAAAAACCTTCGAGGAGGCCAATCAGAAATTGATTGAGCAATACGGAGCTGGTTGGGATGAGATCTATCCTTTTGATAAGTATTACCAGGATATGCATTTGAACTTATTCCCCAAGGGCATTATCCATGCTGAGAACTTGGGGGGAGAACTGGCTGATCTGGAAAGCGGCCGTTATTATATCGGTTGTTTCATTCAAAAAGGTATGGAGCTCGCATCTTGTTGGGCCCGTTTTGTTGCTTTCAAGGAAAATGATTAAAAAGAGGAAAATATGATCCTAGTAACTGGAGCAGCAGGGAAAACTGGACTGGCAGTCATCCGGGAGCTGAAAGAAAATGGAGCCGCGGTACGGGGATTGATACATCAAGATTCCTATTGTGATGTGGTCCTGGCCGCAGGCGCGGATGAGATCCTGCATGGAAACCTTCTGAATAAGAAGGAAATCCAGCGAGCGATGGATGGTGTTCGAGCTGTCTATCATATCCCCCCCAATGTGCATCCCAGGGAAGTGGAAATCGGTGAAGTTGCCATATCCACTGCTTTGGAATCGGGTGTACAACATTTTGTGTATCATTCGGTACTTCATCCACAGATCGAAGCCATGCCTCACCACTGGCTGAAGTTACGAGTTGAAGAACGTCTTATTGCCTCCGGTCTGTCTTTCACGATCTTGCAGCCGACATCATATATGCAGAACATTACCTCCCAGCTGCACAGGATCAAGGAACGGGGGATCTACCAGGTTCCTTATTCGCCAGAGACCAGACTCTGCCTGGTAGATCTGGTGGATGTGGCCCGGGTAGCTGCCATTGTGCTGGCGGACACAACCCATGACGGGGCAGTCTATCAGCTAGTCGGGACGGGTCTAATCTCCCAGAATGAGATCGCGGCACTGATTAGCAAATTGTTGGGTCAGGAAATTAGCGCAGAGCAGGTCTCGCTGGAAAATTGGCAAGAGCAAGTAGCAAAAACGGGCCTGGGATCTTACCAGATCTCTGCCCTTGTGAAGATGTTCCTGCATTACCAGGCTCATGGATTTTCTGGAAGTCCGCGAATGTTAGCCTGGCTTTTAGGCCGTCAGCCGACATCCCTGGAAGAATGTCTCCAACGGGATATCTCACTTTTTGACATGGTGTAATTTTAAGGACATCAACTATAATTTTAAAAAGCAGGTGTTCGTTACTAAGAGAGAGGTACTATGAAACCAGCACCCTTCAAGTATTACGCTCCGGATTCTGTTTCTGAAGTATTAGCGCTCATCCAAGAACACGGATATGATGCCAAGATCCTTGCAGGGGGCCAAAGCCTGGTTCCGATGATGAATTTCAGGCTGGTGCAGCCAGCTGTTTTGGTGGATATCAACAATATCCCTGAGCTTTCCTACATTGAAACTCATGAGAAAGGGATACGGTTAGGTGCAATGGTGCGCCACAGCCAAGTGGAGAGAGACCCGCTAATTAAAGAGAAAGCACCTCTGGTCCATGAAACCATGCCTCAGATCGCGACAGTGCAAATTCGAAATCGGGGCACGATAGGCGGGAGTCTGGCGCACGCGGATGCATCCGCAGAGTTGGTGGTGGTGACCACGGCTCTGGAAGCGCAATTCAAAATTCAAAACCAAAAAGGAGAGCGGTTGGTTCCAGCGAGCGAGTTTTTTGTGGGCTTATTGGTGACCTGCATGGAACCGGAAGATTTGCTGGTTGAGATCCAGATTCCCCCTCTCCTTCCTCGAAGCGGATGGTCTCTCAAGGAAGTAGCCCGCAGGCCGCATGACTTTGCCCTTATGGGTGTGGCCGCCGTCCTGACGTTGGACAAGAAAGAACGCTGTACGGAAGCGCGAATGGTTTACCTCAGCGCCGGAGACGGTCCGATTGCTGCTCCTGAGGCGGCTAAATTACTGATCGGGAATGAGATAACTCCGGAGTTGATCACAGCGGCTGCAGAAAAAGCCGCGACCGACGAAATTGATCCTGGCAGCGATATTCACGCTACAGCTGATTTCCGGCGTCATTTGGCGAATGTACTCACCCGCAGAGCTCTGGATGAAGCACTTCAACGAGCCAAAGGCGAAAAATAGGAGACCAGCATGGACAATACTTTTGAACTTTCCGTAACCGTGAATGGAACATCCTATCAAGAAACTGTAGACCCCCGGACATTATTGAGCGATTTCCTTAGGGATGGACTGGGATTGACCGGGACTCATGTGGGTTGTGAACATGGTGTGTGCGGCGCCTGTACGGTGCTGCTGAATGGTGCTGCTGTGCGCTCCTGCCTGATCTTCGCACCGCAGGTTCATCAACAGGAAGTCTTTACTGTAGAAGGGATGGGAACTATTGATGATCTGCATCCTCTCCAGGAAGCATTCAGAGAAGCCCATGCCCTGCAGTGTGGATTTTGCACTCCGGGAATCCTGACCACTTTACTGCCCTGGCTGGAAGAAAACCCTAATCCAACCGAGGATGAGATCCGGGAAGCAATATCCGGGAATTTATGCCGCTGCACTGGTTATCAGCACATTATTGATGCTGTAAAACTGGCTGCTGAAAAAATGAGCTGATATTCAATTTTCCATGTAAGCCTGAACAGGTATCCACACGAGGTGCTGCTGTGACTTACAAAGTAATTGGCAAACGAGTAAAAAGAGTTGAAGATCCCCAACTGCTGACAGGTGGAGCCCTATTTGTGGGTGATGTCAATCTGCCCAATATGCTGTATGCTGCTTTTTTCCGCAGTGATTATGCCCATGCAAGGATAAAAAGCATCGATACCAGCCAGGCTAAAGAGATTCCGGGCGTGGTAGGTGTGTATACCGCTGAAGATATGGGAGATGCCTGGGAACCGGGCCCACCTCTGGTATCACCGCCGCCTACTCTTGAAGACGTGGTCTTTAATTCCCGCAGACAGGTTCCCTTGGTGAAGGATAAAGTGAAACATGCAGGTGAGATCATCGCTGTTGTAGTGGCGGAAAGCCGCTATATCGCCGAGGATGCGGTGGAAGAGATCTATGTCGATTATGAACCGCTTCCGGCAGTGACAGATCTGGAAAAATGCCTTGAGCCAGGTCATACCCTGGTTCATGATGACCTGGATACCAACCTGGCTGCTCACCTGGTTCAGAATAAAGGGGATTATGAGGCTGCTAAAGAAGAAGCTGATCTGGTTCTCAAACGAAAATTCAAACTTGATCGGGGTGCTGCGGTAGCCATGGAAAATCGTGGTTTAGTGGTGGACTGGGATCAGAAAAGCCAGCATTTGATGGTCTGGGATACCACCCAATCACCTATCCCGATCCGGAATGGAATGGCAGCCCGACTGGGTTTGAGAACCCATCAGGTGCGGGTAGTGGCGCCATTTGTCGGTGGTGGGTTTGGTCCTAAGATCATGATGTTCTATGCCGAAGAGATGGTCCTTCCATGGCTGACTATGAAATTGAACAGGCCTGTAAAATGGATCGAGGACCGCAAAGAAAACTTCTACGCCACTACCCAGGAGCGGCAACAGATCCATGAAATGGAAATGGCCCTATCAAAAGAAGGACGAATCCTGGGTATCAAACAGAAGATCATCCATGATACAGGGGCTTTTGATCCCTATGGATTGACCACGCCATTGAACACTCAATCACATTCCATGGGTCCTTATGATGTAAAGAACTACAACAGTGAATTATTCGTGGTTTTTACTAACAAAACCATTGTGACC